>ERZ1034626.1637-NODE-1637-length-14513-cov-12.803569_pt1 | contig 14513 bp, 9 predicted proteins | sample MGYA00520652_ERZ1034626 | MGnify/ENA primary metagenome ERZ1034626 (study PRJEB33766, sample SAMN09781765) | gut metagenome | biome: gut microbiome | host: Homo sapiens | place: Madagascar | study: EMG produced TPA metagenomics assembly of the PRJNA485056 data... | reverse complement strand
GAGCAACTACGTTTCCAATGTTGACAGCAAAAGCTACAAAGCCGTGGTGAGAGCCATCTCACAAGGGATTACCGACCACGAAGAGTTGGTGAAGCTGATACATGGGCGCATCATCAACCACCACGGCATCGATGTCATCACAGCATCACTCAAAGGCGTGGTAAGCCTTGCAGAGATAGACATGATATCACAACTGCGTGATGAGCTTGACATGGCGGAGGCACACAAGGAGAAATGCCAGGCCAGAATGCTTGAGATTTGTGAAAGGGAATTTCCCGAAGAATTGAAACGGTTACAGACCATACCCGGCATAAAGGAACGTGCGGCCACATCATTGATCGCTGAAATCGGAACGGACATGAACAAGTTCGAAACGGCCAACCACCTCGCTTCATGGAGCGGTCTAAAACCGAGAAACGACGAATCCAACAAGAAAATCAAGTCGAGGAGCATCACTCATGGAAATGTATATCTCCGCAAGACAATCATAGAGTGTGCATGGGCAGCCAGCAGGACGAAGGACTGCTTCTTCAGCCGGTTCTCGTACCATCAGACGCAGGTGAGGAAAAAGAACAAGATGAAGGTCCTGGTGGCTGTGGCAAGAAAGATGCTCGTCGCCATTTGGCATGTGTTGTATGACAACACAAATTACATTGACTTCACTACTGATCGTAAAACATCCCGAACAAAGGGATGAACACGATATACCGCCTATCAGCAGGCTATTAACTTTGTGATGGTAATACCTCGTTTACAAATTAACCATACTGACGGGCGGCTATGGAAGCCAGTTTGAGTACAAACTCGAAGAGGAAAGTATAACTATATGAGTAGCCCCTTGTTTACGCTTGGGTCTAGAAATATATGCGCCTCTTTTTTATTATACTGATGTTTAGTTACCTTTTGCGGAGATATTCATTTATGTTTTATAGAGGAAAGTTACAGTTATTCTGATAAACGGCAAAAGAAAGGTACGAAAAAAAGCACGGCTAACTTCAAACAGTCGGCCGTGCTCAAAATATTAGAACAACACTAATATATAGAAAAGGTATGAAGATTAAATCTTGCTAATAATACCCAGTTGGGTAGCTTCAAGGAACTTGATGATGCTGTTTATTTCTTTACCAGCAGGCACCTGTTCCTTAACCTGGTTGATGGCATCAAACACGCTGGTTTGGCCATGGAACACCAAGCGATAGGCATTGGCAATATGGTTAATAACCTTATCGGGTGTGTCTGACGACTTTAACAGTGTTTCGTTTACGCCAGCATAACGCACGGGGTTGTCAGTAGCCACGATAAACGGAGGCACGTCGCGCGAAATGCGCACACCACTCGTCACCATTGAGGCGCCGCCAATGCGCACGTTTGAATTAACGATAACGCCTGATGAGAAGATGGCAGCACTGTGTATCTCGCAGTCGCCAGCCACCTTGGTACCGTAACCAAAGGTAACATAGTCGTCTACCTTGGTGTCGTGCGAGATGTGTACGCCCTCCATAAAGAAGTTGCGATTGCCTATGCGGGTCTCGCCATCTTTAAAGGTGGCACGGTTGATAACCACATTCTCGCGGAAGATGTTCTCATCGCCAATCACAAGAGCGGTATCGTCGCCCTTATAGTTGAAGTCCTGAGGCTCGGCACCCAGCACGGTGTTTTGGTAAACCTTGTTGCCGCGGCCCATGCGTGTGCCCTTCATAATGCTTACGCCAGGATAGATAATGCAGTCGTCGCCTATCACAACATCGTCTTCAATATAGGCAAACGGATAAACGGTGACGTTCTTTCCCAGCTTTGCTCCAGGAGCTATATATGCTTTATCACTTATCATAATTTTCAAACTTTATAAGTTAAGAATTCAGAGTGAAGGTCGAAGACAACGTTAGTTTCGGCCTCCACCCAGAGCGTAGTAAAGGTTTACTACAGCCTGCATTTTGTTAAAGTCGTCGGCCACCTTCGAAAGCTGAGCGTTCAGCAAGCTCTGCTGGGCGGTGATAACCTCAAGATAGGTTGTGCCTTGACCCTGTGAGAACAGCATCTTGGCATATTCAACGTTCTTGGTAAGGCTCTCTACCTGCTTGGCTTCGAGCTTGCTCTTCTCGTCAGACGAGTTGTAGAGCACCAGCGCGTTGCTCACCTCGCTACCTGCCGACAGCACGGCGTTCTGCCAAGTGTTGTAAGCCTGCTCTTGCTGAGCCTTGGCCACCTTCAGGCCAGCGATAAGCTGACCATGAGCAAAGATGGGCTGTGTGAGCGAGCCAACGGCGTTCCACAACATCTTTCCAGGGTTTACGATACCGCCACCACCACTGTTGGTGTAGGCACCCGAACCACTGATGGTGATGCTGGGATAGAAACGCGAGCGGGCCTGATTGGTGTTATAGAAGCACTGTGCCAGGCTCATCTCGGCATAATGCACGTCGGGACGGTTGCTGAGCAGCTGTACACCAATGCCTGTGCTAAACTCGGTGGGCAACGACTGGTTCTCAATCTTGCCACGAGCAATGGTTTGTGCGGGCTGACCTAACAGCAGCGAGAGCGAATTTTCTACCTCACGTATCTGACGTTTCAGGTCGGCAGCCTGTGCCTGCACTGAGTAGTAGTTCGACTCGGCGCTCTGCACGCTGGTCTCCTTAGCACGTCCCAGTTCCTTCTGAAGCTTCATCAGCTCCCAAGTATCCTTGGTCAGAGTGGTCATATTATCAACCAGCTCGAGCTGCTTATCCAGCATCATAAGGGTGTAATACATATTGGCAATGTTCGATATCAAGCCTGTCTTCACCACCAGCTGATAGTCTTTTGTGGCCAACAGGTTCATCTGTGCACTGCGCTTGACGTTGAGAAGATTGCCAAAGAGGTCGATGCTCCAGCTGGCCTGTACAGGCAACGAATAGGTCTTGGTAGCCTTATTGCCATCCCACGACGTGATAACGCCCTGGGGCGAGAAGGTGAACGAGGGCACGAAAGCCAGCTTGGCCACCTTCAGCTGCTCTTCCACCATCTTTACATTGAGGGCTGCGTTAAGCATGTTGGTGTTGTGAGCCAAGCCTTGCTCGATGAGCGACTGAAGCTGGGGGTCGGTGAACACACTGCGCCAAGGCAGATTGCCAAAGCTGGCGGTGTCGGTCACGGCCAGGGTGTCGGTGGTCGACTGTACGTCGCGCACCAGTCCCTTCGTGTTCACTTCAGGGCGCTCGTATTTGTTATATATTCCGCAACTGCCTAACAGCAAGGTGGCAGAGGCGAAAAGTATTGCTTTATTTAGTTTCATTTTGTTTCGTTATTTTGAAGTCTTATCAATCTGCTCCTGCAAGGCACCAGCCACATAGGGGTTTGTGTACTGACGTATCTCGGTGTCAACACTTGCATTGTCATCCTCAAACTCGATGGGCTTGATCTTCTCTTGCAGCATCTGGAAGATGTAGAACAAGGCGGGCACAATCATAATCTGGCAGAGCATACCTATCAACATACCGCCAATGGCAGCAGCACCCAGTGTCATGTTGCCGTGGTAACCTACGCCCCAAGGCATCAGCATAGGCAACAGACCGATAATCATGGCCAGTGAGGTCATCAAGATAGGACGCAAACGGGCTGCAGCACCCAACACAGCCGACCATGAGATAGCCATACCCGTCAGGCGACGCTCAAGGGCGAACTGCACAATAAGAATGGCGTTCTTGGCCAACAGACCCATCAACATAATCAACGCAATCTGCATATAGATGTCGTTGTTATTGCCAAACAGCTTGGTAAAGATGAAGGCACCAGCCAAACCGAACGGGATAGAAAGAATTACTGACAGAGGCAGCAAGTAGCTCTCATACTGTGCGGCAAGGATGAGGTAAACGAAGGTAAGACAGAGCACAAAGATGATGCCTGTTGAGTTGCTCGACTCTTGCTCGTTACGGGTCAAGCCTGAGAACTCGTAGGTATAACCTGAGGGCAACGATTCCTTAGCCACCTCGGACATAGCGTTCAAGGCGTCGCCAGTAGAATAACCATCGGCAGCCGACGCATTCACGTTGATAGAGGTAAACAGGTTGAAGCGGTCAATCTCCTGCGGGCCGTATACGCGGCTCAGCTGTACATACTCGTTGATAGGAGCCATCGCACCCGACTGGGTACGTACATATATATTGTCGAGGCTCTTCAAATCAGAACGATCTTTGGGGTCGGCCTGAATATATACACGATACAGTTTACCGTAGGCATTGAAGTTAGAGGCATACATACCACCATAGTAGCCCTGCATGGTGCTGAGCACAGTTGAGGGGTCGATACCACTCTGCTTACACTTGGCCACATCAACATCAATCTTGTATTGCGGATACTTGGTGTTGTATGAGGTCATGGCGTTGCTGATTTCGGGGCGCTTGTTCAGCTCGGCAATAAACTTCTGTGTTACGTCATAGAACTTGTTTACATCGCCACCCGTGCGGTCCTGCATTGAGAAGGTAAGACCGTTGGTAGCCGAGAAGCCTTGCACCATAGGCGGCTGGAAAGCCAATATCTGAGCGCCCTTAATAGCGGCTGTCTGCTTATAAATCATACCCAGAACCATACTTGAACCAAGGTTGTGGACACCGATATACTTCAGCGGGCCCTCCATCTTCTGACGCTCTTCAAAGCTCTTCAGCTTGACAATAAAGGTACCCTGGTTTGAACCCTGACCAGCAATAAAGTTGTAACCCGTAATACGCATACGGCTTTCGATAGCGGGGTTGGTAGCCAACATACGGTCTACCTGATCCATCACTTCCTGTGTTTTCTTCATTGAAGTGCCCGGAGGGGTTGACACGGTACAGAACACGGTACCTGTATCCTCGTCAGGCACAAGGCCTGTCTTAGTGGTAGCCATGAGTATGCCCATCGCAGCGATGCCTACTACAACCGAGATAATGGCGATAATGGGGCGCTCAACAATACGACGCACGCCATTGCGATAGCGGTCTTGCACCTTACCATAGGTAGCGTTGAAGGCAGCATGGAAGCGGTCAACCATCGACATCTTGCGTGCGGTGCCGTCTTCATTCTTCGGCTTCAGCAAGATAGCACAAAGAGCAGGCGAGAGGGTCAAGGCGTTCAATGCCGAGATAATAATTGAGATAGCCATGGTGATACCAAACTCGCGATAGAAGGTACCAGAGGTTCCACCCATAAACGATACTGGGATAAACACAGCCGCCATCACAAGGGTGATTGAGATGATGGCTCCCGATATCTCGTTCATGGCGTCGATAGATGCCTGTCGGGCCGACTTATAACCAAGGTCGAGCTTGGCGTGTACAGCCTCAACCACCACAATGGCATCGTCGACCACAATGGCAATGGCAAGCACAAGGGCGGCCAAGGTCAGAAGGTTCAGCGAGAAGCCAAACACGTAGAGGAAGAAGAAGGTACCAATCAACGATACAGGCACGGCAATCAGCGGGATAAGCGTTGAACGGGTGTCCTGCAAGAAGATATACACCACAATGAACACGAGGACGAAAGCCTCGAGAAGGGTCTTGACAAGGTCTTCAATAGAAGCGAAGAGGAACTCGGTAACGTCCTGCATCACATCAAAATGAAGTCCGGGAGGCAAGGTTTTGCCCTGCTCTTCAAGCAGCTTCTTTACATTATTGGCAATCTCGGTAGCATTAGAACCAGCGGTCTGTGTCACCATCATGGTTACTGACGACTTGCCGTTCAGCTCTGATGCAACGGTGTAAGACAAGGCGCCCATCTCAACGCGAGCCACATCCTTCACACGAATGGTTTGGCCATCTTGGGTCGACTTGATAATCATGTTGCCAAACTCCTCAGGAGTCTTCAAACGACCTTTATAACGGAAGGTGTACTGATAAGCATTGTCGCTATTCTCACCTACCGAACCAGGAGCGGCCTCAATATTCTGTTGAGCCAGCACACCCGTAAGGTCAGAAGGAATCATGCCATAGTTTTTCATCTTCACGGGGTCAATCCACAGGCGCATGGTATAGTCTTTCTGCGAGAAGCACTGGCACTCGCCCACACCACTAATACGCTTGATGGCTGGCACCACGTTAATGTTGGCATAGTTGGCAAGGAATTCGTCATCATAACGATCATCATCGGCAGTAAGACCGAAGAGGATAACGGTAGACGACTGACGCTTCATTACCTGCACACCAGCCTTGGTAACCTCGGCGGGCAGCAAGGCCGAAGCCTGCGACACACGGTTCTGAACGTTTACCTGACACATGTCGGCGTTCATACCCTGCTGGAAATATACGGTGATTGAAGCCGAACCATCGTTAGTGGCTGAAGAGGTCATGTAGGTCATACCCTCAACACCGTTGATTTGTTCCTCAAGCGGAGCAAGCACCGAGTTCAGCACGGTCTCAGAGTTGGCACCCGTGTACGAGGCACGCACCATGATTGTAGGCGGCGCAATGTTCGGGTACTGCTCAATAGGCAGCGACACCAGTCCGAGCACACCCAAGATTACCACCAAGATAGAGATCACGGTGGAAAGCACTGGGCGTTTGATAAATCTATCTAATTTCATCTGTTTTCTATTTAAGAGTTAAGAAGGAAAGAACAACAAAGTTTAGCCCTATCTCTTTTCAAAAGCCATATTATCTTCAAAAGCAGTATCATGATTATAACGATAGCTGCAGAAGATGACGCTGGCCATGGAAAGGAGCAATAGCACTTACCTATACATTCTTAGCCTTTATTTTCTTTACTTTCCGAATGCTTTCTTCAGTTTTTTGAGGTCGCCCTGAGCGGCACCCAACTCTTCAGTCTTCTTCAGTTTCTCAGCATACTGAGCTTCGGTCAAAGGTTTGATCTCCATACCGTCTTGCAAACTTGAGATACCATTTACCACGAAGCGGTCGCCAATGTTCAAGCCACTGGTGATGATATAGTTTTTGCCATCGTTGTTGGGGTTGATGGTAACAGCGGTATATTTCACCTTGTTATCCTTACCTACAACATAAACGAAGTATTTGTCTTGTACCTGAGCCACAGCATCTTGAGGAATGATAACGGCCGATGAAGACACATGAGGCACAACGATAGAGCCTGAAGCGCCACTCTTCAAAAGATGATCAGGGTTGGGGAAGTCGGCACGCATTGACACTGAACCAGTGGTAGCATTGATAACACCGCTAACAGTAGCCACACGGCCTGGCTGATTGTAGATAGTGCCATCGGCCAACTGCAGTTTTACTGCGGGATAGCTGCTGATGGCAGCGTTCAAACCGCCAGCGCCCTTTGTCATTTCCAGCAAGTCTTTCTCGGTTACAGAGAAGTAAACCTGCATGGTGCTGATGTTGCTCACAGTGGTGAGAGGCTGCTGTGATGAAGCGCTAACCAGCGCACCAACACGGTAAGGCAGATCGCCTACGACGCCATTGGTGGGGCTTGTTACAAAGCAGAAGTCGAGGTTTTGCTTAGCCGATACATAAGCAGCCCGTGCCTGTGCCAGCTGTGCCTTTGCACTCTCATAGTTATTGCGTGACGACTGAAGGTCGAAAGCACCAATAACATTGTTCTTAAACAGTTTCTCGTTATTCTCATAGGTAAGCTTTGCTGTGGCCAAAGCAGCCTTAGCAGCGTTTACCGAAGCCTTTGCCTGACGTACGGCAGCAGCGTATGTTACATTGTCAATCACAAACAACAGCTGGCCAGCCTTCACTGTTTGGCCTTCTTTCACACACAGTTTGGTGATGAAGCCCGACACTTTCGGACGTATTTCTACGTCTTGCATACCCTTAATAGTAGCGGGATACGTTGTTTGCAAATTGGCATCCTGACCCTGAACGGTGCGAACAGCATACTCGTTGTCGCCGAAATCAGGTTTTCCACCACTTTTACCTCCACCACAAGAGGTAAGCACCGCAGCCATTACTGCAGCTGCAAGAATCAAAAACTTGTTTTTTTTCATACCTATTTAAATAATTATCTCTTAAAAATTTAATATTTGTTCTAACCTGTTATCCGTCTGCTATTTGGTTTGTTAGGCCATTCACTGGCCGACGTATCTTCGAGTATTGCCAGGTGCTTCACTTTTATCTTTATTAGTAACACCTTTTATTATATAGGCTACACCTTATATATTATAGCAGATATATTTATCTTTAACCTAATTTGTTATCACCATCTTTTTACCATCGGCCAAGCCTTAAGGCTGGACGGCAAGAGAAAACTAAGTATCTTGTTTTAGTTTTCGGCTGCAAAGATACCAACAAAATATATAAATAAGGTAATCATCCCAATATATTTAACAAATATTATTCAACCATTAAGATATTTTCGCACCACACAGATAGTAGAAGTACAGTGAAGAAGAATATAAACAAAGGTTGCCAAACAAAGAAAAAGAGAAGGAAAAGAGGGGAAGAATGAGAAGGAAAGAGGGGAAGAATGAGAGGGAAAGGTGGTGAGAATGAGAAAGTATTATGATGAAGAAGAGAGGCTATTACACAAAAGAGTAGCCAGATAGAAATGAAAAAAGAACGGGAGCTTGAGATGTAAAAGAACGGGGCTTGAGATGTAAAGAAACGGAGCTTGAGATGTAAAGGAATGGGGCAAGGCCGAGAAGAACGTAAAAAGAAGAAGGGGTGTAAGATAGATGGGGCCATTAGGCCAGCCCCATCTGTCGTGCTTTCTGCATGAGCAGCTGCATAAGCGGTTCGCGTTCGTTCTCCACCTTATTGTCAAGCACCGCATCTTTTAGGCATTGTTTCAGTGCGCCTACTTCGCGGCAAGGCTTTAGGTTGAACATCTGCATAATTTCGTTTCCATCGATACAAGGCTGTAACAGACGCTTGTAGTCGCGCTCTTTCAGGTCGGCCAACTTCTCGCGCACCATGCGGAAATTGTCAAGAAACTGGCGTTTGCGCACCTGATTTTTGCTGGTAATGTCGGCCTCACACAGCGTCATCAGGTCGTCGATGTCGTCGCCAGCATCGTTTAAGAGACGTCGCACAGCGCTGTCGGTCACCTCTTCATCGGCAATAGCGATGGGGCGCATGTGCAAATCGACCAGTTTTTGCACATACTTCATCTTAGCATCCATAGGCTCTTTCAGCCGGCGGAAGATATCAGGCACCATCTTGGCGCCCAGATAGTTGTGGTTATGGAAGGTCCATCCCAATGCGGGGTCCCAGCGTTTGCTACGTGTTTTTCCCACATCGTGCAACAGAGCCGCCCAGCGCAACCATAGGTTATCGCTCTTTTGTGCCACATTGTCAAGCACCTCGAGCGTGTGGTAGAAGTTGTTTTTATGGGCACGGCCATTGCGTGTTTCAACAATATCCAGCCCTGCCAACTCGGGTAAAATGAGCTGAAGAAGGCCCGAACGCTGCAAGTCGACAAAGCCACGGCTGGGTTGTGCTGCCTTAATGGTTTTGTTCAGTTCTTCGCTGATGCGCTCGCCACTAATAATTTTCAGGCGATGCGCGTTACGTCCCAATGCTTCAAACGTTTCGTCTTCGATAAAGAAGTGTAGCTGTGTAGCAAAACGCACACAGCGCAGCATGCGCAAGGGGTCGTCAGAGAACGTGATATCAGGGTCGAGAGGCGTGCGAATGATGCCGTCTTCAAGGTCTTCAATGCCGCCGAAGGGGTCGACGAGCTCGCCAAAATGGGCACGGTTTAGCTGTATAGCCATGGCGTTGACGGTAAAGTCGCGACGGTTCTGATCGTCTTCTAGCGTGCCATCTTCGACAATGGGTTTACGCGAGTCGTGGCTATAACTTTCGCGTCGAGCCCCCACAAACTCTACCTCCAAACCTTTATATTTCACCTGTGCCGTGCCAAAATTCTTGAACACTGAGATATTTGCCTTGCGTCCCATCTTCTTGCGCAAGGCGTTGGCCACCTGTATGCCACTGCCCACCACCACTACGTCGATATCATTTGAGGGGCGCTCGAGAAAGAGGTCGCGCACATATCCTCCCACAACATAGCAGTCGAGGTTCAGTTCATCGGCGGTGTCGCCAATCAAATGAAATATATCCTTATCAAGTATTTGTGCCAGTTCGGCATCAGTATAGAGCTTCATAACTTATCCTAAAAACGTTTTTTTCATGACTTCATGCCAGCCACTACGCCCTCACGGCCCACAATGTTTGCCTAAGATGCAGCGGTAAAAGATGGTATGAGTATGCAAAGTTACTTATTTTTTTGCATCCCACAAAACGTTACGCCCCCTTTTCATTGCTTGAAAGGAGGCGTAACACCACTATCTCACGTTTCGCAAATATAAGACACAATCTAATCAGCCATAAAATATCCGTTGTTGTCAGTCATATCATCTGTTATATCTTCTACGTAGCCCTTTTTGAGGGTTTCTTGCGACCCTGCCATGATGCCTAATGCCTCGACAGCAATAACATCGATTTGGGGCTTTCTATATTCTTTCTTTTCCATAATTGTTGTTTCGTTATTTAATAATTATCTTCTTTGTTTTTCCCGACTTCATGCGCACGATGTTTACGCCCTTCTGTGGTGCGTTGAGACGCTTTCCGCTGAGGTTGTAATATTCTGCCTCGGCATCGTTCAATGCGTCGAGAGCCTCTGCAGCGTTGATGCCAGTAGCCGAGCCATCAATGCGCATGCTGAGGCGAGCAGGGGCGTTGGCAGAAGTGCCACTGAGCCAAGCGCGGAACGGCTGAACCTTGACACCCTTAACCGAAGCCGAGCTATTCAGTTCAGCCACATTCCAGAAGCGATCCTTTGATATAACATAACCGCTGTTGACATCCTCTGTCCAGTAAGTGCCGCTGAATGTCATGTCGTCCACTGTTTGAGCCTCTATTGCCACATTCAACGTAGCATCGTTAGCATCAAATGTCAGTTCCGACCCTGTGCCGTTGCGCTTTACTATACATGGAGTGCCGGCAGCCACCACTCCTTCAAGGCGGCTCAGCACAAGCTCGTCACCAGTCAGTGTTTCAATCTTATACAGGCAGTAAGGCTCGCTGCCAGTCAGCGTCAATGAGTACGGCAACACGAGTGTGCCCCAGTTGCTCGTCATCGTGCGAGTGTACGATATAGCACCGACTGGGCCAGCTGCCTGGTCACTAATATATGAGTCGTCACTCAGACTTACTTTATACCCTGCAAGATAGAAGTATCCCCCAGAAACTTTAGGCAACGACTGGAAAGTGATAGTTTTAATATTTTTACAGTATGCAAAAGACATAGCACCAACTGCTTCCAATGATTTATGCAATAACAAATCTCCCGTGAACCCAGTACAATTTTCGAAAGCCGAAGTTCCAATGGTTTTTACAGAGTTTGGTATTGTCAACTCTCCCGTGAATCCTGAACAATTACAGAAAGCCCACTTTCCAATGGTTTTTACAGAGTTTGGTATTGTCAATTCTCCCGTCAATCCTGAACAAGCAATGAAAGCCTTATTGCCTATCGATGTTAGTGAATTTGACAGTGTTAGAGTGCCATTAAGATCTTCACATCCGAAAAAGGCTTCATTATCTATTGTTGTTACTGTATTAGGAATGACAAGGTTTCCTGTAATGTTTGAATTATAGAACGCTTGCGCAGGAATTTGCGTAATCGGAGCGTCAAACTCTATCACGCACTTATTATCTTCACCAACCCTATAATGCTCCACTACCGTAACACCAAAATTTTTATTTGATATATCCACCTTATTACCATCGGTTGTTTGGTAACGGAAAAAACTATTCCCGCACACTTGACATATATCATCGTTAAGCTTATGACTTGTGGCAGGAAGCTTAGCGGTAAGACCAGAAACAGTCTCTTCCCCCTCACATTCTTGGGGGACGAATGTTATAATGTAATCATGCGTACAGCTATACTTCTTCTTCTCTATAAGGAGCGAATGTTCGTTTGCAGCCACCTCGCCCAGCTTGACATTTTTGTTACCCACGCGCTTATAAACCAACCACTTGCCTAAAGTAGAGGAGTACTCTTTATAGCTTTGCTGCTCCCAAATGAACATCATCTTATCACCAGAAGGCTGCACCTTAAAATTGATAGGACGAACGTTTCCGCTGGTGCTTCTGTCAAGAGCCACGTCCTTTTGTACTAAAGAACCGCTGGACTGGTCTTGCCATTTGCCCTTCACCGTAAACTTATGACCATAATAAGAGAATGTCTTATTGAAAGAGAGCTTAAGGTCAACGGTAACCCATGATTTCTCAGATTCGTAGGGGTTACTAAATGCGCCTACCTGTCCGCACTTTAAATTTTGGAGCTGTGCAGAGCCTACCGTTTTGCCATTAAGAATTATACTTGAACTATAGCCGACATCACCAGATATGTCTTTAAAATAAGTGAGGTGTGCATCGGATATATTAGACCACATTTCCTTAAGATTAGCTACTTTTTTGTCGTCGATGTAGAGATACACATCGCCAGTAAAACGGGAATTGTATAGTTTGGGGTTTAAAGTCTCCAATTTCCCGTTGAATATCCATAACTGAAGACTGGTTTCTATGCCACTCCTACTATAATATGTATTGCCTAACAGGACAACTGGTTCGAGTCCTTTGGCAGACACCTTGCCAGCACCTGCCATACACAAAAAAAGCGAGAGCAGCGTGTAGACAACCATGCTGCCGATGAGTTTAGAGTTAATGGTTTTCTTCATATTTGTTGATTTTATTGTTCTACAAGTAGCAAATTTAGTTTAAAATAGGATTAAGGCAAAAAACACATAACCGTGAAATGGCATAAAGAGGCGTAAAAAGTGGGGTAAAAAGGCGTAAAATCATGAAAAAAGGCTACCTTTGCAGCGACATAATACAGAAAACAATGAAATCAAAACTGTTAGAACAGTTAACCATATTTCTTGACCGTCGTAGTCATAATTGGCAGCAACGTCTATGTCTTATCACCTTCTTGATGCTCACATTGTCGGTGATAGTGGCTGGTGTGCCTATGCACATCGCTGGACTTGTGGGACGTGGCAGCAACATCCTTTATATTATATCGGCTGTAATGTGGCTGGCTACTGTGATATTGCTGGTTTTATATCTGTTGCGCCACATGTCGCTAAGGATGGCTATATCCATGTTTGGCATCTTGACACAGCTGACAAGCAGTGCTCGCATAGTGTATATGGCTATAGAGCGCCCAGAGGGGTTTGACCAAACCATCATTTTCAATCAGATTATTTCGCTCGCCCTCATCATCTATCTTGTTATGGCTGCCGTCAGACATATACCAACGATAATAGCCACAATAAGTATTGCCACAATCGTATTTGCTTATCTATATACCGATGGAGAATTTAATAAACAGATAGTAGTGATATTCGTGATGGTGGAGATATTCACGTGTGTGCTGGGCGAAATGATAAGGCGAGGCATACGTAGCATGCAACGCGAAAATGCCGACTATCACATTACGCTCAACCGAGTGCTTGCCACATTCCACATGACCAAGACCGAACTGCTTGCCTATATACAGCTGGGACGTGGAGGGCAGAGCAGCCAAGACATCACCCACTTCTTCGACCGTCTCGACGAGCGCACCGAAGCCAATCTTATCAGAGCTGTGGAGCAGCGAATAGCCCATCGACGAATGTTACATGCCGATATATCATCTGTGTTGCCCATGCTGACGCCTACCGAGCAGGAGGTGTGCCGATTGATTATCGGTGGCAAGACAATTCAAGAAATAGCCTCAATACTTAACAAAACACCCAACAACATTAGTTCAGTGCGCATACATATACGTAAGAAACTAGGACTTGCCACGAGCGACGACTTAAGAGAAGCGTTGCTGAAAACTTTTTAGTTGTGAATTTGCACAAATAATGGTTCATATAAAATATGGAGTGATGAACCTTATTTTTTTGCAAATGTTTACACTACACCCGTTCTTGGCTCGCAATACCTCAAAAGTTATTAAATTTATGACGGCTTCGGCTCGCCTTTCAACATTAATTTATACTTTTGCACCTCAGTATGAAGCATTTATTATTATTCATCGCCACAACAACGTTGCTGGCAGGATGTGCAAAAACCGAAGAGCAGAAGGCCGACGAATGTATGCAACGTATCGACTCGCTCTACGCACAAGGCAAATACAGCGAGACGCTCGACTCTATCGTAGCGCTGCGCGAGCACTACCCTACGGCCCTTGAAGCACGCCGCAAGGCGCTGGTGGTGTGGCAAAATGCCTCGCTGAAAATGGCGCAGGCCGATGTGGCCAAAACCGACATCTTGCTGCAACAAACCACGGCACAGTTGACCGACTCACTCGACCGGCTCACCTACAACCGCCTGCGTGTGCGCCGCGACTCGCTGCAAGCTCGTTACGAAGCCATGTGTGGTGTGGTAAGAATGATTCATGTTCGGCAGAAGCAAAATAAGAAATAAGGAAATATGTAGCCTGGCTGCCGGAACATCAATTATCCCAGTCGCCAACGGCATATATATCGTGCGCACAAAGAATGGTGCTGACTTAAAGACAATGAAGGTAAGCGTGAAGTAACGCCACACTTATTAATACACAAAAGAACTCTCGTAGCTTATTTA
>ERZ1034626.1634-NODE-1634-length-14534-cov-9.987637_pt1 | contig 14534 bp, 8 predicted proteins | sample MGYA00520652_ERZ1034626 | MGnify/ENA primary metagenome ERZ1034626 (study PRJEB33766, sample SAMN09781765) | gut metagenome | biome: gut microbiome | host: Homo sapiens | place: Madagascar | study: EMG produced TPA metagenomics assembly of the PRJNA485056 data... | reverse complement strand
AACAGTCGAAACAACTATGCTGATTATTAGACTGATACAACTTTTTTGATTATCCAGTGCAAAGATAATGCAAACCGAATGCAGAATATCAAGCTTGCTTGAATATTATACTGAGGTGCAGCTTATCTTATGCAAAGATAATCCAATTACTTTTAAACACAAAATTAAAGGAAGTGAAACCTACTTATTTAGTCTTAACCCAACCAAAATCCTCTATTTTTAAAAGCTAAAATCCCTGCAAGCCCTAATGACCGATTTGGGTTGAACCATATACACGAAATTCCCCCCACGGTGTGGGGAACAGTACCCCCTAATGTGGGGTTTCATTCCCCACACCGTGGGGGAAATTCTGACCTATATGATTCGTGATGGCGTTTCGATGATATTCTATGTGAATATCATACATCACATCCCCCTGTTTCGGGTTTCCCAACCATTCTGCCACGAATGCCTACTTGCAGATTTTCCAATCCGAAATCGTCCGGGTCTTGCTGTCGAAACTTATGCCTATTTTAACAAGATGTCTGCCGGATGATTGATATGGTATCATATAGCCACGCTCATCAATCTGACGCAGAGCCTCATCGGCACTTTTGTCTACCTTCAATTCGAAGACATACACCGTGTCAGGCATATACATCACGGCATCTGCCCTACCGACAGCACTCTTCACCTCTGTCTTGATATATATGTTCAAGAAACTGAACATAAGATAGAATATGGTCTGGAAATGCTTCTCCGTATGGTTCTCAAGGTCATATGGGATGGTTGCCATATAGATGCGCATACACTCCAATGCCTTATCTATATCACCGCGGAACACAGCCTTGCAGAAACCAAGGAGGAAAGCATCATTGTCGGTGCGGCGCGGATTCAGATAATGCGGAACCATAGAGAAAAGCAGTCCGTCGCGAACTTCCTTGTTAGGAATGCCAAGGGTGTATTCCTTGAATATCGGGTCATACTTCTTTATAGTGAGATAGCCGCTCTGATAGAGCAGCGGCAATGCATCCGTCATTTCCTCCGGAGAACGGTCGAATGAATCAAGCGTGACATCCTGTTCCTCCAACGACGAGAGATTGACATTGAATCTGTCGAGCTGTTTGAGAAGGAATGTCGGCGTGCCGGAACCGAACCAATAAGACGAAATGTCCTGTCCGTTCAAGGATTTTATCACACTAAACGGATTGAAAATATCTTCTGATTTTTCACTGAAATGATAACCGTCATAATATTGCCGCAATGCCTCAAGAGTCTTTTCATACGTGAGTTGAAGAGCCTTGGCAAGTCCTTCCACATCGGGCTTCATAACAGTAGTTAGCTCCGTCATGCTAATTCCGCAGATGGCAGAATACTGGTTGAGCATGCTGATATTGTCGAGATTGTTCAACTCGCTGAAGATGCTGAGCTGGGAGAATTTCGTTATTCCCGTGATAAAGACGAACTCAAGGTATGGGTCGAGCATTTTGAGAGGGCTGTAGAAATTCTGCATTATCTTGCGCAGGGTGACAAGATTCTCCTTCTCATGCACTACATCAAGCAAAGGGGCATCATACTCGTCGATGATGACCACGGCTTTCCTGTTTGTCTGCGCATAAGCCTTCCTCACCAGGTCTGCCATCCTCGTATTAGGCTCCCCACCATCGGCAGACAGTCCATATTCCTGCTCATAAGGCTTCAGAAGCCAGTCAAGGTATTTCACAAGCGACTCCGCATCAAAGTGTTTTGCACCGCTCATGTCGAAATGAAACACAGGATGGCTCGCCCACTCTTTCTCATATTCTGCAATGGCAAGCCCATTGAACAGTTCTTTATCACCAGCGAAATAAGAATGAAGCGTAGAGGCAAAGAGTGACTTGCCAAACCGCCGGGGACGGTTCAGAAAAACGTATTTCATCTTTTTCCTTCTGAAGTCTGCGATGTAGCCGGTTTTGTCGACATACAGATATTCGCCTTCACGGATATTTCTGAAAGTCTGGATGCCCACAGGATAACAATTCACAATTTCACTCATAACATTCTGCTCTTTTTTGTTTCCGCTGCTAATTTACGAAGTTTTTCCGGCATTTCAAAAAGTTGCCACTATTTTCAATCCCCCCAATGTCAAATATGAGATACAACAGCCCTTTTAGTGATGATGAAATATTTTCGCCGCCACTTATTTGGACATATTGCATATTATTCTGTTTTTATTCATTACTTTTGCACCTGCCTACGAAAAATGACACATCATCAAGTCCCAATCGGTCATCAAACCATTTGGGTACAATCAGCAAAACCACACTATGCCAAAAGGATTATTATCATTCAGCAGCCACAACGATATCAACGAAATCAAAACGGAATGGACCGAACTCGACAGGAAAGCGGAGGAGAACGGCGTCAGATACGTTGAATACACATATTATCAGACTTACGAATGGAACGAATTCCTGTTCCACCACACCACCAGGGGCTTCGGCAAGTTTGCCTCTGCGATGCGCTACCATCTGGTGAGACTCGACGGCAGACCGTTCGCCATCATACCCACACTGGTGACACGACTGTCGAAGAAGGTGAGGATTCCCTCATGCAGAGTGGCGGGAGTGCTCAACATCAGCTGCCCCTACACAGGGGAGTGGGACGGGGAGATGACGGCTGCCATCGCCGGATATATCGAGACGGCACACAAGGGGATGAAGATCAGCTTTGCCGACGTGCCCATGGCGGCTCCCTTCGCCGGCGTGATGAAGAGAATTGGCGGCGAACTGAAGGAGCGCACGAGCTATCATGTGCCGCTCGACGGATTTGAAAGCCATGAGGATTATGTGGCATCGCTCAACAAGAACATATACAAGAACATCCGCAAGGCATACAACCACTTGAAAACCGACTCCAAGAGGATGGAACTGAAGGTGTATCGCCGGGGCGGAATGCCCGACGACGGATATATGCGCAGTCTGTGGAAACTCTATCTGAGACGCAAGATGGCTTGGCGCCACCGCAAGACGGGTGCTCTGTCAGAAATCGGCATCAGCCTCAAGGCTATGTATGAAACCCGCTCGGGATGCGCCAACCGCAGTCTGAAGACGCTCGATGCGGCGGAGCTCTACGTGCTGCATATCGACGACCAGCCGGCGGCATTCATGATAGTGTATCGCCACCGCAACCATCTGCTCATGCCGAAACTCGCCATCGACACTTCTTTCAGCCGCTATTCTCCCGGCATCCTGCTCATACTCGAGGCTTCGAAGAGATGGATTGGCGAGGGAGTGGCAGACTTCGACATGTGTCGCGGCGACGAGAGATACAAAAAGGAGATGGGCGGACAGAACGAACCGCTTTGCCGCATCGACAAGAGGCTGTAGGACAAGACCTCTCTCCTGAAAAGACAAATCAAGTTCTTATGATCCATTTGTGATAAAGTCGCTCTTCTGAAAGACAAAACCCGGACAAGCCCTGAAGCCCTGTTAGGGATAATAAAAACAAAAAAAACGCTCAAACATTATGCTTTGAACAATATTGTTTTCAAGACATAATGTTTGAGCGATTCTGTTTTCTGTGCTTCTTCACACCAAGATATTCTATTCTATCGTCAGCTTCTCGAAAAGCATCCTGTCGATGCCGTCGCCCGTGAGAGTCACCTTATAGCTGCCGGCATTGGTCTGCGAACCAGTGGTGATGCTCGTGTTGCGGCGCTTGGTCTTCTTCTCCGGAGTCTTCACGAAGGTGATGTCGTCTTCCTTGTATACCACACCGTTGAGGTCGGTTATCTTCACGTGGAGCGTGCGCTCCTTCTCAGGATTGTAGTAGCGGAATCTCAAGGCATACACCTTTGCCACACCCACGTTGTATTCAAACGTCATCGTTCCCTTGTGCAGGATTCCCTCTGCGGTGATGGCACTGCTGGTCTTCGGCGGCAGCAGACTGTCGGGTGTGGCGGCATAGGTCTCTTTCTCGAAGTCTGCCCACATCGTCTTGCTCTCCTTCTTCGGTTTCTTCTCCACCGGCTTCACGTCGTGGTTTTCGGTCGCCACGGCGATGGCAGAGATGACAGCCTGTCCGGCATTCACCTTCGGGAAGTCGATACGTATCTCCTTGCCCTCGTTATGAACATTCAGCACCCGCTTGTATGGTCTGCCGTAGCGCGCCTGTGCCCAAAGGTCGAGGTTGCGGATTCGTGTGGTGTCGTTCACCGCCACATCAAAGAGTCGCAAGCCCTCATAATCGGTAGTCGCCGACTCTCCCCTGCCCCACCAAGGCTCGATGAAATAGAGTTCCACGCGATAGTCGCCGGGCTGCGCCGGTATGGTGTACGACAGACGGTGTCTGCCGAATCGCGAACTGCGGAAGAGCGGCGATGCGAACATCAGCGGATTATACGTCTGGCTCGCCTGATAGGGACTGGTCTCCTTCTTGAACCCGTCGCCCCACGATGATGACCAGCTGCTGTTGTCCTGCTGCCAGGTCAGTCCGTAGCTGTCCACATAGTCGTCGCCGCCACAGTTTATGCGCGCTATGTAGTTGTATCCGTTGGCAGGCTTTATGATATCCTCGTTCCATGCGTTATACGAAGGCATGGCGAGGGAGTCGCAGCTCACCAGACGGTCTTTGCAGTATCCGCGTGCCACGAGGGCGTCGCCGCCCGCCTTCACTCCATAGAAGCGGAAGAGCGTGGTGTTGCCCTTGATGTCGCGTTCCTTGGTCTGGCTCCACTGTCCGCAGCTCAGCGTCACACGGTCGCAGTTGCTGTAAACCCTGACGCTGTCGAGAGTTGCCTCTGCCATGCTGTCGCCCTCCTCTTTCTTTCCGCCGATGCTGTCGGCATGTATCGCCGGCACGATATACACCAGCGGTTCCTTGTCGGCAGACACGTAGTGCGACTTATACATATAGAATGCGTCGCCTGGCTGCTCCCATGTGGATATCAGTCCCTTGTGGTTGAATGGTCCCACCTTGTCTATCATCCTGAAGCCCTCCTCCGGCTGTCGGCGTCCGGGATTGTCGTGGCTCTGCAGGGTCCAGAGGAACTGTCCGCACACACTGTCCTTCACACTCTCTGCCAGCTGCACCTTGCGCTCCAGTATGTCACACTGCTTCTCCTCAGTGTAGCGTTCTCCCGAGTGGTTGCCCAGTGTGCGCCACGCTCCGTATTCTCCGTTGAGGAGCTGGTCGTCGCGCGAGAGTTCCTTGGCGTAGTCTTCAAGCTTTCCGCCATACGTGCCGCTCCAGTTCTGCACCACGTTCCAGTCTGTCCCCTCGCCTCCGTTGCAGGTGGTCACGAGGCGCTGCGTTCCGCATGTGGGGTCGAGGCGGCGTATGATGTCGGAGCATTCCTTGGCGAATTCCGCCGGTATGGTGCTCTCGTTCTGCAGTCCCCACAGGATTACCGACGGAGAGTTGCGGCGCTCCTTCACCCATTGTATGAGGTGGCGCTTGAAGCTCTCCTTGAACTGTGGCGTGTCATACCATATATGTGCCGAGAACTGCGGCCACCACAGTATGCCGTTCTCGTCGATTATCTTCTTGTAGAGCAGGTTGTGTGGCTGGTGTGCGTCGCGGAAGGCGTTGAAGCCTGTGGTCATCACCTCCTTCATCCTCGCCTCTATCTGCTCGTCGCTGAAGGCGTGGCTCTGTCCGAACAGGTGTTCATACTCACACACGCCGTTGATGAACTCCGGTTTGCCGTTGAGATAGAAGCGCTTGTCGCCGTCGCCTCTCGTCAGCGGCCATGATATGCTGCGGAATCCGAACGGCGTAAGCAGGTCGTCGGTAGCCTTTCCGCCTCGCTTTATCATGGTGTTGAGGTTGTAGAGATACGGCTTCTCCATCGTCCAGCGCCGCGGATTCTGTATCGCTGCCTGCTGGCGTACGGTCTTCACCTCTCCCGGCAGCAGCGTCACCTCGTCGGTCAGGCGCAGGGTCTGCTTGCCGCTCTTCTCCGATAGCTTGTTTATCAACTGGAAGGTGGCTGCCTCCTCTCCATAGTTCTTCACCTCGGTGTCGACGAAGATACTGTCGCATGCCTGGTTCGACCACACATGCACTCCGAACGGCTCTATGCGCACCTTGTCGGTAATCTCCATCACCACCGGGCGGAAGATGCCGAAGGGCTGCGATCCCTCGCTGAATCCCCATTCCGAACTGCATCCGCCGCACACCCACGGCATGTCGGTGATGCCTTTGGGATGCGACACACGCACCTCAAGACTGTTCTCCTTTCCCCTCGCCACGCTCTGCGTGATGTCTATTGTCTCGGTGGTACGTCCGATGTCGTAGGTGCCGAGTTTCTTGCCGTTGAGCAGTATGTCGCAATATGTGCCCACTCCCTCGAATCTCAGGAAATACTCCTTGCCTTCCATATCGGGAGCTGTGAACGATTTGCGGAACACCGCCTTGCCGTGCAGGTTGCCGTGTTCCTTCTGCAGCGCTCCGTAATAGTCGTCGAGGTTGAAGGGTATGTCTTTGGTGAAGGTCTCTCCACCGAAGGTTATCTGCCAACTGTCGTTCAGACCCACGGTGGTGCGTTTGCCCACTGGGTCCGGCGTCGGGAATGAGATTTCGCTCTTTCCCATCGGACGGCTCGTAGCCACGGCTATGCCCCGCTGTCCGCTGTTGTTCACGGCGCAATAGAAATGATATACCACTCCATCGTGTTCCACCACATAGCTCTTGTGGGCGAACATCTCGTCGTATGGTTTCGACGGCACGATGAGGTCGGCTCCCTGCCAGTCATACCAGTGTATCATGTCGCGGCTTGCGGCGAAGGTGTTGTAGGCGTTGTATTCGCGGGTGGGGTTGAAGGCAGAGAAATAGAACATCACATAGATGTTTCCCATCTTCACTATCTGCGCGTCGCCTGTTATGGTGCCGTCGGTGTCGTGGGCAAAGATGGGGTTCGCCTTGTAGCGTGTCCATTTCTTCATGTCGTGTGAGAAAGCCACTCCGATGCGCTCGCCTTTGGGATGTGTGGCGTTTTTTCCTCCGGCGTTGTAATACATCATGAAGGGATAGCCGAAGAGTTTCTTGTCCACACGATACACCGTGCTCTTATACTGTGTCATGTATTCCCACCATTGGGCGTTCTTGTCTTTGTAAGACATCACCGGCTTGCCTGCCGTCTCCCAAGGGTGAGCCTTCGTCACGTCGAGCTTCGTAGACGCCAGTCCGATGCTCAGCGGAGCGTTCACCGCCTCATAGCCGGTGCCCTCTCCTCCGATGTATGTCATCCAGTAGCGTCCCTTGTATCGCTCTATCTCATAGGAGCCGCCCCAGGTGTAGTCTACGAGCGCCGGGAATCCTCCGCGCTGGTTTCTGTCCCATTCGTCGCCGCTGCCGTATTCGAGCACTCTGCCGAGTGTCTGCCAGTGGAGCAGGTCGCCGCTGGTGGCAATCCATGTCTCGTAGCCTCTGCCGTCAGTACCGCCTTTGCCGTTGTAACACACGTAGGTCATAAACCACTTGCCGTCCTTGCGGAACACCGTCGGACAGTCTATCTTGTGGCCGTTGTCGGCCGGTGCCACCACCATTCCGTATTTGTATGGCGTCTTCACGGTCTCGTAGATACGCTGCATCTCCTGCTGCGTCACTGCCGCCGCCTTGGCTGCCGTGCGGTGCTTGCCGCGGCGCTGGGCTGCTGCGCTGACAGTGAGCAGGAGGCAGAGGGATATTATAAGATATATTCGTTTCATAATCCGTTTTGAATTCTATATTTGCCTGATTGCCGTTTGGGGGTTACAATGGCCGTTTGTCGGGGTTACATGAACAGCCAGTCCACTTCCGTTCCTGCGCCGTTGAGTTTGGCGTCGCGTATCTTCAGCTCGCTGTCAGTAAATCCTGCCACCATTATTATTCCCTTGGGCAGGTTTATCACATGGTGGCCGGCAGGGAAGCTGTAGGCGTGGATGTTGGCTATCGGCATTGTGGTCATTATCAGTGCGTTGCTTATCACTGGCTCTGCCTGTCCGTATTCGTTTCCGGTAGCGTCGGTTTCGAGCTTCGGCGGACGGGCGAATTTTGTCTGGTCGTCAACGAAGAATCCCACGAGGAGTTTCACTGGCTTCGTGGCGGTGAACTCCACCGAGATGCCCTTGATGCGTGCCGTGTCGCGGTTGAGCACCAGTGCCTTCATTCCCTGCAGTTCTGTTGCCAGCGTGTCCACAGCCTCATCGCGACCGGCAAAGAGGCGTGCGCCCTTCTTCAGCGTCACCACGGGGTAGTCGCTCAGGAGCGTCACTTCGCCCTTCTTAGCGTTGCCCTTGCCCGTCAGCGCATCATTCAGCTTGGCGATGTTCTCGCGGCGTGTTGCTGTCTTGTCGGTGGATGTGAGACTGGCGATGTTCTTCTTCAGGTTGTCGAGTTCCTGCTGATACACGGGCATCATCTCCTGCCATGTGCTGTATTTTCCTCCGTCGCCTCCCACTGGGATGCGGCGCTGCGAGGTGAGCATGCTGTTGGCGTTGTAGTATGTGTCCCGGGTCTTGTCCACGAGTGCCATATAGCAGCTGTCGCTCTGTTCGAGGAGCGGCACGGCTTTCTTGAGATAGCCGGCATCTTTCGTCCATTTGTAGTTGAGCACCTGCTCGGCGGCAAGCACATTGTAGCGGAACGAACGGGCGAAGTCGCTGTAGCAGTTGATGTCGTTGGCGAGTCTGAGGAATTCGTCCCTGTTCTTCGTCACGCTTGCCGCGAGTCCCTTCAGCGCCTCCTGTGCCTTTTCGCCGTGTGCCACACACTGGTCAACGATGTCGAGGGGCAGTTCTCCCACGTGTTTCTCGTGTTTCCATTCCTTCTCCACATATTCTATGAGTTTCTCGCCCGTAGGTCCGCAGCTCTCATAGAATCCCGGATAGATGGTGTATTTGTATGGGTTGACGAGCTGGCTCATCTTCATTCCGAGCAGCAGACACTGGCGGTTGCCCTCTGTGATGCCGAAGCGTCGCAGCAGCTTGGGGGCTATCTCTCCGCTCTGGTCATACGCCTCTATGATGCGGCCGGCGGTCAGCGTGTCGGTGCCGTAGTATTCTGCCAGGGTCTTCTTCCAGAATGTCTTGTCTTCTCCGCGGTGGCAGTTCCATGAGTATCGTCCCCATGCCTGATACCACATCCAGTCGCGGTCTATCTGCAGCTCCCTCTTTCCGTCGGGCAGCTTGTCGGCGGTGTATGGCCAGTCCCAGTAGTTTGCCTGCGGATAGAGATGTAGTCCGTTGGCGTGGTGCACGTTGTGCATCGCCTGCACGGTTTTCTCTATGAACGTCGGTGAGCTCCACCGCCACGGCTCGAGGTTGGCGAGGATATGCACATTGCTGATATGCACGGGTGCTGCGGCAGCGAGCTGGCGGTGGGTCTCAGCCCATGGTCCTTGCGGCTGATAGGTGGTGAGCGACTCGCCGGTGTATTTGCTCATCGTATAGATGTTCTTGTATAGCGGCAGCGCCTCGTGTAGCACTCGCGGTCCGTCGGTGTCGTGTGATCTCAGGATGATTGGCGGTTCGTCGGTGCGTCCCGAAGCCTTCAGTCCGTCTTTGATGCCGGGAATGATGGTCTCGTTCATCCATTTTATGTCGTTGTCGACTCCCGACATCGCCTCTCCCAGACACACCAGGAAGCCCACATTGGGATAGTTCTCTATGAATGCCGCTATGCTCTTGCGGGTGTAGTCGGCGATGAGCGGTGTGATGGGGCGGTTGCGGTCTTGTGTCTTTATGCCGTAGTGGTCGGCGAAAGGTTTCGACACTATGATGTTGTAGAACATCTGTATCACGCGTATGCCTCGCTTGCCTGCCTCCTGGGTGAGGAAGGAGAACATCTCCTGGTTTTTCTTCATCGTGGCGTCGTCCACTTCGGGAGCGAAGGGATAGTCCTTGAGCTTCACGAGCGAGGCGAAGGGGTGGCCGTTCCACAGGAACACGGCGTTCATATTGTCGGCGGCGAGCATGTCGAGGTATTTCACCCACAGCTCCTTGTCGTAGAACCACGGGAAATTCTCTGGCGTATATGGGTATTCATATACTTTGTGGCCAGGCAGATACACGGTCTTCTGCAGTCCCACGCATGCTCCGCGGAGCTTCATCTCGGGTGCGTCAACGATGGTGTAGGGTATTTCGAGGGAGTTGTTCATCCTGAAATATTCCACGAGGCGGTTGGCGCCGTAGATGGCTCCCGAGGCATCGTTGCCGATGATGCTGATTTTCTTACCCTTGCGCTGCAGCGAGAATCCTTCTGCCGGTTTTCCCACGGTGTCGCCGGCAATACCGATGCTGATGCTATAGCCTTTGGGCATAGCCTTTATGTTGTTGGCGATGAGGGCAGCGGCATAGTCGGTCTGTGGCGACTGTGTCGTTGTCTTCACCAATGTGTCGTTGTGTCCGCATGAGGCGAATGCCACAGCGGCAGCGAATGCTAATATCGTTTTGCTTGTCATATCTGTTTTAGTTGGGTGTGGCACGTGTGTCACGTTACCAGATTGTCCATTGTTCAAAATTGTCGTTCTCTCCCGATTTCCGCAGAAGGCGGCTTTTCCTCCATAGCCATCCTCAGAAACGGTCTATGCGGAGCTCCTTGCCCACGGGGATGTCGTATCTCTTGTCTCCCATCACGAGTATGCCTTTTCCGCCGTCGCTCTTCACGCTGACGCTGGTGGCATCCATCTTCACTCTGACTTCTCCGAACGGTGTGGGCACACTGCCCTGCATCCGTTTCAGTCCGCCGAGCACGGGGCGCACCTCATATTCCGCATAACCGGGTTTGGTGGGGCTTACGCCGAGAAAATATCTGCCTATGAGATATATCGGACTGGCTCCCCAGGCGTGGCAGAGGCTCTTGCCGTAGGGGCGGCCATACATGGCGAGATGTTCTGCTCCCTGGTCGGCGGGATTGTATTTCTCCCAGAAGCTGGTGGCTCCCTCGCCTATCATTCCTCCCCAATAGCCGAGAATCTCGGGCAGCACACGCTCCTGATATCCCATCCGGCACATCGCCTCGAGTTCATAGAAGCGCATATATGGCGTGGTGATGGGTTCGATGTCGGAATTCAGCATCACGGAGCGCATTATCCGGCGCTTGTCATCATCGTCCACCATATCATATATTATGGCGAACATATTTGGGAATGCCGTGATGTCACGGTTCATCCTACCATCCTCTATGGCGTGCATAAAGGCGCTGCGGCTGTCGTCCCAGAAGGTGGGCTTGAGCTTTGCCTTGAGGTCGGCGGCGAGCTTTCCGTAGCGGTCGGCATCCTTGGCGTATTCAGCGGTGGTGATGCTGCCTTGCGGAGGGTTCTGCAACGGGTTGTCGCGGAGCACCTCGGCACAGGTGTGCATGGTCTGGAATGCCTTGCAGAGCAGTATCTGTTCGAAACAGAGTGTGCCGCGCTTGTGCATCGGGAAGTCCACCCAGTCAACGAATATCCAGTCGTCTTCCTTTCCCTCTGCCATCCCCTCGGGATTGAGTCTGCCGATGACATACTGCATGAGGGTCTGCATCCTGGGGTATATCTCTCTGACGAAACGGATGTCGCCGGTGTACTGATAGAAATCGAGCACCGACTTGAACCAATAGAACGTGTAGTCCATGATGGTGTTGACATGTGCCGTAACGGGATCTTTGCCTCTGATCTGACGGATGGTGCGGCGCACGCAGTCGGTATCGAAGCGCAGATAGTAGTTCATGAGATACGACTGTATGGCGTCGCCCGACCATGTCCAGCGGTCGCGCTTTATGCCATCCACGAAGAACTCACGTGTGGTGAGGTCCATGGTATATGCCGCCACCTGCCATATCTTGTTGAGCCGGCGGTCGTCGCAGCTGAACGAACCGCTCTTCTTGTGGCTGAACGCCGAATATTCATAGTCCATCGCCACATCAGAGAATGTTATCATCCCCTTTGCCTCCACCATCACGTAGCGGAACGCCTTGCTGTCGTCGAGCACTATCTCCACCTCTTCGTCGGCAAACCTGTTGGCGCGGAGGTCCAGGCGGTCGAGGGTTTCGCAGCGCTCGGTGTCGAGGGCTTCCTCAAGGCTCTCGCCATAGTATATGTTCAATATTCCCTTGCCTGTCACGCCCTTGAGCCTGACATAGCCGAAGGTTTCGAGTCCGAAATCAAACAGCCATTTGTTCTTGCCCGTCTGCTTTTCGCCAACGGGCTGCATCTCCGTTCTCTCCAGACTGTATGACGAGGGCGGGGTGTCGATATTGTCGAAGGTCCACGACGCGGCGGGTACGTAGATTCCCGAACCGTGGGCAACGCCATTCTCGTCTATCCATATCTTGTCTTCATAGGTGGCGAGCCATGTGTTGCCGCTCTTTATCGTCCTGCCCTTCACGTAGAGGGCTGGCGGCACCGACTGGTTGTGAACCTTGAAGTTGAGACGGTGGTCGCCTGCCGGCACGGTGAACCTGCCGGGCATGCCGAACTGCAGCTTGCCGTCGAGCATGAAATTGAAATCTCCCTCTGCGGCTATCGTTATCGCCTCTGCCTTGTCGAGGCTCACGGCGGTGGAGAACTCCACTGTGACGTAATGGCTGTCTTGCTTCCAGAACGGCGGAAACATCGCTCCGCGCTCCGTGCGGCGGTTGTTGAACTTGTTGCCGAGCCACACCTCAAAGTCGCCGGGATACCATATCCATGTTGCCTTGTTGTCCATATCGTTGTATTATATTTCTTTTCCGTATCTTTCTTCCGTAATCTGCTCCAGCGACTTGCCGCGGGTCTTGGGGGTCCAGATGGCTCCGATGAGAAGCGACACCACGAGAAGCGCCATCATCAGATAGGCGGCAAGGGTGAACCCCTCGCCTTCCTCGCCATAGATATTCACAAACACCAGTCCCCAGGCTGCCGACAGTCCGCGCACCATGAAGAACATCACGCCCTGGGCGGCGGCACGGTATTTGGCAGGGAACAGTTCGGATGCCCACAGCGCATAGAAGCCCTGCACGGAGATTCCGCCTTGGATGCCCCAGAGCAGGGTGAAGAAGAGCAGGCCCGACATGCTGCCGATGCCCACGGTGACTATCATCACCCAAGCCAGCACTGCAGCGCCCACGCCAACGATATAGAGCAGGCGCTGGTTCACCTTGTCTACGAGCATCGAGAACACGAAGGTCATGAAGATTATTATCACCCACTGTCCGGCTGAGAGCATGTTCGCCTCGCCGTTTGAAAGTCCGCCTGCCGTCTCGTAGATATGCTGCTGGAAGAAGCCCATCACCGAACTGACGAGGTTCCAGGTGAGATACATTCCGGCAAGGAAAAGCATCGTGCGCACGTTGACCTTGTTGGAGAACAGGGTGCCGAAGGAGGCGAAGACGCTCTTCTTGCCTGACGGCTGATCTGCGGTCTGCTGCGACTGCGTGGCCTTCCATTCTGCCGACTCGTCGAGCTGGCGCTGAAGCAGCCAGGCTATCAGTGCCACCACGAAGAGGGAGGCGAAGACGATGCGGGAGCTGAACACGTTGATGGCATCCTGCGAGGCGGCATCACCCAGAATCTGAACAGCCGACTGGCTGACGAGGGGGAACATGAAGCCTGCCTCGGCATTGTTGGTAGGCGGAGCGAGAAACCATCCCAGGAGCAGGATGATGAGCGGTCCGATGCCCCACGCCATCTGCGAGATGCCGATGTTGCGGCCTCGGTTGCCTATCTCCGAACTCTCAGAGATATAGGTCCACGATGCCGGCACTCCCACACCTACGCTGACTCCCGTGACCAGGAATCCGGCGAGGAGCATGGGGAAGCTGGTGGTGAAGACCACGAGCAGCACGCCCACCATATAGATGAGCATATTGTATGTGTATATCGCCTTCCTGCCGTATTTGTCGGCAAGGAATCCACCGATGATGGCTCCTATCGCCGCACCGAGACAGTTGGCGCTGATGGCGTTGAGGATACCGAGATGCGACTCGGTGAGCGAGAGATAGTTTTTCCAAAGCGACAATCCGCTTGCGCCTGCCACGATGGCTCCGGCATCGAGATAGTTGGTGAGAGACACAGCGATGGTGCTCTTCAGACTGCTTTTGTTGTTTCCCATAATGTGTATGTCTGTATTTCGTTTTCTTTTCGTTTGCTTTCTCTTTTGGGGTGATCTGCCAGACGGGGCGGGATGCTCCTGAGTCTGTTCTCCGCTCATCCTACCTGTCCTACAAATCATCAAAAATAAAGACGCTGAAACTGCTTTTTTGTACTATCCCATCTTATGAGGTTTTCTCCCATTTTGGGGCAACGTGCTTGCCCACTTGGGGTAAGCACGTTACCCAACATGGGCAAGCACGTTGCCCCACCTGGGCACATTTTGCTGTCAGCTTCCTGCCCAATATTTTGACTTTTGAGGATGAGCAGTATGGGGTGAAAACAGGTGGAGTTACACAATGAAGCTGACAGACTCCGATGACATCCGGCAGCTCCGGGATGTGGATATTGTTGAGGTGAATGGGATTGAGGAGTATGTAAAATTTTTACCTGTCACATAACAACATTAGCTGATTTTTATTGCCACAATGGTTCATTTTCCCAACCAGAAGGAAAACCAAGGGCAGCCTTATCTACTTCTGGA
>ERZ1034626.1626-NODE-1626-length-14566-cov-62.720419_pt1 | contig 14566 bp, 7 predicted proteins | sample MGYA00520652_ERZ1034626 | MGnify/ENA primary metagenome ERZ1034626 (study PRJEB33766, sample SAMN09781765) | gut metagenome | biome: gut microbiome | host: Homo sapiens | place: Madagascar | study: EMG produced TPA metagenomics assembly of the PRJNA485056 data... | reverse complement strand
AAGTAAAACTTACTTATTGCTGAACGCGGGTTGAAAACCCGCCCCCCAATCAGGAACGCCCCCCAATTAGACCGACAAATTGCAGTTTATCGAACGTAAACGTATTTTTATTGTCAAAAAGTTGGTTATATCATTATTTTTTTTAGATTTTAGCACACGAAAAGTCTTTTAAATGAAAAAAATGACATTTCTTTAAGCATGCAATGATAACACATTATTAATAATAACCTAAAAATTACCTGTATGAGAAAAGTTTACCAAAAACTATCACACTTATGGCTTTTGCTCATCGCGTTATTGACTGTGCCCGTTGTGGCAGCGGCCCAGGATTTATCGTCAGGTGGCGACGGTGGAAGCACTACCATTAAGTATCAAGAAGACTTTGACTATGACGAGGGCGACTTGCTCAACCAAGACAAGTGGACACAGTATGGCATTAATACAGCTGCTCCTATTCAAGTGGTGAACAAGACGCTTGAGTATGCCAACTATCCTGGTGGCGTAACGGGCAAGTGCATTCAGATGACACCGACTGTTTCAGGTCAGGACCTCTGCACACGCTTCGACTCGAACGATGAAGGTATAAAGAGTGGCTATGTTTATTATGCGGCCCTCATTAATGTGACGAAGTTGCCTACGCAAGATGCTGCTTCTCCTCAAAACTATGTTATGAGTTTGCTCGTTCGCACTAAGAACTACAATGTTGGCGAGGCTGCTGCTGGAAAATACTTCAGTTCAACAGAACTCGGTCGCCTCTTCATTGTTAAGGCCGATGATAATTCCTATAAAATCGGAATCTCGCGTGGCAGTTCCAAAGCCGTGTTCGCAGAAGGAACTTTTGCACTCAACACTACCCAACTTGTAGTCGTAAAGTATGGTGTAAAGACGAGCGATGGTAAAGACGAGGTAAAACTCTATGTTAATCCAACCGACTTTACCAATGAGCCTAAGGAAGCTAGTGCAGAATTTGATGTAAGTGCTACAGGTTCTTCAGTTGGCAATTATGGCCTGCAGGGCTTCGAACTTCGTCAAGGTTCTAATGCTTCGAACCAAGGTCCAGAAATGTATGTAGGCGCACTTCGCATTGCTCAGACCTATGCTGGCCTTTTCGGTGAAAGCAGTGGTGGTGACACACCTCAACCCGCTACGCCTACTATCAGCGTTAACAAGAACGATACCTTCTTGGCTGATACTTACGTAGGCTATCCCGTTACTAAGACTATCACCGTGAAGGGCGCAGATTTGATCAGCGACGTGACGGTTGCAATTGAAGGCACAGGTGTGACAGCTGACAAGACCACTCTTAGCAAGGAAGAAGTAGAGAGCACAGAGGGTGCACAACTCACTTTTACGTTTGATCCTACCGAAGCCGGCGAGGGTACCGTAAAGGTATCTTATAGCAGCGAAGGCGCTGAAACAGTGGAGGTTAACTATAGTTACAATGCCCTTTCACTCACCGACGTAGCAACGCTCAGCGAACTCAATGCTAAGAGCAGTGACAATTATGAAGTATATCGCTATACAGGCGAGGCTGTGGTAAGTTTTATTGACAAAACGGCCAACCGCATCTACGTTCAAGATGCTACTGCTGCAACTGTTATTGCGAATGAAAATTTAAAAATGCCTAATGTAGGCGACAAACTTTCTGGCTTCTTTGGAACAGTTAGTAGCAGTTGGGGCGTAACTACGCTCACTCCCGAATCATTTATGGGACAAGTGGCAATGGGCAACGTGCTCAGCACCAACAATGAGATTGAACCCACTGTTGCTACTCTCGCTGAAGTAAAGGCTACTCCTAAGAATTACTTGAACAAACTCGTACGCATTAATGGCGTAACCGTTACGTCTGATAGCGAAACTTTCGCTGAAGGCATGACACAACCTACGCTGAGCGACGGTACCGAAACGGCTAAGATGCGTATATTCAAGGGTACTTCGCTTATCGGTACGGCTATTCCTACGGAAGCAATCGACCTCGTAGGACTCTCTACCTCAACGGGTGCAGTGATCATTGCACCACGTAGTGCTGAGGACATCAAGACACCTGAAGTAGGTGGCACCCCCGAACTTACCATTACACCCGCTCAGTTTGACATGGCAGCTGGTAAGGTAGGTCAAACTACTGAGGTGGGTACTATTCATATCAGCACGAAGAACATGCCCGCAGCTACTACGCTTGAGATTACAGGTGCTAACCGCGCTATGTTTGCCACTTCGGTAACGGAGATTAAGAAGGGAACAAGTGAGACAGATGTTGTTATCTCTTATACCCCGACTGCTATTGGCAAGCACAGTGCACGTGTCTTTATCGACTGCCCCGAAGTGCCTACACTCTCACAATCTATTACCCTCTCAGCCTACGCCATTGACGAGCAAAATCCACCCGTTGTTAAGGCCAACGTTGAAAGCGTAAACTTTGAAGCAAAGGCTGGCGAAACGGCAGAACAGACAATCGTGATCCAGACGGCTAACTTGCCCGACTATGCACACGTTAAGTTGGCCAGTGTTGACGTGTTCCGCATCAGTTCTTCTATGTTGATGAAGAATGCCAACACTTCTGTAAAGATTTCTTTCGTTCCGCTGAGTGCTGGCACTTACGACAACGAACTCATCGTTACTACTTTGGGCGCTGATGAGTTACACATTCCTATTAAGGGTGTAGCTACGGACAATACAACGCCTGACAAACCGACTGAGGGTGACCTCCTTCCGCTCGATCCTTCTAACCCCACAACATTGCTCAACGAACACTTTGATAAGGGCGAGAAGAATAAGCCTATCGCTATTGACGGTTGGAAGAACATTGCTACAAAGGGCACACGTGCTTGGTGGAACTATACGTTCAGCGATACGGACGAGTCAGCTGGCGAACACGTAGCAAAGGTAACGGCTTACGACTCTAAGGTAGAGGACGGTGATGAGACAGAAGCTGAGATGATGCTCGTTACGCCTGCCCTTAACTTTAAGGATGCTGCTTCAAAGGTTTTCACCTTCCGCGTTCGCGGTGACTATTTGACAGACAAGCAGACAGACCAACTCGAGCTCTGCTACATCGATCTCACTGATGGTGAGATGTACATCAGTCCCGTTGGCGGTTTCACAATGCCTTCTACAAAGGACGAGAGCGGTGAATGGTTTGAATATCACGTCGACCTCACCGACCAGCCCATTGCTGACACCTTCTTTATGGCCTTCCGCTTTAAGAGTACACGCGGTCGTAACAACGCTGCTACTTACTACATTGACGATGTAAGTTTCGGCCGCACCGACCTTCCAGTCGTTCGCACTGATGTCGCATCGCTTGCTTTCGAAGCTATTAAGGGCCAAGATGCTACATCAGACGAGGTAACCGTAACGACTCAGAACTTGACTGAACCTATCAAACTCACCTTGGGAGGTGCTAATAAGAGCAAGTTCAAACTCTCTGAGAGTGAACTCCCTGCAGAGGGTGGTGTATTTACTATTCGTTTCAACTCTGATGCTGAAGGCGTTCATGAAGCATACGTTAAGTTGGCTTCACGTGGCGCAGCCGACAAGTACGTTGTACTGACTGTCAACAACACCTTGCAGACAGGCATTGCTGGCATCAACGTTGCTCCTGCCGATATCACCATATTTGCTCTCAATGGTGTTGCCTTGAAGAGTGGCAAGGCCATCACGCCTGCCGAAGCTATCAAGGGTTTGCCCACTGGCACTTACATCTTGCAGAAGACTGATGCAAACAGCATTCAACGCTTCAAGATTGCAGTGAAGTAATCGCTTATACACATTAATCATAGAAAGCCAAGATAAGGTCTACACCTCTATCTTGGCTTTTTTATTAAATTGCTATTTAGCGGCCTCTCCCCCTCACCCCCTCCCCGGCTGGGGAAGGGATGAGGGGGAGAGGCCGCTAAATATATATAGGTAAACTGCAATCCTTCTTGCGTTCATGAAGGTTTTTCAAATGAAATCTGTAATTTTGCACCTTTAGTGAAAGCAATAAGGTATGAACGAAACGATACAGGTAAAGGGAGCGAGGGTAAACAACCTCAAGAACGTGGATATTGACATACCGCGTGACAAACTCATCGTTATAACCGGACTCAGTGGTTCGGGTAAGTCGTCGTTGGCCTTCGATACATTGTATGCCGAGGGTCAACGACGCTATGTTGAGAGCCTTTCAGCCTATGCACGTCAATTCTTGGGCCGTATGCATAAGCCTGAGTGTGACTACATAAAAGGACTTCCCCCTGCTATTGCTATCGAACAGCGCGTGACGAGTCGTAATCCGCGTTCGACCGTGGGCACCAGCACCGAGATATATGAATATCTTCGTCTGCTTTATGCACGCATAGGTCACACCTTCTCGCCCATAAGTGGTGTGGAGGTGAAGCGCCACACCGTTCAGGACGTGATTGACTGCATGCACTCTTACTCTATGGGCACGCGCTTTACCGTACTAGCTCCTATGCGAGTGCGTCAAGAACGTACCTTGCTCCAGCAGCTCAGCATCGACCTTCAACAAGGACTCTCACGTCTCGACGTTGACGGCGAAATGGTGCGTATTGAGGACTTTGCCGAACAATTGAAGGCGGGGCAAGTAGTCGTTGACGATGCACCACACGATGAGGCTTTGCCAGCTCCCGCGCCTGAGGCTGTGTACTACTCGCTATCGCAACTCAATCTGTTGATTGACCGCCTTTCGGTAAGTGATGACAAAGACGTGCTTTCGCGTTTAGCCGACTCAGCAGAGACGGCCTTCTTCGAGGGTGACGGACAGTGTATGCTTCGCTTCTATCCAGCCCGTATTCTTCACACCTTTTCTACTCGCTTCGAGGCCGATGGCATTACATTCCGCGAACCTGACGACAATATGTTTTCGTTCAACTCGCCCATAGGCGCTTGCGAGCGCTGCGAGGGCTTTGGCCGCGTAATGGGCATTAGCGAACACCTCGTTGTGCCTGACACATCGAAGAGCCTTATGGATGGTGCTGTGATGTGTTGGCGAGGTGAGAAGATGGGAGAGTGGAAGAATGAGTTTATACGTCGTTGCTCGGTGCGAAAAAATGGATTTCCTATCTTCGAACCTTATTATAAACTTACGCGCAAACAGAAGGACATGCTTTGGCATGGCGATGCGGCCGAACAACGATTACCTGAAGAAGAGCAAGTAAGCATTGATGCTTTCTTTCGCATGTTAGAGCGCAATCAGTACAAGATACAATATCGTGTCATGCTGGCGCGCTATCGTGGCAAGACGATTTGTCCTGAGTGCCACGGTTCGCGCTTGAAGAAAGATGCAGAATACGTCAAAGTGGGCGGCCGTAGTATCACGGAATTAGTACAACTGCCTATCAAGGAGTTAGTTCCCTTCTTCGACCAGCTCGAACTCAGTGAACACGATGCAGCAGTGGCCAAACGATTGCTGAATGAGATAAAGAGTCGTCTGCACTTTCTCTCTGAGGTAGGACTCAACTACCTCACGCTCGACCGCCTCTCTAATACGCTTTCGGGTGGTGAGAGTCAGCGCATCAACCTTGCCACATCGTTAGGTTCTTCATTGGTCGGCTCGCTCTACATTCTTGACGAACCGAGCATTGGTCTTCATCAACGCGACACGCGTCGCCTTATCAACGTATTGAAGGAGTTACGCGACTTGGGAAATACGGTTATTGTGGTTGAACACGATGAAGAGATTATGCGTGCGGCTGACTATATTATAGATATAGGTCCTGAAGCGGGTAGATTAGGAGGACAAGTGGTGTATGCTGGACCTTTTATAAAGGATGAGAAAGAACTCTTGCAGCGTCACCCCGAACTCTTTGATAAGGAGAAGGGGGTATATTACTCACACACGCTCAACTACCTATATGGCCGCGAACAAATCCCCGTACCTACGACTCATCGCACGTGGAATCGTAGCATCATAGTTGAGGGAGCACGCGAGAACAATTTGAAGGGCATTGATGTAACCTTCCCTCTCAACGTGCTGACGGTCGTGACGGGTGTAAGTGGTTCGGGTAAGTCTACCCTCGTGCGCGACATCTTCTATCGGGCTCTTAAGCGGGCTAAAGATGAGGTGGCCGATCGTCCTGGCGAGTTCCGCCGACTGTCAGGCGACATTGATGCCGTGCAGGCCATTGAGTTTGTTGATCAAAATCCTATCGGTCGTTCTTCGCGTTCTAATCCCGTCACTTACGTCAAAGCGTATGACGAGATACGTAAACTCATGGCTGCGCAGCCATTGGCCAAGCAAATGGACTTTACACCAGCTTACTTCTCGTTCAATGCCGATGGCGGTCGTTGTGAGGAGTGTAAGGGCGACGGTGTAGTAAAGGTCGAGATGCAGTTTATGGCTGACTTAGTACTTGAGTGTGAGAGTTGTCATGGCAAGCGCTTCAAGAGCGACGTGCTTGAGGTAAAGTATGAGGGTAAGAATATCTACGAAATGCTTGAGATGACTGTCAACCAAGCCATTGAGTTCTTTACCGAACATGGTCAGAAGAAGATTGTCAGCCGTTTGCGTCCTTTACAAGACGTGGGTTTGGGCTACATCAAGTTAGGCCAATCCAGTTCTACCCTTTCGGGCGGTGAAAACCAGCGTGTCAAGCTGGCCTATTATTTAGGTTTGGAACGTTCTGTACCTACGCTATTCATCTTTGACGAACCAACCACAGGTCTTCACTTTCACGACATCAACCGTCTGCTCCACGCCTTTAATGCCTTGATTGAGCGAGGCCATAGTATCGTAGTGATTGAACACAATCCTGATGTTATCAAGTGTGCTGACCATATCATCGAACTTGGCCCCGAAGGTGGTAACGAAGGCGGATATCTTATTCAAGGTTAGAGGAGTTTAATAAGTTTAATAAGTTTAATGGGTTTAGTGAGTTGAGCTTGTTTGCAGTATTAAACCCATTAAACCCATTAAACCCATTAAACTCATTAAACCCATTAAACTCACTAATTAAACTCACACCCCTCCCCTAATGGACATCTTGCACATCATTACCCAAATGCTGATGATATTCGGCATTGTGTTGGTCGGACTCTTTGCGGCCAAGCGTAATTTGTGGGCGGGCGATCTCGACCGCAAGCTCTCTATCTTTATTATGAACATATCCATGCCAGCACTTATCTTGGCATCGGTTATGGGCAAAGACCTCGCATTCGAAAACTCCGAACTCATCTCACTTGCCGTAGTGGCCGTAGTCAATTACATTGTACTCATCGGTTTGGCTTATCTCATACCCCACTTATTTAAGGTAAACAAAGCCCGATTAGGTATCAGTCGCTTTATGTTAGCCTTTGGCAACGTCAGCTTCATTGGCTACCCCGTGTGCGATGCCGTGTTTGGCTCCAAGGCCGTGTTTTGCGCCTCTGTACTCAATATTCCCTTCAACCTCTTAGTCTTCACTATCGGAGTCTCGTTTATAAATGGAGGCAAAGCTAAGAGTGCCTTCTCGCCCCGACTCATATTATCGCCTTGCGTTGTAGCTTCGCTCATTGCTGTAGTAATCGCTGTGGCACGCATTCAGATACCCACGCCTGTGGGACAGTGGTTTCACCTCTTAGGCGACCTCACCACTCCTTGTGCGCTGCTTATCATCGGTTCCAGTTTGAGCCACATACCCGTGCGCGATATGTTAGGCAATCGTTTTGTCTATTCCATGACGCTGCTTCGCCTCTTCATTCTCCCCTTAGCCGTAGGTGGCGTATTAGCTCTGATGGGGATCAATCCCTTTGTGAGCGACGTAGCTGTTGTGTTGAGTGCCATGCCTGTCGCCACCAATGGTATCATGCTCTGCCTACAATATGGTAAGGACGAGCGCGTAATGACGCAAGGTCTCTTCTTTACCACCTTGCTCTCCGTCATTAGTATCCCATTAGTAGCCTATTTGGCAAGTTTGTTCTAATTCTTAGTCGACGAGTTCTTTTAGTTGACAAGTTAACAAGTTGACGAGTTAACGGGTAAGTTTGAAGGTAACTTACTTGTCAACTCGTCAACTTGTTAACTTGTCAATCAAAATAAAAAAGAAGGAATGCTCTACTTTCTCCTCTCCCTCCTATCCCTCATTGCCGGTTATGCCATTGGCACCTTGCGTTCGCAGCGCGAGGCCATAGCAGCTAAAGCGCAACTCAAGGCCGAACAACAACATGCTGACGAGGCCATGCGCAAACAGGCGCAAGCCCTACGTGCTGAGTTTAAAGCCATGTCCGTCGAAATGATGCGCACACAAGGCGATGCCCTACGCGAGCAACACGTCAACTCGCTCGAAGCCTTACTCAAACCTCTTGGTCACGACATCGAAGCCTTTCGCACGCAGTTTGTAAAAGGACACGCCTCGCTCGATGGCTATATCAAAGCCCTCGTCGAACAGACGCAGTCGCTTGGTCGCGAAGCCGACGACCTTGCCAAAGCTCTTAAAGGCAACACCAAGTTGCAAGGCAATTGGGGCGAAGCTGTATTGGCCAATCTACTTTCTGTATCAGGTCTCACTGAAGGCCGCGACTATACGTTGCAAAGCCACGTAGCTGACGGACGTGGCTCCGTAGCTATACCCGATGTAGTGGTTCACCTACCGCAAAGTCGCAACGTTATTATTGACTCTAAGGTATCACTCAAAGCCTTTACCGAATACGTGGCTGCCGACGATGCCCTTGAGCAAGACCGCCTCATGAAAGAGCACTTACGCAGTGTGCGTCAACATATTAAGGAATTGGCCGATAAGAATTATAGCAAGTTGGTAAAGGATAGTATTGGTTACGTTTTAATGTTTATTCCTGGCGAAGCCGCCTATGTAGCTGCCGTGACGGCCGACCCTACACTGCCCACTGAAGCTTACAAGCAACACGTTATCCTTATCAACCCCACCAACCTTCTCATGGCCCTTCAGCTGGCTTACAATCTGTGGCAGAGTGAGTTACAAAGCCGTTCGGTTAACGAGATTTACACCTCAGCCGAGAAACTTTATAAAAAGTTTAGTACCTTTGCCCAAAACTTTGTAAAGATAGGCAACTCTATCGACCAACTGCACCGCACCTACGATGATGCACAACGCCAACTCACCACAGGTCGTGGCAACATCATCAGTCAATTAGAGGGTTGGCGCAAGAAGGGACTTACCCCCTCAACCTCTCTCCCCGATGAATTAACGGGAGAAGAAGAAAACTAATTAATGTGTGAATGCATGGTTAATGTGCAAATGTGCGAATGTGCAAATGTGCAAATGGTCGCCTTTATTTACTGAGTTTTAAGAAAAAGGAATGATGCAATGTCATTAAAACACAGCAAGTAAAAGCGACCATTTGCACATTCGCACATTTGCACATTAACCATGCATTTGCACATTAAAAATATCGTTTGCCATGTTTAAATTCGAAGCAAAATCAAAGTTAAAGGGTGGAATGACACTTGTAGGTGCCGTGTTGGTAGTCGTGGCGCTACTCGTCTACTTCCTACCACGCGAAACCAAGTTTGGCTACGAATACGAGCAAGGACGCCCCTGGCGCTACAACTCACTCATAGCCACCTTTGACTTCCCAATATATAAGACGCAACAAGAGGTTGAAGCCGAAAGCGATAGTGCTTTGGCCAACTTTCAACCCTTCTATGTTGAGAATGCTCAAATAGCCCAACGCCAAATAGCCGCCTTTCATAACGACTTTGTCAATGGTGCGTTCAACGATGTGCCAGCACGCTTCTTGCCTCACATCGAACGACTCATGGCAGCCGTCTATCAAGCGGGTATTGTCAACTCGGCCGACCTTTCACAGATGGCCAAAGATCGCATTACAGGCATTCGTGTAGTCGAAGGCACTGAAGCCCTCTCGCGTTCTCTCACTGAACTCTACTCTACCCGTTCGGCCTACGAATACATCGTACATTGCGACAGTACACAGTTTCCACGCGAGATAATAGCCCGTTGTAACCTCAATCAATATCTCGCCCCCAACCTACTCGTTGATAGTGCCAAGACAAGTACCGCACGTGAGGACCTCATCGCCTCCGTAGCTCCCGCAGCAGGTATGGTACAAAGTGGACAGCGCATCATCGATCGTGGTGAGATTGTGTCGGCCGACCAATATAAGATATTACAATCCTTCGAGCGTGAGACCGTGCGTCGCAATGACCCTTCAGAAGGCTTTTGGCAGGTGCTCCTCGGACAGGTTATCTTTGTGTCGTGTATTTTAGGTTCATTTGTCTACTACCTCCGCCTCTATCGGCGCGACTATCTTTATTCACCTCATAGCATATTGCTCCTATCGTCGCTAGTAGCTATCTTCCCCTTGATTACCTATCTCATGGTCGATCATAAAACATTTAGCGTCTATATGGTGCCTTACGCCATGGTGCCCATCTTTGTGCGCACCTTCATGGATTCTCGCACCGCCTTCATGGCCATGGTGTGCAGCGTCGTGCTTTCTTCTTTTGCCCTTCACTCTAACTACGAGTTTGTGGTCGTACAATTCATGGCGGGCATGACTGCTATCTATGCCCTTCGCGACTTGAGCGAACGTTCGCAACTCCTACGTGTAGCCCTTTACGCCTTCCTCACGTCCACCACTATTATGCTCGGTTTCGACCTTTCACAAGGCGTCGATTGGAGCCACATCGATCGTTCTATCTATATATATAATGGTGTAAATGGTGTTCTCCTACTCTTTGCCTATCCCCTACTCTATCTGTTGGAGAAGACATTTGGATTCACTTCAAGCGTAACGTTGGTCGAACTTTCCAATACGAACAATATAATCTTCCGCCTTATGGCCAAGAAGGCACAAGGCACCTTTGTTCACTCCTTGCAAGTGGCCAACCTCGCTGCCGAGGTGGCCGATAAGATTGGAGCTAAACCTCAGTTGGTGCGTACGGGAGCACTTTACCATGATATAGGTAAAATGGTCAACCCCGCTTTCTTTACCGAAAATCAAACGGGTGTCAACCCACACGATGAACTCAGCGAAGAGCGTTCTGCACAAATCATCATCAGCCACGTGACAGAAGGTCTTCGTTTAGCGGATAAATATCACCTGCCCAAAGTGATACGTGACTTCATCTGTACTCACCACGGACGTTCACAAGTAAAGTATTTCTATATACAGTGGCAAAATAAACATCAAGGCGAGCAGCCTGACCCCAAACTCTTTACTTATCCTGGCCCCAACCCTTTCACGCGCGAACAAGCCATTCTCATGATGTGCGATGCCGTTGAAGCATCGTCACGTTCGCTCAAGGAATACACCGAGGAGAGTATCAAAGAGTTGGTCGACCGCATCGTCGACGGACAAGTGCAGGCAGGCTACTTCCGCGAGTGTCCTATCACCTTCCGCGATATTGCCGATGCCAAGCGCGTACTCGTAGAGAGTATCAAGACAATCTACCATACGCGCATAGCCTATCCCGAACTCAATCCCAAACCCATCACTCCGCGTCCACAACCCCGACGCCCCTACTTCTTCGGACGTAGATAACTATCAACTCTAAAAAAATAAGAACCTATGATACAAAATGGAGAAAACTATATACGTTTTGATTGGGCGATGAAACGCCTCTTGCGCAATAAGGCCAATTATGTGGTGTTAGAGGGATTCTTATCCTCACTTATTGGTAAAGGGATAAAAATTCACCGATTCCTTGAGAGCGAAAGCAATCAAGAAGATGATGAAGACAAATACAATCGTGTCGATATCTTTGCAGAGAGCGAAGGAGGCGAACTCTGCATTATTGAAGTGCAGAATAGCCGCGAGCTATCTTACTTTCATCGCATGCTATATGGAGTGTCAAAAGCCATCACAGAATACATCGGTTTAGGCAAGCCCTATGATGAGGTGCGCAAAGTGTATTCCATCAATATTGTCTATTTTGAACTAGGACAAGGTAAAGATTACGTTTATCATGGCAGGACAGAGTTTAAGGGCATACATGCACCGCATGATACATTAAAACTCTCAGTACGTCAAAATGAAAAGTTCTTTGGAAAAAAAGAAAAAGATATACTACGTCGTAAAGATGCAGGTATGCTCTTTCCCGAATATTACGTATTGCGTGTAAACGATTTTGACTCTGTAGCTAAAACACCGCTTGACGAATGGATTGCCTTTCTAAAAACAGGACAAATAAGTAAAGATGCAAAAGCAGCAGGACTTCCTGAAGCTCGTGAGCGCTTACGTGTTGATGCCCTTTCCGAAGATGATAGGCAAGCCTATTTTCGCCACATGGAATCTGTTCGTCATATGAAGAGTCTTTTCGACACTAGTCGTGATGAAGGTTACGAGGAGGGTCGCGCAGAAGGTCGCGAAGAAGGTCGTGCAGAGGGTCGTGCAGAGGGTCGTGCAGAAGGTCGCGAAGAAGGTCGTGCAGAGGGTCGCGAAGAAGGTAAACTTCTACAACAAATAGAAGTGGCACGTACCATGTTGGCAGATGGAATGCAGCTTAGTTTGGTAATGAAGTATACAGGCTTAACGAAAAAGCAAATAGAGGAAAGTCGAAGTTAGACTATGGCTAAGCAATAAAAGGGAAAAAAATGCTTTTTCCCTTTTTATTGCGCTCACCTTGCACTAACTTTGCATCTCAAAATAAAGAAAAGTAATAACAAATAACATACGATGAATTTTGTAGAAGAACTCAAATGGCGCGGCATGTTGCACCAAATGATGCCGGGCACTGAAGAATTGCTCGAAAAAGGCATGACAACAGCCTATGTAGGTATCGACCCAACGGCCGACTCTTTACACATTGGCCATCTCTGCTCTGTAATGATGCTCCGCCACTTCCAGCGTGCGGGCCACAAGCCATTAGCACTCGTAGGTGGTGCAACAGGTATGATTGGCGACCCTTCAGGCAAAAGTGCCGAGCGTAACCTCCTTACTGAAGACATTCTTCGCCACAACGTTGCTTGTATCAAGAAGCAACTCTCTCACTTCCTCGACTTCGATTCTGATGCTCCCAATGCAGCCGAATTGGTTAACAACTACGACTGGATGAAGGACTTCACCTTCCTCGATTTCGCACGCGAGATTGGTAAACACATCACTGTCAACTATATGATGGCTAAGGATAGCGTGAAGAAACGCTTGAATGGTGAAGCACGTGACGGACTTTCATTCACAGAGTTTACCTACCAGCTCTTACAGGGTTACGACTTCCTCCACCTTTACGAGACGAAGAACTGCAAACTCCAAATGGGTGGTTCTGACCAATGGGGCAACATTACCACTGGTACCGAACTTATTCGTCGTACTCTTGGTGCTGAAGCTGATGCTTATGCCCTCACTTGTCCGCTTATTACCAAGGCCGACGGTAAGAAGTTTGGTAAGACGGAGCAAGGCAACGTATGGCTCGACCGTCGTTACACTACTCCTTACAAGTTCTACCAATTCTGGCTCAACGTAGGCGACGAAGAAGCAGAACGTTATATCAAGATCTTCACCTCACTCGAGCACGATGAGATTGAAGCCCTCATTGCCGAACATCGTGCCGACCCAGGTCGTCGTCTCCTTCAGAAGAAGTTGGGCGAAGAGGTTACCTGTATGGTACACAGTCGTGAAGACTATGAAATGGCTCTCGAAGCCTCAAACATTCTCTTCGGCAAGGCTACTAAAGATAGCCTCTTAAAACTTGATGAAGCTACGCTTCTCAGCGTATTCGATGGTGTACCCCAATTCGAAGTAGCCAAAGATCAAGTTCTTGGAGCCAAGGCTGTTGACCTCTTTGCCGAAACCACCAAGTGTTTCGCTTCAAAGGGTGAAATGCGTAAGCTCACCCAGGGTGGTGGCGTAAGCCTTAACAAAGAAAAACTTGCTGCTTTCGATCAGGAAATCAATTCTGACGACCTCATTGACGGCAAGTATCTTCTTGTTCAGCGTGGTAAGAAGAACTACTTCCTCATCATTGTGAAGTAACATATTATATGTGTACATTATAAGGTATATTATATAGTACGCACGTATACCAGCAACTAAGGGGCAGGCCTTTTCGGCCTGCGAATAAAGAGTCGTGAGTCAGCTATTTTTAGCTCACCATTCTCTTATTCGCAGACCAAAGGTCTGCCCCTCAGTTGTAGTTTAATCATGCGTAGTTAAGTAGGTAAATTTTGCAACTAATTGAAAATCAATACTTTTAGAAATGCAAAGTACTTAAGAAAATCTCCATGATAGCTGCTTTTCGCCCATTTTTCGCAAAAACGCCCACAAAAAGGTCTTCAAAACGCAAAAACATCGTTGAAAAAACTCAAAAACACAGTGCAAGAGATTTATCGCTCCCTCAGTGTTTTTAAATTTCTCCCTCAGTGTTTTCATTTTTCTCCCTCAGTGTTTTCAAAATACTCCCTTTTACCCCTCATATCTTCCTCAGTGTTTTTTTAGAACGTCACATTTAGAACGTCAAGATTTCTTACCTATAGTCACAAATTGCAGTTTGAATAATTAACGATAAATTACATGATAATTAATGCCCCCCAGCGTGTTCATATATATATTATATGTATATGCGCGTAAAACAAGCGCATTTATGTTCTTCAACACAAAACGTAAAAAAATCGTCCTAATTATTTGTTCCTTCAAAGCAGAGAGCGTACTTTTGCCT
>ERZ1034626.1619-NODE-1619-length-14593-cov-6.116660_pt1 | contig 14593 bp, 9 predicted proteins | sample MGYA00520652_ERZ1034626 | MGnify/ENA primary metagenome ERZ1034626 (study PRJEB33766, sample SAMN09781765) | gut metagenome | biome: gut microbiome | host: Homo sapiens | place: Madagascar | study: EMG produced TPA metagenomics assembly of the PRJNA485056 data... | reverse complement strand
TTACGCTTGGCTTCTCGTAATGCTCTCTCTTACGAATCTCCTGCTGAATACCAGCCTTCGCACAGTTTCTCTTGAAACGGCGTAATGCGCTATCTAAAGTCTCATTCTCTTTTACGATTACACTAGACATTCTTTCCTAACCTCCCTCCAGTTGCGATATTGTGCATCAACTGTAAGGTAATCTTAATTGCACTATCGATTATTTTAACAAAATATCCTGATTTGTCAATAGTTTTTCCGAAATTTGCATAGTTTTTTTCTTCCACATGCTTAAAGCTTTGTAAACACGGAAGTTTCTTTCTTCAATCCCTCTGCAATCGCAAAGTTCTCATCCATCTTCTTGGAAATTTTATCCATATCGGATACAAGAACCTGTGTGCTGTCCGCTGCCGAAACGACTCCACTGACGCCTTCCTCGATCGCATGGGAAATCGTATTTACGGAATTTGCAATCTCATCCATGGAATTCTGTAAAGAATCCGTCTTTGCCTCGAAATCTGCCATGACACCTTCGATAAATGTTGCCTTGTCATGATATGCGCCACCGGATTCCACAAACTTCTGGAATTCCGGCAGGATTTTTTCATTCATGTACTCTACCAGTCCGTTTGCATTGTCTGCAAGATTATGTACTGCAGTTATAACAATGGCATTGATGCTCTGGATATTGTTAGCCGCTTCCTGACTGGCGGCTGCCAGCTGGCTGATTTCGGAAGCAACCACTGCAAATCCTTTTCCTGCATCCCCGGCACGGGCAGCCTCAATGGATGCGTTTAATGCAAGCAGATTTGTCTGGCTTGCAATATTTAAGATGTCGTTTGTCAGATTGTCTACCTGATTGACACTGTTGCTGTCCTCAATTGCCTGACTCAGCACGGAAACAATGTCATTTACTTTCGCACCCGTTGTATCCATATTTTCACGCGCAGCATGTTCCATTGCCTCTGCATGCTCTTTCATTTCTTTGGTATACTGATTAATTTCAATCGTTTTCTCTGCAATTGACTTGACTTCACCGGCAACCGATTCGGTATTTTCATTAATCCGCGAAGCATTGTCGGAAATATCCTGCATCGTTGCAGAAAGTTCTTCCGTCAGTGCGGACAGATCGGATACACTTCCGTTGGAAGTCTGCACACTCTCACGCACTTCATTTACAACGCCCTCAAGTTCCCTGGAATTGCTGCTGATCATCCGGAAAATTTCCTGCAGCTTTGCCATAAAAGCATTGATGCCTCCACCGACAGATGCCACTTCTTTGTTGTTGGTAATGGTAACCCTGCGGGTCAGGTCACCCTGCTGGTTATCAATTCCGGAAATAATCTCATTCATTTCCCTGTTCGTATTTGCAAGCGGATAAATTACCCACCGAAGCACTGCCACCATTGCTGAAAAAAGTGCCGCAATACTAATCAGAATCGTCACTATGCTTGTTCCGATTGAACTATGGTATGCAGATGTCAGTTTCTGTCTCTGTGCATTTGCATCCTGATTTACAATTTTCTTGATACTTTCGATATCCGACTCAATGGCATCTGCACACTTGCTGATCTTTCCATTGGCAAGTTCATAGGCATCTTCCTTTTTCCCTGCTGCGGAAAATGCCATAACATTGGCACATTCATACTTTAATTCTTCGTATTTTTTTTTGATGTCATTGTATTCTTTTTGGGTATCCGGTGTCACGTATGTCTTGTAACTTTCCAGATCTTTCTCCAATGCATCTTCCTGACTGCGGATCTTTTCCACCAGCTGGATCATGGAATCCAGATCCACCGCTATGATATGGGACAGTCCCAGATTATGGATGTCCTGTGTCTGTCTCTGGATTTCTGCCAGACCCGAAACATTCTTTAAAGATACTTCTGAAATCTGTACAGCACTCCGGTTAACGTTCCTGATATTGGAAACAGACATCACATTCGAGATGATACTGAATATTCCAAGTATAAATACCGGAATTAAAATGATAAATTTGGTACTTAATTTCTTTTTCTGATTCATATACTTCCACCTCTTAGCCTGCTGCTGATTTTGTAATACCATCGACCAGATTATCCATCAGTTCCTGTAACTTTACGTGGTTTGGATTTCCTGCTGCCATCGTATTCCCGAATGCCTTGCTTGCATCCCAGTAGCTGTTTCCGACACGCTGCAGTTTTCCGAATTCCGACTGTGCAATCACCGCCTGAATGGATGGGGAAGCCTTAACCGCATCCGAATCTGCCGCCTTTGTATTGGAAGGTCCCTGTCCGTTCATCTCAAACCGGATGGTCTGGTTCTGCTCATTGGTCATCCAGTCTGCCAGTTTTGCTGCCCACTGTGGATTTGCCGAATAAGCACTGACTCCCATCAGCTTATAGCCGGTAAAGGAAGCCATCTGTACCTGCTTTCCTGCCACGGTATAGGTTGGAAGCTTGGCTGCGCCAAGATTATCTCCCCAGATCTTTTTCAGTTCGGTCTCGCTCCATACACCGCTCACCCCGGCAATTACACTGCCCTTTTTGGCACCTGTAATAAAGTCTTCATTCACCGCATTTTCAAATCCACTGCTGGAACTGATATCAAGCATTGCCTGCGCAATATCCACACCTTTGATCTCCCCTTTGGTGGAATTCCAGTCACAGTGGTTTGTCACATTGTCATCATTGACACCGAAATCCAGTCCTGTATTTCCGAAAAACGAATACAGATACCAGCCGGAAGACCAGTCCATCATAAACTTCTTATGATTTTTTTCTGCTACTTTTAAAATGCCGTCGAGGGTTTTGACATCCGAATCACTCAGGTACTTTTTGTTATAATACAGAAAATACCCATTGTCCGCGGTCATGGGATATGCATAAAGCGTATCATTGACTGTGGCAGCGTCTATTGAACCCTCCACATTTGCTTTTTTCACTTCGTCCGCATTCGGAACCGGATACAATGCGCCGCCGGCCACCATAGAAGCCACCTGATCATCTGCAAGGATAAACACATCCGCTGCGTTATGCACATCTCCAAGTACATTGTCACGCGTATCGGAATCCGCATTCTGTTCCAGAGTGATATCAAAAGTTGCCTGCCCCTTATACTCTTCTTTGAAACTGTCGATCATCTTATTCAACGCCTCATACGTTGATTCCTCTGCCCACACTCTCAGTTTTACCGTTCCGCTCGTCCTGTCCGTCTCCTGTGCACCGCCCTGCGTGGTCTCCGTTGCACCCTGAGGCCCCGCCGATGCGCAGCCGCCCAGCATGGACACGGCAAAGATTCCTGCCAGCACGGCCGACAATAACCTCTTTCTCTTCATAAAGTTTCTCCCTTTCCTCATGTCGTTTCCACCTTTTGTTGTATATACACAAATTTCACAGTGGATTTACTGTTATTATACTACAAATATTTGCAAAAAACAGGTAAAATCGCATTTTTATTGCGCTTTTTCACCTGTTTTTTGCGTTTTTATTATATTCTTTTATATGTTATCAGTGATAGATTATTTCAACATGCCTTCCAATGCTGTCTTTGCTTCCGCAATCGCATCCGGAATACCTGCCGGATTTTTTCCTCCGGCCTGTGCCATATTCGGACGTCCGCCGCCGCCACCACCGACTTTTCCGGCGATCGCCTTAATCAGATTCCCTGCATGTGCTCCCTGCTTCATTGCTGCATCGGTTGCCATGGCAATCAGGTTTACCTTTCCGTCGCAATCGGATGCGATCACTACGACACCCTCACCGATCTTGTCCTTCAGCTGATCTCCGAGGTCACGCAGACCATTCATATCCACACCGGATACGCTGGTTGCCAGAAGCTTCACCCCTTTGACATCCTGGATCTGATCCATAACATCCCCAAGTGCATCTTTTGCTGCCCTGCTCTTTAACGCTTCATTCTCGCTCTGCAGTTCTTTCATCTCTGCGGTCAGATGCTCCAGGCGCTCTTTCAAGTTTGCAGGCGTAGATTTTACAACTTTAGCCGCTGCCTCAAATTCGTCTTCCATCTTTTTGTAGTATGCAATCACATTGTCACCGGTCAGTGCTTCGATACGGCGCACACCGGCTGCAACACCGCTCTCTGAAAGAATCTTAAATGTCTTGATCTCTGCAGTATTCTTTACATGTGTACCGCCACAGAACTCCCTGGAGAACTCTCCCATGGAAACGACTCGGACTTTTTCCCCATACTTTTCGCCAAACAGAGCCATTGCCCCGGTCTTCTTTGCCTCATCAACGGTCATGATATCGGTACGGACTTCCATGCCCTCGTTGATCTTTTCATTGACCATGTCTTCCACTTTCTGTAACTCTTCCGGTGTCATGGCTGCAAAGTGGGTGAAATCAAATCTGGTACGCTCACTGTCCTGATAAGAACCCGCCTGCTCGACATGTGTACCCAGCACTTCACGAAGTGCCTTCTGCATCAAATGTGTTGCCGAATGGTTTGCACAGGTCTTTGCCCGAAGGTTCGCATCTACGACAAGCTCAACTTCTTCCCCGGTGTGAATCATGCCGGATACCATATGACCGATATGTCCGTATTTGCCACCTAAAAGCTTTATGGTATCCTCTACCTGGAATACACCGTCTGCGGTACGGATCTGTCCTTTATCGCCCTGCTGGCCACCCATTGTTGCATAAAACGGTGTCTTTTCTACAATAATAGTTCCCGCATCGCCGTCAGAAAGTGCTTCCACGATCTCGGTCTCGGTCGTCATAACCGTAACTTTAGAAGCATATGTCAGATTCTCGTATCCGACAAATTCTGTTGTGATGGAAGGATCAATCTGCTCGTAAACCGTTGCATCCGCACCCATGTAGTTTGTCACTTTACGGGCACTTCTGGCTTTCTGCCTCTGTTCTTCCATACAGGCCTTAAACTCGTCCTCATTATAGGAAAAGCCCTTTTCTTCAAGGATTTCTTCGGTCAGATCTACCGGGAATCCGTAAGTATCGTAAAGTTTGAATGTATCGGCACCGGAAAGTTCCTTTTTGCCGTTTTTCTTCATTTCCTCCATCAGGTCAGACAAAATGGCAAGTCCCTGATCGATGGTCTTATTGAATTTCTCTTCTTCCTGTGTCAGAACCTTAAAGATAAATTCTTTCTTCTCTTCCAGTTCCGGATATCCATCCTTGCTCTCATTGATGACAGTTTCTGATAATTTTGCAAGAAACAGTCCGTCAATTCCAAGCATCTTTCCGTGACGTGCCGCACGACGGATCAGACGGCGCAGAACGTAGCCTCTTCCTTCATTGCTTGGCATAACACCATCGGATACAAGAAATGTGGAAGAACGGATATGATCCGTAATCAGACGGATGGATACGTCATCCATGGCATCTACTTCATACTTCTTTCCGGACATCTCACAAATCTTGTCGCGGATCGCTTTCATGGTATCAATATCAAATACGGAATCCACATCCTGCATAACAACTGCCAGACGCTCAAGTCCCATACCAGTATCAATATTTTTCTGGGCAAGCTCGGTATAACCGCCCTTGCCATCCCCTTCAAACTGTGTAAACACGTTGTTCCATACTTCCATGAACCGGTCACAATCACAGCCTACTTTACAATCCGGACTTCCGCATCCGTATTTTTCGCCTCTATCATAATAAATTTCAGAACATGGACCACACGGACCGGCACCATGCTCCCAGAAATTATCACATTCCCCGGTCTCAGGATCACGGTAAAAACGTGTGATTTTTTCTCCCGGAACACCTACCTCTTTGGTCCAGATCTCATATGCTTCCTCATCTTCTCCGTATATGGACGGATACAGACGATCCTCCTCAAGACCAAGTACCTTTGTCAGGAATTCCCATGACCAGGCAATTGCTTCATGCTTAAAATAATCCCCAAAAGAGAAGTTTCCAAGCATTTCAAAAAATGTAAGGTGCCGCGCAGTCTTTCCTACATTTTCAATATCTCCGGTACGCACACACTTCTGACATGTAGTCACACGTCTGCGTGGCGGAATCTCCTGTCCTGTAAAATACGGCTTGAGCGGTGCCATTCCCGCATTGATGAGTAATAAGCTGTTGTCATTGTGTGGTACTAATGAAAAGCTCTTCATGACAAGATGTCCCTTGCTCTCGAAGAAGTCAAGATACATCCGGCGCAGCTCATTTACGCCATAACTCTTTTTCATTACCAGTTCCTCCAAAATCATTCTTTCGTCGTGTCAGCCTTCGCATCCTTGTGTCTGCGGAGTCTGATACCAATAAATGCCCCTAATCCGCCGATCAAAGCCAAAGCAGCCATCTCGACCACATATCTGCCAATACATAAAAGAAAATCTGTCATATAGTTTTCTCCTCTCTGTTGTTACCCCATTAACTTAATTATTATATATGAATTTTTCTGTAAATTCAAGAGTTAGAGTTCCCCGAACGGAAATACCTGATTCTCCCTTTCAATTTCAATTACGCGGTCTGCCATTCCAAGATTCGTAATATGTTTTTTATATTCCTTTATTGCAGAATAATCCTGCCACATATGCATTGGGAAAACAAACTCTGCATCCGTATTTTTCAGCACAAAATCAATCCCGAGTGTCTGATACGGTCCCAGCCGCGGATCCATCGGGACAAACGCAAAATTGACCGGCTTGTCCGCAAGCTTACGGATCTCGTGCCGGAAAGTGCGTTCCTGTTTGCCGTTTATAAGTTCTCCCACATGTTCCATCTTCCAGTCGTTTAAATCTCCTGCATGGAAGATACTCACCCCACGCACATTCACATAAAATGCCACTCCTGCATCGGTAGACAAAAGGGTCTGGATCTTTAGATCATCCACTTCATAATGGTTGTTTGCGGAGACAAACGTCACTTTTTTCCGCACCCCCGGGTCAATTCCATGCTTTTGCAGAAAATGCGGACTGATGCGGATATCCTTGGATAAAATATAATGTATATTGGTATATTTTTCACTCCAGCGCAGAATATCCATGTCAAAATGATCCTGATGTTTGTGGCTGGCAAACATATAGATTTTTGTATCCGGCGCGTAATCCGGAATCTTTCCCGTAAAGTGGAAACCATTCACCCGATCCCCGCCAAAATAATCAAAAATCAATACCAGATCATCCACTTCCACCAGAAAACAGCTGTGATGTATAAAAATTACCTGCATGTTGTTCCAATCTCCTTTATCATCTGTGTTACAAGCTTTTGAAATACCGGAGCCACCGCATCGGCTGCTTCCTGTACCTCCTTATGTGACAATGGCTGTGGCGAAATGCCGCATGCCAGATTCGAGATACAGGAAATTCCCACAATCCGCATCCCCATATGATTCGCCGCCACAGCCTCACATGCCGTACTCATTCCTACGGCATCTGCTCCGAGTGTACGCGCCATTGCCACCTCCTGTGGAGATTCATAGGCCGGCCCGGTAAACTGCAGATACGTTCCCTCTTTTAAATCCGCCCCGGTCTCTGCCGCACATTTTTTTGCGATTTTCTGTAAATCATAATCATAAATCCGGCTCATATCCGGAAACCGCGGTCCCAGTTCCTCTATATTTTCTCCAATGAGCGGCGACGGAACAAAACTTGCAATCTGCCCGGTAAGAAGCATCAGATCCCCCGCCTTCATGCCCAGCTGGATTCCGCCCGCTGCATTTGTCAAAAACAGAACTTCTGCCCCCAGAAGTTTCATCAGCCGGATCGGCCGTACCACTTCCGTCATGGAATATCCTTCATAATAATGCACACGTCCCTGCATGCACACAACCGGCACATCCCCGACATAACCAAACACAAAGCGCCCGGTATGGCCCGGCACCGTAGATACCGGAAATCCCTCGATCTCATGATAATCCACCGTGGCCTCCACGCGAAGCTGCGACGCATAATCACCCAGACCGGACCCCAGTACCAGTGCCACTTTCGGCACAAAATCTGTTTTCGTCCTCACGCTGCGCACACAGCGCATGAGAGTTTCATATTCGTTGCTCATTTGTTCTCCTTATTTTTTGCAATTACATACAGAATTTCATTAACTAATAGTATAACAGAATCAAAAATAAAATAAAACAAGAGCAACTGAAATTCATACTTTTTTTATTTCTCTTAAATAATGATGCAGATCATTCCCCCATTGCTGTCATTGACAATTTTCTGCATGGTATCCTGCAGTTTCAGCTGGCACTCATCATCCATCTGCAGGATCTTGCTGCGGATGCCGTCTTCCATCAGTTCCCCGACCGATTTTCCGAAAATATTTGTGGTCCAGATTCCTTCCTTGCTCTCCTCCCCCTCGCGGATATATGCAATCAGATCATTTGCCTGTTCCTCACTGCCGACAATCGGTGCTATTTCGGTCTCAATGTCTGCCTTGATCATATGAATGGACGGGGAAATTGCCCGCATTTTCACGCCATATTTTCCGGCATGCTGGATCAGCACCGGATCTTCCATCCGGATATCCGAAAGCCCCGGCATGACCACTCCATACCCCTTCTGTTCCACAGCAGCCATGGCATCTTCCACACGCTCGTATTCTTTTTTCATCCGGGAGAGGGAACGCAGCATGGAAATCATCTGATATTCCCCTTCGATCTGCATTCCCGTCATCTCACTGATGTAGGAGAAATAGCACTGTTCCGTTGTCTCCATACGGATCGTCACGGTTCCGTTGGAAAGATCTGCCGTCTGCAGCTGGATGTCACGAAAAACTTCTTCTCCCATCTGCTCATTTGCACTTTTTACCCATTCCTGCCCGGCAAGCACAGCCGCTGCATCCCGCACGCGGCCGATTCCATCCATCAGTCTTGATGCCGTCTGAATCATGGCTGCCTTTAATTTATGTTCCATTGGAAGCATTTCCGTCCACTTCGGAATTGCAAAGTCCACACGGGTAACCGGAAATTCAAACAGAATCGCCTTCATAACTGTGACCAGATCCTCCCGGTGCATCTGCTGACAGTTGACCGGAACCACTACCGCCTGATATTCCTGCTCTAAACTTTCTTTCAGTGCAAGTGTCTCACTGCTGTATGGGCGCACGGAATTTAAAACAATCACATACGGTTTTCCAATCTCTTTAAGCTTTTCCACCGCGGTTTGTTCTGCCTCCACATAATTTTCCCGCGGAAGTTCCCCGATACTGCCATCCGTTGTCACCACAATACCAATGGTTGCATGGTCTTTGATTACTTTTTCTGTTCCAATTCTCGCTGCATCCGAAAAAGGAATTTCCTCCTCGAACCACGGCGTATGTACCATGCGGTATCCGTCCCCCTCCAGATGACCATTTGCTCCCTCTACCATAAACCCGACACAGTCAATCAGACGCACACTGACACTGCTCTCATCTGCAAGTGTGATCTCTGCTGCCTCCTGCGGAATAAATTTCGGTTCTGTCGTCATGATCGTTTTCCCGGCGGCTGACTGAGGCAGTTCATCGAGCGTCCGTTTTTTTTCTTCCTCATCTTCGATGTACGGAAGTACAAACAGATCCATAAACCGCTTAATGAACGTTGACTTTCCGGTGCGGACCGGTCCTACGACACCAATGTAGATTTCGCCGTTCGTTCTTTTCTGGATATCTTTATATAAATCAAACTCCATAAAAAAATCTCCCTTCTTTGCATATTCGATTAATCTATCTAATCTATATGCAAAGGGGAGAATTCTTATTCACAGAAATACTCTGTTGTATATTTATTTCTCAGATGACTTCTTTTTGTCGGAAGTCTTCTTCTTTGCAGCTTCTTTCTCTGCTGCTTTCTTTGCCTGCTCAGCAAGCACTTTTTCATTGATGCGTCCATACATCTGCATGTATTTATAGAGTTTCTTTGCCAGATCCTTGGTAATCTGTCCCTCCAGGGCACGCCACTTCCAGTTCTCTCCAAGTGTGGAAGGAATGTTGATACGGGCTTCGGAGCCGAGTCCGATCAGATCCTGCATCGGAACAATCGCCATATCTGCAACGGATGACCATGCGGCACGCATCATACCCCAGTTATAACCTTCCTCCTCCGTCAGGTTCAGGTATTCGATTGCAAACTTGACAGATGCTTTCGGTGCGGTCTTCATCCATCCCATCACGGTATCATTGTCATGTGTTCCTGTATATACAACACAGTGACTGGTATAGGTGTGTGGCAGATAATCACTTCCCTCACGGCTGTCAAACGCAAACTGGATGACTTTCATGCCTGGGAATCCGGAATCCTTTAAAAGTTTGCGGACGGAATCTGTCAAAAATCCAAGATCTTCCACAATGATCGGAAGCTTGCCAAGTTTCTTCTCCAGCTGGTTAAACAGATCCATTCCCGGACCCTGTTTCCATTTTCCGTTCTTTGCAGTCTTATCTTTTGCCGGGATTGCATAATAAGAATCAAATCCGCGGAAATGATCGATACGGATAATATCATACAGCTCGCTCATCGCTTTGATTCGTTTGGTCCACCATGCATAGTTATCTTTTTTCATTTCATCCCAGCGGAACAGCGGATTGCCCCAGAGCTGTCCATCTGCCGAAAATCCGTCCGGAGGACATCCTGCCACTTCAATCGGATTTAAATCTTCATCCAGATAAAACTGTTTCGGATTTGCCCATACATCCGCACTGTCTCCGGCCACATAGATCGGCACATCTCCGATAATCTCGATTCCGTTTTCATTGGCATATGCCTTTAACTCTCTCCACTGTTTAAAGAACAGATACTGAAGCATCTTATAAAACTCAATATCTTCTGCGTACTTTTTTCTTGCCTCATCCAATGCTTCGGCATCGCGCACACGAAGTTTTTCATCCCACTCGGCCCATGCTTTTCCGTCATTGGCATCTTTTAATGCCATAAACAGCGTATAATCTTCCAGCCAGTCCTTTTCCGTCTCACAAAATGCCGAAAAATCTTCCGGCATATTTTTTACAAAACGGGCATATGCTTTATGCAGCAATGCATAGCGTGATACATACATGGTTCCATAATCAATGTATTCCTCGCTTGTGCCCCAGTCAAATGATTCACATTCCTTTTTCTTTAATAAATTTTCTTTGCAGAGAATGTCCAGATCAATAAAATAAGGATTTCCCGCAAAACTGGAAAAAGACTGATACGGCGAATCCCCGTAACTGGTCGGACAGATCGGCAGAATCTGCCAGTAAGTCTGACCTCCTTTTACCAGAAAGTCTACAAATTTTCTGGCTGATTTTCCCATAGTTCCAATGCCATACGGTGATGGCAGGGAAGATATCGGCATAAGTACGCCACTTGTTCTCATAAGTGATTCCTCCTAAGATCCAATCTATAATCTATAATTATATCATACCACCTTTTTGTCCCCTTGTAAAAAACATTTTTCAATGCTAGTATGAAGAAAAGGGATTATGAGGTGAAGAATTATGAACGATGTCATAAAACATAAAATCAAACACAATGCACACCGTACACTGGTGTCGATCAAATGGGTAATTTTTGCAATTCTTGTCGGCGGTATCGTCGGACTGTGCGGCACCGCATTTTATTTTTGTCTGACATTTGTCACCGTGCTGCGCGGGCAGGACCCCTGGCTGTTGTATCTGCTCCCTGTCGGGGGACTGATCATTGTCGGTGCTTATCACCTGCTGCACGATGAAAAAGATACCGGAACCAATCTGGTCATCTCTGCCATCCACTCGGATGACGAGCTGCCCCTGCGCATGGCTCCTTTGATCTTTATTTCCACACTGATCACGCACCTGTTCGGCGGATCTGCCGGCCGTGAAGGTGCCGCCCTGCAGATGGGCGGAAGTATCGGAAACGCAATCGGAAAATTCTTCCGTTTTGACGATAAAGATAAACATGTCATGATCATGTGCGGCATGAGTGCTGCGTTTTCCGCTCTCTTTGGTACCCCGATGGCTGCTGCCATCCTTCCAATGGAAATTGTAAGTGTCGGCGTCATGTACTATACCGCCCTTGTTCCATGTGTGATCAGTTCTCTTGTCGCACACGGAGTTGCTTACCTGTTTGGTGTTTCCAACCAATGGTTTTCCATCGAGCACATCCCGGACTTTGGCATTCTTCCTGCCGTGCAGATTTCCATCCTTGCCGTGCTCTGCGCACTGGTAAGTATTGTTTTTTGTATTCTTCTGCACAAAAGTGAAGAAATTTACCGCAAACTGTTCCAGAATCCCTACATCCGCATCTTTGCCGGTGGATGTATTGTTGTCATTCTGACGATGCTTGTCGGCAACCAGAATTACAACGGTACCGGTATCGGCATCATCCAGATGTGCATTGATGGAACGGTCCGTCCGGAAGCCTTCCTGTTAAAGATGATCTTTACCGCACTGACTCTTGGTGCCGGTTACAAAGGCGGAGAAATTGTTCCTTCCTTTTTCACCGGCGCGGCCTTTGGCTGCCTGTTTGGAACGCTGACCGGCATATCCCCGACACTTTGTACGGCTGTCGGCATGACTGCCGTATTCTGTGGTGTCACAAACTGTCCGATCACTTCACTGTTAATCAGTTTTGAATTGTTCGGTTATGACGGCATGCCGTATTTTCTTCTGGCTGTCGCTTTCAGCTATATGCTCTCCGGATACTTTGGTCTGTACCGGAGCCAGAAGATTGTGTACTCCAAATACAAAACCAGTTACATCAACAAGACAACTCATTAATCCCAAGAACCACACAGCCAATCGCCGGCAATTCCATGTTCGAATGAACCGAACCGATTGGCCGGGTTCCTGCATGCAGGTCATCAATATATAACGTCCATGTCCTGTCATCCGGCAGCAGGAGTGTTTCTTTTCTGCCGGATGCATTGTATGCCACCAGAAGTGTCTCTTCCGGCTGGCGGATTGTAAACGCGATGGTCTGTTCGGATGTCATTTCCATAAACAGAATATTCTGGCGGATCTCCTCTGCGTCTGTCATACGCAATCCTTTATGTGCTTTCCGGAAAGCAATCAGTCCCCTGTAATACTGCTGCAGCCCTTTTTGTCCATCGCTCCAGTCATAGCGCAGTACATTTGTTTCATACGGCAGATTATAACTGTTCTCGGATATCTCACCATTTTTTCCGGCTGGTTTGGTTCGTGCAAACTCTTCTCCCCCCAGGAAAAACGGAACTCCCTGTGCGGTAAATACCATCGCAGCCGCCAGACGGTTCATTGCAAGGCGTTCGCCTGCATCACAATCCGGTCTGGAAATCTGCAGTTTATCCCACAAGGTCAGATTGTCGTGACAGGAAACATAATTGATCACTTTCTCCGGTGTATCCGTCCATGTGCCGCCGGCTGCATAGGTATAAGCTGCATAATCTACCTGTGGATGCCACACACCTCCGGTTGCACAGTAACGCACCGCAACTTTCATTTTTTTCTTTCCGCTGACATAGCCGCAGTCTTTGTTATAAAACACATGTCCGCGCACCATGTCCCGGATATCATCCGAAAACATTCCGATGCCGTCCAGCATACGCGCGTTTCTCTTCATGGCACGCCTAAATTCCGGCATGGTTGAAGTACCGCCTGTCCAGCCCTCTCCATACAGAATGATATATGGATTGATTTCTTTTAACCTGTGGCTGATCTCATTCATGGTATCAATATCAAGAACACCCATCAGATCAAACCGGAACCCATCCACATGATATTCCCTTGCCCAGTAACAGACAGATTCTACGATGTATTTGCGCATCATCGGCTGCTCCGAAGCAATTTCATTGCCACAGGCAGATGCATTGGAATATCTGGTTCCGTTCATCCGGTAATAATAATCCGGCTCACATTTCTGCAGACAGCTGTCCAGATCATAGGTGTGATTGTACACCACATCCATGATCACTCCGATGCCCTCCCTGTGAAAAGCCGCAATCATTTCTTTCATTTCCCGGATACGCACCTCCCCATGGAACGGATCTGTTGAAAAAGATCCCTCCGGTACGTTATAATTCAGCGGATCGTATCCCCAGTTATACTCCCGCTTCTTTGGTGCCGCCTCATCAATACTTGCAAAATCATACATTGGCATGATCTGCACATGCGTAATACCGAGCGATTTCAGATAATCCAGCCCGGTAGCTTCTCCCTCTTTGTTTTTGGTTCCCTTTTCTGCCAGTCCCAGATACTTTCCCGGATATTTTACCCCGGAAGAGCCATCCGCGGTACTGTCCAGAACAGAAATCTCACAGATCACCAGATCCGTACGGTTTGAAAAAACCGGTCCATGATCCTCCTTAAAATTCTCCGGATCGGTTTCTTTTAGGTCCAGCACCATACTCCGCTGCCCGTTCACACCGACAGCTACCGAATATGGATCCTGTGACTCCATGGTCTTGCCGCTTCTCTCCAGACGGTATGTATAATAAACATGCCGCAAATCTCCGTCTACCCGAATCGTCCAGGTTCCCTGTACATCCCGTTTCATCGGAAGTGTATCCGACAGGCAGTCCCCGTCTCCTTCCCGATACAGACACAGTGTTACTGCATCCGCAGTCGGAGCCCAGAGCCGGAACGCTGTATATTTCTTTGTGTACACAGCACCCAGATCATTTCCATCATATGGAATCCTTTGCTGCATTCCCTCTCTCCTCCCTGAAATATATTATTTTCGCATTTTTTCGTAATTCATTATATTTTAATTTTATGTATCTGTAAATTGG
>ERZ1034626.1605-NODE-1605-length-14686-cov-4.361903_pt1 | contig 14686 bp, 20 predicted proteins | sample MGYA00520652_ERZ1034626 | MGnify/ENA primary metagenome ERZ1034626 (study PRJEB33766, sample SAMN09781765) | gut metagenome | biome: gut microbiome | host: Homo sapiens | place: Madagascar | study: EMG produced TPA metagenomics assembly of the PRJNA485056 data... | reverse complement strand
ATTTCCGGCTACATTTGGCTTATTTTTCCCGCCCCGCAGTGGCTATCTCCGCCCGACCTGAACAAACCGAAGCAGCCGTATGGAGATGGGAGGTCTGGTATGATTATTCAGACGGAACTGAAGCGAAAACAGTCCGAGTATGCAGGAGAGCCGTGCAGTGTTGACAAGGTAATCGAGTTACCCGCCCAGCGGTTCCAGCAGTTCAGCCGCGCACTGCTGGCGGACTATGATTTCATCGCGGAGAACAAAACCGCCATCCGGCATGATACGGATTCACGACATTGTCTGCTCATCCTTGATGCGAAAGGGACGGGCGGTTTCCTCGTTGACCCGCAGGGCTATAACTACGCTCGATACAGCGCATTTGTCCCGAACACACGCAGTTTGCTGAAATCAGATGTGGAGATCGACCGCAGTTATATTTCGCCAGCAGAGCCTTGGCGAGACGAGAGTCGGGATGAAATGCTCCGCATGACATTGCATGTCAATGGAAAGCCGGACTACACCCTCGTCCTCCCTGCTGATGAGGAATACCTCGATGCTGTGAAGACTTACCTTGATATCGACGTTTTCACGGATGCCATGCTCTGTGATATTCGTTTCAAGGTGCCTTATATCGGAGAACTGATTTGCGATACGGATTGCCCCGCCGTAGAGGATTACAACGACTTTGCAGAAAAGCTGGAAGCTATCTGGCAGAAGGACGGAATGCTTCTGACCTACGCGGCTATTCTGGATGCCGAGCGGCCCGATACGCTGCACCGGGCGCGTGAGCTCTTGCAAGAGATGGACAACTACCAACGCATCGTCGACACCTACAGCTACGGCCAGCAGCGCTTGCAGGAACGGCTGGGACTGGATGACGAAACTATCGCGGAGCTGGAGGGCTACATGGATTTTGAACGCTATGGTTCGGACTGCATGGAGCATGACGGTGTGGTGGAGACGGAGTTCGGTCGGTTGCGGCGCTTGGAGCCACCGTTTCCGGAGCAGGAGCAGAATATCCGCACTGATATGACAATGGGAGGGCTGACATGAACGGGCGATTTGCCTCTCCGCGAGGCCCTCCCTATTTTGTTTTCTGAGTTCCGCGTCTTTCCGTTGACTTGTGTGAAGTTGTGTGGTATCCGTTTGTGTTACCAAAAACGGAAGGAGAACGCACAAATGAAGAAGATCACACTACTGGCAGCCAGCGCACTGCTGCTCCTCACAGCCTGCGGACAGGTGGAAAGCACCCCCACGGAGATCACCCTGCCACCGACGACTGTGGTACAGGAGGATGACCAACAACTACAGGCAACGCCTGAACCCTCCGCAGTGACACCGGAACCGGACATAGTATCGAGTGCGGCACAGGAGCAACCCACAGAGGAAAAAGCTCCTCAGACGGAAACTGCCCCACGAGCAACTCAGAACCTTGAGCCAGTCGAGGAACCTACGGAGGATATTCCCTCTGAAACCGTCCACGCCAAGACGGGCTATGTGGAACCGGAGCCTGCTCCGGAGCCGAAACCCACGCCTAAACCTACGGCACCGGCAGACCGGCAGGCGGCCATTGACGTAGCCAACGCCTACGCGGTCACGCAGTACGGTGTCACCACGGACAGCGGCCTGACGCTGGACAACAGCGCCTACCGCTTCCCCGCCGCGGTGCCGGTGGATGCCTCGCAAGAGACGTTAGAAGCCAAGGCACGGGACATGGTGGACTTCACCTTCCGCCAGCTCATGATGCAAGCGGGCAAAGATAACGTCGCGGACGCCGGATTCCACTGCAACGTCTGCGTTGTGGCGGATGGCGGCAGCCTGCTGATCTATGTTCTCTACGACTAAAATTTGATACTCTAAACGCAAAGCCTCTCTGGCAACAGAGGGGCTTTACCTTTCCAACAAAGGAGGAAGCTATTGAAAACTGTTAAACGATTTACGGCTTTGGTACTGGCGCTGGTTATGGCGGCGATGCTGGCGGTGTCCGCCTACGCTGCCACGGTCGTGGTCAAGTATAAAGTCTACGTCTATACCAGTCAGTTGACCTTTAAGCAGTATGACTACAGCAGTTCGACCACGCCCAGCACGAGAAATCTGACCATTCTGGCGGACAGCAGCTTGGGAAGTGGTAGCGCTCTGTATCACGTCAAGTATGTCAACGGTGCGCTGGCCTATTGCATCCAGCCCGGTGTTCGCTCAGATGACAGCAGCAACTATGTGCAGGGTTCCAGCGGGTGCTGGTACAACCTGCCCGCCGCTGTCCAAAGCGGCATTGCGCTGGCTCTGGCCTGTGGCTACCCCAGCGCCGAGTACGGCACTGCGTATGGTGACAGCAACAGCAGCGACATTATCGGTGCTGAGAAATGGGCCGCCACGCAGGCCGTTATCTGGGACTTGATCTGCGAGTACAGAAGTCCCTACGACTACCGCTCTTGGGGCAGCAGTCCGTTTTATAACTGCGTCGATACGTCTCGCTATCCCACGTTTGCCTTGTGGTACAGCGAGATCGTAGACGCGATGCAGAGCGCAACAGACATTCCCAGCTTCGCCGCCACAAGCTCCCGTTGGTGCGACACCATTGAGCTGACAAAGGACGCTAGCGGCAACTACAGCGCCAGCGTCACCGATACCAACGGTGTGCTGTCTGATTTCAATTTCAGCTCGAACAGCGGCAACGGCATCACGTTCTCTCAGAAAGGCAACACCCTGACCATCACGGCAACGGCTGAGGCCGCCAAGGGCCTCTCGACCGAGAAAACCTATTCCGCCACCGGCAGTGCCTACGGCATTGACCCCGACGAAGCCGTTCTGTGCTGGTATGATTCCACCGGCAAGTATCAGTCCTTGGCGAGCTACACCGGCACGGGACTCGACCCGGTGAGAGCCTATATCAAGATCAAGGCCATCGTAACGGAAGATAAGGGCAGCCTGACCATCAATAAGACCGATGCCGACACCGGCAAGGCGCTGGCGGGTGTGACCTACCGGCTCTATGACAGCGCTGGCAACAAAATCGCCGATGCGACCACCGGCGCAAATGGCAAAGCAGTCTTTTCGGATTTGCCTTTGGGCAGCTATAGCTATCAGGAGATCAGCGCACCGGAGGGGTATGTGGTAGACGACACCAAGTACCCGATCACCATTACGGCTTCGGCATTGGATATCACCGCAACGCGCACCAATGCGCTGGGGAAAGCCGGTGTAGAGATCAGTAAGGTGGACGCGGATTCTAAATCACCTCTTCAGGGCGCCGGTTTCCGCCTGTACGATGCCTCTGGAAGCCAAGTCGCGGAGGGTTACACGGACGCCAATGGAAAACTGTCGTTCACCGGTCTGAAGCTGGGCAGCTACACCTGCAAGGAGTTCCAGGCACCGACCGGATATGAACTGGACGAGACAGCCTTTCCTGTCACGTTGAACCAAAACGAACAGGTGCTGAAAGTCACCCGTGAGAACAAGCTGATCACCGGCAGCATCGAAATTTTGAAGGTGGACGCTGACACCAAGCAGCCGCTGTCCGGTGTGGTGTATCGGCTCTTTGACACCGAAGGCAACAAGATCGCGGATGGTACGACTGACGCCAACGGCAAGCTGATCTTTGATAACCTCAAGCCCGGCAGCTATAGCTATCAGGAGATCAGCACCGTGGATGGCTACCAGCTGGACGAAACTAAGTACGATTTCAGTCTGACCAGCGAGAACCTTAACGTCAAAGTTACCCGTGAGAATAAGCCTGTCAAGGGCAGTCTTATCATTCACAAGGTGGATGTTACCGGCAGTCCTCTCGCTGGGGCGGAGCTGCTGCTGGAGACTTCCGCAGACGGTCAGACCTGGACAGCGGTGGGTAAAATCACCACCGACAAGACCGGCATCGCCAAGTGGGACGATCTCAAGATCGGCGCGCAGTACCGCGTGACAGAAACGAAAGCTCCCGCAGGCTATACCCTGATGGCTGAACCGCTGTTCACCGGTGTGCTGGACAACACCAACCCCGATGTTACCATTACCGCATGCAATAGCGCAGGCTTCGTCCTGCCTTTCACGGGTAGTGCAGGTTTCGCCCCCTATATTCTGTTTGCGGCACTCGCTCTGATGGCGGGTGTTTATTTTTGCAAAAAATCTAACATTACAAAGGAGATCAACTGAACATGAAAAAGATCCATCGCGTATTCGCCATGCTCATGGCCGCCATTATGGCCGTCGGCCTGATGACTACGGCATTTGCCGAGACTACCATTGACGCCAGCAAGAAGGCATCACTCTCCATTTACAAGTACGATATCACCAAGGCCAGCGCGGACGGTGTATGGGACGCAGAATCCTACGTTTCCACCGGCCTGCATGACGACGCCGTCGTGGATAAGCTGGCAAAATACGCCATTCAGGGCGTGGAGTTCACCTACCTCCGCGTCGCTGACATTGCCATGAGCAACGAGGTCGTGGACAATCAGCGTCAGGTGGGCGTGCTGTATGGCTTCGACAGCAGTGACCGCTCCAACGCCGTGATGTCCGCCATCGGCCTGACCGCTTCCGATGCTCACAAGTCCGAGAATGGTATCAATTACTATACCTCTGACAGCCTGAACAACAAGCTGGCCGCTGCACTGGCTGCCAATGCCACGAGCGCGAAAAATGCTCTGGAAACTGCCGTGAAGAACGGCGGCGTTGCCATGACTGAGACCGATGCGACCGGTCATACCTCTGCATCCAACATGGAGCAGGGCCTGTACCTGGTGGTTGAAACCCGCGTCCCCGAAAACGTGACTTCTACCTGCAATCCTTTCTTCGTAAGCCTGCCTATGACCACCGTCGATGGCGGCGAGTGGACCTACGATATCGCGATTTACCCGAAAAACCAGACCGGCAACCCCGACCTCGAAAAGACCGTGCGTGAAGCGAAGAACAGCACTGGCAAGCACAACGGCAGTCTGACCGACATCACCGATGGCTTCGAGCACACCGCTGCTGCCTCCGTGGGCGACACCGTGGACTATCAGATTCTGAGCACCCTGCCCACCATCACCTCCAAGGCTTCCAGCCTAAGCGAGTACACCTATGTGGACACCATGTCCAGGGGCATCAAGTACAACATGAACGACGTAGTTATCGAGTTCTTCCGCGATTCCGCCTGCACTGACAAGATCGCTACCTGGGGCGAGGATTCCGGCAAGTTCACTGTGGTTTATGATGATGTGCAGAACTCTATGGCCATCAAGATGACCGAAGCCGGTCTGAGCGAGATCAACGAAGCGACCTCTGTTTACACCGACAGCGTCAAGCGCGGTTACAGTGATTGCGCCATGCGGATCACCTACGCCGCCACCCTGACCGCCGACGCCAAGATGGGCGACAAGGATAACCCCAATGAGGTCGTACTGACTTGGAAGCGCACCAACACTACCTATTTTGACACGCTGGAGGACTGCTGCCACGTCTATACCTATGGCGTAGACATCCTCAAGCAGTTCTCTGATAACGGCGGCAACTTGCGGAACGTGAAGTTCACCCTGCACAACGACACTGACGATTGCTATATCATCGCAGAGCAGAAGGACGGTGTGTACTACACCAAGGGCTTTGCCGCAAAGAAGGCTGACGCTACTACGTTCGTTCCCAATAGCAGCGGACACATCGTGGTCAAGGGGCTGGAAGACGATGCTTACAGCCTGACAGAAATTGCCACGGATAAGGGCTATGTGCTGCTGAAGGAAGCGGTCAAGATCATCATTAAGACCGCTGAGAGCAGTCAGTGCGAGAAGTGCGGAGCAAAGCTGCTGACCGCCTCTGCCACTGTCAATGGTAAGGACGTTTCTATGACCGATGGCAATGGTATCCTCCCCCTAACCGTGGTTAACAATCCCGGTTTTGATCTGCCCAAGACTGGTGGTCGGGGTGTTTGGATGTATACGGTGGGCGGTGTCCTGCTTCTGAGCGCAGCGGCTTTCATCGTGATCCGCAGCCGTAAGCATAAGAGCGAGCAGTGAAACGCTGGCTACTGGCGGCGGCTTGCGGTGTTGTGGCGCTGGGGCTTCTGCTTTACCCGCTGGTGGGAGAACTTCTGAGCGAAAAATATCATTCGGACGTAGAAACCAGCTACACAGCCGCTATCGAGGATACCGACGACGCCGAGCTGACCGCCCAGCGTGAAGCCGCGGAGCAGTACAATGCTATGCTGTCCGGCGCAGCCATTACCGAGGGAGGGGCTTCTGCCCCTCCCTTGGCCTACGCAGATCAGCTCACGGTGGGCGGTGCCATGGCGTATGTGGACATCCCCCAGATTGGTGTATACCTGCCGGTGCAGCACGGAACGGGAGCCGACACGCTGGAAAAATCGGTGGGCCATGTGGTAGGCACATCCTTGCCGGTGGGCGGAGAAAACACCCATGCTGTGTTATCCGCTCACAGCGGCATGGCCTCGTCCAAGCTGTTCTCGGACATTGACCAACTCGAAAAGGGTGACGTCTTTTATATCCATGTCTTGGGTGACACACTGGCTTATGAGGTAGACGCCATCAATACGGTACTGCCCACAGACACAAGCCTGCTGCAAATCGAGGAGGGCAAGGATTTGGTTACTCTTGTCACTTGCACTCCATTTGGTGTCAACACCCACCGGTTGTTGGTACGAGGTCATCGCATTCCCTACACCCCTGAACAGGAAGCGACTGCCGCCGTAGAAAAACCAGCGGCGTCCTCGTGGACACAACACTATCTTTCTGGTTTGAGAATTGGCCTTGGCGTGGTGGCCGCAGTCGGCGGCGGGTATTTCTTGATGAGGAGAAAACGCCATGCGTAAGACATCCTTTATACTTGCGGCGTTGCTGGCGGTGGCGGGCATCTGCGTGATGCTGTGGCCGGTGTTTACGGGACATAGGCTCCAGAGCAACGCCGCAACTGCCGTGCAGGAGTTCTTAGCCGACCGCGACGAACCGGAGCAGCAGTACCCCGAACTGCTGGAGGCTTTGCAGGAGTACAACCGCCAGATTTACACGGAAGAGCAGTGTAACCTCGTTGACCTCGAAGCCTGTGAAACGCCTGCCGCTGACCTGACTGCTTACGGCATTGAGGACGGAATCATCGGTGTGCTAGAGATACCCGCCATGGAGTTGACCATGCCCGTCTCCTTAGGTGCATCCGACACTCACCTCGCCGCAGGTGCTGCGGTGCTGGGCAACACATCCGCGCCCATCGGCGGCGACAACACCAACTGCGTCATTGCAGGCCACCGGGGCTGGCGTGGTGCGGACTACTTCCGGCACATAGATAAGCTTACCGTGGGCGATGAAGTTGTCATTACCAACCTTTGGAAAACGCTGACCTATACAGTGGCGGATATTCAGATCATCCAGCCTCATGAGGTGGAGAAAATCAAAATCCAGCAGGGCCGCGACCTGCTGACGCTGCTCACCTGCCATCCCTACGCCAGCGGCGGCAAGCAGCGCTATGTAATCTATTGCGAACGAACTGAAAAATAGGAGGAAACAATGAAAAAAGCAATTTGTATTATTCTGGCCGTGGTGGGCGCTGCGGCCATTTACTTTACCCGCCGTACCCGGCCCCGCGGCCGCAGGGAGATGTGAGCCGTGGGCAGCGTTCATATGGTTGGCAAAGCGACTTTTGCCAACGGGACGTCATCCCCTACTATGACGCGAACGCCTTTCTGGACTGCATCCGCGAGGAGCTGCCCTATCGGGACAGCACGGGCTTCCGCTATGAAGTCCTGACAGACGATCCCACTGTCCGCAAGGCGGCGGACGATATTTTATTCGACTTTGTGGGGGAAGAAAATCCCCATGAGTTGGCAGACTATACGCAGATGGGAGGGCTATGACATGGACATCAGCAGAGAAATGGTAACATTTCTGCGGAAGCAGTACCCGCCCGGTACCCGTATCCGGCTGGATGAGATGGACGATCCCTTCGCACCGGTACCGGCAGGGATGACGGGAACGGTGGAACACATCGACGATGCGGGACAGTTCCATATGAGGTGGGACAACGGACGGACGCTGGCGCTCATCCCCGGTGTGGACAGCTTCACCGTCCTGCCGCCCCCAGCTCAGCGTGATGAAGCTGTATATGCCCCTCACCGCCGACCTCTATGCGCGGGACGAGTGGGGCGCTATGCCGGAGGAACCGGAGCTGCTGTCGGGGCGGGAGCTGATTCAATATGAGGACAACATCCGCAGCGCTCTGGTGAAGTACCGGATGCCGGAGGAGGTCACCCGCGGCCTCATGAACTGGTACAATAAGCCCGACACTGTAAATAGCAAGGTGCGCTCCGTTACATTCGGCGCGGAGTTGCGCGGTGAACAGCTCTGGGGCGTGGCGGAGTGCCAGCTCTGGCATAACCTTTCGGCATCGGAGCTGACCACACTAAAGGAGTTTATTGCCGGTCAGGCGTCGGACGGATGGGGCGAGGGCTTCGAGCAGCGGGAGATCGCCGTTGGCCGCGGCAGTGAGCTGTACGTTCATCTGTGGCAGGATCACGACTGGAGCATCCAGACGGAGCAGGAGCGGTTTTGTCCCCATCTGGACAAGCTGCCGGAGATGTGCTTTACGCTGCTGCCGGGGACGGGCCAGCTCATCTGCGTCAAGCGTGGCGAGAGCGGGTACTATCCCAGCGACTGGTCGACCGGCGATCCCCATGAGAACCGGCTCATTGCCGATGAACAAAACCGGAAGCTGGGCGTGACGCCCGCACAGGAGGAGGTCATGAAGATCGGCAGTATGTGCGGCTGGGACGTCCCCGGCGCAGACCCCGATAACTGTGATGACATCGTGCAGCGGCGAGGAGGAATGGAACTTGGATAAGACCATATTTTCTATCTATCTGGGCAACCCTGACAACGACAACGGAACTCCGCTGGACTTGCCCGCCAAGCCGTGGGCAATGCGGGACGCGCTGGAGAAGCTACGGCTGCGGGAGGGGCAGGAACCCTACTGGCAGGTGGAGGACTTGGGCCGGTATGACTTTCTGGCGATTCATCTGGACAAGTGCGACCTGTATCACTTCAACGCGCTGGCGGAGCAGCTCAGTACGTTCAACGCCGCGGACACCATAGCCTTCGAGGGGCTGGTGCAGATGGAGATCGACGAGCTGACCGTTCAGCGGCTGCTGGATCTGGCATACAGCACCGACTGCTGTCATGTGGTGCCGGAGGTCAGGGACGACGCTGCACTGGGCAGATTCTATGTGGAAAATGATTTTCTGCCGGAGTTGGAAAAGGTTCCGGACAAGGTGCTGGAGCTGCTGGACTATGAAAAAAGTCGGCAGGACGATGCAGCAAGGTGAAAGCTGCGTCATTACGCCCCACGGCTATGTGGAGCGGCACTCCGATTTGAAGCAGGCTCCGTCCGATTTGGGCAAGCCGCCACGGAAACCGGCGTATATAATGCGGTTTCTGTGCAGCAACGAAAGCCAGACTGTGCCACTGAACCTGCCCGCGTCGCAGCCGGAGCTGAACGCCGTGCTGACGCGGCTGGCGCTGGACGACTGGCAGGAGATGCATCTGGAATGCGAGGATACCGCCGTGCCGGATATGTGGTCGTTCACAGATATGGCCTATGACGGGATGGAACAGCTCAACCGGTTTGCCCGGTGCCTTGCGGACTTGGATGCCAACGGAGAACTGACAAAGTTCAAGGCGATTGCCCAGCAGTTGCAGCTCTCACGACTGGAGGATGCCATTGCCTTGACCGGCCATCTGGACGAATACAGCTTCGAGCCGGAGATCCATTCGCCCAGAGAGCTGGCACGGGACGAGCTGAGCGTCATCGCCGGGGAAAAGGAGGGCAAGCTTCTCCTGCCGCATCTGGACTTGGACGCCTACGGTCGGGACGTGATGCGGCGGGACAACGGCGTCCTTGGGGACTACGGTTACCTTGCCCGTCTGGACGGTCAGCCCATTCAAGCGCCGCGACAGGAGATGGAGATAACCATGTAGGAGGAGTTTATGCAACGAGAAACCATTGCGCGGTATCTGGAGGAGGGCTACAAAGGCAGAAAAAACGCCATCAGCAGCCGCACCTTGGAAAAGGCGCTGGGCCTGAGCGGCAATGAGCTGCGGAAGAAGATCAACCGCCTGCGGTGCGACAGCATACCCATCTCGGCTTGCCGGGGTGGGTATTTCTATGCCGAGACAGCGGCGGAGGTCTACGACACCATCCGAAGCCTTGAAAAGATGCGGGACGGCCTGAACGCCGCCATTGCGGGCTTGGTGCGGTCGCTGGATGGCTTTGGTAAGGAGGGCGGATGAACATACCATTGGCCAAGCTTATTCCATGGAAAGGCAGCAAAGCGCAGTTGATGTGGGCCATCCAGAGCCTGATGCCGATACATTACAACAAATTGGTGGATGTTTTTGGCGGGAGCGGCTGTGTGACCTTGAACCTCCAAACGCCACGCGGCGTGCTGCGGATCTATAACGATCTTGACAGCAATCTTTATAACATGATGTATTGCGTCAGGGAAAAGCCGGTGTCCGTGATCACAGAGCTAAAATACATGCAAAACTCCCGCGAGGAGTTTGAGACCATGCTCCGCACTTTGAAAGATAAAGATTTTGCCGGAAAAAATTTGGCGGAAGAACTGGAACTGACGCAGATCAGTTTCCCGCCTGCACAGGCGGAGGAGATCAGTGCGATGCTGATGCAGCGCGCCATCCCACCGGACGCACGGCGGGCGGCGATATTCTTTCTGCTTCACAATCTCAGCTACAACGGGCTGGGAACAGAGTTTGCCGCGCTCGACCGTGATTGGGATAGATTCGAGCATCAGATCACCAGATGTGCGCGAATCCTGCAGCACATTCCCATGGAGAACCGGAGCTACAAGGATATCTTGGGTAAATATGACGCGCCGGATACGGTTTTCTATTGTGACCCGCCGTATCTTGGCGCAGAAAAGTATGGTGTGCCTTTCTACAGGTCGGATCATCAGGAACTGCATGATATGCTGGCCACGCGAAAAAGCTTTGTGATCGTGTCCTACAACAAGAAAGACGAGATCAAAGAACTATATCATGACTTTTTCATCTTCGAGGTGGATCGACCGAACAGTATGTCAAAAAAGAAGGAGGATCGTTATGAGGAGTACATTATGACCAACTATGATCCATCTATGTTTGCGCCGCAGATATCCTTCTTCAACAACTACGACAACGGAAAGAAAGCCTGTACGTTAGTACATACACCCCAATACCCACTGAAAGAAAAATAGGAGAAAATATATGACTTGTGAGATGGAATTCAATCAACGCGGGCTTCAGATACCCAACGAAATGCTTGCGGCTCTGGCGCTGTCGGACATTACGCTGGAAGCCCATATGTGCCGACATCTTATCATGCTGATGCCCAAGGCCGTGACCGCCTTGGAGCTCATCGACGTGCTGGAGGGAATGCAGGAGGCCTTCGACCAGCTTCTGAATGGCCTGATCGCGGCCTGCCGTCCTGCGTGCTGTCATTGCTGCCAGAAGGTAGACGAGGGGAACTATGATCTCTCTCCGGTGCCGGAACGGCTCCTTGCTGTGCTGATGGACAACGACTGCTGTAAGGGTCTGCTGGCAAGGCGTCTGGAAACGGGAGAAGCTGTCTATGGAGAATGAGCAAATGTACCCCTACACGGCGAAGGAGGCGCGGGAACGTGGTGAGCTGGAGCAATGGCGGGCCAACTACCGTGCCAACTGCGCCTGTGCCGGAGCCATAGAGCTGGTGATCCGTGAGGGCTTTGACGGTATGCATCTGAAGGAGGATTGCGCCAAGCGTGTCATCGACCACTACGGCTATAAGCGGACAGCCTTCGTGCTGGCCAATACCTTGCAGGAGCATTCCTATGATGGCCGCTATCACCCGACAAATATACAGTGGAGCCAGAGCATCTATATTCCTCCCGATGGTGACCATCGCTATGCATTTATGGTGGGCAGCCATCCTGCGGTGCTGGATGGATTCGTTACGCAGTATCGGGCGGAGCTGGCAAAGCTGCACCTGTTTGGGGCAGAGCACTGCGCGCCGAATTCCCGTGAACAGGACTTCACCGGAAAGGTGCTGGTGCTGTCGCCGGAAGTGCTGCGGGAAGCCTGCTGGCGGCCGGAGGATCAGCTCTGGCTGGCGAGGGATGGCTTCGGCTGCCGCCCCAATGCCAGAGGCCGTTCGGTACGCTGTACCTGTCTGGGGGACGGCGAAACGACCCGCTGGAACCGTTCGGAGTTCGTAGGCATCCTCAAGGATGAGTGTCTTCCCGATTGGGCGGCGGAGAAGCTGGCCCAGCTGCGGCAGGCGGCAGCGCAAAGCCCGTCCATGAATGAAATGACAATGTGAAGGAGAAAGGACATGAAAACTGTAAAACGAACAATTATGGCGCTGTGTCTCACAGCGCTTCTTTGCTGCCTGCTGTGCGTGTCGGCCTACGCCACCGGCACCAGCGGCGGCACCGGCGATGTGGCCAGCGCTGTGGAGAGTACCTGGGCCACGGCCTCCGGCCAGATCAAGACGGTGGTCAACAACGTGGTATTTCCCGCCATTGACCTGATTCTGGCAGTATTTTTCTTCGCCAAACTTGGCCTTGCGTACTTTGATTACCGCAAGACAGGCCACTTTGAGTGGAGCGCACCGGCCTTCCTTTTCGCCTGTCTGGTGTTCACCCTGACCGCCCCGCTGTATGTGCGGGACATTATTGGGATCTGAACCAGGCAATGTGCGCTTGACGCAAGGCAATAATTCATCTATAATAAAGGCATAATAGATGAATAAAGGAGGGGCGCACTATGATGATCCGCTCGGCAACTGCGCTGCGTAATGGATATGATGAAATGGTCAGGCTGGCCAAGGAGAAACAGGAACCTATTTATCTGACCCGAAACGGCGATGGTGAAATGGTCTTTGTTCCGCTGGATCTCTGGGAAAAGAGGGAAAAAGAGCTTGATCTGCTGTTTATGCTGCTCCAGCGGGAGCAATCCCGGCTGGCAGGCGCAAAAACCTCCACGATAGACGAGATGGAACGTCTGACGGAGGAGGTTCTGAATGAAGATTGAGTGGCTGCATGAAGCACGGATGGAATACCGTGACTTGCTGCTGTATCATAAGAATATGGTGGGAAAGCAGTCTGCGGCGAAGTTTGCTGACAACATTCTGTCCTCTGTGAAAAAGCTGGAGAATTTTCCAGAGATGGGCGTTCTGAAGGAAGCACAGCTACTTGGACGCTATGGCTTCCGGGCGCTGTTTATCGGGAAATATGTCTGCATTTACCGCATTGTGGACGAAACTGTGCTGATTTATCATATTACCGATGCCCACACAGATTATATGTATCATATCTTTGGTATCGAAGGAAATCACAGCAATTAAATAATCAACCAAAAGCACTCTGCCGATGGCAGGGTGTTTTTGCGTTCATAGGAGGTGATAGTTTTTGTTTATCTGGGACTTTGTGGCAAATACGGTGCTGGGGCAGATACTGGACTGGTTCTACGGTCAGATCGTGGGTTTTCTGGGCAATTTCTTTGCCGAGATGGGCAGCATGGTCGCCGAGCTTTTTGACATGAGCTGGGTGCAGAGCATCGTGCTGTTCTTCTCTTATCTGGGCTGGGCGCTGTACGCCGTGGGGCTGGTGGTGGCCTGCTTCGAGTGCGGCGTGGAGTATTCCAGTGGTCGCGGCAATGTGCGGGAAACGGTGCTGAACGCTTTCAAGGGTTTTCTGGCCGTGGAGCTGTTCACGCAGCTTCCGGTCAGGTTGTATGTGCTGGCTATCTCCCTGCAATCCAGCCTGACCGCGGGCATTACCGGATTTGGGACGGTCACCATAGGCGATGTGGCGAAGCAGATACTGGAGAATTTCAGTATTGTGGACAGCATCGCCAATCTGGTGAACCTGACACCCTTCGGCGGCTTCATGAACACCCCCACCAGCGGCCTTATGCTGCTGTTCTGCCTGATCCTTATGGCCTACGCCATTATCAAGGTGTTCTTCTCCAACCTCAAGCGCGGCGGCATCTTGCTTATCCAGATCGCCGTGGGGAGCCTGTATATGTTCAGCGTACCCCGTGGCTACACGGATGGCTTCATCCAGTGGTGTAAACAGGTCATTGGATTGTGCCTGACTGCCTTTTTACAGGCCACTATTCTGGTGGCGGGACTGATGGTGTTCAAAGACCACGCCCTGCTGGGCTTGGGACTGATGCTCTCTGCCGGTGAGATCCCCCGCATCGCGGGAGCCTTCGGACTGGACACCACCACGCGGGCCAACATTATGTCCGCTGTATACACGGCACAGACTGCTGTCAATATGACCCGCACGGTGGTACAGGCGGTAAAATGAGGATCGATACGGGGCCCCCGCGCAAGCCCAGCGAAGCGGGTTGCGTGGGGAGAGAAGGCACGGCGGAACAAGTGAATTTTCGTGCCTGCACGGAAATGAACGCTGTAAAGCGTGTGCTGACGATGGGGAGCCTTTTTGACGGAATTGGAGGCTTCCCGCTTGCTGCCATCCACAACGGGATCGTGCCGTTGTGGGCCAGCGAGATCGAACCGTTCCCCATTCGCGTCACCATGGAGCACCTGCCTGGGATGCTTCACTATGGTGACATTACAAAGCTGCATGGGGCGCTGTTGCCGCCGGTGGACATCATCTGCGGCGGCAGTCCCTGTCAGGATTATGCCGAGGAAATAGTTATTCCGAAGTCATTGCATAGAGTCTTGTAAA
>ERZ1034626.1604-NODE-1604-length-14690-cov-31.122310_pt1 | contig 14690 bp, 10 predicted proteins | sample MGYA00520652_ERZ1034626 | MGnify/ENA primary metagenome ERZ1034626 (study PRJEB33766, sample SAMN09781765) | gut metagenome | biome: gut microbiome | host: Homo sapiens | place: Madagascar | study: EMG produced TPA metagenomics assembly of the PRJNA485056 data... | reverse complement strand
GTATAAAAACATTTAATTATGAAGAAAAGAATGTATGAAAGTTACCAAAATTGGGAATTATTTTGTATCTTTGCCACAAAGTTATAGCATTTCACCAATGAAAATACATTTCAAAGACGAAGCATTGTCCGAATTGTATGAAACAGGTAAAACGAAGAGTCGAAAATATAAACAACTATGCAAGAATAAAAAACTAGTAGATGGATATATTCGAGCTGTAGGAATTATGTTTGATGTCGGTTCAACTGCAGAATTGAGCATGTATAGCTTTCTTCATTACGAAAAACTGAAAAAAGACCCACGCTGCTCAGTGAGGTTAGTGAATGGATTAGTTGAGCGTTTGCTGTTTACAGAAACGGACGATGGAATAGAAGTAGAATTAATAGAAATTGATAGTACTCATTATGGCAACAAAAAGTAACAGATTGGTTCCTGCCAGGGCGATTCACCCAGGAGAAATCTTGCGTGAAGAGTTGCAGGAACGTGGAATCAAGCAGAAAGAATTCGCCCAATTGATAGGTGTTCAACCTACTCATTTAAATGAGTTTATTAAAGGCAAGCGCAATCTTAATGAGGATTTAGCCATGAAATTTGAGAGGTATCTTGGCATACCCTTCAAGTCTTGGATGAATCTTCATAATGGCTATGTGTATGATTGCAAGGCAATAGAGGAACGTAAAATAGAAGAAGAACGTGCTGCTGATTACGAAGCAGCATGCGCTCAATTGTTCAATTTGCATATATTGTATAAAAGATTAGGTATAGCCCAACTTGCATGTGTTTTGCGAGTACAAAAAATAAAAGAGCTCTGCCCGTTTGATCTGTTGTCAGCCCAGGAACTTAAATTACAGGTAGCGGGATTGTACAAGCACAGTGAAAAGGTTCAGATTGATGAAAAGAATATGTTGACATGGCTAATTTTGAATAGGTTAGCATTGGAAAATATATCAGATCAAGTTGCTTCTTATTCACAAGGAAATGCTCAAAAAGCAGCAAAGGAAATAGCACAGATGGCCAACGAGCGTTCTGTAACTATAGACAAAATTAAGCAAAGTCTTAATAAATATGGGATAGAATATCTTGTTGTAGAAAAAGTAGAAAAAGCACCGGTTGATGCCTATTCTTCATTTTATGGTAAACATCCTGTTATTACTGTCACTTACAGATATAATGATTTGGATAAATTGGTCTTTGATATTTTACATGAATTATACCATATAGACAATCATCTTTCTGATGCTCAAAAGGCGTTTATTGCGGTTGATGGTGGAGAATATTCTACTGATCCTCGTGAAAAAGAAGCTAATGTGTTTGCTCGCCAAACTCTTATACCTGATGCTGTTTGGAAAAGTATCTTGAAAGTGGGGTGTAACAGTCTTGATCCTTACAAAATAATCAAAACTATTGCGCAAGAAGCTGAAGCCAATGGTATTAGCCCATCTATAGCGGTAGCCCGTTATAAGCACGAAGCCAACTGGTATAAGACATCATCTTATAGATCACCTAAAATTCAATAATTAGGGATGCTATCTCGATAGAAGTTATTCCTGTATGAAAATAGCTGATGGTATCAAGTTTGAGGGGCAAAATGTATAATCTTAGAGTGACAACGTCTGTGATACTAAGATATTTGTGCAAGTACTACTTGCACAAATATCTTTCCTTCATTCTCTATTCCTTCATTCTCTAATTTTATATATTACCTTCCACTTTCTCGATGTACCAACCGAGATTAAGTTTCTCGTTGATCTCTTTCAAAATGTTGAATTTACTTTCGGTATCGCTATTGGTATCAATCCACAAACCATCGCCTACAGATTTGAATTTTGTCATTTTCAATTCTTCTTCAGAAAGATGGTCCAGCATGAAAGGCTTTTTGCCATTTTTGAGATTAAGATCAAAAACTTTGCGTACACCTGCCAGTTGTACAGCTTTGACCAATGTTGATGATACCTGATTCTCCTGGATAAAAGTGTCGTCAAAGAAAGAAATTCTGATTTTTTGCCTGTTTGAAGGAGTCCTCGGAATCAATGGTTCTTTTACGATGTAGCGCTCTATGTCTAAATCTGCATCTTTGAAATGAGATAATGGTATAGCTGCAACTTCGAAATTCACTTTAAGTTGATTTGCTGCATAATACAGAATGTTCACTTTTTGGAATGTTGTCATGTTGGTCATAATGTAATATCCGGAATCTGTAACGTGTTGAGCGAAGTCATATTTTGCGTCAGGGTATTCAGAAACGATGGGTACATTTGCTGAAGATAATTCCAATGATTTGAACTTTTCTATGCCCATGGCCTCAATAGACTCAATAAATGTTTGAGCTACATTTCTATACATAATGCGGCTTCCATCAGGGAGAATCGTAGCGATAACATATTGTTTCTGTCGCTTGTCTTTTCCGTCGTCTTTGACTGGTAGTGGATTTTTCCAATCGATATTGTCAATAAGTTTCTTCCAGTCTCTCAACTCCATATTAGGGCATTTCTCATTGTAATGGTCGTAAAGGATATTTATGGCACCCAGGCTGTTTTTGTATTCTGTATCAAGCAAAGGGCGCAATGTCTCTATAATGTCCGGATTTGCTATTTTGAGCAATTTGCCATTTTTGATGTACTTCTTGTCTGGGTCCACTATTACTGGGTTGCCATTTACATCGCTTCCATCCTCCTCATCCTCTACTTCCTCTTCATTCATATATAAATCTTCAGGAATTGTGCAGTCTGTTATAGGCTCGTTGGATGAATATCTAAGAAATGAAATATATGCAATTAATGCAGGTTCAATGCACTCCTTTTCTTCTGGACTTAAAATGTCAATTTCCGATGTGTTAATAAGGGGTACGATAGCCTTAGTGTAGTCTTCAATACTATTGTATTTAATAAACATTTTTCTGCAAGAAATTTCAGGTGTGATAACCTCAGAAATCAATTTTTTTATCACTTTGAAATACTTTAAGCTTTGCTCTTCTGTTAACTGATCATAGCTTCTGAGATATGGCAAGAAATCTTTGATGTTCTTTGAGTCAACAAAACTTTTGTAGGCTTCATTTGCAGCTTTTCTTCTCTTGGATCCAACAGCTACGTATTCTGTCATTTCTGGGAAGTAGTCAGCTATGTTCAAAAGATAATCAGCCAAACGAGTTCTAGGAAACGCTAGAATTGCGCTGCCGTTTGTCTGATATACTTGCTGAAATGTACCAGTCTCAGAAGCTAGCTTTTGAGCATTTCTTCTTGAATAGAATGATACATTCTTAGTAATGTTCAGACGCTGTTTGGTGGTATATGGATTCCATGTTACATATACGTCATGATCTTTGTCATAACCTAGAAAAATAAAGGCTATGTCCGAATCCTTGATAGGCTGGAAGATGTCTCTTTTTGGCAATTGAATACGGTTAACGTCCGATAGGGCGCTTCTTTTAGTGAAAGCAGTGGAAGTAATATTCTTTTGGTAAATCCAAAAATCAACTCCGTTGAGGGCTATCAGGCATGGATTTATGCCTTTTATGAAACGAAAACTGTCTTTCTTGTTAAGAGCATCGCATAAGAGATTTTTCAGAGAATCTCTGCTGGTAATTTCATTATTCATAATTCTTCGTTTTTAGGGGTGAGTAAACTTTTGTATAATGGACTCTTACTGTAGTCAAAGTCAGAATCTTCCGACAGAACATCTTCAATGTCGCTCAAATCACTTGCAAATTTTACTTCGCTAACATGTGGAGGTATGCCATCTTTGTTGATGTGAGGTACCTTTAGGGCATCAAAGAACTTTAAAGAATCTACAGCTTGTACATAATCAAAATGTAAGTCTTTGAGTTTTACAATGTCGCTTCCTATTGTCTCGGCCATTACTTTGTATAGTTTCAGACGCCAGGTAGTGTTGTGTACACGTGTGTGTATCTTCTGGTAAAGATCGTACACTGAAAGACCGTTTTCGTTCTCACCCGATTCTCTGACTATTGCCGAAGCAATCAGCAGGCGTGAATGGGAGGAAGGGTTCAACTGGTCGTATGAGAAATGGTGTTCTCTTTTTTCTCCAGATGTACTTTTCACTTCTATCTTATCGCGTCCAAGTGTAAAGTCATATTTGGCAGAAGGATCTCCATGCCAAGCTGAAATCAGTGTGCTTGGAAATGTTGATTGGTCGATGACCAACAGTTCTGTCCAAAGTCCCTGTATCTTCTTGCGTGGTGGGTTGTTCAATGCAGAGAATATGGAGATTAAGTTCTCTACCTCTACTGCTACTTCATGACAGGTGGGCTCTTTGGGAAATTTCTCTAGCATCATGGAAACAATTTCGATAAAATAATCCTGCAGTGCATGCTCTAGAGATTTTAGAGTGATGACTGTAAAAACGTTTTCTTCTTTTGAACCGTCGTCTTTAGAAATAGTACATCCCACATTATATTCTACAGATAAGAGTTCTCTGATTATATTTTGAGAAGTAGAAGTGATGTTGGTAGCCACGAAAAAACAAGGGAATCCTTCGGGTGATATGCTAAGTTTATGAAGCATATCGCCCAAAGAAACCACAGGTAGAGCGTCTTCTTCGCTAGAAGGACGCTCTATGTTTCTATATTGTTTTATGATTTCTTTGATGTTCATCTTGTTAATTGTTTATTTGTTAAGATGTTTGTTATTCACTGTAATCCTCTTCATCCATATTGCCTTTTGTACTGATGTAGTTGGTAGCTATCTTTTCAGGATAGTTGATGGTCAGTGCATAAGCATCAGGCGGCAGCTCTAAGATTCCATTGAGGAACTTTATATGGTGCAACTGGATGGTGATAGTATCAGGGTCACACATTTTTCTGTCGCCTGGATAGGTAATACCATTGTCATTGCTCTGGCCAGATAACAGTGATGTTACTTTTTGAGTGTTCTTGTTGTATGAACGTTCTCGAAGAGGTGTCTCCTGCCATGCCATCTGGATAAATCTTACGTATTTGATGATTTTTTGGGAGTCTAGGTATCTCAAATATCTGATTGTATCTATCTTTCTGATATGTTCATTGATATCTGAAAATCTGAAATCTCGTAAGAAATTAATGGCTTCTTCTATAGTTAACTCCATGCTACGGTGTTGACGATCAGTTGTTTGATATTTATACTGAACATATTCAAAATCATTCTTGTGTTGCTCGAGAAATGCTTTAACATATGTTTTGTTGTTCTCGATGAGCGAACGACTCTGGAAAGCCTGTAATTCGCAGATACCTTTGAGTTGAGTTTTTACAATGTTGTCTGGTAAGACATTTGTTCTCGTCGGCTTGAGGCGAGGAGATAGCATGATCTTTCTCTCGGCTTCTGCAAGTGAGTCGCAAGATTTGAGCATTGAACGCAATTCTTCCTCGTGTTTAATGTATTCTACGTAATTTAGAATAGATACTTGTGGCAAGAATACTCTGCACGATTTGATATAGTCGCGCTTATATCCAAAGAAACGGCAGCGCTGCTGTATAGTGTCAGCATTAGCTGTTCCTGTGGTGTATCGAGGCATATAGGTGGTGGCAAGATTTTCGATTGTAAAACCTCGATTAAGCATCTCTGCTCCTACCAAAATGTGCATACAATGACTATTCCAGTCTATATTTACTTCTGCATCTTTATCCGAATTGACAAGATAAACCTTATGGTCCAGAATGATGTCTCTGAGCAATGGTTGGATATCTTCCCAGGAAGGCTGTTCTTCTTCATCATAATATCTGATGGCTTCTGTAAAATTCTTTTGGAATTTTCTGATAAGAAAGGCGTACTCGTCTGTTTTTTCATTTCTGAACACTTGTCGCCAATTTTTGATGGTATTTTCAATCCATCTTTTGAATCTTAAATTCCATTCTTGGGTTTCGTCCGGGTGTACCATCATGGATAGGAAGTTGATTCCTTCTGTTTTTCTCCATTTCACAACAATGGCTATTGCCAGTACATGCAACATGAGGGCATCTACCAGAGAATTTGGGATTTTCTTCAGTTTATTTTGTTTTTTATGAAATACGTCTTTTGGGGGAATCTCTTTGATAAGACCACAATTGTACAAGTCATGGTTTTCGCCTAAGCCGAAGTATAACTTTCCGCCTATATATCCTTCGCCAGGAGTCAGTAATGTATGGCTTTGAGGCGATAGTGTATCTTGCATGCTAATCAGCAGATTGGCTTGTGGGGTGGCTGTGTATTGCACGTATGTGTTGCCAGGCAAAGCCGCTCTCATTCGTAGAATGGCTTTGTAGGTGGCAGAAACGTCGTCGGCATTTGTCTTGCTGTTTTTTCTTCCATAGGCGTTAAGTGATGCCTGGTCGGCTTCATCATCTATGATAAGCACAGTCTCTTGTCCCATCAACTCCTTGAAATCACGACTTTCAAAGAGTTTGATAAGTTGCTCAATATGTTGTGAATGCTTGAGTAGAGGAATCAGAATCATCGGCTTTGAACTTAATTCCATCTGACTGATTATTTCATCAATTTCACCCTCTTTTGGGTCTTTGTGAAGTTTATAATCATCTGCATTCTCTCTGTTTTTACCAATTAAGTCTTTTGTTAAGCGGGCTGTAGTTTGTTCCACAAGATTTGTCTTGGTTCCAGCCAGATACACAATGAGGCGATAGCCATTGTCTTTGGCTAGTGCAGAAAGAGCTGTAAACGACATAGTTTTTCCACTTTGTACATATCCTACAACAAGATGTGTAGTCTCTGGACTATTGTATGCATTATGAGCATTACAATGGGTTAGAATATGGCAAGTTTCTTCTCTAAGAGTAGCAGCTCCTTCGGCTGTAATACCCTTTTTCTTATAGGAGCCGTCTGGTTGAAAACCCTGTTTTTGTGATTGCACAAAACTGTCAAAGAAATGTCCTCCTATTACTTCTTGTAGGGCACTTCCTTTACATGTTTTCTTTTTCTTGTTAATTTTTATTGTTTCCATATTCTCTAGCTTTTAACTTTCATGATGTAATCATTAAATAAGCGCATGAATCCCGTGATGCTGTCATCATCCTTCTTTAATGCTGCAAATTTGGCGATAGCCATGGATTTGATCAATACGATAGAACTCGGCGATTTCTTTTGATCGATATTCTCGAAGAAAGGATGATTCATGTTCACCTTGCAGGTTAGGATATTGTTGTCTGAATCTGTGATGTCATTATAGAATAATTCTGTACCGCCTTCACAGAAGTCAATCTTCAACGTGTACTCCTTGCCATCTACACAGAATGTATCTTCGTAAGAATTGTCTCTGTCGTCAGCTGGCACTATTGACACCATATTGCTGGCATCGCTTGTAGCTGGTTGGCTTGTCGAACTGATACTTACCGGAGTTTTCTTGTCCTTTGGTGTATTTTTGTGCTTTCTGATGATTTTTAGCACATCCTTCTTGGTTGTGGATACACGGTAATCTTCTGCTTGCTTAAGCATGTTGAAGTCGGGCAGATAAATTTGCTCCTTTATCATGTCAAACAGGGCTTCAAGATTTTCTCGATCAGGAATGTCGTTTTTGTTAAACGATACATTAAATCCCTCAACTTCTATTTCCCCAAACAGTCTTTTGTACTTGAAAGTGCCTTGTGATCCCATAAACTTAGGGTAATAACGATGGTTGTCTTCGTTTCCTACTACAGCACGTCCTCTTCTTAATATCACGAATCCGTTCCTTCCCTGCTTGATATCTTTCAGAATACCCACAAAGCCTTTTCCTTTATAAGGACCTATTTGAACCCTTACTTCTTTTTTCCAGAATATAGGGCTGCCCTCAGAATCATGTACGTATGGCTCATTGAGCACAGGATAGTCTTCAAAGGTGATAGACTTATCTTGCACATAGAGTTCAAATTCTTTGTTGCGCAGTGAAACACGATAAATACTGCTTAGCTCATTGCAGATTTTGCCAATGCTTTTTTTAGAAGGCATATTAGATGTGGGTGACTCTATATGGATATGGGTATAGTGCTCCTGGGAATTTTCTGCTTTGTATTTTACTGGCAATTCCCTCAAATCTTCCGCACAAATATCATTGAGGCAGAAATTGATGGTCTTACTTTCTGGCTCATTTATGGCAGATGTTTTTACTAGCCAGTCTTCTCCTAGCCAGCATGCTGCAGTTTTTAAACCCATACCAAATTCATTGAGTCCCAGGTCGTTGTCTGGTTTCTTGGCTGGCATGAATGCCGTGTTAAATTTGTCTTTGCTGATTCCGCCTGCGTTGTCGTTTACATCAACGCTAATTATCTTTCCATCGGTATCCATAGCGAAATAAATGCTTACTCGAAGTTTGTAGTCTGGCTCCATAGACTCCAATATAGACTTGTTGTCTCTGTATGATTGTAGAGCATTGTCCACAAATTCGGCTAAGACATGTGACGGCGTATTAGGTAAATCTTTGAATCTGCCATACATGCTTGTACCTATGGCCACACTAACAGTTTGTGGCTTGCTTATATATGAGTCTTTTTCCATCATAATCCCAATAATTTTTTAGCAATCATTTTTACTATAGTTACGTTTACGGCATTTCCTAAAGCTTCGTAACATCTGTTTGTAGATAGTTTGAAATTTTCGTTACCGAACTTCAAATCTTCCATTCCTTGTAGCCTTGCACCTTCTTTAATCGTCATATATCGACCATGGTCTGCATCTCCTTCCTTAAGCGTAGATTTCGGCAGTTTTATCCATGGGAAGATTGGTACTTGCGTGCCAACGAGATTAAGTGCAGGAGAAAAGGTTGGGAGTTTGATGCGGATACCTGAAGCTCTAAATTGTACTATTTTATCGAAGAGCGTAGGCTTGGCTTCTACTCCACAATTCCATTCTAGTTTAAGATGACTATTGGAAAAGCCTTTCACGTTTTCCATCCAAGAATCTAGCCATTCTTTATTGTTATTGTAAAAAATGCGATTCTCTTGAATGTATCTTTTCTTCCATTTTGGAAATTCTTTTGTTTTTGTCGTTTGGGCATAAATTGGTAATTTCTCGATTAATTCTTTTCTTGTATTTCCTGTTAGAACAGTACCGAATTTTCCCTTGCGCTCTTTGAGATTTTCCAATGGCTGGTAAGTAGGGGCAAGACCTTCATATTCGTAGTTGGCTCCAAACTCCATAGCCCAAATTGGGAATGAGGGAATACTCTTATTGTGCTTGAAGCATTTGTGTAAGAAATCTTCCCATATATCAAGCTGCTTTCTTGTGTCTGCTTTTAATGGGATATAATCTTTGTCTTTGCTATTGATAATATCATTGATATGTAGTTCTTTCTCTTCTGTTGTCGGGAAACAAAAATCATCTAGTGTGCCATAATCCTTGTTCCTGCAAACAATATAGATACGGCGACGATGTTGAGGTATTCCGAATTGGTGCGGAGAAAGAATTGCGGGTTCTGCTACTTCGTAGTTTAGTTCTGTCAATTTTTGATGGATGGTTTTCCATGTTCTGCCATGGTCATGTCCCTTTAGATTAGCTACATTTTCCAGCAAAACATATTCTGGATGATGTTTGTCTAAAATAGCGCAAATGTAATCAAAGAGATTGCCTCTCTGCTTCTCGTCTTCAAAGCCCTGGCGCTTGCCTGCTTGACTAAATGGTTGGCATGGAAAACCTGCGCATAAGATGTCATGTGCAGGGATGTCACTTGGGGGTATTTGTGTGATATCTCCCTCTACGATAGGGGTTTGTGGAAAGTTGATGCGGTAAAGGTCTTGTAGGTCTTTTTTGAGTTCAGATGCGAAGACACATTTACCCCCCCTAACTGCTCAAGGGCTAGGTGAAAGCCACCTAGTCCTGCAAATAAATCAATATATTTATAATCCTTATTGTTCATACTATAAAATTTGTACAAAGATACATTTTTTTTGTTATGTATCCAAAATATGAACTCAAATTTAATGCTTTTAAGCTTTTGATTTCGAAAGCCTATTATCTGCTATTAAAGATGTCTTCCATCTTCTCTTTTAAATCTTCGAAAATCTTAAGGTGCTTTTCTAAAGTGGTACTATCTGTCAAAGAGCGTGACAGGTCGTTTTGAAATTTGGAAAGATCCATGTTGAGGCATTTTCCGAAGGTTTCGAATACCTCTTTCTTGCTTATCTTATTTTGCAATTCATCCTTAAAGAAACCTTTCTCGTATAGGGCATTAACTACTCTAATGAAATCTAATTTCATACCTCGTTGATTATTCAAATAAATTCTGCTTTTTTTGTTGCATATTTCCTCCTTTTTGTCTGCATTGATAATGGTCTGGAGCGGCTCTATGATTCTTTCTAATTCTCTAACACAATGGTATGTAGTTGGCTCGGTTGAACAGAAATTGTTGAATAGATTCTTGACGATACTAAGGGTAGTGTATTGCTCTTGTTCGTTTGGGAAATTCAGTTCTCCCAGATAAACGATAATTTTGGAAACTCTATTTTTGTAGCATCTCACATCGTCAAATATTTGGTATGCCATGTTGAATATAGATAAAACTTTATCCGTATCTCTTGTATACGTGCTTATAATCTCATCATATTGCGCATAGTTGAAGTCATCTTCGAGATAACTGTCTAGATTACTTTTGGGGTAGTCATCATGGTAGGCTTTGATAGCTTGTTTGATTTGTGACTTGTCTGGAATACAATCTATTGGGGCATTCCCTTTTTTTGCATTCAGTTCTGTTCCTAATAGATAGTATAGGTATCCAAATGAATTGTCTTCTGAGATAATGTAGAAAAGTTCCTTACGGATCTCTTTTGCTGTGTCTTCAGATAATTCTTCATTATAATGCTCTTCTATAGGAATTTCAGATTGCATGGCATTCTTACTTTCGTGCATTTTTAATTGCAATACATAGTTCTGCTTTCTAATATCAGGAGTTAATACATTATTATAGTAATCCTCTGTTGCCTCTTTGTCCAATCGCAAAGGTAACAAATCTGATAATATTTTTTTTATGTCAGTTGCATAAGCCAATTTGTTGGCTTGGGCTATTAGTTTCTCTTTTGCTCTCATGCTTATATAATTAATACAGCTACAAAGGTAATGATTATTTTTAAGAACAGAGAGCTTTTATATGAAAAAGTTGTTTTTTAGACTAAAAAACTTCGTGTAGTATACATGTAGTAAACGAATGCATTCGCTGAAAGGTAGTACTTTTGCACCCAGAATTCAGAACCTAATGGTCTGAGTTTCGGGAGTTTTTGTGTATAGGCACATTAGCCAATAGTGGTGGCTCCCAATCTTTTAATTATTTGTTGTCATGAGTGAACAGAAACAAGTAATGGCTCTGAATCCCGCACGCAAGGGAAACATGGGGAGGATTAATTCCCTGCAGCCCCTGGCGGTGTACGACCAGCTGATAGCCCAGCCGTGGCTGAAGGGATTGGTGGAGCAGATTCGTGGCGAGAAGCCGATGGCGGGCGTGGATGTTGCCAACGGGAAGGCGGCGGCCAAGGCAAGGGAGGAACTGAAGAGGCAGTTGCCCTTCAGAGCCATCCACTACGCCCGCTTCAGAAACAACCACCGCTCGCAGGGCGATGCCGACCCCGAGAGCTTCCTTTTCCAGACCACGGTGGACGTGGATGACAAGGAGTATGTGGAGCAGGCACTGGAGAAGGCTCGCGAGCTGAACTGCAGCGACACCATCTGGAAGGGCAAGCTGCTGCATCTGGAGTATTCGGCCAGAAAGAAACTGCACATCGACATCCGCATGCCGGTGGGGATGACCATCGAGGAGGCACAGCGTGCCTATTGCGAGGCATCGGGGATTCCGTATGACAAGAGCTGCATCACGCCCGAGAGAATCATCTTTATCACGGATAAGGATTCCGAGATTTATCGCTCTAAGGAGTGGTATGGGGTGCTGCCCGCAGAGGATATTTCGTTGAGAAGAGAGGCTTTCTTGAAGAGGGGGCTGACGATTGACGGCAGGGGCAAACAAAATTTCCCACAGATTTCACAGATGCCACAGATTCATTCTGCGGGAAGTGAAAATGTTAATAGTAATCATAATGTTCAAAGCTCAAAGTTCAATGTTCAAAGTGAAGACAATCGATTTTCGGGCACTAACGGCGATAACGCTGTTTCTTCTGGCACTGCTGTTCAGCCTGCCCAACCTGGTAATAGCCATCGTGTTAATGATTCTCATCTCGGCTCTGCTGGAGCTTCTCAAGATGCTGGCGGAGTGGCAACCCAAAATGCCAGTGAGAAGAATCTCATAGCCTTCGAACTCTTCAAGGAGGCGGCGGGATTGAACGGTATGGATATCGATACCGTGGGTTCGAGACATTCCTCCCTGCTCGCCATCATGAGCGCCGGAGCATCACGTGTGATGAGTGAAGACGAACTGATGAAGGTGGTGGCGAAGAAGATGCCGAGTTACTACGAAGAGCGTGACTGCCATCAGCTGATTCACGATTTCTATGCGAAATATGGTGACAGTTCGAAGCCGTTCTCACGTGATGTGATGCGCATCAATGCCACGGCTGAGAAGCAGGCTGCTGTTTATCAAGTTAATAGTTTACAGTTAAAAGTTGAAAGTTCAACCCCTAATGCTCTAAATGCTCAAGGTGATGAAGTACACTATCCAGACCCGCCAGCCATGCCCACCAAGCTTCCTAAGCTGGTGGAGCATCTTATCTCCAACACGCCGGATGTATATAAGCCTGCCGTGGCACATGCCATCTTCCCGCCACTTGCCACGCATCTCTGGAACACCCGATTCCGATATATTGATAATGTAGAGCACGAAGCCACCCTTGCCACGGTGTTGCTTGCCTCTACAGGTGCAGGTAAAAGTTGCGTACAGAAACCTATCGAGTATATCATGGAGGATATCCGAAAGAGAGATGCCGAGAACCTGAAGCGTGAGAAGGAGTGGAAGGACGAGGTGGTGCGAAAGGGCGCCAACAAGGATAAGCGCAAGCGACCGGATAACCTCATCATCCAGGAGATTGATGCCGACATGACCAATCCGGCTTTCGTGATGCGTACTGCTGAGGCGCAGGGGCATTTCCTTTACACTTCGCTGAACGAGATAGACCTCTTTGATGCGCTGAAAGGTAACGGTGGTCAGCAGTTTCGCATTATGTGTCTCGCTTTTGACCCAAGTAATAAATATGGCCAGACGCGTGTAGGTTCGCAGAGTGTTACCGATCGTGTTACCATCCGGTTCAATTGGAATGCATCTTCTACCATCCAGAAGGGACAGCGATATTTCTCTAAGGTGCTCACCGATGGACCTATCAGCCGAATTAATTTCTGCACCATCCCAGAACGTGAAATCGGCGAGGAAATGCCTGTTTACGGCACCTATGATGAGGCTTATCGTGAGGGATTAAAACCTTACATCGAGAACCTCTGTCAGGCTTCGGGACTGGTGGAATGCGAGGAGGCTTTCCAGTTGGCGCTGAAGCTGAAGGAGGAGCATGCTGAGTTTTCCCGTTTGAGTCAGGACCGCACTTATGAGAACCTGAGTTTCCGTGCCAATGTGATTGGCTACCTGAAGGCTTGCGTGCTCTATGTGGCGAATGGATACAGATGGGAGCCTGAGATTGAGGAGTTTATCCGCTGGAGCGAGCAATACGACCTCTACTGCAAGATGAAGTTCTTTGGCGATGCCATCAAGCGTGCGAATGGTTCTGACGAGAAGACGAGCAAGCGTGGTCCGGCGAGCCTGCTGCAGCAGTTGCCCGATGTCTTCAGTTTTCAGCAGGCTGAGTTCCTGCGCTCGCAGTTGGGGATGAACCGCTCGGGCACGGTATCGATGTTGCGCAACTGGGTTAACCGGAACTATGTGAAGAAGATTCCGCCCCAGGGTGCCAAGGATGACGTAATCAGTATTCAGTTATTCAGTTTTGAAAAGCTTCGCAACCGCAAGGATGGCAAAGTGGTGGATTTGTTGAATTCCTGATGTTGTTTTAGAAATGATATGTTGAATTCTTAAATATTTTTGAATATGGAAATAGTAGTAAAGCGCATAGCGAAACAGATGGGTTATACCATCGGTCATCTTTATTTATTGACGGATGATGAGGTGGAGCGCAGTTGGCGTTCGGGGCAGAAGATAGGCGATAAGCGTATTTTTGAGCACTCCTTTGATGTGAAGAAATTAGACAAGGCGCATTATTTCTGCGACACCCTGGAGCCTACGTGGCGCAATATTCTGGGCATCACGCTGAAGCCCGAGGAGGAGAATGTCCGCTTCAGCAGAATATCGGGCGAGAAGGCTCGCAAGGTTCCGGGCCACACGGCTATTCCCGAGGGTACGTATCCGGTGGTAATCAGTTGGTCGCCGAGGTTCAGAAAGTGGTTGCCGCTGGTGCAGGGTGTTCCCGGTTTCCAGGGCATCCGCATTCATTCCGGCAATTATCCCGATGACACCCAGGGCTGCCTGTTGGTGGGTGAGAACAAGGCGAGGGGCATGGTGGTGAATTCGCAGGCATGGCTCCGCCGCATCATCAATGCCATCACCGCAGCGAGAGAGCGAGAGGAGAGCGTCTGGATTACCATCTTGTAATTGATTGAAGTTTCGCAAGTGGTTCAAGTACGGGCTGAAGGCCCAAAAGCTCCTAGCCCAGGGCATCGCCCTGGGTATAATAGCAATCAACAAGGCGCCCTGTAAGGGCAAAAGCTTTGTAAATTGCCTGATTCTTTTGAAGCTTTTGCCCTTACAGGGCGACAAACTTGCGTCCATGATTACCCAGGGCGTTGCCCTGGGCTAGGAGC
>ERZ1034626.1598-NODE-1598-length-14732-cov-17.013899_pt1 | contig 14732 bp, 13 predicted proteins | sample MGYA00520652_ERZ1034626 | MGnify/ENA primary metagenome ERZ1034626 (study PRJEB33766, sample SAMN09781765) | gut metagenome | biome: gut microbiome | host: Homo sapiens | place: Madagascar | study: EMG produced TPA metagenomics assembly of the PRJNA485056 data... | reverse complement strand
TTCTCAAATGACAGGTGCTATAGGAGAAAGTCTTGTCGTTGCAGAACTAATTAAAAAAGGGTGGGTGGCGATGAATGTAAATGCTGCCGTCAGAAATTGCAAGGCTATTGATGTAATCTGTATCAAGTGTGAAGAAAACACATGGCAGCACCAATCTTCGCTTATACAAGTAAAAGCAAGACGCGGAAAGGATTTTCCTACCGGCTTTTCACTTAGGCAGAGCACCAATTTGGAAGAACTAAACAGAGAGGTGAAAGGACCTTATGTTTTTGTTTCATTAGATGAAGACAACAATCCTGATTATTATATTTTGTCTCGCAGTCAATTCATAAAGCTGCTCTATTCGCTTCATGATAGATACTGCAACAAAATTCAACGCGAGAAACCATTAAACCTGTCGCTACCAGCAGAACTCCATTTGGGTCTTTTGCAAGGAAACGATGGCAGACCGAGTAAAGGCTTGCCAGGTTTTAAGAATCCTTTCCCAGGAAACATATTCCATAATGCTTGGGAAAACATCTGGAAAGATTAGAATAGACACTATCCTATATTTTACCGCATACCATTGTAGACAATTAGTCTATAAAGGTATGCGGTTCTTTTTTTCATACTCAATATAACTTCCGAGATTTATTGAAAGTATTGTGCAAAGGTATTTGTTATGCCTTATCGCTTTGCAAGGTCAAGGCTCTGCTTGGCTTCCAAAATCTCCACGCCTACGGGTCGTATTTTGGTGCCAAACCTTGCATCGATGTGCATAACACCTTTTTAAGGCACATAATTTCTAACAAATCCCGGAAGTAGTTTTCTACGAAAGGGAAAATAAAAATTTTGAAGTATGAGCAATATTTGTGATACTGCATTTGCCAGTTATGATTTAAAGCGATTAGTTGGACTGCAACAAGCAGAATCGGATATAAGTGTGAATCGCGTCATATATCGTCTCACTTCAGTAATCCATCTGTTTATTAATGCAGTCTGCTCTGAGTCTTCGCCAAAACGCTTGATTGCCTTTTTGCGCAATTTATAGAGATAGTTGAGACGTTTCTCAAGCCGCCTTGCCTCTTTGCTTGCAACGCGCCTTAGCCATGATTCACGCTTGATTAATTTGTAGAATTCTTTAGATTCTTCAAGTTCTCTTTTGACTTCAGCTTCATTGAGATTGTGCATCGCCCCTTTTGTCGTCTCTTTTATTATTACGAATACGACGAGGATAGCGAAGAAAATACAGAAGCTTTGGAGTAGTGGCATCATATGAGTGTTTTATTTAGGTTTTGTTTTTTTTTGCATATAATTCTTGGAGATCATCCTTATAAAAATTTACTTATTCATACATTAGTTGTCTTCTTCCATCGTGAGTGTCTCTTTGAATCAAATTAAGGTCTGCGTTTTGTATATTCGACAAAATCTCTTTCCATGGACATGAATAAATCACTATTATTCTTATATTGTTCCCGGCCTGCATAATATTCAGGAGAAGAATCTATTGCTTTATCCCATTTTTCGATTCCTTCGCACATTTTTAATCGAACATTCTCACGCTCTTCCAAATATGCTTTTTTAAAGTCTTCGCGCACCTTGCGCAATTCTTCAGAGTCAGGAACAAGTGTTTTCTCGTATTCAATTTGGCACTTGCATCTTTGAGCAAAAGAATTTTCATCCTCAGGTTTCTTGTTTTCATAGGTTCTCGTTATATCATTCAACTTTTCGCCTATCGACTGCAAGCCTTGGAATAAAATGTATAGTACGAAGAATATCGTAGACAAAATACAGTAAGTAACCATAATGATATTGTTTTAGTTATTATATTGCAAAAATAAGTCTTTTTATTGAGAGAGCCAAGCAAAGTGTGTTGATTTTATTGTGTTTTGTTTGTCGTCTCTAAGTAAGCCTTGTATTGTTCTCTTAGATTTGCAAGCTCACTCTTTATCAAATTGTTAGGAAGAGAAGAAATCATTATTTCGCGTTCTAATCTGTAGAAATAAGATTGTGGGTCATACATATTGTCAAATTTATATATCCTCACAATAGGTGTCGATTTTTGAGGGTTGTCTGCCTGAGTTGAATTTAAAGGTTTGCTGACACTCTTACGAATGCTTCCTAAACCTTTTATTATGCATAAAGCAAAAACGAAAATAGACGGTATAATAAAGAATGTTTCCATATAGCAGACGATTTAATTATTACACCACAAATGTTGAATTATCACAATACAAATTGTATATAAAAAAACACGAAACTATCTGCCTTTACCATTAGCGCAGGCGACCAAAACTACAACTAAAATCCATATAAAAAAGAATTCCATATAGCAGACGATTATGTTATTACATCGCAAATATACAAAAAGTATTTGAGGTGTGCAATGGTTTGTATTAATTTACAAGTAAGGTTATCATAATAGCAGACGATTTAATTGTTTCAACACAAATATACGAAAGGTATTGTTCTGTTCCGTGACATGGAATGGAACTTTTAAGGTTTTTGCTAAACAATAATTATATTTTTATTTTCCTTAGCCTCTCGTTTTCTTTTTGTAATCTTTCTGTTTTACGTCTTATTTCTTGTATTTTTTGCTCATACCTAATTTTCATTTGTTCTTCAGACTCACGCTCACCTGAAAAGACACCGCTAAAGTAATTAGCAATGATAATTATTAAGACTATGATTGAATAGTATATAAAAATGAATTCCATATAGTAGACGATTTAGTTATTACACCACAAATATACAAAAAGTATTTGTGGTGGCAATGCAAATGGCAATATATCTATAGTTTCATTATTTTTAAGTATTGTGCATTCATTGGGAATTCAGTTCCTTTGTAGTCTGAAAATGATGATAGCATTATGAAATTGAAATGGAGAAAACAACATAAATGGTTGGGGATTGGCATGAGCTTTTTCATGCTTATGTTCTGCGTGTCAGGTCTTCTGCTTAATCATCGTTCACTCATTAAGGATGTGAACGTGAGCAGGAAGTATCTGCCAAGCCGTTATGAGTATCGCAAATGGAATGGCGGTTTGCTAAGAGGAACGCTCGATCTTGACAAAGCCCTTGTAGAAGACTCGTTGATTATGAAGGCTTCTTCTCATCGCCTGTTGCTTTACGGCAATGGAGGGATATGGCTCTCCGATACCAAGGCTTCGTGCTTCAAGGACTTCAATGACGGATTGCCTATAGGCGCTGACTATCGCCAGATAAGAAATGTAATAAAGGCAGCAAATGGCAGTCTTTGGGCGGTATCGCCATTCGGAATATACCGATATGGAGTGCATGGCAAATGGAATGAGGTGAAGATGCCGTTGGAAGACGACGAAAAGTTGACCGATATAGCTTCGCATGGCGACACTCTTGTGGTGCTTAGCCGTTCCTTTGCTTACGTGTCGCTGCCTCCATATACAACATTCAAGCGCATACAACTTTCTGCTCCAAAGAATTATGACGGCAAGGTGACGGTATTCCGTACTGTTTGGTTGCTTCATAGCGGAGAATTGTTTGGCATGGCAGGAAAACTTGTGGTTGATGCTATTGCCGTAATCCTGGTATTGCTCTGCATCACGGGTATAATTATATGGTTGCGACCGAAACATAGAGTTCTGATGCAACAATCGTTTCGTCTGCATGACAGAATAGGGCGTTATACTATCATTCTCACATTGCTGATAGCTCTGACGGGTTGGTGTCTTCGTCCTCCTGTGATGATAGCATTGGTCTTGAACAAGATACCGGCACTTCCTGGAACAACTCTAAAGAGCGAAAATCCATGGCACGACAAGCTCCGTATGATTCGATATGATGACGGTTGTCACGACTGGCTTCTGTCAACGTCAGAAGGTTTTTATTCCCTGGATATGTCAAATGCAAAGGTGAAAGCACTCGCTTCAGCTCCTCCCGTAAGCGTGATGGGGTTGAATGTGTTGCAGAAGGACGTGAAAGGCAGATGGCTTTGCGGTTCGTTTAGCGGTTTGTATGTTTGGGACAGACATCAAGCTAAGGCTTTCGATTACTTTACGGGTGAGTCTGCACCGAAGAAACTAGGCGCTCCGTTTGGAAAGAAAGCCATTGCCGGTATGAGTCAGGACTTCTCCGTTCCGGTAATAGCCGAATATTACGAAGGAACGACATTCTGCCCTCAACCTGCAAGTATGAACCAACTGCCTATGTCGCTATGGAATGTGGCATTGGAGGTGCATAGTGGAAGAATCTTCATAGGAAACATTGCTACCTACATTTTTATTTTTGTGATGGGCATACTTGCCGTTTGGTGCTTATGGTCGGGCTACAGAATAAGGATTAGAATCAGAAAGAAGGCAATGCACAAAAACAAAGTCTCATAGAATGCAAAAATAAAAATGGATAACAGCGTAGAACGAAACAATTCTTTTTTAGAGTTTTGTTTCGTTCTCTTTTTTTTACAGTTTTATTTCGTTCTCCCATAAGTTTGTGTTATTTTTGTATATTCTTTTAAAACGAACCAATTGTAGCTGTTTATGGCATCAGAAAATACGCAAACTGTCAGCGGATTTATTCCCGACCCTTGTCAGCAGGAAGTGATTGAGGCTCAAGGTGGATTTCATCTTGTGCTTGCGCCTCCAGGATGTGGCAAGACCCAGATATTGACCGAACGCATACGCAATGCTCACGACTCAGAGGGCGTAGAGTATAAGGATATGTTGTGCCTTACGTTCACCAATCGTGCTGCGCGCGGCATGATTGAACGTATTACACAGAACATCGCGGATGATGATGTGAGGGACGTTTTTGTTGGTAATGTGCATCGTTTCTGCTCAAAGTTTCTGTTTGCCCAGGGACTTGTGGCTGCCGAGTCGAGCGTTATTGACGAGGATGATGCCGTATCAATACTTGCGCGCTATCTTGGTGAGGACGAATATCTGGTACAATCCAATTACAACCGTCGTCGCTCGTATAGCGAGATATTCCATCTTGAGAGTATGATGCATCAGATTAGCCACGGACATCCAAAGGAATTGCGTGTGCATCCGGAGTGTATCAATCTTACTGACATAGCAGCTATGCGTCGTATCTGTACAGTTATGGGTAAGCCGTTTGATGCGGCTGCCATGACTGATATATATAATAATGTGGAGCAATATCGCGACCTTACTCAGTCGGACACGTGCGATTATGGCGACCGTCAGGCCATATTCAAGCTTCTGCAGAAGATGACGCTTGCCCAACAATACCGCAAGTATAAGCGAGCCAACCGACTGCTTGACTTCCAGGATTTGCTTATGATGACGTACGATGCGCTTGTTGCCGATACGGAACGAAAACTGTACAAGCGTTATCCGTGGATACAGGTGGACGAAGTGCAGGACATCAATCCCTTGCAGATGGCTATAATCAAGATGCTTACTGCTCGCCCTTTCCGCACGGTCATGTTTCTTGGCGATGAGCAGCAAGCCATATTCTCGTTTATGGGAGCCAAGCTTGATACGCTTTCTGCCATTAAGTCGAAGTCGGCATGCCAGTTGCATCATCTGTCGGTAAACCATCGTTCGCCTCGCTATCTGCTCGACATATTCAATACTTATGCCGCTGAAGTGCTTCGTATAGATAGTGCGCTTTTGCCTGATGCCGGCAAGAGTAGCGATGAGGTGCTTATGGGCAACGAACTGAAGATTCTATGTAGCGAGGATTACGATCAGGAGGTGCGTGACTGCGTACAGTTTGCCGACAATTTGAACCGTACGTTCCAGCAATCTACCACGGCCTTTGTGGTTAATGCCAACCGCGATGCTGAGGATATAAGTCAGGAGCTGACACGTTGTGGTATCGGACATTTCAAGGCTTCGGGTACCGACCTCTTCTCACAGCCCGATGTGAAGCTTCTGTTGGCTCATCTTGGTGTGCTCAACAATGAGTTCAGCTTTATGTCGTGGGCAAGATTGATGAAGGGAGTGCGTGTCTACGAGAGCAATGCTGCTGCGCGTAAGTTTGTGCGTGACTTGTTCGACCGTGCCATATTGCCGTCTGACCTGTTGCGCGACGATGATTCTACCTATCTTATGCGATTTGTCGATAGCTACGCCAATGACACGATAGTCGTGTTTGATACCGAGACAACCGGACTGAACGTGTTTGAGGACGACATTCTGCAGATAGCAGCTGTGAAGATGAGGAACGGCGAGGTGGTGAAAGGGTCGGAGTTTACGGTATATATCGAGACCGAGCGTGAGATACCGGCTATGCTTGGCGACATCGTTAATCCTATTGTTGAGGAGCGCAAGCACCATAAATTACTGACTCACGAGGAAGCATTACGCCAGTTTATGGCTTATGCCGACGGATGTATTCTGCTCGGACACAATGCCGATTACGACTATAACATCCTTGACTTCAATCTTCGTCGCTACACGCCAGACCTTAATCTGCATGATTTGCATCCGTCGTATCTCGACTCGTTGCGACTTGTACGTCTGTTGCATCCCGAACTTAGAGAGCACAAACTGAAGTATCTGCTTGAAGTGTTGCATCTCGAAGGCTCCAACTCGCATCTTGCCGATGATGATGTCAATGCCACGCGCAGCGTAGTGGTGCATTGCTATGAGCTTTCGAAGGATAGGGTAGGGCAGCAGCACGACTTTCTTAACGACAGTCGTGTGCGTCAGCGTGTCGAAACATTGCGTCGTAACTACAAGCAGATGTACGTATCGGCACTTGGCAGAATGTACACCCGATTGGATGATGTCAAGCCGGCTTTGGTAATGGAACTAATGCGTTTCTACGACTATCTGCTTTCTGAAGGAATGGTGCAGGAGATAGACGGACTGCGTTTTGTGATGGATTATCTGTCGGGCGAGATGATTGATACGAGTCGGGAACCGTCACTATATGAGCAGCTTTCTAATCATACAATGGAGATAAGCACTCTGAAGGAAGCCGACCTTTGCGGCAGCAGCAATATGAAGGAGCGCATATTCGTCACTACCATACACAAGGCTAAGGGACTGGAGTTTGACAATGTCATCATATTCGATGCCGTTGACGGACGTATGCCCAACTATTACAGTCGCAACAATCCTCGCCAATTGGCTGAGGACGCACGCAAGTTCTACGTAGCCTTGTCGCGTGCCAAGCATAGGCTGTATGTCTCGCAATGCATCACACGCCTCGACTATCAGAATGTGCCGCACGACGTACACCTCACGCCATTCATGAAGCCGATAGCTAAATACTTTAAAGAAGAGCGCTTTGCAGCCGAAAAGAAGTAGGGGCGTAAAAGTCGTAAACCCTATAAGCAAAAAAAACTGACAACTACTTGCCGCCAGTATCTATTGATGTTGTGGCAAGTGTTGTCAGTTTTTCAGTTTGAACGAGTTCTCTATACTCGTTATCTCACTTGAGAATTTCTTGTCTATCTTGATGCGTTGCTCCACCTGGTTGCAACTGTATATCACAGTAGAGTGGTCGCGTCCGCCAACGAGTCGTCCTATTCGGCTTGCCGGCATCTTGGTGTATTTCTGTGCCAGATATATCGACACCTGACGAGCCATGACGTAGTCTTTCTTTCGGCTGCGGCTGTTGATGTTGGCAGGTGTAACGTTGTAGTGCTGGCAAACGCTTTCGATGATGTCGTCTACAGTAAGCGGATTGTCCTCTACCTTGACCGAGCGCTTGATTACGCGCTGGGCGAGCTGCATATCAACGTTGCAGTTGTACACAACGCTATAAGCCATAAGCGAATTGACTACACCTTGAAGGTCGCGTACGCTGCCGTTGGCTGTTGAGGCGATGAACTTAATCACATCCTCAGGTATGTTAAGTCCGTCGTGGCGAATCTTGCTCTGCAGAATGTCTACGCAAAGCTGCACGTTAGGCTTCTCGAGTTCGGCGATGAGTCCGCAAGAGAATCGTGTGATGAGTCGCTCGTTCATGCCCTTCAGTTCTACTGGCGGGCGGTCGCTGGCAAGAATGATGCGCTTGCCTGTGCGGAAGAGGTGGTTGAAGATGTGGAAGAAGGTGTTCTGTGTACCCTTCTTGTCTTCCCACTCCTGTATGTCGTCAACGATCAGAACGTCGATGGTCTGATAGAAGTTGATGAAGTCGTTGATAGTGTTGCGCAGTACGGCATTGGTGTACTGCACCTCAAACAATCGGGCGCTGATGTAAAGCACACGCTTTTCTGGATAGATGCGCTTGGCTTCGACGCCTATAGCATTAATAAGGTGGGTCTTGCCACATCCCGAAGGACCGAATACGAAGAACGGGTTGAACTGCATGTTCTGCGGATGTTCGGCTATGGTCTGACCTATGGCGCGTGGCAACTTGTTGCTGTTGCCTTCGATATAGTTGCGGAAGGTGAGGTGAGGATTCAGCTGCGAGTCAATCTCCTGCAATGGTGATGCGTCGAGAATGTTGGGCGACTCGTTGGCATTGGTGCGTGTCTTGGGTCGCATATTCTCGTTGGTAGGCTCGTCGCCTTCCACCACCTGCGTCTTCTTGTTCTCGCTGTCGGTCACGATACGATATGAAAGCTGAACGTTTTCTCCAAACATACGTGTAAGCACTTTGCGCAACAAGTCGACATAGTTCTCCTCCAAATACTCGTACACGAACGGACTCGGTACGCGTATCAACACGGTCTTCGACTCCTCATTGAAGGATTCGAAGACAATGCTTTTGAACCATGCGTTGTATTGTTGCTCGGTAGTGTTCTCGTGTATTAGCGCGAGACACTTGTCCCAAAGCTTCTCAGGACTTAAATTCATTGGCTGTGGTACGTATGTTAAAATGTCTTTCGACAGTTGATTCTTAAAATTCCGTCTGCAAAATTACTTATTTTTTTTGATGTGAGCAAATACTCTGCATTTTATTGTTTAAGCAAAGTTTGTTAACATCCTTATTTACCGACAGTTAGCTTTTTTTATAAAATTGCGGTCGGTTAAACGCGTTTTTCGTGAAAATCGGTTGATTCTCTGACAGTTACGTGGTTTGGGCATTTTCGGGGTGTTGTTGGTGAAACATTGTTTACAATCGTGCTAAGATGTTGAAACAATCGGCTTCAGAGCGAGTCTGAAGCCGTGAAACATTTCTTTATGCTTATTTATACAAAATCTATATTGCTTACTTGTCCTTCTTTCCGAACAGAGAGAAGTGTACATAGCGTTTCGGGTGCTGTCTGAGGTTGGTCAGAAGCGAGTCGGCGCTACACATGGTTGAGTTGAGATTGTTGTAGAGCGAGGGGTCGTTCATGAGCAATCCGAGTGTGCCGTTGTTGCTGTTGAGCTTTGCGGTGAGTTCCTTTACATTATTAATAGTCTGGTCCACCTGCTGCATTGTGTTCTGTATATCGAGCTGGGCGAGGTTGGATGTCAGCTTGTTTGTATTATCGAGCACTCCGTCGGCCTTTGCCATCATCACGGGCACACCCTTGTTGAGTGACGCCATGAGCTTGTTCAGCTCGGCGGTAGAAGTGGTGAGATTGCCGGTAATGGTCTGTACGTTGTGGAGCGACTGTGCCAGAGCGGGGTCGGCAAGCAAGGTGTTGAGGCTGCCCAGAATGCTGTCGAGCTTAGGCAGCATCTTCTCGATAGTAGGAATCATGTCGGCTGCCTTGCCAAGGGCACCTCCGTTGACGTTGCCCTTGATAGTGCTGCCGGGCATGACACGCTCGCGCGGATTGTTGGCGAGCAGCAGGTTGACCTTGATATTGCCCATAAAGTCGCTCTCAATCTCGGCTGTTGAGCCGGCAGGAATGCGCATTGCCTTGTCCAGTCCGACGAGTACGCGTGTAGGATGGTCGCCCGAGTAGTCGTAGATGACATCCTTTACGGTGCCCACTTTGAATCCGTCGGCGTAGATGGGGCTTGATGTTGACAGTCCGCTTATGTCTTTGAACTCTATGTAGTAGTCGTCGGTCGACGAAAAGACGTTGAGTCCTTTCAGAAAATTCATTCCGAAGAACAGTATAATAACTCCCATGATAGCGACGAGTGCTATTTTCACTTCTTTCGTAAATCCTTTCATAATATTGTTGAATGTTTATTTGTTTCTGTTTTGTTTGAATTCGCGTATTGCCTGGTTCACGTCCATCTTGTCTCCGTTCTTGAATGCTATGATGAACGCTCCGGGGAACTTGTCGAGTATAGCCTTGCGCAGGCGGTATATCTCGTTATAGTTGTTTGAGGCTCCGTAGGTGTACTTCATCATTCCGTTCTCTTCGTAGCTCTCGCATTCCTCAAGTCCGCGGAAGTTAGGGTCGCCTGCCTTGAGCTTGCGTTGTGCTGCTATTATCTGCACCTTGAACACCGGCTGAGCCTTGTCTATTCTTCCGGTTGGGCGTGCTACTGTCTGCGTTTTTGCAGGCTTGCTTTCCTTATTGCTTGTTCGGGATGGTTTCGGGTTCTGTTCGGGAGCGGCTTGTGTGTCAGCGTTGTCCTTGCTGCCATTGTCGGCGCTTGCCTGAAGGTCGTTGTCGGCTGCTTCTGAGGTAGAGTTCGGTTGAGGCGTTTCGGCAACAGGGTCGGACATGGTCTTGTAGGGCACGGTCATGCGTGTGTCGTACTTGTTCTTGTATTGTACGAAAGCGTTGTATATGCCACGTGCCATGTTGTCCACCTGTGCCTTGTCGTTGAGCATGCGCTCCTCTTCGGGGGTTGAGATGTAGCCCAACTCAATCAGGCAGGCTGGCATAGATGTGAGTCGTAGCACGGCAAGGTTCTGCTGATGCACGCCCTTGTTGGGTCGGTTGGCTGCGCGGCACACGTGTGTCTGCAGCATCTTGGCAAACTCTATGCTTCGTGTCAGGTTCTTGTCTTGGATGAATTCGAACATGATGTTGCTCTCGGGCGAGTTGGGGTCGAATCCCACGTAGTGCTGCTTGTAGTCTTTCTCGAGCAGTATTACGGAGTTCTCGCGTTTTGCCACCTCAAGGTTTTCCTTTTTAGCGTGCGAGCGTCCGTCGCCCAATGTGTATGTCTCGAATCCTCGCATGCTGTGGTTGTCCTTCAATGCGTTGGTGTGTACCGATATGAACAGGTCGGCTTTCTTCCGATTGGCTATTTCGGCGCGTTCGTACAGGGGTATGAACACGTCGGTCTTGCGCGTATATACCACCGTCACGTCGGGACAGTTGCGCTCCACATAGCGTCCGAATGCGAGCGCCACGCTGAGGTTGATGTTCTTTTCTACCGATTTGCTTCCGGGCGCTCCGGTGTCCTTTCCGCCATGTCCTGGGTCGATGCAAAGCGTGAATTTGCGGTTGGCATCGGCTGCTGACGATACTAACGATATAATGAGAAATATAAAGAGCAATAATTTCTTTGCCATAAATGTGATGCGGTTGGTTTGTCCAAATGTCTGAACTGCAACAATTTTAGGTGCAAAGTTAGCGAATTAATCGTTAATAACTGCGTGAAACCGATAAAAACATTTAGGTATATTTTGCTTTGTCTTTGATTTTGCGTAAATTCGCAATATAATAAAGTAAAATAGACAAACGTAAAAAATGACAATCAAGTTAAACTCGGCTGTTGTCTGTTTCCTGTTGTCGGTCGGACTGACCTTGTCGTGCAGCAAGCCCCGACCTCTGCCCACAACGATGCGTTCGGTCTACTATTGGAGCACAACGCTCAATATTGACTCTACGAAGTCGGCATTCATTCGTCGTTACGACATCTCGCGAATGTACATACGCTATTTTGATGTGGTGACGGATGCGAGTGGCAGGGCGGTTCCTAATGCTACGTTGAAGTTTGCTACCTGTGTGCCACAGGGCATCGACGTTGTGCCTACGGTATTCGTCATGCCTGAGTGTCTTAAGCAAGACCGCCTTCAGCTGGCTGCACTCATTGTGAGGCGCATAGTGCAGATGAACGAGACCAACGACGTGCATAACGTAAGCGAGATACAGATTGACTGCGACTGGACCCGGTCGACACGCCTGCTGTATGACGAATTCATGCGTGCCATGATGCGCGAGTGTCACAGCCGTCACCTCAAACTCTCGTCGACCATACGTCTGCACCAGCTCGCACAGTCTCCTCCGCCTGCCGATAGGGGTGTGCTGATGATGTACAATACGGGCGAGGCCACCGACATCAAGTGTCATAAGCCGATACTCGACATGCACGATGCTGCGCCGTATCTGCCCCGTCTGAATGACTACAAGCTGAAGCTCAGCACGGCTTACCCCATATTCGCATGGCGCATACTGTTTCGTGGAGGCAGATTTGTGGGCTTCGTCCATCACGAAGACGAATATCCCATACTGCCAAGCGACTCCATCGCACTTCGCCAACCGTCGGCTGACGACATCATTGAGGCTGTAAATATAATAGGTGGCCGCCGTCCCGACGCCAACAACGAGATTATACTCTTCGATCTGAACAACAATAACATCAACCGATTTAAACGCAATGACTATGAAAAGATTCTTAATATGTAGCCTGATAGCGGCTCTGCCGTTCACCAACTCAACGGCTTGCGTCTCCGAAGGACCTACGCACAACCGTTATATGTTCTCGGTCTATCGCCACAACGCACTCACCGACGGACCCGCCTTTCTGTATGACATCGACCGTTATTGGCAGACGTACACCGGCAACGACGGACCCTGTGGCATAGGGTTCTACAAATGGAACCGTGACGAGATTATGTCCACAGCCCGAAAGAAGAACAACACGGCTATGATAGCTTATCTCACGCTGTTCAACCGCTACTTCAAGACGTGCGAGGCTTATACAGAGGATGCATGGAACTATCCCACGAAGCAGCAGATGGCACAGCGGCAGAAGTCCTTTCAGAATGTGCTTGCTGCCACTAAGGCTTATCGTGGCACGGCGCTCCGACCGCAGTATGTGCTGCTGCAGATGCGTGCCAATATGATGTTGGGCTACAACAATGCCAATATTGCATTATGGAACTCTACGGCTTCGCGCCTTGCCGAGAGTCCGTGGCGCAATGCCATGCGCAACATCTATGCACGGGCTTTGCTCAAGAGCGGTCAGCGCACACGTGCCTGCAACATATATGCCGAGCAGGGCGACGTGCAGTCAATCAAGAACGTGATGCGCAACTTCCGCAATCTGGCTGGAATAAAAACAATATTCGCTCAGAATCCCAACGCCCCGACGCTACATTTCCTCGTACAGGACTTTGTCAATAATGTGCAGGAGACGCTCGACCAGAAGGCGGCTGGATTTGACGATGCCGAATGGTTTAAGACTATTGATGCCAAACAGGTGTATCGCAAGGAGGCGATGGCGTTTGTGCAGTTTGCCATCGATGCCGCTGCCAATGCCAAGGTGAAGTCGCCAAGCCTGTGGCTGGCTGCTGCAAGTATGGTAGACTATCTCATATGCAACAACCAACGTGCCATAGCTGAAGCCGACAAGGCTGTTGAGGCTGACGGAACGGAGCGCATGCGCGACAATGCACGTGCCATACGTCTGCTCGTTTCCACTCGTACCAATAAGCCGACCGACCAGTATACCGACTATCTGCTTGCCGAATTCCATTGGCTTGATGCTAAGATAAAGGAAGAGGGTGGCACCGAAAGCGGTTATGACAATCACTATGCCGACGTAAAGGATCGTGTGGTGCATCGTGGATTGGAACCGCTATTCCGCAAGGTGGGTATGGACAACACGGCTCTGGCGCTGTGTGCCATGATGAATGCTGAAGGCAACTATAATAATAATGTGTCGTATGGTCCGTGGAACGAGTATTTCAGCAAGATGGACAGTCTTAAAGCCGACCGCCTTGCTGACTATTATCAGTATCTGTCAACGCCCCATACCAACGCTTTCGAGACCTACTGTACGCAGAACACTTATCACGATGCCGACTACTTCAACGACCTCATCGGCACAAAACTCATAGCTGAGGGGCGCTTTGCCGATGCTATTCCTTATCTGAAGAAGGTCGGTATGTCGCTGCTTTCCACTCAGATGATTAGCATTTACAGTTCGCAACGCCACTACGACACGCCCCGTTGGTTTGGCAAGCAGAGGGTGGAGGAGGCTTATGAGCCTGCGAAGGTGACCCGCAACGCAAAGCTCGACTTCTGTATGGACATGACCGACCGCCTAAGCCGATACAGTCTTGCACGTGAAGGCAGCGACCGGCAGCAGATGGCTTACGACCTTGCCGTGCGCTATTATCAGGCTTCGTGCTATGGCGACTGCTGGTATCTGACGCATTACTATCACAGCGTGATGGATTCGGCACGCTCGTGGGAGAAGGACTTTGCTGCCGAGACGGTGAAGTATCTGAATGTTGCCAAGCAGTCGGACGACGTTCGGCTGCGCTATCGCTCTCTGTATGCTCTGGCTTTCATGCCAGTAGAGCCGTGGGCAACTGTCGAATACGATACCAGCAACGGCTATAAGGAGGTGCTGGTGGTGCATCCTAAGTCGGCACAATATATGGCTTTGAGCGACCTTGACATGTTTGCCAAGACCTATCCCAACGCTATTGACGACTACACACGGCGTTGTGATGTGCTGCGAGAGTTCCGACTGAAGCGGGAAAGCCAGAACTTCTAAATACGCAACATTAAGAAGCGGTTCACCAGTTATTTTAGTTCGGATATTTGCAATAAAGGGTCTATACACCCTTTTGTCGAGGTGTATAGACCCTTGGAACAACCGCGAAGTATGAGCAATGGCTTCACACAACATTATGAACGCAGAAAGACTCCATAAAGCGGCATGTTGGAGATATTCTCTTGTTGACGATAAGGCAACATAGAATAACGTATGGCA
>ERZ1034626.1596-NODE-1596-length-14737-cov-32.822912_pt1 | contig 14737 bp, 12 predicted proteins | sample MGYA00520652_ERZ1034626 | MGnify/ENA primary metagenome ERZ1034626 (study PRJEB33766, sample SAMN09781765) | gut metagenome | biome: gut microbiome | host: Homo sapiens | place: Madagascar | study: EMG produced TPA metagenomics assembly of the PRJNA485056 data... | reverse complement strand
ATATCACGGCCTACAAGCTCAAAAAAGCGGCCGATGCCGGTCTTGCGGGGGGCGTTCTTTTCGACGCCCTTACCGGCCTTGAAATCATTGGCAGAAGGAAAAAGACCCATAGTAGCTGCGGTACCTCTCTTACGTTTTTTACCGGCACCGCAGGCGTTTTGTCTGGAAAGTGCCATTGTGCTGGCTTTACAGATATAAATATACCTGTATTTTGTCAACTTTGCAAGATACAACCGGGGCTAATTGTAAAAAAATATTTATCTCTCCCTTTTTTACGCAAAATGTGCTACAATGACAATGGCATTTTTTGCAATAGGAGGAAACCATTATGAGCATTCTTCGCACCATTGCGATGTTTATTTATCTGTTCGGGTACATGATCCTGCATTACGGCATCCTGCGCCGCGCCGAGCGCGCCGCAGCCGCCGGAGATACCGCCACCGTGGAGCAGATCGTGAACCAGCATATCCCCCACTGGAGCCGGGGCATCCTGAAGGTGACCGGTGTTTCCCTGTCGGTGGAAGGGCTGGAGAATATTCCCAAAGACGGCCCCTGCGTGTTCGTGGCGAACCACCGCAGCTACTACGACATTCCCTTGCTGCTGGCCGGGCTGGAAAAACCCCACGGCATCCTTGCCAAGGAAGAGCTGGAAAAGATCCCCCTGCTCAACCGCTGGATGAAGCTGCTGGGCTGCGTGTTCGTGCAGCGTGACGATGTGCGCGCCTCGGTGCGGGCACTGAACGATGCCACCGCCATCGTGGAGGGCGGCCGCAGCTTCGTCATCTTCCCCGAGGGCACCCGCTACAAGGGTGAAGAGGGCGGTGCAGGCGAGTTCAAGGCCGGTGCTTTCCGCATTGCGGTCAAGACCGGTGCCCCGGTGGTGCCTGTGGCTGTGACCGGTGCCCGCGCCCTGTTTGAGAGCAATGGCAACCGCTGCCGCCCGGGCAGTGTGCGCATCAAGGTCATGCCCCCCATCCAGACCGCCGGCATGAGCAAGGCTGAGCAGAAGCAGCTGCCCGACGCCGTGCGCCAGAGCATTCTGGCTGCCCTGAAGTAACAGCCTTTTTTCAAAATTGCCGTTCCGCTTAAAGGCTTCCCCCGGACGGGGGAAGCTGTCACCGCAGGTGACTGATGAGGGCGCTGCTGCCGGAATTACCCCTCATCCGGCGCTACGCGCCACCTTCCCCCCAAGGGGTGAAGGCTTTGGAAACCGGCTTTACACTGCTGCCCGACCGTATCACACAGGAGAACTATTTTATGGCAAGCTACCGTTACGAACGCGACATTGACCCCAAGGACCTCAAGCCCCGCAAACAGCGGCAGTACAGCCGCAAGGAGCGCTGGGCAAACTGGTGGGACTACAACCTGAAATGGGTGCTCATCTTCGGCATTGCGGGTGCGTTCGTGGCGTACTGCTTTATCGGGCAGTACTTCCTGACCACCCACCCGGATTACAACATTGCGGTGGTCAGCCCCTACTACCTGCCCGAAGCCACCGTCACCGCCCTGCAACAGCAGCTTGCCGCCTATGGCGAGGACTGCAACGGCGACGGCAAGGTGGTGGTGAAGCTGAACCAGTACACCATGGCCTTCAACAGTGAGGACTCGGACGCTTATCTGGATATGGCGGGCACCACCAAGCTTTCCACCGATATCCAGAGCTCCCTCAGTTCCATCTTTATCCTCTACGACCCCGCAGGCTTCCAGCAGACCACCGGCACGTTGCGGTATCTGGACGGCCATCTGCCCAAGTCCGATGCCGACAGCGACTGGTGGAACATGGTCTACCGCTGGACGGATTGCCCGGTGCTGACCGGGCTGGAGCTGGGCAGCTACACCTCGGACGCGGTGCAGAGCGCCAGCGGCGACAGCCAGCAGCTGCTGGCAGATTACTATATCGGCATCCGGGGCGCATGGCTGAAGGAATCGGCTTCCCTGCTGGAAAACAGCGAGCCCCTTTGGGCAAACCTGACCGCCGGGGCTGTTTCCACCGCCGGGGAGGGGCACTAAAGATGCGCTTCCGCATCAAAGCCGGCGGCCCCGCCGCACGCTTCACCTTTGACCGCACTCCAAAACCCCAGCCGCCCGCGCCGCCTGTCCTCCGCGCCGCAGACCTTGACAACCCCTACGGGCGCTACTACGGCAAAGCCCGCAGCTGGGAGGATATTTTGAAGAATAAAACAACAGATTGACCCGGGCTGCCGCACAGCATTTTGTGCGGCAGCTTTTTTTGCAGGAACGAACCCTCTCCGCAGTGCAGCATCCTCGCCCTCTCAGGCGCTCCCGCGCCAGCTCTCCCAAAGGGAGAGCCAAGCCGTTACGTTCATTACTAAAGTGTTAGAAGCAATGAGAAAGTTTCTGGCAGTGCTCTTGGCTCTCCCTTTGGGAGAGCTGTCAAGCCCGACAGGGCTTGACTGAGAGGGCGCATGTCGTTAGCCCTGCCACTAAAGTGTCAGGTGCAATGAGGAAGTTTCCGGGAGCAGACTGAGAGGGTTCGTCTTTTCTGTTTTCTATTTTTGTCTTTTTACCCATGGCTGATTTGAAATTTTCTCCACCCTCAAATGGAGGGCGGTTTGTTGTTTCTCTGTCCCGGTTATGGTATACTTACTAGGTATCCCCGCAAAAACCGACCAAAAAGGATGTGACCCCCATGGACGCACTGGAACAAGCCCGTGCCGAGATCGACACGGTGGATGCGCAGCTGGCTGCGCTGTTCGAGCGCCGGATGGCTGCCGTTTTGCAGGTGGCCGAATATAAGCGGGCGCACGGCCTGCCCATCTACGATGCCGCCCGGGAGGCCGCCGTGCTGGAAAAGGCCGCAGCCCGCATTCAGCAGCCCGCCCTGCGCCCTTACTATAAAGACCATGTCCAGCACATGATGGATCTTGCCAAGCAGTACGAAGCCGCTGTGCTGGGACGTAACCGCGCCGCCTATCAGGGGGTGGAGGGGGCGTTTGCCCACATCGCCCTCAAGGCGCTGTTCCCCCACGCCGAGGCTGTGAGCTACTCCACATGGGACGAGGTATTCGAGGCGGTGGCCTCGGGCGAAGCCGCTCACGGCGTAGTGCCCTTTGAAAACAGCCACGCCGGGGATGTTTCCGCCGTGCTGGACCTGTGCTATAACCACCCGGAGCTGTGGGTGGTGGACGTGTACGACCTGCCCATCTCCCAGAACCTGCTGGTGCTGCCGGGCACCCAGCTTTCCCAGCTGCGCACGGTGTACAGCCACCAGCAGGCCATTGCCCAGAGCGAGACCTTTTTAAAGCAGTTCCGTCTGCCCGCCACCGCCATGGCAAACACCGCCATGGCTGCAAAGTTCGTGGCAGAAAGCAAAGACCCGACAAAGGCCGCCATTGCCAGCGCCGAGACTGCCGCCCTGTACGGGCTGGAAATTCTGGTGCCCAACATCAACACCGACGGCGACAACACCACCCGGTTCATCGTGCTCAGCCGCGAAAAGCCCACGGCGGGCAATCGGTTCTCGCTGCTGTTCACGGTGGATAACAAGCCCGGCAAGCTGGCGGAGGTGATTCAGGTCATCGGTGCCAGCGGCTTCAATATGGAGTCCATCAAGAGCCGCCCCATGCCGCACGTCCCCTTTGAATATTATTTTTATGTAGAGCTGGTGGGCGATGCCGCCGCCGGCGAGACCGCCGCGCTGCTGCGCGAGCTTGACCGCACCTGCCGGACGGTGCGGCTGTTAGGAGTGTATAGAAAATGAGTGATTTTATCGGAACCAAGCTGACCATGAATCTGGGCGAGCGCAGCTACGACATCATCGTCAAGCGCGGCTCGCTGGAAAACCTGTACCAGTTCGCCCGGCTGGACCGCCGGGTGGCGGTGGTCACCGACAGCGGTGTGCCTGCACAGTACGCCCAGATGGTAGCCGACCAGTGCAAGGATGCCACCATCATCACCGTGCCGCAGGGCGAGGCCAGCAAGAGCTTTAAAATTCTGGAGACCGTGCTGCGGCAGATGCTGGACTTCGGCATGGGCCGGGGCGACCTTGTGGTAGCCGTGGGCGGCGGCGTGGTGGGCGACCTTGCCGGGTTTGCCGCTTCCATCTATATGCGCGGCATCGACTTTATCAACTGCCCCACCACCACCCTTTCCATGATCGATTCCTCCATCGGCGGCAAGACTGCCGTGGATCTGGGCGACACCAAAAACATCGTGGGTGCCTTCTGGCAGCCCAAGCTGGTCATCGTGGACCCGGATACCCTGTCCACCCTGCCCCGCCGCCACTTCATCAACGGTCTGGCCGAGGCGATCAAGGCCGGGCTTCTGGCCGACCCGGAGCTGTTCTCCATCTTTGAAAAAGAGGACGTGGACGACCGCATCGGCGACATCATCTGCCGCAGCCTGCGCTTTAAAAAGAGCATCGTGGAGCAGGACGAGACCGAGCAGGGTATGCGCAAGGCGCTGAACTTCGGCCACACCATCGGCCACGGCATCGAGGCCGTGAAGGGCATCAAGGGACGCCGCACCACCGGCCTGTTCCACGGCGAGTGCGTGGCGCTGGGTATGCTGCCCATGATCGAATCCAAGGCACTGCAAAAGCGGGTGCGCGGCGTGTACCGCCGCTTAGGCCTGCCCACCCGCACCGCCTACGATAAGGAAAAGGTGCTGGCCGAGATGCTGCACGACAAAAAAGCACAGGACGGACAGATCACCATCATCAAGGTGCCCGGCCTTGGCTGCTGGCGCGCCGAGACCATCCCTGTGGAGGGGCTGCGCCCGCTGCTGGGCATGGAGGACTGACCCATGAAAAATACCTTTGGCAGCGACCTTTCGCTGACCATCTTCGGCGAGAGCCACGGCCGCGCCGTGGGCGCGGTGCTGGACGGCATGGCCGCCGGTGTGCCGGTGGACGAGAGTTTCCTCGCCGCCTGCATGGATAAGCGCCGCGCCCGGGGCGACGGCCTTTCCACCCCCCGGGTGGAGGCGGACGCGGTGCAGCTGCTGTCCGGTGTGGTGAACGGCCACACCACCGGCACCGCCATTGCCCTGATGATCGAAAACCAGAACACCCGCAGCGGCGACTACGCCAAGACCGCCGACCTTCTGCGTCCCGGTCACGCAGATTTTACCGCCTACGCCAAGTACCACGGCTTTCAGGACGCCCGGGGCGGCGGGCATTTTTCCGGCCGGGTGACCGCTGCCCTCGTGGCAGGCGGCAGCATCGTGCTTGCCGCATTGCAGCGGGCGGGTATTGATATCACCACCCACATCGCCCGGTGCGCGGGGCTCGCAGATACCCCCTTTGCACTGGACGACCCCGCCGCCCTTGCGGCACAGGTGGGGACGCTTACCACCAAGACCGAGGGCTTTGCGGTGCTGGACGCCGCCGTGGAGGAGCCCATGAAGGCCGCCATCCGCGCCGCCGGTGCTGAGGGCGACAGCGTGGGCGGCGTGCTGGAAACTGCCATCCTCGGTCTGCCCGCCGGCATCGGCGAGCCCTACTTTGACAGCGTGGAGAGCGAGATCGCCCATCTGGCCTTTTCCATCCCGGCGGTCAAGGGCATCGAGTTCGGCACCGGCTTCGGCTTTGCCGGGCTGCGCGGCTCGGAGGCGAACGACGCCTTCCGCATGACGGCAGAGGGTGCAGTGGTCACCGCCACCAACCACAACGCGGGCATCAACGGCGGCATCGCCAACGGGATGCCGGTGGTGTTCCGCACCGCCGTCAAGCCCACCCCCAGCATCTACAAGCAGCAGGATACGGTGGACTACATCGCCAAAAAGGACGCACAGCTGTCCATTCAGGGACGGCACGACCCCTGCATCGTGCCCCGGGCCGCCATTGTGCAGACCTGCGCCGCCGCCCTTGCGGTGGGCGATCTGCTCACCGCCCGGTACGGTGCCCGGTGGATGACCGACCCCACCGGCTACCGGAAGGAGGGCTGAGATGGAATACGGACTGATCGGCGGCAAGCTGGGACACTCCTACTCCAAGACCATCCATGAACTGCTCTGCGGGTACAGCTACGAGCTGTGCCCCCTGCCCACCGAGGCAGACGCCCGCGCCTTTTTGCAGCGGCGGCAGTTCAAGGCCATCAATGTGACCATCCCCTACAAAAAGCTGGTGATGGAGTACTGCTCCTTCATCGACCCCCGCGCCCGCGCCATCGGCGCGGTGAACACGGTGGTGAATAAAAACGGCCTGCTCTACGGCTACAACACCGATTATCTGGGCTTTGCCCACCTGTGCGAAGCCCACGGCGTGGAGCTTGCGGGCAAGACGGTACTCATCTTGGGCACCGGGGGTACCCACAACACCACCCGCGCGGTGGCTCTGGACAAGGGCGCTGCCAAGGTGCTGACGGTCAGCCGCACCCCCGACCCGGAAAAGGGCGAGCTGAGCTACGCCGAAGCCGTGCGCAGCGGCGCACAGGTGGTGTTCAACACCACCCCCGCCGGGATGTACCCTAACGTGGGCGTGTGCAGTCTGGACGTGGCCGCCATGCCCGGGCTGGAAGACGTGGTGGACGTGGTCTATAACCCCAACAAGACCGAACTCATTCTCCGCGCCGAGGACGCCGGTGTGCCGGTAGCCGTAGGCGGGCTGGAGATGCTGGTGGCACAGGCGGTGTATGCCGCCGAATACTTTCTTGGCCGCAAGTTCGAGGACGCCCCGGGCGAGGTGCGGCGCATTACCGCTGCGCTGTGCCGCGAGACGCTGAACATCGCCCTTGTGGGGATGCCCTCCTGCGGCAAATCCACCCTTGGCCGCCTGCTGGCAAAGCAGCTGGGCAGACCGCTTGTGGATCTGGACGAGGAGATCGTCAAGGCAGACGGGCGCAGCATCCCGGATATCTTTGCCGCCGAGGGCGAAGAGGGCTTCCGGGCAAAGGAAGCCGCGCAGATCGCCCGTTTCGGCAAGGAAAAAGGGCTTGTGCTCTCCTGCGGCGGCGGCGCGGTGAAGCGGGCAGAGAATGTCCGCGCCCTGCGCCAGAACGGCGTGGTGCTGTTCATCGACCGGCCGGTGGAAGCGCTGGCTGTGGGCGGCAACCGTCCGCTTTCTTCCAGCGCCGAGGCGCTGCGCACCATGGAAGCTCAGCGCCGCCCGCTGTACCTTGCCGCCGCAGACGCGGTGGTCCCCAACACCGGCACGCTGGCCGAGGCGCTGGCGGCCGCACAGGAGGCACTGGATGAAATTTTTGATTCTTAACGGGCCAAACATCAATCTGGCGCGCTGGTCTGAGCCAGGCGTGCCGGGCGAAGTGGACTACACCGGCCTGATGGACTATGTACAGGCGGGCTGCGACCAGCTTGGCATCGAGACCGACATCTGCCAGTCCAACCACGAGGGCGATTTGATCGACGAGATCCAGTCTGCCCCCGGGCGGGTGGACGGCATTGTGCTGAACCCCGGCGGCTACGCCCATTACAGCGTGGCTATTCTGGACGCGCTGCGGCTGTGCAGCGTGCCCGCCGTAGAGGTGATGCTGGACGCCCCGGACGAGCGCGAGCCCTTCCGCAAAACGGATGTGGTGTCCTTTGGCTGTCAGGGGCATTTTATCGGCGAAGGCCCGCAGGGCTACCTGCACGCCTGCATCTGGCTGGCGCAGCTGCTGCGCACCGACGGCTCCACTAAGGCACATATCGTGATGTAAAACGGGCTCGCCCTCTCCGTCATCGCTGCGCGATGCCACCTCTCCCAAAGGGAGAGGCAAGAGCACTGCCGGAAACTTTCTCATTACACCTAATACTTCAGCAACGAGCCCTAGACCTTGGCTCTCCCTTTGGGAGAGCTGGCGCGGGAGCGCCTGAGAGGGCGTGCCCGTTACCATAAAGGAAGTCGTTCATGAAACACGCCACAGTCAACAAAAATTATAAAATGCTTGGCACTGCACGCGCTCTGCGCCGCACATCTACTGCGCAAGAGCGAAAGCTTTGGTATCTGTTTCTGCGCGATTATCCTGTAAAAATCTACAAGCAGCGGATCATTGAGTCCTTTGTCGTTGACTTTTACTGTGCACAGGCACGGCTTGTGATCGAGCTGGACGGTTCCCAACACTATACCGAGCAGGGCAAGGCTTACGATGCAGAACGAAGTGCGATTCTTGAACAGTATGGACTGCTGGTTCTCCGTTTTGCAAATAACGATGTGGACAACTATTTTAATGCCGTCTGTACACAGATAGACAATATCATTCAAAGCAGACTTCAATCTTAAAAACAGGAAAGGAAACCTCCCATGATCATCTCCACCAAAAAAGGCACTCCCAAAGAGGAGCTGGAAAAGATCGTTGACAAATTCGAAAAGCAGGGTCTGGACGTGACCCTGATCACCGGCAAGGACTACAACGTGTTCGGTCTGGTGGGCGACACCACCAAGATCGACGAGCGGGACGTGCTGGCAAACCCGTGGATCGACAACGTTACCCGCGTGTCTGCGCCCTATAAGCGCGCAAACCGCCTGTTCCACCCCGCAGACTCGGTCATCGACTGCGGCGGCGTGAAGATCGGCAGCAAGGAAAAGATCGCCGTCATGGCGGGCCCGTGCAGCATCGAAAACGCCGAGCAGGCTCTGCGCATCGCGCAGGGGGTCAAGGCGGGCGGTGCAGCGCTGTTCCGCGGCGGCGCCTACAAGCCCCGCACCTCTCCCTATGCCTTTCAGGGTCTGGAGACCGAGGGCATCTTGGACATGGTAAAAGCACGCGAAGCCACCGGTCTGCCCATCGTCTCCGAGCTGATGAGCGAGGACCGCATCCCGGAGTTTGAGGAGTATGTGGACGTGGTGCAGATCGGCGCACGCAATATGCAGAACTTCCAGCTGCTCAAGGCGGTGGGCAAGATGCACAAGCCCGTGCTGCTCAAGCGCGGTCTGTGCAACACCATCGAAGAGTGGATCATGAGCGCCGAGTACATCATGGCCGGCGGCAACGAGCAGGTCATCTTCTGCGAGCGCGGCATCCGCACCTTTGAAAAGTACACCCGCAACACGCTGGATCTTTCCGCTGTACCCATCATCCACGAAAAGACCCATCTGCCCATCGTGGTAGACCCCAGCCACGCCACCGGCAAGGCCAATCTGGTGGAGCCGATGATGATCGCTGCCGTGGCCGCCGGTGCAGACGGTCTGGAGGTAGAGGTGCACTACGACCCCCAGCACGCATGGAGCGACGGCGCACAGTGCCTGACCCCGGACGCCTTTGCACAGGCTATGGCAAAGTGCCGTCAGGTGGCTTGGGCCATCGGCCGGGAGATGTAAAAACGCCTTCCTGTTCAGGAAAAGCGCCAGCTACCAGCGCCCTCATCCGTCTGCTCTCTGCGTTCGCAGCCACCTTCCCCCGACCGGGGGAAGGCTTTGGCGCAGTACCGATGCATGGGCGAGAAAAAGGATAACACCGCTATGCTAGTAACCATCAGACCTGCCCCCGGCGGCATCGGGGGCGTGATCGCCGCGCCGCCCAGCAAAAGCATGGCGCACCGCGCCGTGCTGTGCGCCGCGCTGGCTGTGGGGCGCTCTCACATCACCCATCTGGAATTCAGCAAGGACATCTCTGCCACCCTGTCCGCTGCCGCGCAGCTGTGCGCCGCCGTGGACACCGGCGCGGACGATGCTACTGTGCAGGGTCTTGGGCATTTTCTGCCCCTGACCGCCCCGGTGGACTGCTGTGAAAGCGGCAGCACCCTGCGGTTTTTGATCCCCATCGCCAGCCTGACCGGCCAGCCGGTCACCTTTACCGGGCGCGGACGGCTGATGGAGCGCCCGCAATCCGTATACGAAACGTTATATCGTGAACAGAATCTACGGTTTGAGCAGTCCCCCGCCGGGCTGACCGTGGAGGGTGCACTGACCCCCGGGGACTACCGGCTGGCGGGCAACGTGTCCAGCCAGTTCATCAGCGGGCTGCTGTTCGCCCTGCCGCTGCTGCCCGGGGACAGCCAGCTGCACCTCATTCCCCCCGTGGAGAGCCGCAGCTACATCGACATGACCCGCGCCGTGCAGGCCGCCTTTGGGGTGCACAGCCGCTGGCTGGACGCAACCACCCTGCTACTGCCGGGCGGGCAGCAGTACCGCCCCTGCGACTACAACGTGGAGGGCGATTACAGTCAGGCCGCGTTTCCGGCGGTGCTGGGTGCGGTGTGCGGCGGGGTGACCATCACCGGCCTTGCGCCGGACACCCTGCAGGGCGATGCCGCCATTCTGGACATCCTGCGCCGGTGCGGCGCGGTGTTCACCCGCACGGGCGACCGCGTCACCTTTGCAAAAGCACCCCTGCATGGGGTGGACATCGACCTTGCGGATTGCCCCGACCTTGGCCCCGTGCTGATGGTGCTGGGTCTGCTGTGCAAGGGCACCACCGTCATCCGCAACGCCGAGCGGCTGCGCCTGAAGGAGAGCGACCGCATCGCGGCCATGGAAGCCGAGCTGCGCGCCTGCGGCGGTGTGCTGGAAAGCGACGGCGGCACCATCACGGTGCACGGCTGTGCCGGGCTTCTGCACGCCCCCGCCGCCCCCCTGCACGGCCACAACGACCACCGGGTGGTCATGAGCCTTGCGGTGCTGGCTGCTGCCGCCGCACTGCCCCTGACCGTGGACGATGCCGAAGCCATCCAGAAGAGCTGGCCCGGCTTTTTTGCAGATGCAGCGCCGCTTGGCGTGGAGGTTCAGAAAGAAACTTCCGATTAAAGCCACCATTACAGCTGCCGCTTCCCGCTGCGGCCCCTCTTGTGAAAATGCTTTTGTCGCGGCCCGCAGGCCGCGACAAAAGCGAAATAATATAAATCATTTTCCGCTGAATATGGCCAGAGCATCGCGGAGGCCATTCCAAATCGTCCACCCAAAAAGCCGCTGCACAAAGCCCTGCGCAGCAGCTTTAAACAAAATCACGATTTCCATGCGTGGAGGTAGAAGATGCTTGATAAAACAAAACGTTATCTCGTAGTGGGTCTGGGTCTGCTGGGCGGCAAGTACGCGCTGGAGCTGACCCGCGCAGGCTTCCATGTGGACGGCATCAACCGCAGCGAGGGACATTTGCAGTACGCGCTGGAGCACGGCTATATCGCCGGCGGTAAGACCCATGATTTTGAGGACCTTGTCCGGCAGGCCGACCATATCATCTTTGGCCTGTACCCCACCGCGCTGCTGGACTGGTTTGACACCTACGGCCACCTGCTCAAACCCGGGTGCATCTTTACGGATGTTTCCGGCGTCAAGACCGGCCTTGTGGAGCCGGTGCAGGCGCTGTGCCCGGCGGGGGTGGAGTTCATTGCCAGCCACCCCATGGCCGGCCGCGAGACCTCCAGCGTGGAGCACGCCGCCGAGGTGAATTTTGCCCCGGCAAACTTCATCATCACCCCCACCGAAAAGAACACCCCGGCGGGCATCCAGTGGGCAGGGGAGCTTGCCGAGGTGCTGGGCTTCAAGCATATCTGCACCCTGACCGTGCAGGAGCACGACCGGATGATCGGCTATGTCAGCCAGCTGTGCCACGCCATTGCTGTAAGCCTGATGTGCGCCAACGACAACTCCTCGCTGTGCGAATACACCGGCGACTCCTTCCGCGACCTGACCCGCATTGCACGCATCAACGACAAAATGTGGGCAGAGCTGTTTTTGTGGAACAAGCAGAACCTGATCAGCGAGATCGACCAGTTCGATTCTGCTTTGCAGGAGATGCGCGCCGCCCTTGTAGCGGACGACCGGGACAAGCTGGAACAGATGTTCCGCCTTTCCACCCAGCGCCGCGCCGCCTTTGACAAAAAGCTGCCGGAATAAACCGTGACGGAGGTATTGCCCCATGCCCAAGCAGGAAGGACAGAAATCCAAGCTGGTAACACTGCTGCGCATCCTTGAGCAGCGCACCGACGAGAACCACCGCCTGAATGTGCCCCAGCTGGTGCAGCTGCTGGAAAATCAGGGCATTCTGGCCGAGCGCAAGAGCATTTACAGCGACATCGACACCCTGCGCAGTCTGGGCTACGACATCCAGCTGCAGCGCGGGCGCGGCGGCGGGTATTGGATGGCCAGCCGTGCGTTCGAGCTTTCGGAGCTGAAGCTGCTGGTGGATGCGGTACAGTCCAGCAGCGTCATCTCGGCGCGCACCAGCAAGCGCATCATCCACAAGCTGGAAGCCCTCTGCTCCGACTACGAGGGCACCCAATTGCAGCGTCAGGTGTATGTGGACGGACGCCCCAAGACCGACAGCCAGACCCTTTTGTACAGCATCGACGCGCTGCACACCGCCATCAATCGGGGGTGTCTGGTGCAGTTCCGCTACAAGGGCAGCAGCGCCGTGCGCACCGTAAGCCCGTGGCAGCTGGCATGGGAAAACGGCTGCTATTACCTGATCGCCTATCAGGACGAAAAAGCGCCCCCGGTGCGCCACTACCGGGTAGACCGGATGGCCGGGGTGCTGGTGCTGGACGAGCCGCGCCGGGGCAAGGAGTTCTTCCGCACCTTCGATTTGCCCGCCTACCTGCGCAAGCACTTCAACATGTTCGGCGGCACCGAGTACCGGGTCACCCTGCGGTGCACTTCCGACCTTGAGCCGGTCATGCGGGAGCGCTTTGGCCGCGAGCCGGTGTTCTGCCCGGAGGACGCAGAGCACTTCCACTTTGACGTGCCCATCTGCGTCAGCCAGCAGTTTTTCGGCTGGGTGTGCGGCTTTGGCGGCAAGGTAGAGGTCACCGCCCCCGCCGCCGTCCGCGCCCAGCTGCACGAGATGGTGCAGGGGCTTGCGGAGCAGCATGAATAAACAGAAAGGGTTCCAGAAACGCCTGCGGGCGTTTCTGGAACCCTTTTTCCTATCAATTTTTCCTTATTCCTCAAATTCCAGATCGCTGGGCTGGATGAGGTCAAGCTCTGCGGCGGGCTCGGCGATAAGGCGGCGGCTCTGGTTGAAGATGGCCTTTTCCAGCGTGTTGCGCGCCAGACGGCCATTGCCGGCGGTGCGGCTGTCCAGCGCCTGACGGCGCTTGTAGTAGCCCAGCAGCGGGAAGGTGCAGCCCTCGGCAAGGCGGTAGCCCTTGCCCTTTGCCAGCACGGCGGTGATGTCCAGCAGCTCGTCTGCGGTGTAGTCCGGGAACTCGATCTTGTTGGGGAAGCGGCTGGCAAGGCCGCTGTTGGCGGTGAGGAATACCTCCATCTCCTTGGTGTAGCCCGCAAGGATGACCACCAGCTCGTCCCGGTGATCCTCCATGCCCTTTACAAGGGTGTCGATGGCTTCCAGCCCAAAGCTGTCCTGCTGGCCGCGGTACAGGCTGTACGCCTCGTCAATGAACAAAACGCCCCCCAGCGCGCTCTCGATGACGCTGTTGGTCAGCGGGGCGGTGTGGCCGGTGTAGCGCCCCACAAGGTCGGCGCGGGTCACCTCCACCAGCTGCCCGCCCCCCAGCGCGCCGATGGCCTTGAGGTACTTTGCCACCAGCCGGGCAATGGTGGTCTTGCCGGTGCCGGGGTTGCCGGTAAAGATCATGTGCATGGACAGGCTTGCGGTCTTGAAGCCCGCCGCTGCGCGGCGCTGCTGCACCTGTAAATTGTCTGCCAGACCGAACACATACTCCTTGACCGGGGCAAGCCCCACCAGCGCATCCAGCTCGGCGCGGATCTGCTCCACCGCACCGGTGTAGGCCGCCGGAAGCAGGCTGAACAGGTCTGCGGGCGCGGCACCGTTCAGCGCAAATTGCAGCCCCTCGGGCGCGGCGGTCAGCGCCACCGTACCGGACAGTTTTGCATCAGTCTGCAAGCAGTACTCGCTCAGAGCCCGGAAGATCCGCTCGCAGCAGTCTGCCAGCCCCTCTGCGCCCTTTTCCTTGGAGCACTGCGCCGCCACATAGTCCCGCACCTCTGCCCCGGCGGTAAGGGTCAGCCCCAGACGGCTGTGCACCCGCTGCGCCAGCGCGTTCAGCTGCTGCGCCGCCAGCGCAGCCAGCGCTTCCGGGGTAAAGGGGGCGGTCTGACACACATCCCCTACCGCAGCCACAAAGGACGCGCCAAACTTATCTGCCAGCGCCTCCCGCCCCTTGCGGGAGAAGAAGATCAGGTACTTGCCGCAGGGGTCGATGCGGCTCACTGCGCCGGGGGCAAGCGCTGTACCGGCTTCCACCAGAATGCCCTCCTTGTTCACCAGATACCGGCTGGACAAGGGCGCACTGCCCTTGACCGCGAGGTCGGAGAGGATGCGCAAAAAGCCGGGGTGGCAGCTCTCGTAGTGCTCAAACACCACGATCTCGCCCGGGGCGTGCAGGGCGGCGTATAGGTCCTGCAAAAATAGCTTTTCCGTGCCGGGGTCGGGGTAGAGCGCCAAGTCCATCACTGCCATCCGGTCGCTCTGCAAAAGTCCCCGCGCCGCCATGATGCGGGCAGTCTCCGCCAGTGCAAAGTGCCGTCCTGTGCCCGGGGCGCCCCACAGCAGGATCACATTGCGGGCGGCTGCGCCCTCGGTGCCCAGCACAAAGGGGCGGCGCATGGCCCGCACCACGCTGTCCACAAAAGCATCCTGCCCGAGGACGGTCTTTTTCACCTCGGCAGCAAGGCCTTCAAAGCTGCCCAGCTGCTCCGGTTTTGTGTCTGCCGTGCCCTTAGCCAGCAGGCCGTCCGCTTCCATGTCCCGCAGCATCTGGCGGCTGTCCTCCAGCGCCGTCTGTACCCCGGCATCCTGCGCTTTCAGCCGGGCGTTCTGCTGTTTGAGTAAAGCGTCCAGCTGCTTTTGCTGTTCCAGCAGCGCTGCGTTCAGATCCGGCAGGCCGCTGCCCGCCGGTTTTTCGGGCTGCGGCTTTTCCG
>ERZ1034626.1594-NODE-1594-length-14743-cov-148.550517_pt1 | contig 14743 bp, 10 predicted proteins | sample MGYA00520652_ERZ1034626 | MGnify/ENA primary metagenome ERZ1034626 (study PRJEB33766, sample SAMN09781765) | gut metagenome | biome: gut microbiome | host: Homo sapiens | place: Madagascar | study: EMG produced TPA metagenomics assembly of the PRJNA485056 data... | reverse complement strand
TTAAGTGGTTATAGATGTTAAAAAATCTATTAACCACTTATGATTTCAAATCCGCCGGGACGCCTAGCGGGACATTTCAAAATAGCTCCAGGATCTTATCGATAATCTTTTCGATGCTGGAAGAATCGGTGGTCTCTTCGAGCTTCTGGTTGATTTTCTCTTCTACCTTCTTGCTCACTTTATCCGCTGCCTTATCGAAAGCCTGATTGGCTTTCTCTTCCAGTTTCTTCTGCATTCTTGTGCTGAGGCTGCCTTCATCACTGTCAGCCTGGTCCTCATTGACATTGGCTTCTGAATCTGATCCATCCATATTAGGAGTATCAGAGGATACATTTGATTCTGACTCCTCGATATGGAGATTATCGGCTGATTCCAGTGCTTTCACCATATCGTCGGCATTCATCGTATAGACGTTGCCGAGAATACCGAAACTCACGGTATGCGGCTTGCCGTTGAACTCCACAGAACCCGTAGAGCAAACGATATAGTTGTGGTATTCGAAAAGCTGGTTCATCGCTTCGTCCATCATGCTGCCAGCCATCATCTTGGCTACAGAGCGGAGCGCCTGCGAGAAGAAATTGTTGTCGGTAGATCCTACCGCCTTTTCTACTGCCTTGCTTGCCTCCGTGCGAACCTTCTCCTTATGAGCATCTGCGCTCGGATTGGTTATGGCAAATAGGGCAAGGATGAAAATGATGAGACCTATCACCATCTTCATGGCGAAATGGCTCGTCTTCTTCTTAGGCTGCTGCTGGAAATTCGAATTCATTGCTGCTCCCTGCTGGAATCCCTGCTGATAGGCTTCCTGCTGGGCTTTCTGATAATCCTGCAGCTGGGCTTTTTGGTTGCTCTGGGCTTTCTGGTTGCTTTGGTTGGCTTCTACAGCTTCCAGTACAGCTTTCAGTTCCTCTACCTTCCAGGCAGGATTCCAGTCTGCCATACCCTGCTTCCACACCAGTGTTTCGGGACTGATACCCTTCTGTACGAGTTGGTCGAAACTGAAAGGACCTGCCTGTTGTCCATTACGATCGATTATAAAAAATTCCATCTTTGTCCTTTAATTTTTAAATGTGAACATTCAACTTTATTAGTGGGTTGCCTTCCACCATCCTGTCTTCTCTCTTCCCTTGAGAGCTACACTGTGCTGGCTCGGGTCGGAGATGGAAAGGCCGCAATAGCTCTTCACCTGGAAGATGGTTCCTCTATACGGGTCCTTCAGCATGGTAAATGCCTCATCGGTATGCGCAGCAGCCTTGATGGTTTTCTGCATCTGGGCGGCAAACTGATCTTTCAGGTAACCGCTTGGCTTGAGGCTATCTACATATACCGACATGTCATAGAACAGGTTGGGAGTAAAGCCGTCGAGAGGTTGGATCGTTTCTAGAGGAATGGAGGAATCGAGTGTATATTTGCTGTTGATTTCCTTCATTACGCTAGCCAGGTTATCCATCTCGCGACAGTCGATGGCTGCCATGTTGCAATAAGGTACTTCGCTGGATTTGTAGAAGTTAACAATACCGTTTACGATGCCGGAATAGTTGGGTGTTGCGGAATTGAGCATGCTCCAGATGCTTCGGTATGGAAAGCCTATAGCCATCACCTCGCTGCTCGAACTGATGAGATAGTTGGTGACATCCTTCAGCTCGTATGCTGTCTCCACATTTCCCATATAGCAGGCATCGAAGAGAATGTATTGCATCTTCATTCCGCTCTGTCTGATTCCTTCTGCCAGGGTTGGGAGGTCCATGGCATAACTCTTGGAATTTACACTTCCGAAGAAGCGGGTGACCGGATGATCTGGGTCGCTACCAAACTGGATGCCGCTGAATGTACTGGATGGCTTGCCGGCTGTGGCTGTGCTTCCGAAGTTAGGACGGGCATAGTTCGGATAATTCACCCAATCTTCTGCATAGGTCCATCCGCATCCATGTACTCCGATGATGAGGGCATAGTTGAGTGCCTCGGCATTTTGCTTCACCTCATTGAGAAGGTTGGCGAATCCCTCTGCCGTGCAATAGCTGTTGTCCTCGTAGGTCTTTACGGGCACACGGTTCACCGTCTTGCTGGCGGCATCGTACTGCAGATCGTAGAGTGTGCTCTTGTTGTATTTCTCGCTGAAAAATACCATCACACGTGAGTCACTGAGTCCTTTCTTGGCTACGATACCCTGGCAGATGCTGTCGATGTTGTTGGCAAGGTATTGCTTCAAACCCGAACTGGTGGTACTGCCTGTCCATGGATAATATACCAGGATGGTCTGCTTGTTGACGCTATCCACATCAAAAGCCTCGTCGCTACAACTGGTGAAAGTCATGGCGAACGAAAACATACATATAAATAAGGTGAAAAGCTTCTTGATCATAATAAAAAAGTTGAATGTTGAATGCTGAATAAAGGAGTTAAAGGAGTTAAAGGAGTTATCGCTCCCTACGGTCGCTGAGGAGTTAAGACAATAGTCTTTTTGGCGTATTTTTTAAGCAGCAATACATACGTCTTAACTCCTTAACTCCTTAACTCCTTTAACTTCCTAATATGCGAAAGTTCTGTTACTTCTTCTTGAGTTCCTCGATGGTTGCCTTGAGGGCAGCAATCTTCTCTACAGAATCGCTTTCCTTCTTGCGCTCCAGGGCTACTACCTTCTCTGGGGCGTGAGCTACGAAGTTCTCATTGCTGAGCTTCTTGCGAACGCCCATCAGGAAGCCCTCCAGGTGCTTGAGCTGAGCCTCTGCCTTTTCAATCTCGGCAGCCACGTCGATGAGGTCGCCCAATGGTACGGCAAACTCGTCGGTGCCTACCATGAAGCTGGATGCATCGGCACTCTTCTCGGCGATGACCTCAATCTTGTCGAGGTTGGCCATCTTCAGCGTTACGTCGTTGTAAGCCTCGAAATCGTTCTTGCCTACTACCTGCAGAGACAACTGCTCCTTCTGGGCAATGTTCTTCTGGTTGCGAACGGTACGAACACCGGCGATAATCTGCTTCACTGCCTCGATATCTGCTGCCAACTTCTGCTCCTCGGCTGTAGGTGCAGGAATCTCCAGCTTCTCGCGCATGATGCTCTCGCCATCCTTGCGGTCGTAGATGTGCTGCCACAACTCCTCGGTGATGAATGGCATGAATGGATGCAGCATCTTCAGCAGGGCATCGAAGAAGCGGAGGGTAGCGTCGTAGCTCTTCTGGTCGATAGGCTGACCGTAAGCTGGCTTCACCATCTCCAGGTACCAAGATGAGAACTCATCCCAGAACAGCTTATATACAGTCATCAATGCCTCAGAGATACGGTAGTCCTTAAACTGCTTCTGCATCTCCTCGTTCACCTCCTTGAGCTTGGCATCAAACCACTTCACGGCGATTTCTGCACTCTTAGGCTGCTCGATATCTGCAGTCTCCCAACCCTTCACGAGGCGGAAGGCATTCCAGATCTTATTGTTGAAGTTACGTCCCTGCTCGCAAAGGCTCTCGTCGAAGAGGATGTCGTTGCCGGCTGGAGCACTGAGCATCATACCCATACGAACACCGTCGGCACCAAACTTGTCAATCAGATCCAATGGGTCTGGCGAGTTACCGAGACTCTTGCTCATCTTGCGGCCGAGCTTATCGCGGACGATACCTGTGAAATATACGTGCTTGAATGGCATCTTGCCACGATACTCGTAGCCAGCCATGATCATACGTGCTACCCAGAAGAAGATGATGTCCGGACCTGTTACGAGGTCGGAAGTAGGGTAGTAGTAGTTAATCTCCTCGTTGTCAGGATGCTCGATGCCGTCAAACAGAGAGATAGGCCACAACCATGAAGAGAACCAGGTGTCGAGGCAGTCGCTCTCCTGCTCAAGATCCTCAGCCTTGATGCTGGCGTTCTTCTCCTGAGCGAGCTTCAGAGCCTCCTCGGCAGTCTCTGCTACCACGAAATCCTTCTTGCCGGCATTGTCGAAGTAGTAGGCTGGGATGCGGTGACCCCACCAGAGCTGACGGCTGATACACCAGTCCTTGATGTTCTCCAACCAGTGGCGATAGGTGTTCTTGTACTTCTTAGGATAGAACTCGATGTCGTCGTCCATCACAGGAGGGAGGGCGATGTCAGCAAAGTGCTGCATCTTGAGGAACCACTGTGTAGAGAGCTTTGGCTCGATAGGCACATTGGTACGCTCAGAGAAGCCCACCTTATTATTATAGTCCTCAATCTTCTCCATCAGACCGGCGTTCTGAAGGTCGATGGAAATCTGCTTGCGCACGTCCATGCGGTCCATACCTACATAGAGACCTGCTGCCTCGCTGATGGTACCGTTGTCGTTGAAGATATCGATGGTCTCCAAACCGTGCTTCAAACCGAGGGCGTGGTCGTTGATATCGTGAGCTGGAGTTACCTTCAAGCAACCGGTACCGAACTCGATATCTACGTATGTATCCTCGATGACAGGAATCTCGCGGTTTACGAGAGGCACGATCACGTGCTTGCCCTTCAGCCAGGTATTCTTCTTATCCTCAGGGTTGATACACATGGCAGAGTCGCCCATGATGGTCTCAGGACGGGTGGTTGCTACTACTGCATAGTAACCCTTCTCATCCTTGTGTATCACGTTCTCCTCATCCACCTGCTGGCAGTCCTGCTCTACTACATAATACTTCAAGTGGTAGAGCTTAGAGTGCTCGTCCTTGTAGATAACCTCCTCGTCAGAGAGTGCAGTCTGAGCCTTAGGGTCCCAGTTAACCATGCGCACGCCACGATAGATGAGCCCCTTCTTGTAGAGGTCGCAGAAAACGTGGATAACGGCGCGAGAACGGGTCTCGTCCATGGTGAAGGCAGTGCGGTCCCAGTCGCAGCTGGCACCGAGCTTGCGGAGCTGCTTGAGGATGATGCCGCCGTGCTCGTGAGTCCAGTCCCAAGCGTGCTTGAGAAACTCATCGCGAGTAAGGTCAGTCTTCTTGATACCCTGCTGAGCGAGGCGGTTAACCACCTTAGCCTCGGTAGCGATACTAGCGTGGTCGGTACCTGGTACCCAGCAAGCGTTCTTGCCCTCCATGCGAGCACGGCGAACGAGAATATCCTGGATAGTATTGTTGAGCATGTGTCCCATGTGGAGCACACCCGTTACGTTTGGTGGAGGGATTACCACCGTATAAGGTTCACGACCATCTGGCTTAGAGCTGAAAAGCTTGTTGTCGAGCCAGTACTGATACCATTTACTTTCCACTGCTTGTGGATCGTATTTACTTGCTAATTCCATTGTTTCTATCTAATTTTTATTCTTTTTCTTTCTTTTTCCTTAAAAAACGGTGCAAAGATACGAATTTTTGAGCGAAAAATGCTATCTTTGCATCAAAATTATTAATTTTTGCACAAAACGATGGTTAGTAAATATGAATTGGGATATTATGGGGGCTTGGTTCCTCTTCAATGTAATGGTGTGTGTGTCTGCTGTTTCTTTCGCCATATTTCTTAATACGAAAGCGGGGAAGAAGTGGAAGAAGAACCTTTAAAAATTATGGAACTGACCTTTCGCAAGTGGTATCCCACCGTCCCCGAAGGGGGCGAATGTGAATAACCGCTGGTGGAATGACCGAAGGGAATGGAACCTGCGGATAGCAGACACACACTCTCTATCGTCCCCGAAGGGGGCGAACAGGAGCAAGGTTGGATGTGGTTCGCCCCCTTTGGGGACGCTTTCTCCCTACTATTGGTTGTCCGCAGGTTCCATGACCTTCGGTCATTCCACCAGCGGTTATTGAAAGTTGGCCCCCTTTGGGGACCGGAGGTTACTTGCGAGACTTGAATAATAAAACAATGCATACGAAAGAAATAATTAAACAATGCATACGAAAGAAATAATTAAAACAATGCATACGAAAGAAGAGAAAATGGCGGCGTTCAGCCGCTTGCTGGATGTGCAGGACCGTTTGCGCCTGCAGTGTCCATGGGATAAGAAACAGACATTCGAGAGTCTTCGTCCGAATACCATTGAGGAGACTTTCGAGCTTTGTGACGCCTTGATGAAGCGCGATTACAAGGATATCAAGAAGGAGCTGGGCGATGTGCTGGAGCACGTGATGTTCTATAGCATCATCGGCAGAGAAGACGGCGAGTTCGATATCTGCGATGTCTGCAATCAGGAGGCCGATAAACTGATGTTCCGCCATCCTTTCATCAACTGGAAGGAAGAGGGAGAATGGACTGTGGCGAATCCTGATATGTATATCAATGATGAGGGACAGGTGATATATAAGGAGTTTGAAAAAACAGAAACCGGGAAGGCAGAGGCTGCCAATACGGAAGAAACTCGGAAGGCAGAAACTGCCAATTCGGAAGAAACCCTGGCTCTTGGTGCCACCAAACCCAAGAATGCTGCCTCGGTAGAGAAAACCTGGGAGCAGATCAAGCAGCAGGAGAAAGATGGCAACGAGCGCGTTCTGAGCGGTGTGCCAAATTCTCTGCCATCCCTTATCAAGGCCTATCGCATTCAGGACAAGGCACGAAACGTGGGCTTCGACTGGAAGGAGAAGGAGGATGTATGGGACAAGGTACACGAAGAACTCGAGGAACTCAAGGCAGAACTTGCCAAGGGAGATAAGGAAAACTCTACCCAGGAACTCGGCGATTTCCTCTTCTCCGTGATCAATGCTGCCCGTCTCTATAAGCTCAATCCTGACAATGCGCTGGAGAAAACAAACCAGAAGTTTATCCGCCGTTTCAACTATGTAGAAGATCATTCACTCAAGCAGGGCAAGAATCTGAAAGACATGAGCTTGGAAGAAATGGATAAACTGTGGGATGAAGCAAAGAAACAGGAAAGGCTTCAGTCGGAATCGTAAGCTTCAGCCTGAACAGTAAGCCTTGGAAAGAATCGCAGGCTGCTATAGGAGGAGTGTCATGATAAATAGAACGTTTTTATAACAACAAAAACTATAAGGATTATGAAAAGATTAGTTTATATGATGATGGCTTTGGTGGTACTCTTTGCTGCCAATAGCTGCAAGGATAAGAAAACCGCACAGGTAATCACTCCTACAGATTCCCTCGATCTGGAGGAGGTTGCCGATGATTCAACCATCTACGGTGTTTGTGGTGAGGGTACATCTATGCACAATCTGGAGCTGATTTCTGATGAGGGAGATACGCTCTCTGTCTTCATCGATGATGAGCAGCCAGACATCGTGCAGGGTGGTTTGCTGGCAGGCGACCGCATCGCTCTTATCGGTTACAAGGCTCAGGATGGAGAGATGATGGCACAGAAAATCATCAATCTTACTTCACTCTTGGGCAAGTGGACTTCACTCGACAAGAACTTCGACTTGCTGGAAGGCGGAGAGGTAAAAAACAATGTGAAGGCTGAGACCAATCCTTGGACTTCATGGAAAATCCTGAACGGAAAGCTCCTGCTCAACAAGGATACCTTTGCCATCGATAAACTGGGCTCTGACAGCTTGATGCTGGAGAATACCCAGGGCATCTATGTCTTCAAGCGCCAGGAGTAAATTGTCATTCTAAATTTTAGATTAAGTTGGAACCATTTAAGATACATATACTGGGGTGTGGCAGTGCGCTGCCAACCCTGAAACACAATGCTTCCTCGCAGCTCATAGAGATGCGGGGAAAGTGCTATATGATAGATTGTGGCGAGGGTGCACAGATGCAGTTCCGTCGTTCCCATATCCATTTCTCCAAGCTCAATGCCATCTTCATCACCCACATGCATGGTGATCATTGCTTCGGCTTGATGGGCTTGCTTTCTACGCTCGGAATGCTCGGACGAATATCTAAGTTAAGAGTCTATGCTCCAAAGGATTATGCTCCTCTGTTTAAACAACAGGTAGAATTCTTTATGCAGACGATGGAGTATGAGATGGAGATGATTCCGGTAGATACGGAGAAACAGCAGATTATCTACGAAGATCATTCTCTGTCAGTGGAGACGGTGCCTCTGAAACATCGTCTGCCATGCTGCGGCTATATCTTCAGAGAGAAACCTACGCTGCCTCACATCAAGAGGGATATGATAGATTACTACGGCATCCCAATCAGTCAGATCAACAACATCAAGAATGGGGCTGACTGGACCAACGAAGATGGCGAGGTGATTCCGAATGCCCGTCTGGTGACACCTGCCGACCCGCCTCGCAGTTATGCCTATATGAGTGATACCCGATATATTCCGAATCTCTGGGAAAAGGTGAAGGGGGTTACGGTGCTTTATCATGAAAGTACTTATACTTCGGAGCAGGAAGACCGGGCTAAGATCTACAACCATAGTACGGCGAAGCAGGCTGCGATGGTAGCAAAGGCTGCCGGGGTAGGCAAGTTGCTCCTGGGACATTATAGTGCGAGATATAATGATGAGACGGTTCTGCTGAAAGAAGCCAAAGAGGTTTTCGAGGAAAGCTATCTCACCAATGAGGGAATGGTTATCTCGGTATAAAAACAACCTTGCATCAAAAAAAGTTCGCTTTTTGGTGCAAGGTTTTGTGTTGATATTCGTTTAATACATAAAAGATAGAGAAAATTGGAATCTGAAAAACTACTTTTGGACGACATGAAGGGCGGCAGTCGGGCGGCGATGCACCGGCTCTACGACCGCTACGTAGGATATGCCATGGCGGTAGCGCTGAGGTATGTCCCTTTACGTGATGATGCGGAGGATGTGGTGCAGGATAGTTTTGTGAAACTTTTCTCTGGTATTGCCAACTTCGAGTACAGGGGCGAAGGTTCGCTGAAGGCGTGGTTTCTCCGGATTGTGGCAAATGAGGCTATCAGCTTTACCCGAAGGCAGAGTCGCATCACTTTCGTGGATGAAGTTCCGGAAGATGTGAGTGACGACGAACCGGAGGTAGAACGGGTGCCGCCTGCCGTATTGACGAAGATGATCGGTGAATTGCCCGAGGGCTATCGACTGGTGCTGAACATGTTTGTGTTTGAGCAAAGAAGCCATAAGGAGATTGCTGATCTGCTGGGCATCAAGGAGAGTACCTCTGCTTCGCAATATCTAAGAGCCAAGAAGTTTCTGGCAAAGAAAATAAATGAATATCTAAATAATATAAACGAGAAAGAATATGAGTAATCAAGATTGGACAAGCAAACTTCAAGACCAGTTGGCAGGCTATCAGGAGTCTGTCAGCCACGACTTGTGGGCAGGCATTGAACAATCGCTTGCTCAGAATAATATAGAATCTGTTTCGTCGAATCCACAGACGATAGCTTCAGAAAGCTCAGAATCTACAGATTTGTATGTTGGTTCAGAGGCTAAAAAGAATGCCAGGATTGTCTATTTCAAGCGATGGTCTGCGGCAGCAGCTGTGGCATTATTGGGAATAGGGGGAAGCTATGTTTATCTGCACCAGGAGGATGTAGAAAGGGGTAATTTGCAATTGGCTGCATCTCAATCCGCTCCATCTCACGTTGTTTCAGCGGATTTGCAATCCGCTGCATCTCAATCCGCTCCATCCCATGTTGTTTCAGCGGATTTGCAATCCACTGCATCCCAGCCAGCTCCATCCCTCGTTGTTTCTGCGGATTTGCAATCCGCTGCATCTCAAAAGAAGATGGGTAATGTTCTTGGGAAAGAATCTGAGAATGAAATCTCTTTGCTTGCCGAGAACCCTGAGCCGGCAGAACCAGTATCTGAGGATAAGGCTACCGATAAGTCTCCCGATCATAAGGCCTTAACCCGCTCTACCGATCATCATGCGGCAGCGTATGCTTCTCAGTCTTATCATTTTGAAAAAAATGAGGAGGTTTCTGGCTGGTCGATGCAACTCTATGCCGAAAACCTGACGCCAAGTCTGGGAGGGGTTAATTCAGATGCGTCTGGAGGCTATAATGATTTTAGCTATGGAACGATGGCAGAACCGCTGCCGGGTGTCATCCCTGATCCGACGGCTGGAGGCATATATGGAGAAGAATATCTCTTGGCATCCTATAAGGCGATTCAAAGAAACCAGCAGGGGAATGCCAAGCATCATGCTCCGGTTTCCGTAGGTTTACAGGTAGCCTTTGGCATTGCACCTCGTCTATCTTTGAGCACGGGCTTGGTATATACACGCACTTCTTCTGATTTTTATCCATATGCATCAAGTAGTAGCTACAATGTTCATCAGGTGCTTCATTATGTGGGTATTCCGGTGGGATTGAATTATGAATTCTGGCAGAGTGGAGGTTTCCATGCTTATGTGATGGCTGGTGCTGAGGCTGATTACAATGTGAAGAATGATACCGAAGAAGAGGGAGTAAAGAAAGAGAATGCCAAGCGAGACAGAGTGCAGTTCTCAGGAAAGGCTTCGCTCGGTGCGCAGTATGACATCACACCAAAGGTGGGTCTGTATATCGAACCGGGTGCTAAATATTATTTCGATAACGGAAGTCATGTGGAAAATACCTTCAAGGATAAGAAGTTGAATTTCAATCTCCAGTTCGGTTTGAGATTCAATCTATAGTATAAAAGAGGGTGTGTCATAAGTCTAGATAATGGCAGCCGAGGACGGGCTGAAAGCCCAAAAGCTCCTAGCCCAGGGCATCGCCCTGGGTAATGTTTGCAAAAAGCAAAGTCGCCCTGAAAGGGCAAAAGCTTTGAAATTGAAAGCTTTTGCCCTTTCAGGGCGACTGGTTTACATCCACAAATACCCAGGGCGATGCCCTGGGCTAGGAGCTTCTGCCCTTTCAGGGCGTGTGGATGCAAAACACACTCTTCTTTCAGGGCGTATTGGATGTGACTTATGCCCCCCCCTTTTATACTATTTCTTCAAAAGCCTCTCACTCATGTTGAGTGCAGCCTTTCTACCATCTCCCATAGCGAGGATTACGGTGGCACCACCTCTTACGATGTCGCCGCCAGCATAGATTTCCCCAATAGAACTCTGCATCTGGTCATTTACGGCAATCGTATTCTTTCTGCCAAGTTCCAATCCCTCAATGCTCTGAGGAACGAGTGGGTTAGGGCTTACGCCAACAGCTACGATTACCTGGTCGCACTCCAAAGTGATGGTCTCGCCTGTAGCTTCCGGACGGCGACGGCCGCTGGCATCTGGCTCACCGAGCTGCATCACATCCAAGACCACAGCCTTTACTGCGCCCTTCTCATCCGCCTCATATTCCTTAGGATTATGTAAGGTCATGAAGTTGATGCCTTCTTCCTTGGCATGTTTCACCTCCTCAAGTCGGGCTGGCATCTCTGCCTCCGAACGGCGATAAACCAATGTTACCTCGGCTCCCAGACGTTTTGCGGTGCGGCAGCTGTCCATTGCAGTGTTTCCACCACCTACTACCACCACCTTCTTACCCAGGTTGATAGGGGTGTCGGTATGAGGGTTGGCTGCATCCATCAGGTTCACACGGGTAAGATACTCGTTGGATGACATGATGTTCAAGGCGTTCTCGCCAGGGATATTCATGAAGTTAGGAAGTCCTGCTCCCGAACCTACGAAGATGCCCTTGAAGCCCTGCTGTTCCAAATCCTTCACGGAGATAGTCTTGCCCACGATGCAGTCGGTAATGAACTTCACACCCATCTTCTGGAGATTCTCTATCTCCACATCCACGATGGCATTTGGCAATCGGAACTCTGGAATACCATATTTCAATACACCGCCTATCTCGTGCAGAGCCTCGAACACGGTGACGTCGAATCCCTTCTTTGCCATATCGCCGGCAAAGCTCAAGCCGGAAGGACCTGAACCCACTACCGCCACCTTGATGCCGTTTGCCTCATCGCACTCAGGCACAGAGATGTTGCCACTCTGACGCTCGTAGTCGGCTGCAAAGCGCTCCAGATAACCGATGGCTACGGCTGGCTCGTTCATCTTGAGATGTACGCACTTGCTCTCGCACTGTTTCTCCTGAGGACAAACACGACCGCAAACGGCTGGTAGGGCAGAGGTGTTCTTCAGAACCTTGGCTGCGGCAAGGAACTGTCCACGCTCGATGTTCTTGATGAAGGATGGAATGTTGATGCTCACTGGGCAGCCCTCCATACAGGTAGGCTTCGGACAGTCGAGGCAGCGCTTTGCCTCTGTCAAAGCCATCTCCTTGGTCAAACCGATGTTTACTTCCTCGGTGCGGGTAGTTGCACGATATACTGGGTCCAGCTCTGGCATCTTCACGCGCTCGATAGCGGTGCGTTCCTTTGCTTTCATCGATGCACGTAACTCCTTGCGCCACTCTGCGTTACGGTCTGTCAGTTCTTCTATTGGTGCATCGGTAGGCTCCACATCCATCGTTACGTCTGTAGTCTCCTTCTTCTTCTCTGCATCCACTGTAGCCAGATGCTCCTCGAAGTGCTCCATCTCCTCGCGCTCTACGTCCTTGAAGGTACCCATGCGCTTGAACATCTCATCCCAATCTACCTGGGCGCCATCAAACTCCGGACCATCGATGCAGACAAACTTGGTCTTGCCGCCGATGGTGAGACGGCAGGCACCGCACATACCGGTACCATCTACCATGATGGTATTAAGCGATACATCAGTAGAAAGATTATATTTCTGGGTCAGGAGGCAGCAGAACTTCATCATGATAGGAGGACCGATGGCGAACACCTTATCTATATGTTCCTGGTTGATGAGCTTTTCGATGCCCACGGTTACTACGCCTTTTTCGCCGTAGCTTCCATCGTCGGTCATGATGATGAGTTCATCGCTGGATGCACGCACTTCGTCTTCCATGATGACGAGGTCCTTGCTTCTACCAGCAATCACGCTGAGCACACGGTTGCCTGCTGCCTTGAGTGCCTTGATGATAGGGAGCATGGGAGCTACACCTACGCCACCACCGGCACAGATCACGGTACCGAAGTTCTCAATGTGGGTAGGGTTGCCGAGTGGTCCCACCACATCGTGAATCTCATCGCCCTCGTTCAGGGCGCAGAGCTTGGTAGAGGAGAGTCCTACCTTCTGTACCACCAGCGTGATGGTGCCTTTCTCGATGTCGGCATCGGCGATGGTCAGCGGCATACGCTCGCTGTTGTTATCTACACGGATGATGACGAAGTTGCCAGCCTTGCGGCTCTTGGCGATGAGTGGAGCTTCCACATCGAAACGGAATACCTTTTCAGAGTATTGTATTTTCTTGATAATCTTGTTCATGGGCTATTAACTTTTTATGTTGAATATTATCTGTGATTCTATTTCTTAATTAGTTGTCTTGATGTTTGCTCATGGTATATAAAATGCAAAAGGATAACTGCGACCGCCTTTATGGGGTAGCCGAAGTTATCCTCGTACAATATGTTTTATTTTAATTTTATCGAATGAATCGATGTTTTATCGAATGAATCGAATTAATCGAAGTTCTTGTCATCGAGCATCTCGAATCCGCAGTAAGGAACCAATACCTTAGGTACGCGGATACCCTCTGGAGTCTGGTTGTTCTCCAGGATGGTTGCTACGATACGTGGCAAGGCGAGAGCAGAACCGTTAAGGGTGTGGCAAAGCTCAATCTTCTTGTCCTCTGCGTGACGGTAGCGGCAGTGGAGACGGTTAGCCTGGTAGCTCTCGAAGTTAGATACTGATGAAACCTCCAACCAGCGACCCTGTGCTGCACTCCATGTCTCGAAGTCGTAGCAGATAGAAGATGTGAAGCTCATATCACCACCGCAGAGACGGAGGATGTGGTATGGCAACTCCAGCTTCTTCAAGAGACCCTCTACGTGGTCGAGCATCTCGTTCAGGCTCTCGTATGAGTGACCTGGCTTGTCGATGCGTACAATCTCTACCTTGTCGAACTGGTGCAGACGGTTCAAGCCACGAACGTCCTTACCATAGCTACCAGCCTCACGACGGAAGCAGGCAGAGTAAGCGCAGCGCTTGATAGGGAGATCCTTCTCATCGAGGATAACATCACGGAAGATGTTGGTTACAGGAACCTCGGCTGTAGGGATGAGGAAGAGGTTGTCGAGATTAGCGTGATACATCTGACCCTCCTTGTCTGGCAACTGACCTGTGCCACGACCAGAATCCTCGTTAACTACGTAAGGAGGCTGAATCTCCAGATATCCGCTCTTGCGGGCCTCGTCGAGGAAGAATGCCTCAAGAGCACGCTGGAAGCGAGCCATCTTGCCAATATATACAGGGAAACCAGCGCCTGTGATCTTCACACCGAGGTCGAAGTCAACGAGGTTGTACTTCTTCAGGAGATCCCAGTGGCAGAGAGCGTCTGCGCCGAGGTTAGGCTTTTCGCCGCCTTCCTTTACAACTACATTGTCTGCAGCATCCTTACCTTCAGGAACCTGCTCGCAAGGAATGTTAGGGATTTCGAGCAACTGGTTGGTCATATCGTTCTGAGCCTTCTCCATGATCTCTTCCAGAGCCTTGGCATCAGCCTTGAGCATAGCTACCTGAGCCTTAGCGCTCTCAGCTTCCTCTTTCTTGCCTTCCTTCATCAAGGCACCAATCTGCTTGGCAAACTGGTTAGCCTGCTGCTTGTTGTTATCCAACTTCTGCTGAGCTTCACGACGAATCTTGTCGTACTCCAAAACTTTCTCTACGGCCTCACGAGCATTTGGGAAATGCTTCTTTTCGAGACCTTTAACTACACGTTCAGTTTCTTCACTGATGAGTTTAAGTGTAAGCATAATATTTCTTTTTTATATTAATTTTCCTATTTGAAGGCAAAATTACAAAAAATATTTGTGATAGCGCAAAAAAATGCCAACTTTTTTGCAGAGAAGGGTAGAATTAAAGTTTTTTCGTGGTTTTTATGGGGGTTAAACGAAGAAAGCCTGCTCTAGGTATGAGCAGGCTTCTATGTTGTTTGTTTGGA
>ERZ1034626.1592-NODE-1592-length-14767-cov-90.175435_pt1 | contig 14767 bp, 16 predicted proteins | sample MGYA00520652_ERZ1034626 | MGnify/ENA primary metagenome ERZ1034626 (study PRJEB33766, sample SAMN09781765) | gut metagenome | biome: gut microbiome | host: Homo sapiens | place: Madagascar | study: EMG produced TPA metagenomics assembly of the PRJNA485056 data... | reverse complement strand
ATCTCTCTATCATCTGGCAATATTACGCCAAGGGCAAGAAACTCTTCTCGCAGTTGTAGACAATAATAGAACAAAACTTAAAAATAAAAATCTATGAAGAAAAAACAAATGATGATGGCGCTGGTTTCGCTGATGGTTCTGTCAGCCCAGGCGCAGGCTAATTTCCAGGTGTCGGTTTCCAATCCTTCCAAGGTGGCAAGAACCGATGCTCCGGTGGTGGTAGATCTCAGCAAGTTGGGAGCTATCGGCAACATTCAGCGCGCTGTAGTAACCGTTGACGGCAAGGAGATTCCTTCACAGCTCGACGACACCAACCGCGATTGTACCAACGATGAACTCTGTTTCCTTGCCGATTTGGGCAAGAAAGAAACCAAGACCTATCAGGTGCACCTCTATCGTGAGGGTGAGCAGGCACAGTATCCGGCTCGTACCTTTGCCGAACTCTGTCTGCCAAGCAGAAACAGGAAGCTGGCTAAGAACAGGCAGGATATTTATCTGCGCAGCATCTCGTTTGATAAGAAAACCAAGGACCCTTATCACTACGTCCATTCTCATGGCATCTGCTTCGAAAGTGAACTGATTGCCATGCGTGTTTATTTCGACCATCGTCAGACCATCGACCTTTATGGCAAAATCAACAAGGGACTGGTGGTTCAGGATACACAGTTCTATCCTTCAGAAGAGCAGATTCAGGCTGGTTCGGGCGATGATTGCCTCTGGGTAGGCAATACCTACGGACTGGGTGCGCTCCGTGGCTGGGACGGTAAAGACCAGGTGCTGTTCAACAACGTGAAATACCAGGAGCAGCGCGTCATTTCAGAAGGTCCGCTCCGTGCCATCGTCGAAGTCGTGGATAAGGGTTGGGTTCCGGCTCCGGGTTTGCAGCCTGTCAATGCCACCATCCGTTACACCATCTATGCCGGTCATCGCGATTTCGACGTAGATGTATTCTTCAACAAGGATGTTTCTGATTATCAGTTTGCTACAGGACTCATCAACGTAAAGGGGTCCAGCGAATTTGCTGATGGTAAGGGATTGCGAGGCTGTTACGGCAGCGACTGGCCAACAGGCAAGGACGATGGAAAGCACAAGCTGGAGACCGTAGGCTTGGGCATTTATGTGCCACAGTCAGCCCTGGTAAGTCAGCAGCCAGCCAATAAGGATTGTTATACTCAGGTGGTGAAACCTGCAGGCAGCCAGCTCAGTTATAAGCTTGCTTATACCAGTGCCAACGAAACCTATGGTTTCAAGGGCGAGAAGGAGTGGTATGAGTGGTTGAAAGCCTGGAAGAAGCAGATAGAAGAGCCGGTTCAGGTTTCTGTTTCTGTCATCATCCGATAAGCAGTTTCTTTTATCATCCGATAAGCAGAAAAACTGCGCAAATAGCCAGTAATGAGCAAAAAAGCCTTACCTTTTGCTCATTGCTGGCTATTTTGCAAACAAATTTAAGAGAAAAACCCATTTTTTTTGCGAATGCGTATGATTTTTTAGCAAAAAAGCTTGGTAATTTAAATAATTTTTAGTATTTTTGCAGTCGTAACTCGAAGATTTGTAAATTATCGTGAAAAGGTTTTTTAATTATATAGTCATATTAGCAATTGTGCTTCTCAGTTCGGCCTGCGAGTTTAAGTTCAAGCCGAACGAGGAAGGAGAGGCTGTGCCCCTGTCGGTACAGCGTTACGACCGATTGGAAAGCAGATATCTTACTACCGGTGATTTCTCAGCCCTGCAGCAGATGAACACCGATTACCCGATAGAAACCCGTACGCTGATAGAGAAAATGCTCCAGCTTGGCACCATTACCGACGCCAATATCAGCAACCGTTTCCTCATGTTCTATCAGGATTCTACCCTGCAGTCACTTATTGCCGATGCTGAGGCAGAATTTGCCAATATGGAAGACATCAACGAGCAGCTGAAATCTTCCTTCTCGCGTCTGAACAGTTGGATTCCGGAGCTCCAGCAGCCTTGTTTCTATGCCCAGATTGGCGCTCTCGACCAGAGCATCGTAGTAGGACAGCACTCAGTAGGAATTTCGCTCGATAAATACATGGGCGCAAACTATCCGCTCTACAAGAAATTCTATACACCGCAGCAGCGCAGCACCATGTCGCGCCAGTATATTGTGCCTGATTGCCTTACCTTCTATCTGCTGAGCATCTATCCGATGGATCAGTTCGACACCCGTCCGCAGCTCGACCGCGATCTGCACATGGGCAAGATCATGTGGGCTGTAAACAAGGCGATGGGCAAGGAGATTTTCAAGACCAAGTATGTGAATACAATCAACGCTTATGTAAAGCGCAACCCTAAAGTAACAGTAGAACAACTGCTCAAGGACGAAGATTATTCGCCTATTGAGGCATTACATAAAGATTAACACATGAAAAGATTTCCAGTTTTTATTGCAACTGTCATGATGGTTTCAGCAATGCAAGCTGCAGATAAACTCGACCTGAAGGCCATTACCTCCGGCGAGTTTGCTGCCTCTTATGTTACCGGTATTAACCCTATTGATGGCACCGATTTGTACGCTTCTATCAGCAATGATGGCAAGCAGGTTATCAGTTATTCGTTCAAGACGGGCAAGCAGATGAGCATCCTCTTCGATGTGAACGCAGTCAAGGCTCCCTTCGAACAGATTGAGGGTTATGTAATCAGTCCTGATGGCAAGAAATTGCTTATCATGACGCATCGCGAGGCTATCTACCGCCGCTCGTTCAAGGCTGAGTATTTCGTATATGATATTGCTAAGAAGAGTTTGAAGAAACTTTCCCAGGGCGTTAACCAGCAGGTGGCTACCTGGTCGCCTGATTCACGCCACATCGCCTTCGTAAAGGATAACAATCTCTTTGTTACCGATGGAGATAAGGAAACCCAGATTACCCGCGACGGTAAGTTCAATGAGGTAATCAATGGTATTCCTGATTGGGTTTACGAAGAGGAGTTCAGCTTCAACCGCGCCTTTGCATGGAATGCGGATGGAACTGCCATCGGCTGGATACGCTTCGACGAATCGCACGTAAAGACTTATTCTCTGCAGATGTTCGAAGGTTCTCATCCTACCCGTAGCGAGTATCACGACTATCCGGGAGAGTATTCCTATAAATATCCTAAGGCAGGACAGGACAACTCTAAGGTGAGCCTTTGGAGCTATGATATGAAGAACGGCAAGACCGTGGCGCTCGATGTGCCTGTAGATTCCGACGGCTATTATCCACGCATCAAGACATCGCCAGACGCCAACAGTCTGATTGTCTATACGATGAACCGCCATCAGGACGACATGCGCCTCTATGCAGTCAATCCTTTCACCGGCAAGAGCAGGATGCTCATCAAGGAGAGTGTGCCTAAGTTTGTAAAGGAAGAGGTGATTGAAAACAGCATCGTGGGCAAGAAGAACATCCTGCTGCCTAGCGACCGCGACGGCTTCATGCATCTCTATCTCTATGATATGAACGGCAAGCTCCTGCGCCAGGTAGAGAAGGGCAACTATGATGTTACCTCTATCTACGGAATGGATGAGAAGACGGGCGATGTTTATTTCCAGGCTGCCAAACTCAATGCGCACGACCGCCAGGTTTACGTGGCTCATAAGAACGGAAAGGTGGAGCGCCTTACCGATGCGGCTGGTTCCAACTCGGCTAACTTCTCGGGCGATTACCGCTATTTCGTCAATACCTGGAGTAGCTACAGCCATCCTTATGTCTTCACCGTACGCAGCAACAAGGGCAAGCTCATCAAGACATTGGAAGACAACAAGCAGCTGCTCGAAAAGACCCGGAAGTATAATTGGGGCAAGCGCGAGACTTTCTCTTTCACCACTTCCGAAGGTGTGAAACTGGACGGCTGGATGGTGAAGCCTGTAGGTTTCGACGCCAGCAAGAAGTATCCTGTCATCCTCTTCCAGTATTCCGGTCCGGGCAACCAGCAGGTGCTCGATTCATGGAGCACGGGCAGTATGGGCAATGGCGGTGCTTTCGATTATTATCTTGCACAGGAAGGATTCATCATTGCCTGCGTAGATGGTCGTGGAACAGGCGGTAGAGGAGCAGAGTTTGAGAAGTCTACTTATCTCCGTCTGGGCGATTTAGAGTCGAAAGATCAGGTTGAAACAGCTCTCTACATGGGTTCTCTGCCTTATGTAGACAAGGATAATATCGGCATTTGGGGCTGGAGCTATGGTGGTTTCAATACGCTGATGAGTATGAGCGAGGGTCGTCCTGTGTTCAAGGCAGGTGTGGCTGTGGCTCCTCCTACCTGCTACCGCTTCTATGATTCGGTTTATACTGAGCGCTACATGCGCATTCCTCAGGAGAACGAGGAGGGTTACAAGGTGAACCCTATCGAGCGAGTAAAGCAGCAGCATGGTGCGTTGCTTATCTGTCACGGATTGGCAGATGACAATGTGCATCCGCAGAATACCTTCGAATATGCTGAGGCTTTGGTTCAGGCAGACAAGGACTTCAAGACCCTGTGGTACACGAACCGTAATCATGGCATTTCGGGTGGCAATACCCGCAACCATCTGCTTCGCCAGATAGCAAACTGGTTCAAGCAGAATCTGAAATAGAAAATGATATGATATAAAAAAGTGAAGCCATTCCCGGCTGAAAGGGAATGGCTTCTGAATTTGTTGTTAACCTTTTTACTTTGCAGAGTAAGGATAAGTTTGATTTCTTATTCATTTTTAGCGCCTTTTCTGCGCTTTTCTTTCTTGGCTTTTTTAGCCTTCTTCACTTTTACCTCTTCAACCTCTTCATCGTTTGGCTGAACAGATGAAAAATGAAAATCTGTAGAGTTGATGGTCTTCACCTGATATGGGCTAGGCGCATCGTTCATCTGCTGTCCGTTCTTTGCCTTCTTAGCCTTTGGCTTCTGAATGTATCTTGCATAGAGCTTGTTCCATTTCTTTTCAGCCTTCTTCTGGTTGAAGTCAAACATCACGATACACGTGCGGTTGCCGGCACCTTTCTGCTCCAGATAGTCGCGCAACTGGTATGAATAGTTCTCGCGGCTTATCAGAAACTTGTTCTTGCGGGTGAAATAGGCAGAATCAACCTTCTGAACGTCTGTGAAATAGACTGTAGAGTCATTAAACGACGAGGCAAATCCAAAGATGTATGCAGTCTTAACTTCGTTCTTGGCTGATGCAGAGAGCGAGCTGAAACATGCTAATGCAATAGATGCTAATGCAATTTTTGTAATTTTCATTTCTTTTTCTGTCTTATTTTGTTTTGTGCTGTCTGCCCCATCAGTCATGCAGGATCTTTCCTTATCCCAGATAGGACTTCAGCAGTTTATCTGTCGTTTTGTTCCGGAGTCGCCTTATCGTTTTTTCCTTGATCTGGCGTACTCTTTCCCTGGTGAGATGATACTTGGTTCCGATTTCTTCGAGCGTCAGTTCCGGTGTTCCTATGCCATAGAAGGCAGCAATGATTTTCTGGTCTTTGTCCGGCAGCGTATTGAGCAGTCTTTCTATTTCTGCTCTCAGCGACTCTGCCAGCAGTTCATTGTCGGTCGGATCATCCGAATTGGCCATCAGGTCGAGCATGCTGCCCTCTTCATCATCAGAAAAAGGAGCATCCACGCTCAGGTGGCGGCTTGTTGACGAAGCCTTCATGGCGTCCTCTATCTTGTCTTCCGGCAAGTCTACGCGGTCAACCATTTCGTCTAAACTCGGTTTGCGTTCAAATTCCTGTTCGAACTTACTCATCTCCCTGTTAATCTTGTTAACGCTTCCCACCTGGTTGAGCGGAAGGCGCACAATTCTGCTCTGCTCGGCTATGGCCTGCAGAATGCTCTGGCGAATCCACCATACGGCGTAAGAGATGAACTTAAAGCCTCGGGTTTCATCAAACTTCTGTGCGGCTTTGATAAGCCCCACATTTCCTTCGTTGATAAGATCAGGCAAACTGAGCCCCTGGTTCTGGTACTGTTTTGCAACAGACACCACGAAACGGAGATTGGCTTTTGTTAATCTCTCCAATGCCCTACGGTCACCTTTTCTTATACGCTGAGCGAGCTCCACCTCTTCATCTGTGGAGAGCAGCTCCTCATGAGCAATATCTTGAAGATATTTTTCCAACGATGCGCTTGCGCGATTCGTAATTGACTGAGTAATTTTTAATTGTCTCATGCTGGCATCAAATTTTAAGTAGTTGCAAAAATACACTTTTTTGTTTAAATACCAAAAAAAATAGTAGATATTTTTCAGAAATACCTACTATTTTATTGATTTTTGTCTGTTTCTTGAGTTTTTTGGCAGCAAAAATGCCTTTTCACTACTCAATCATGAGACGTTTCTCTTCAAACGCTTACCCTTAGTCTTTCTGCAGCGGAACAGCGAAGTAAGCCTTCTTGCCTGTTGGCCATATACCCTGGATGTAGAGCACTGGGTCCTTGCTGGTAGAAGCACTCTTTACAGCCTTCTGCAGGTCATCAATCGTATTGATGTTGTTGTCGTTGATGCGCTGGATGATGAAACCGCGTGAAATGCCACCATCCTTCAGGGCGCCGCTGTTCACCTTCATTACCTCTACACCATACTTGATGTTGAGCTGGTTCTTCTGGCTCTCTGTAATAGGGCGGAAGCTGCCACCGAGCACGTCGAGGTCGGCACTCTTGATAACCGAAGTATTACCCTGGGCATTCTTCAGCGTGATGGTCTTGGTGCTTGCCTTCTTGTTGCGCAGGTAGGTGATGCTCATCTTGTCGCCAGGGCGCTTGCCGTTCAGGATTTCCTGCAGCTCAGCCATCTTGGTCACCTTCTTGCCGTCAACCTTGGTAATCACGTCACCTTCCTTCAGTCCTGCCTCAGCACCGTTGCCGTCTTCATCTACCTTGGCAATGTAAACACCCTCGTTGGTTCCCAGGTTCACTTCCTTGCCGTTCTCCTTCTGGGCGTTGATATAGTTCAGCACATCGCTTCCCTGTATGCTCAGCATCACGCGCTGTACGCTGCCGTATTTCTTCAGGTCGTCTACCACCTTGTTCATAATAGAGGTAGGGATGGCGAAACCGTAGCCGGCGTAAGAACCGGTCTGTGAATAGAGCATGGCGTTGATTCCTACCAGCTCACCCTGAGTGTTGACGAGTGCACCGCCCGAGTTACCTGCGTTGATGGCAGCATCGGTCTGGATAAAACTCTCTACACCGTTGGCACCGAGTGAACGTGCCTTGGCAGAGATAATGCCGGCTGTAACCGTATTGTTCAGTCCGAATGGGTTGCCCACGGCGATGACCCATTCACCCACCTTCACCTTGTCGCTGTCGGCGATAGGCAGGGTAGGCAGGTTCTTGCCGTCTACCTTGATGAGGGCGAGGTCGGTAGTCTTGTCGGTTCCGATGATGCGAGCCGAGAATTCGCGGTTGTCGTTGAGCGTTACGGTCAGCTCGTCAGCACCCTCTACCACGTGGTTGTTGGTAACGATGTAACCGTCCTGACTGATGATGACGCCCGAACCTGTAGCCTCTCTCTTCGGAGTCTGCACTTTCTGCTTGCGTGTTCCTCCGTTGCCCTGTCCCGGGTTGCCGAAGAAGCCGAACGGGTCGAAGAAACCTCCGAATGGGTCGTCCTGCACATCTACTGTCTTCACCTTCGAGTTCTGTACGTATTTAATATGTACTACAGCAGGCAGCGCCTTCTCGGCAGCATAGGTTAAGTCTACAGGCTGACCTGCTGGCGCAGCGGTAACTGCAGGTGTAGCATTTACTTTCATGAAAGCACCGGCTGAAAATGCGAGCGAACCAACGCAGAGCACAGCCACAACATAATTACTTAATTTTTTCATGTCTCTTATTTTTTTATTGTTTACTTTTCTTTTCCTTGGAACTGCAACAGCTAATATCATGCCAAAGTCAGCTTGTCATGCATCGCTCTGTTTTCCGGTTGCAAATATAGGGTCATTTTTTGATATTCGGTTCATTCTCTGCATAAATTTATTCCGTTTTAACATTTCAAATTAACACTTTAACGGCTATTAAACAAGAAATGCCCTAAATTCACAAATATTTGAATGTAAGCACGAAAATCTTAGTTTTGTATACGTAACTATCTTCTGCTGATTGATAAATATCTGTTAAACGATAGGGACTCAGAAACTCGGTTTAACCGGGGAAAAGAGTGAAAAATAGCCTTGCGAATAACTAATGATGCATAAAAAAGTGGGGAATCGTGCGATAGTATCAAAAGTTTTTTGTACTTTTGCATGTCGAAAGCAGTGCTCCGGTCTGTCGCTGGCATCTTTCAGGTGCGAGAGGAAAGTCCGGGCAGCATAGAGCATCCCACTTCCGAAACTAGAAGCTATTGGTGACAGTAGGTGTCGGTAGAAGAAAATAACCGCTTTCACTTATCCCGTTTGTCCAGTCTGGGGTGGTGAGAGTAAGGGTGAGAAGGTGGTGTAAGAGACCACCAGCTGGCGGGTGATCGTCAGGCTGTGCCATCTGGGAGCTGTAAGCTCATGTATACCGCAGATTGAGGGCGGCTCGTCCGATTGCCTTAGGGCTGCTGTGGAGGGTAGAGTGCTTGAGCCCAAGGGTGACTTTGGGACTAGATAAATGACAGACATTCTTATATCTGGTATGAACACAGCATAACAGCATATCTGATATAGGAACACAGAACTCGGCTTACAGGGGCACTGCTTTCTTTTTTTCAGCATCGCAGCCTTTATATATAATAAGGTATAAGATGCATTCATTTTTAAACGATTTTAAAAACTAGCAAGATTATGAAACTCAGAGAACCGGAAAAGCAGATATTAGATGATTTCGAACATAAGGTAACGGGCAAGATAGCGAAATATGGCAATGAGCCCGATTTTCCGAAGTTTGAGAACTACGGCATTACCCGTATGGAGCTGGATGATTATCTTTTCGATAAGCAGGCAATACTCGATATGGGCGGTTCCAAGCGCAGCCAGCTCACCATCGGTGGTTTCATCACCGTCCTCCCCGTACTGGTGCTGTCCTGTTTCCCGGATAAGTCACCCGTCTACGACAATGGCAAGATGCTCGCCACGGTCATAGCCGTCATCATCGGTCTGCTGCTGGCGTGTTTTGTCAAGGCACTTCTCCAGATGATCATCGCCTATCGCGTGAACCATCATAAGGAGCCTAAGATGGAGACCTTCATCAAGGCAGTCCTCTTCTACGAGAAGCGGTCGTAACTGTAAACTGTAAATTATAAACTATAAACTGTAAGTAGTATGACATTACCAGACTTTATGGACTATAAGGACAAGTTCACCCAGCGTGCATTTGTCGAGAAGATTTCGCATGTTGCCAAACGTGCCGGTGCCAAGATGGTTTATACAGCGCTCATTCTCTATTATACGTTAGAGAGTGACAAGGTTTCGCTGAAGGACAAGGCTCTGATCGTAGGTGCCTTGGGTTATCTCATCAGTCCGCTCGATGTGATTCCAGACGCCATACCTATTGCCGGTTTGGGCGATGATCTGGCCGTATTGCTGTTTGTGCTCAAGAAAGTTTGGGGTGAGGTTTCAGATGATGTGAAGGCAAAGGCTCAGGACAAGCTGAAGAAGTGGTTTGATGAAGATGAGATTCCATCAGCCGATGACCTCTTCAAGGATTCAGCCACCGATACACCGGTTTAAAAATGATAATGACCGAAAATGACCATGACCGGAAATGACCGCTCTTTAGGGGTTTGAAAATGATAATGACCCTTCATGACTTTGACCCTTCATTACCGGCTACCCCCTTTCGCCCTGAAGGGGCAGAAGCTCCTAGCCCAGGGTAACACCCTGGGTAAATACGGACGCAAACAAGTCGCCCTGTAAGGGCAAAAGCTTTGTATATTGCCCGGTATTTTAAAGCTTTTGCCCCTTCAGGGCTAGGAGTTTTGGGCTTTCAGCCCGTTCTTGAACCGCATGCGAAAGTTCTGTACTGAATTGGTAAGAACTGAATAACAGAATTAAATAAATAGTAAAACATAACTATGTCTGAAAAGAAAGTGTGATTTATAATATTTAAAAGAAAGAAAAATCTTATGTTAGATAAATGCTTACCTACATTAAAAAGTAATCATTTCTGGTATTTCGTCAAAGAATCATTCAAAGTATTAGATTGCTCTATTGTCTTTCAAATGTTTTCTATAACAAAGACGTGGAGACATGTAAATAGTGAAGGATGGGAAAAATATCATGATGAGATATGGATAACATGTGAATTACAATATACAAACTCTGATGAATTGTTTCTTGGGATATCTGAGATATATAAGTATCTTATGTCGAAGCAACAATGGGACAATGGGAGTTTAACCTCATTCTTAAATAAATATGATTCGCGCTATAAAAGCGAAGAAATTAATGAAATAATGGATGATTGCTATTAAAAATAATTAACATATGAAAATAGATAATCAAATGCAAAATCATCAAGCAAAACAAAAAAATACAGAAAAGTGTGCAGTAGAAAAATTAACTCCCTATATTAATGAAGCCCTTGGTCTGACTAATTCTGAGTCGTGTAATGGCAAAGATGCTGAAGAACCTGATTTTATTTTTAGATATCGTGATAAGTCTATAGGTGTTGAAGTCATAGAATGCCATCCTTCTACCTCCAAGAAGAAAAAAGACAATGCACCTGCTTTGAAGAATTTTAAAGAGAAAATATGCAAGTCATTTTTAAAAGACTTATATCTAAAATCCATAACAAAAGGGGACAATAAGCTACGAATAATAATAGATTCTGATAATGCGCTATCCACAAAATATAGTGTTGATTCTATATGCGCAGCTATTGAATATTATTTGATAGCGTTCCATGAAGGAAAAAGGGTTGGAAAAGGTAGAGTTATAAGAGGCATAAGAGTTTTTAAAACTATTGGGAAGAACATTGTTCAATTTAAAAATATTGGACGAGTAGACGCTATAGAATGTAGTTCTCTTTGTAAATGTATAGAGGCTAAAAATAAATTATTCGATACTTACACAAAAAAACACCCTTGTTCGGAGTATTGGTTGTGTATATATTTACCTTGGGAAGAATATAGATTTTCTTATAATATTAATTACGATGAGTCAGGAAATAGACTACATAAGCTCCTAAGAAAATCCAAGTTTAGTCGTATTTGCGTAACAAGTAGACTTCATGGTGATTTTAGATGGTTAAAAGGAGATCCTGCACTCCCAAAAAAGAAATGTCGTAAAAAAAATAAAGGTAACGATGCTGTTGAGAAAAGATACAAAAAAATGAACTTGCAAACCTTAAGAAGATATAGAGTTCTTTATGGGTTTTAATTAACCGGCTAATTTAGCCGGCGAAAAGCCTAAGGTCAGTCGGTTTGTAGTTTTTCATAGCGTTCATGCACTTTCTTCCGTTATCTTATTGCCCTGGTTCAAGAAGATTGGAAAATGTAATTGACCCTTAATGACTTTGACCCTTCATGCCCTCAAAGAGAAAAATACAGGATTATTGCAAATTTTCTTCTTAAACGTTCGTAATTCTGACTATTTATATGTACCTTTGTCCCTTGATAATAAAATTATAAGCGGATGATGCACAATCGTCCGTGCAATTGTTTAACGAACTTAATTTAAAAGAGATGATGATGATGAATGAAGACTTGCCATACGAACAGCAGATGATGCCGATTCTAAAGAACTACGACAAGCTAGTTGAAGAGAACCGGGAATTGAAGAGTGAGATAAAAGCCCTCGAGAAAGCTGTTTTGAGCACAAGAGCAATGGTAAAACGTGAACTTAACGTTGAGACCAGTAAACTCATAAGCGAATATGAAAACAAGGAAAAGAAACTTATGAACAAATATGAAAACAAGGAAAGGAAACTCATAACCGAATATAAAGACAAGAAAAAGACACTCATAACCATTTATGAGAATCGTGACAAAAAGCGACTTAAAGAAAATCAGAAGTTGAAAGATAGTGTGGAAAGGCTCGAAAAAAAAATCACGACTGAAAAGCGATTCATGAGACAGGAACTTTCAGATGAAGCAAAGTTTGCCATGAATACTTTTAAGAACCGTGAAAAAAAATAGCGTGGATTAAGACGACCCTCGAAAAATATCTCGTCAGCATAGGCGTCGAACTTCCTGAATTCACAACTGTTACAAATGTCGTAAACTTGGTTGTGGAAAATCAGCCCCCAATTAACAGCAACAAGAAGTGAACAAAACTTCCATGACCGGGTCTCTCTTTCATCGAAGACCAGTATGCGAGAAGGTCACTTTTAATTTAGAATACAACAATTAATGACATGGTAAAGAAAGTTGATGTGATAGTGGAGACTGGCAAGGATTTATTCTCTTGCTTCCTGTCAAATGATTCAAGTGACATAGGAATCGGGCTATGTGGTGATGGTAAGACAGCACAGGCAGCCATTGAGGATTTCTATGTGTGTTACGAAGAGGCTAGGCAGGATTTTGAGGAAAACGGCAAGGTGTTCCCCAACGTGGAGTTTCGATTCCTATTCGATGTAGGCGCATTCTTCAGTTACTATCCGATTAGTATCTCCGCTTTTGCAAAGTATATCGGTATGAATGCATCATTGCTCAGGCAATATGCTGCTGGCATCAAGGTGCCACAGACCAAGAGCTTGAAAAGAATAAGGCAAGGCATTGCCAAAGTAAAAGGAGATTTAGACGCTGGTCTCTTGATAGATAAACCAGTTCTACAGTATGTTTGAACGATGTGCAACCAAAAGTTGGTTGTACTTCATAAAAATTAAATGAACTCTTGAGCCTCTGGTGCGAGATGCATCGGGGGCTTTTCGTTCCGTCAGATTCCGGAAAATCATTCCTTTTCATTCTTTCTAGAGTAAAAATTTGGTTTTTCAGAAAAAGTGGTGTATCTTTGCACCCGAAGAATTAGTAACATTAAAATATCGAGATTATGGGACTGATAACGTATATACAAGGTTACTCCGCCATTATAGCGGTAGTACTGATGCCTTTCCTGGTTAAGAGCAGGGCTCCCGCCTACTGGGTATTCTATCTTCTGTTTTGTACAGTTCTTACACCCTTCATAGGGTATCCTCTATATCGGATCTGTATCCTCAAGAGATAGGGTGCAGTCCTTTGCCCTTTGTCTGTCTGTTACTATATCAAGGACTCAGCCACCGATACACCGGTTTGAAAATGAAAATGACCGGAAATGACCATAACCGGAAATGACCGGAATCTTTAGGGGTTTGAAAATCATAATGACCCTTAATGACTTTGACCCTTCATGACCGGATTTCTCGGTAGAACGAAAACGACCGCTCTCCTCATATTGAGGTGAGCGGTCGATTTTGTTTTTATCCCATGCAGCTCGTTACTCCGAGCGTAGTAGCGATAGCGGTCAGTATGCTGATGGCTATCTGAACCGCCTGGGGTAGAACCGCCTGGCGTATTATCCGGAGTAGTTGGCGCGTTGAGGTCAACGTTGGTCTTACCCTCCTTAATCGCCTTGATAACGGCTGCCTGAGCACTGCGGCTGGCTACGAGGTTGAACTCGGCGTCATCACGAAGGTTCTTGAACTCCTGACCTGGCTCCCACTGAACCTTTACACCGGTGATGTTCTGCGAAGTGAACTTGTCGGCATCCTCGGCACCCTTTGAGGTGAGAAGGAGAGAGAAATCACCGAGGTCGCCCAGACGGATTTTCTTGCCCTCAAGCAACATCTCACGCATGCAGTCTACGGCGATGTAGAGGATGGCGCTGATGTCAGCTCTCGAATAAACACTACCATGAGAGGTGATGTGCTTGGCAAACTTCTCGATGGTCATGATGTCGGTGTACTGCGAGATGGCGAAAGCATTCTGCTTCTCGGTCTTCACGAGTTCCAGGTCCTTGGTGTCAGGATTCTTACCCTCCTTCTTTGCCTGGTTGATGCGTGACTTCGCCTGGTTGATTTCCAGAAGATTTGCGTTCACGCTACGCATTACGATGCTGTAATTAATCATAGTCGTTTGTAGTATGTTTAGAGTCCTTGTTTTGCAACTCCCCAGAACGCCCCGTTCCTGCCGTTTTCGGGGTCTTCATTGATGACCGGCGCCTGCCATCATTTATGACCCGTGTTGGTCTTAATAGAAGACCCGAGCAAGGCACAAAAGGCTGTTCTTTCGATTGCCGGTGCAAAGGTACGAAGATTTTCGGTAACCGCCAAATTTAGGCATGTGATAAGGAGCGATTTTCAGCAACTTACGATTTGAAAGTTAGTTATGAAGAATAAATTCTATGTTTTATGGGGCGCATCTCTATGTTTTAGCGGCATAGAAAACTATGTATTATGATATAAATCAGCATGTTACAAAGTAATACCCGATTACGGGGAAACGTGTTCAGTATTCAGTATTCAGTTTTTTTCGCGATAGTTACCCATTTTGTGGTTACAAATTGTAAGTAATTATTTTATATTATATATAATAATATATAATATACCTTCTATGTAGAGGATGGTAACAACAGCGAAAAAAACTGAATACTGAATACTGAACACCCTTTTTAGGCATTATAAGCCTGTAAAGGCAAAAGCTTTCCAGCCTGCCCAACCTTGTGATATATCCGTTAGCCACGATTCATGGTCATAATGAATTTGCCGACAAAGCTTGTCCCTGCTTTGATGTAAAGAAGGAGTGGGGGAAGGAGTAAAACAAAAATAGCGGATCTGTCACAGACCCGCTATTTCTTATCATTTTAAAATTTTTTAATATGTTAATTAAAAATGTCGTTGTCTTATACAATGCCCTGAGCCATCATAGCCTTAGCTACCTTCAGGAAGCCGGCTACGTTTGCAC
>ERZ1034626.1579-NODE-1579-length-14843-cov-9.954084_pt1 | contig 14843 bp, 7 predicted proteins | sample MGYA00520652_ERZ1034626 | MGnify/ENA primary metagenome ERZ1034626 (study PRJEB33766, sample SAMN09781765) | gut metagenome | biome: gut microbiome | host: Homo sapiens | place: Madagascar | study: EMG produced TPA metagenomics assembly of the PRJNA485056 data... | reverse complement strand
CTTAGTCAATAGCATCATTAATACTTCACTGTTGTGTCTACATATTCCTTTGTGCTGTCCCCCAAATGCAGTCTTTCTATAATCCCGTTTTGGTAAATTCATGCGCGAAATCCACAAAAACAGGTGATTTTGTAAGAAATTGGCTATTTTTTGTAAATTATATCCTAGTGTTTTTATCCGGAAATCGCTTACTTTGCAGGCGAAAACAATGCCTTTAGAGACATTACACAATACAAAAACATTTATAATACACTAACCCCAACTGATTATGAAAAAACTAAACACTAACCATCAAGTCGTCCGGCGGCTTCTTGAGAGATTTCCAAGAGGCAGCACATGGATGCGCGTGTTCCTCATGCTTGTGATAATGATGATGTCGTCAGCGTTTGCGATGGCACAAGAAACGTATGGCATCAAGTTAGCCGGAGAGGATGTTACGAGCAACAACTGCGATAACCTCACCGAAATCAGCGGAGTGAACGGCACGGTGTATTTCGATCCGAACACAAGAACCCTGACGCTCGACAACGCCACTATCGTCAGCACCAAAGAACCGGCTATCCTAAATAACCAATGCGAAGGTCTTGTCATTAAGGTGCTCGGCAAAAACGACATTACAGCGACAAAAGCAGTAGGCGTTAAAGTAGTCAGGCCAACCACAGTCTCTGGCATCGGCGGAAGCTCTTTGCTCAACGTAAAGGCAGACTATTCAGCCATGTACATGACCTCCACACCACTTACCATCCAAGACTGCGAGGTGACGGCAGTAGGAACTTATGGCATAACCGGAAATGGCATAAATAAAGATGTGCTCACCATACGCAACTCCCGTGTGAAAGCCAAGGGCGGTGAAGGCGACCTCAACGACTACGAAGACTACGGTTCTATTACCGACCTCAACGACCTTGTGCTCGAGGGTTGCCACTTCCACCTGCCGGGAGATGCAATGTTCAACGATGAGCTTGGCGGAGTGGTTGAGGGAAGCGGCGGATGGCTCACTACCGACACGGTGGTGATTGAGCCAGACAGCTATGGCATTTGGGTTGCCGACAAGGAAGTGACAACCCTCAACCACAAAGACCTCAGCGGCATTGACGGTGTGGAGGGAAAGTTAAGCTACGATCCCGCGACTAACACCCTTACTATGGAGGATGCCACTATTACTCGAACCGATATCTATAATGGAATAAGGAATAGTTATCAGAAGGACTTGAAGATTAAGGTAGTCGGCAATAACAGTATCACGACATCTTATTCATGCATATTTTTAACTCATGCATCCACCATTAGCGGATCTGGAACTCTCAGTCTGAAGAGCACTAAAGGATGTGGAATATTTTTCAACTCTTCACTTATTGTTGAAGACATCAAGTTGTATGTGGAAGAACACATGGGCATATCTGGATCTCATGAAAGCAAATATGATATGCTTGCCATACGCAACGCCTATGTGGAAGCTACGGGATACAATGGCTCTATATTCGACATCGACAACCTCGTACTTGACGGCTGCTCCATCATCCAGCCAGAGGGTGCTGCCTTCGATGCAAATGTGCACGCTGTGGCGCTCAACGGCGAGGTGGTCACCGACAAGGTGGTGATTGCGCCAGACAACTTAGGCTTTGAGATTGCGGGCGAGAAGGTGACAAGAAAGAACTGCAAGGACCTCAGTGTAATTAAGGGAGTGAGCGGTAACGTCTCTTACGACCCCAACACCAAGACCCTGACCCTTGACAACGCCACCATCATAAACGAAGACGAGGGTTATGGTAAGGGCATTGTGAACAAGAACATCTCCGACTTCACCATCAGGCTGATTGGCGAGAATACGGTGACTACGGGTTCGGCAAGCCTTGTATTGAACCAGCCGTCTACCATCACCGGAGAAGGTTCGCTCAGTCTGTCGAGCCAGAAATACTGTGGTCTCGACATGGAGGCTGCGTCGGTCCTAATCGACAACACCAAACTGTTTGTCAGAGGTGCCTATGGCATAGCAGGTTATATGGGAGCAGAGACGGAGGTGCTCACCGTGCGCAACTCTTACGTTGAGGCAGAAGGCTTCGCTTTAGGTTCCATCGTCTTTCTCAGCAACCTCATCCTGGAGGACTGCGCCATCACACAACCCGACGGTGCTGAGTTCGATGCACAGAAAAAGGCTGTGGTATTGAACGGCGAGGAGATAAAGAGCAAGGTGGTGATTGAGCCAGTCACTAACGGCATCAGCGACATCACAACCGGCGTTCCTGCCCACGCAAAGGGTATCTATAGCGTGACGGGCGTGAAGCAGACCCAGCAATGGAACGAACTCCCTGCCGGCATCTATATCGTGGATGGCGTGAAGAGAGTGAAGAGATAGAAAGGTGTGTCATAACTTCATTATTATCAGCCCCCCAACCGGTGATTGTGCCGGTTGGGGGGCGTTATGTTTTTTTTCTTATATAAAAGTTGTTACTTTGCCTCTGACTTCAGCCCCCACCTAGCCTCCCCCGTAGGGGAGGGACAGTTACTCTGCTTTGTCAAAGACTTCTTCAGTCAATCACATCAGCCCCCACCTAACCTCAAACCCATCCTAACCTTCCCCAAGGGAAGGGACAAGTTACTCTGCTTATCGACATCAGCCCCCACCTAGCCTCAAACCCATCCTACCCTTCCCCAAGGTAAGGGACAAGTTACTCTGCTTTGTCAAAGACTTCTTCAGTCAATCATTTCGGCCCCCTCTCGTTCTCCCCCGTAGGGGAGATGCAGGTTACTCCGAATATTGACCTCAGCCCCCACCTAACCTCCCCCGTAGGGGAGGGACAGATACCCTTGCAAGTAATATTATCGTCAGTAGTCGTCTGATTATCAGTAGTTTATCAATAGCAATAGTAACTGTCCCTCCCCTACGGGGGAGGTTAGGTGGGGGCTGATATGATTGGCGGAAGTCAGTTGCAGAGTAACTAGTTCCTTCCCTTGGGGAAGGCTAGGATGGGTTTGAGGTCAGGATGGGTTATCCTTTGGGAAGGTCAGGATTGGTTTGCGGTTAGGTGGGGGCTGTTGTCGATATGCTTAGTAACTGGAAAATCACTGATTTTAGGTATTGCACATTCTTTAGCCTATCTATAATTTTGCAGCGCAATATGCAAAATGCAAATCAAGTGACTGATAAAAGAAACATACTGACATTATCAATGCTCGCAGCAAGCCTTGCTGCCGCTGCCGACAATATTTGCGGACATGTAGTGGATGCCGCAAACAATGATGCAGTGCCCTATGCAACGGTGACAATCACCGATGAGCACAACAGAAAACACACCACCGTGAGCGACATTTCTGGAAACTTCACGTTCCATGGCGTCGCTTCCGGCAGATACACCGTCAGTGTGTCATACCTGGGCTACCACACACTGACACAGACATACACCTGCCGGAACGGGGAAACCGCAACCCTTACGCTGCGGTTGAAGCAGGACAACCGCATGCTGAATGAGGTGGTGGTGACGGCACACGAGTCGCAGGGCATCACCACATCGTCGGTCATCGACCGCAAGGCAATAGAACATCTGCAGCCGTCGAGCTTCACCGACCTTCTCTCGCTGCTGCCGGGCGGAACGACACAGCTGCCCGACCTGACCAACGCCAACAGTATAAAACTGAGGCAGGCAGGAAGCGGAGGCAGCAACTATGACATCAGTTCCATGGGAACAGTGTTCGTCGCCGACGGCATCCCGATGAACAGCAATGCCAATATGCAGACAGTGAAGCAGGCATCGAGCAGCAGTGCCGGCGACCCGGATGCCGGCAGAAACCACACCACAAGCGGCGTAGACATGCGGAGCATACCTACCGACAACATAGAGAGCGTGGAAGTGATACGAGGCATAGCCCCGGTGGAGTACGGCGATATGACAAGTGGCGTGGTGCTCATCAAGCGCAAGCTGAAAGCCACACCGTTAGAGGCGCGCTTCAAGGCCGACTCCTACAGCAAGCTGCTGTATGCAGGCAAGGGAATGCAGTTTGGCAGCTTTGTAATGAACCTCGGCATGGACTACCTCGATGCCAAGGCAGACCCACGCAATCCGATGAACAACTACAAGCGGCTGACGGCATCCGCCCGTATGCAAGACACGTGGCAGCTGGGCACCGCACGGCTGCGCTGGCGCAGCAACACCGACTACACAGGCTCGTTCGACGATGAAAAGCACGATCCGGAAATACTGAAGCAGAAAGACGACACATACAAATCTACGTACAACCGGCTCAGCATGAGCCATTCCGTGCTGCTCACGTCCGGCAGCGAATCATTCTTCAAGTCAGTCAGCCTCGACGTGGCAGCTGCCTACGAGTGGAGCAGGATAGAACAGCAGAAGAGCATAAGCCTGAGCCGCGACATTGCAGCGTCCACATCGCTGGAGGAAGGCGAGCACGACGGCACGTACCTGCCTTATCACTATGTGTCGAACGTGACCGTAGACGGCAGGCCGCTCAACGTATATGCAAAGCTGAAGGCACAGTTCGCCCTGCGCAGCGGCAGACTGGCGCAGAGCATCACAGCCGGAATGGAATGGAAGATGGACAAGAACTATGGCAGGGGACAGGAATACGACCCGGCGCTGCCCGTGAGTCCCGGTACGCCCTATCGTCCGCGCATATACAGCAGCATTCCGGCGATGCACCAGCTGAGCTTCTTTGTGCAGGACAATCTGAGTATGCCAGTGGGCGGCAACCTGCTTTCGGCACAGATAGGGCTGCGCGGTAGCAGTATGGCTAACCTTGCCCGGGAATACGCCATGAGCGGAAAAGTATATCCCGACCCCAGGTTCAACCTGCAATGGAGATTCCCGGAAATCAGCATAGCCGGAATGCCGATGACCGTAGACCTGAACGGCGGGTGGGGACGGCAAAGCAAGTTTCCTACACTGCTCCAGATTTATCCCGACCTCGTATACACCGACCTCATCGAGCTTAACTATTATAACCAGAATGCCGACCTCAGGCGTCTGCATCTGCGCACCTACATCGACAACCCCACGAACTACAGGCTTGCACCGGCAAGAAACGACAAATGGGAAGTAAGGCTCGGAGCACAGTGGGGCGGCAACACGGCAAGCGTGACCTATTTCCGCGAACGTATGGACAACGGCTTCCGTACATCCGTAAAAGTGCGCCCGTACAGCTACAGGGATTACGACGAGAGCGCCATAGACGGAAGCAGCCTGAGCGCGCCCCCGTCGCTCAGCGGTCTGCCGTATGCAGAAAAGCGCCAGCTCGGCACATACACCACAACCACGAACGGCAGCAGGCTGATAAAGGAGGGCATCGAATGGCAGGTGGCAACGAAGCGCTTCGAGATGCTGAAGACAAGACTGACCGTGAACGGGGCGTGGTTCAGGACAACCTACACGAACAGCGAACCGATGTTCCGCAGCAACACCACAGCCGTGGTGGACGGCACACCGGTGAACAGCCTCTATATCGGCTACTACGAGAACACGGCGGGAACAGTGCGCGAGCAGCTGAACACCAACTTCATGGCAGACACCTATATACCGCGACTCGCCCTGTCGTTTTCGCTCACCGCCGAGTGTATGTGGTTCACGTCGTCGAAATCCATCCGCACCAGCGGAGTGCCGCTGAAATACATCGACAGCAACGGCGACATACACGACTTCACGGAAGAAAGCAGACAGGACGTGTATCTGCAATGGCTCGTGAACAAATACAATGATTCAGCGTGGCTCAGGCAGAAAGTGCCGTTCTATATGTTTATGAACCTGAAAGTGACAAAGAATTTCGGCAGATGGATGAAGATAGCACTCTTTGTGAACCGCATGATTGACTATATGCCCGACTATACCACAAACAGCGGAATGAAAGTGAGGAGAACATCCAAGCCGTATTTCGGCATGGAAATGAACTTCAACATTTGAAACAAATTTAAAAAGAAAGATAATATGAAAACATTAAATCTATTTATGCTCATTGCCGTGTGCCTGATGGCATTCGCAGCATGTAGCAGCGACGACGGTCCGTCGATCGACACAACACCTGCAGATATAAGAATCACGTTCGCCAAGCCAGCCGGATACAGTGGCGAACTGACGCTGACAGACATCAAACTGACGCTGACGGACATCAACACCGGCAAGGAAACGCCGTTCAACGCACCCGTGGCAGAAGATATGGCGGTAACGCTGAAAAACGTGGCAGGCGGCTATTACAGAATCAGCGCTACGGGAAAGATGGGCTATAGGAACAGCGACCTCGTGGAAAAGACAGTAGACGTGGCGGCATACAGCGACGGAACGGTGCTCTCAAGGGAGAATGCCGCCGTAAGCCTCGCGCTGCAAGTGAGTTCCCAACCAGACCCCGACCCGGAAGACATTGCATACCGGGGCTTCGTGATGGCGGAAATATTCTGTGCCGGAACGGCAAACGCGCAGGGCGGCTACTATTATGCCGACAAGTATTTCGTGATATACAACAATACCGACCACGTGCTCTACGCCGACTCGCTCGTGATAGCCGAAAGCGATTTCTTGACCACAATGAAGCAAGACTACAAGCCGAACATCATGGACACCGACATGGCAGTGGCGGCAATGTATATGATACCGGGTTCTGGACGTGACGTTCCGGTGCAGCCGGGTGGCAGGCTGCTGATAGTGGACAATGCACTGAACCACACCGTGGCAAACCCGAACTCATGGGATATGACCACTGCCGACTACGAATGGTATGACGAATCGACAAATCCACAGTTCACGGACATCGACAACCCGAAAGTGCCGAATCTGGAAAAGATATATTGCAGCACACTGACACTGTGGAGTCCGCACACACAGGGATTCAAGTCGTACGCCCTGGCAAGGATGCACACCGACAAGAAGACATTCCTCGTGGATTATATATACGACTATGCGTACCATCTTACGGGACAGACAGGCGAAGCCGACATGACGGGCACGAGCTATCGGTTGCCGAACAGCTGGATACTGGATGCCGTGAACATGAGCACCAAGGCAGGATTCCAATGGATAGTGACATCGCCTGCGCTCGACCGTGGGTTCACATACAATTCAGAGTTCAACTGGGACGACAGCCGATTCGGGAAGAGCGTGCGGCGAAAGGTGGTGGCAATGGACGGCAGTAGGGCGATACTGGCGGACACGAACAACTCTACGGAGGATTTCGAGCCGAGGGTAAAGGCGGATCCGTTCCATGTGTTCGGCATGAAGAAATAATGCAGCACTGATGGCTGAAAGAAAACTGACAAACAGTTTATCCATATTATGAACATAAGTATAAAGGCAGGAGTACTGCTCGGGAGCGTCTTCGCCGCTGCAGCAATGCCGGCATCGGCAAACGACAGCATATTGCAGAACAGGCAGGAGTATGGTTCGGAGCGCATGCGTTTCAGACGGGAAACACTTGCCAGTCCGGCGCTGAGAAACTTTCTGCATGCACCTTCCATGTCGGAAGTAGCCGTCAGTGCAACGGCGGAACCTGCTGCAGCCGCACGAATACCGCAGCTGGGCAGAGGCGGCAGAGCGTTCGGCATAGAGGCTTCTTCGTTCCAGAATATAGGGGCGAAGAGTGTGGTGTGGGGAGAGGCATCATACCGGAACGGAAGAAAATATGATGTGGCGTGGAACGAAACGAGTGATTTCCTGCTTCTCTACCCGTATGTCATGGGCGATGCCAAGGGCGGTGACCTTGACAGCGAGGAGTACAGGCTCGACGGTGGCTACTCTGCGCGTTGTGGCAGAGTGTGCTATGGCGTGAACCTGGGTTACAGGGCACTGTCGGAATACCGCGACCGTGACCCCCGTCCCGGCAATACTGTGGCTGATCTGTATGCAAGAGCGGCATTAGGCTATGCCATCAGCGGCAACTACAGCATTGCGCTGACGGCAACGGCAGGGAAATACAAGCAGACAAACGAGCTGGCTTTCTACAACGAGTTGGGTGCACAGATGGTTTATCATCTGACGGGCATCGGCAACGACTTCACCCGCTTCTCGGGCCAGGGCAACAACTGCTTCTACAAGGGCTACAGTCTGGGTGCGGAGATAAGTCTGGCAAGCAGGGAAACTGTCGGGTGGTCGGCTTCTGCCGGATATATGTTTACGCAGAAGGAGAAAGTGCTTACCGACTTCAACCGTCTGCCGCTGAACAGACTGGAGATAAATACGCTGAGCGCAGCTGTCGGTTACGGCAGCCGGTCTTGGGGTGGCAGGCTGAGTGGGAGCATTGCCGGGCGCAGGGGCGTGGACAACATATTCGGAGATGCAACCGGAAACGTATATCCGCAGATAGGCAGCCGGAAGCAATATGACGGAAAGCTTGCGGAGATAAAGGCAGAAGGATACTGGACTGCAGGCTTGTCCGGAAAGGCATCTGTAAGCATAGAACCGGAAATGGCATACGCTTCGTTCTGCAGCAGCCATTATACATCGGGTAATAAATTCGACAGCAACGATCTTTATGTGGGAACATCTGCCGGCATTGTCTATGGCGACAGCAAGAAAATGTTTCGCGCAAAGGCAGAGATAAGGCGTAGAGAGAACCTGGCGTCAAGTTTGGATATTCACAGCAGCGTGAACGAACAGCTTTCCGCCACACTGCAGGACATAAACAGATATATGGGCGAGGGGGAGACGGAGTTCGGCGTAGGACTGGAATATTCATTCAGGATATGGAAAGACAAGGCTATAACGACGGCAACCGTCTGGAAGCACACAGCATACCACAATGGAAGCAGCAACTGCTACGAGGTCATGCTGGCACTGAGCCTATAGGGCAATCGGTGAGAAAAACACTAATAATAAAAATATCAAGCAAAATGAAAAAGCATTTACTATTTTGGAGCATACTGTTCTGCAATGCTGCAGTGGCACAGACATTCTCCGGCGGAACGGGAACAGAAAGCGATCCGTATCTGATAAGCAACGTGAACGACCTGAAGGAGCTGAGCAATATGACCGACACTCCGGGAGCCGACGGCACCCAGCAGACATACGGGAAATTCTTCAGACTGACACAGGATATCACTGAGCCTTTCGTGGGAATGATTGGCTATGAAGGCTTATTCAAGGGCGACTTTGACGGTGGGGGACATTGCATCACGCTGAATATAAATATGCCCACCGACAACTATGTGGGACTGTTCGGAACGGTGAAGAGTGGGGCTGTGCATGACCTCGCGGTGAGCGGTTCGGTTGTAGGCTGCAACTATGTGGGTGGTATCGTGGCAAATCCTACCAATGAAGCCATGCTGTATAATCTCTGCAACTATGCCGACGTGAAATCAACGTCGACAAGTATGCTCTCGTGTGTGGGCGGCGTGATAGGAGGAATCATATCAAAAGCCGAAGGAACAATGCAGGGGGCAACGGTGAGCTGCTGTGCAAACTACGGTAATGTTTCGGGCGATGGGTGCGCCTTGGGCGGAGTGATAGGCTATTCCGGCCAGCAGACGGGAAACACTATCAGCGATGTGGCAAACTACGGATTTGTGGAAAGTTCTAACTCGAAGAGAATTGCCGGCACTATCGGCAATCCGATGTGGAACGACAAGGTGCACCGCATAGCAAACTTTGGCATGCTGAGCAGCGAAGACTTTTCCGGTTGCCTTGGAAATGCCAACCCTACGGACATAGGCGAGATTATTTACGACAGGCAGACGGCGCATACTTCTGTTTCAATACCAGCACAGGAGAGGAACACTGCCGAACTGCTGGGTGAAGGGCAAAAAGAGACACTGGGCGATAGTTGGGTGTATGCTGATGGCATGTTGCCGCGCCCGAATATGAATGGACTTGAGAATAGCGACATTGCCGTGCTTTATGCTACGCCCGTAATACTGGCAGACGGGGACAAACTTGACAATGTGACAAAGAATTTCAGGGTTTCTTTGGGTAATGGCGAAAACGGAAAAGTGGTGTGGAAGGCAAATAACGGTCTTGTAGAAATCCAGGGTGATGGCACTGCTATGATACATGGCGCCGGAACGGAGGTCCTCACTGCTACATACAATAGCGCGTCGAGGAATGTTACCATCATAATTAAGGAAACTGACGGCATAGACACTATCAACGTGAGCCGTAACACAGGAGACGACGTATGGCGCAACCTCAGCGGACAAGCTGTCAGCACTCCGACACACGGCATATATATCCGAAACGGAAAGAAAGTCATTGTGAGATGAAAAAGGCTGCAATATCATTGATGGCTTGGGTTGCGGCATTGCAGATGAATGCAGTGCCGGCAAACCCCAAGCCTTTCACCTATACACAGCCTGACGGGACATCGGTCGTGCTCACATTGGTCGGCGATGAGTTTTCGCATACTTATATCGACGGACAGGGCCGTGCTGTGGACATTTGTGACGATGGCTATGTAAGGGTTGTTGCCACTTCCGGCATCCAATATGTGAGGCAGAACCGTGTGTTGGCATTGGATGCAAGGAAGCAGAAGGGGCGCAATGTGAAAATGCACTTGGGCAAGGCGGCAACAACGGGAGAAGTACATGGACTGATAATCCTCGTGAATTTCGATGATTTGAAGTTCACGAATACAAAGGAATACATCCATAACCAAATGAATGCGGAGGGATTCTGTGAGAATGGGGCAACGGGATCGGCACGCGATTATTTTATTGCTCAATCCTCCGGACAGTTTTCTCCTGCATTCGACGTTGTGGGGCCGGTAACTCTGGATATGCCGTATCGCTACTACGGCGGCAACGATGCCAAAGGCAGCGACAGGCATGCCGACGTTATGGTTTTCTCAGCTGTGCAAAAGGCTGTGGAGCAAGGACTGGACTTGGATAAATATGATGCCGACAGCAACGGGATTGTGGATATGGTTTATGTAATATACGCAGGATTGGGCGAAGCCGACGGCGGAGACAAGAATACGGTGTGGCCGCACATGTGGAATTTGCAGGCGAGTGCTCAGTTCGCTAATCAACAGGTGGGTGGCAAGAGAATCGGGCTTTATGCTTGTTCTGCCGAATACCGTGGCGACAAATCGTTCAGTGGCATCGGCACTTTCTGCCATGAGTACGGACATTGTCTGGGACTGCCTGATATCTACGATGTTGACTATAGCGGTGGGTATGGCATGGGCTGCTATGATATTATGTCGGGCGGCAGCTATCTGAACAATGGGAACACACCGCCAAACTACAGCGGCTTTGAGCGTTACAGTGTAGGATGGATGATGTATGATGATGTCACGGTGGCTGGCGATATCACTCTTTCGTCCATCGAAGAAAGCAACAGAGCCATCAGACTGTCATCGCCTACGGATCCGGATGAATATTTTGTATTGGAAAACCGGCAAAAGGAAGGTTGGGATGCATATCTGCCGGCACGCGGACTGATGATAACGCATATAGATTACGATGAACAGATATGGGACAACAACAAAGTGAACGATATTCCAGACCATCAGCACGTGATGATGATGGCTGCTGATAACGTATGGAACCAATCAACGATGATTGGCGATCTCTATCCAGGGTTGTTGAACAATACTGAATTCACGGATTCTTCAATACCAAATTCAAATCTATGGGACGGTAAAAAGCTCGGGAAATCTGTTACTGGCATAAAAATGGAAGGCAACAACGTGAGTTTCCGTATCAATATTGATGTCTCTGGAATTGCATTGCCAAATGTCGTCAGCGAAAGAGAATGCAAAAGAATCTACAGTATCGACGGTATGCAAATACCAAATGGCTATGGTCAGAATATTATAATAAATGTCGGCAAAGATAGAAAAAAGCACGGTGCGGAAGGTGTAAAACGTTCTTTTCTGTAAAATCATCAGCTTTAGGTATCGCATATATATAATAGGTAATAAAATATACAACGGAGTTCGTAACATTAAAAATAAAGAATTATGAAAAAATTGAATTATATTCTAACGCTGTTGCTTCTCGCTGTGGGAGCAACATGGGCAATGGCCGACGACCATACCCTATCGTTGGGCAATTACGATGAAGTAGTTGCAGGCGACTGGAACGAAGACCAATGCTATCAGGGGAGTTGGTGGATGATTTCACCGACACAGTTCTACGTGAAGCACACGGGGTCTCAGTTTATCTACACCAAGGAGCAGTTGGCACAGATGGCAGGCAAGGAGATAAAGGGAATGAGCTTTGTCTTCTACAATCAGGGAGCCTTCAAGCCGCTGCCGAGAACCGTGAACGTATGGGTGAAGGAGATAGATGATAACGCCTTTGCATACAGTGCTGAAAAGAAGGCATACTCGTATTTCGAGTATGGCGATGCTGCAAAAGTTCTCTCTGACTATGCCTTCGATGCTGATTTTATGGATTACTACTGTCTGAACGGCGAGCTGGAACTTGCATTCACCTCTCCGTTTGCCTATAGCGGCAACAAGAATCTGCTCGTCACGATAACCTTCGACGGCGACGACACGGCAGACACATCAAGCGACATAGAGTTCTACTACAACACTGCAGCCGACAAGATGGCTATGGTTACATGCAGCGACAAGACAACGTTTGCCGACTACAACGAGTCGGAAGACTGGCCTTACGCCAAAGGCGGTGGTTACGCCATTTCGCATGGCGACAAACTGGCGCAGCCGCTCACCAAGTTCACCTATCAGGAAGCATCAAAGCCTGTAGTGAAGCCTGCCGAACTTGCAGGAACCGTGAAATGCGGCGAGACCCCGATTGCGGGAGCTACTGTAACGCTGACAAGCGGCGAGACGAAGTATGAGGCAGAAACCGATGCCGAAGGAAAATACACCCTGAACATCGAGGCTGAGAACATCGGCAAGGAATACACCCTCACCGCTAAGGCAGAGGGCTACGAGGACTACACGGCAGCAGAGCCGGTGAAGTTCGCTTCTGACGAGAAGAAGACTCTCGATATCAGCATGACCAAGAAGGATGTGCCGTCTGTCCTTTCGGGCAAGGTGCTCTGCTTCGGCGACAACACCCCTGTGAAGAATGCCGTCATCACTGTTAAGAACGACAACAACGAGTATTCTGCCACAAGCAATGAGAGCGGTGAATACACAGTGAGCATCGTGAAGAGCGAGGAGACCTATACCCTCACCGCCAAGGCTGACGATTTTGAGGATTACGTCATCAGTAACTACACGTTCACACCGGGCGACCCCAAGACCCAGAACATTACTATGAGAAAGATTGAGCACCCGTCGGTGATGGCAGGAACCGTGACCTGTGATGGAGAACCGGTAGACGGTGCTATAGTGAAACTTACAGCTACCGACGACAGCAAGTTGGTTTACAAGGCTACGACCGGTGCTGAGGGAACATACGTAATCAATGTGGTGAAGAGCGACAAGACTTACACGCTGAAGGTGACCTGCGGTGGATGCGAAGACTACACCGAGGAGAACATCACATTCACTCCGGACAAGGATATGACAAAGGACATAGCGATGACCAAGACACCGGAACCCGAAAACAGCGTTACTTTGGGCAAATACGACAAGATGCTCGCCGACGGCACATACGACAACGTATACGTAGGCCACGGATACTCATGGGCTGCCGCACCGACGAACTTCTCCCACAGCAAGACCGGTTCGCAGATTATCTACACCAAGGAGCAGCTTGCCAAGATGGGTGGCAAGGCGATAAGCAAGGTGAACTTCATCTTCCTCAACGAATGTGCATACGGCACCTACCCACGCACCGTGAAGGTATGGGCACAGGAGATTGACGATACGAACTTCGGCTACGACGACAAGTCCGGCTTGTATATGTTCTATGACTACAACGCTGCCACAGAAGCTGTAGCGGGAATGGAGTATGCAGGCGAACTCTATAACTATATTGGCAACGGCGAACTGGAGATTCCGTTCGACAAGCCTCTGAACTACAGTGGCAACAAGAACCTGCTCCTTACCATCACGTTTGAGGGCACGGAGTGCTGCAACACGCTCGACTTCAACTTCTTCTGTAATCCCGATATGCCGAAGAAGGCAATGACGTACTTCAGCGACAAGTACACCTTCGACGAATATGCCGAGACAGTGGACTGGCCGTATGTGAACGACGACTGCACTCCCAAACTGGAGCAGCCTATCACACGCTTCTTCTATACAGAGGCACAAACAACCGACGGCATCAGTATTGTTGCTGGCGGAAGCAAGGCAGCAACTGGTAGTGAAGCCACATACAACCTTGCTGGACAGCGCGTGGGCAAGAGCTACAAGGGAATCGTAGTGAAGGACGGCAGGAAATACGTGAAATAAATTACTCTGCTACTGATTTCAGTCAATCATATCAGCCCCCACCTAACCTCCCCCGTTGGGGAGGGACAGTTACTATTGCTGTTGATAAGCAATTGATAATCAGATAACTGCAAATGATAATCTGATAACTATCATGTGGCCAATGGTATCTGTCCCTCCCCTTCGGGGGAGGTTAGGTGGGGGCTGAAATCTGTATGCGAAGTAACTTGTTCCTTCCCTTGGGGAAGGTTAGGATGGGTTTGAGGTTAGGTGGGGGCCGTTGTCGATATGTGGAGTAACAATAGCGATACCGCCAGGAAAAGGGAGTGCCCCAGCACTCGCAAATCCCAATAAATCAACCCCAAATCCAAGAATCATTAGCTCAATAATATCAAAAAAATCCGTGAAAGACCAATCCGTGTCAAGTCCGTGCTATCCGTGTTTCTTTTTTGATTTGTGTCCACGCCGAAGGCTGGGGACACACAACGACAACACGGAATAAATTAATCTGTGAGAAACACGGAATAAATATATCTGTGAGAAATAAGGTATAAATTAATCCGTGAGAAATGGTGTCCATCAGCCTTCGGCGATGTCCACCGGTCTAAAATGAAACA
>ERZ1034626.1574-NODE-1574-length-14890-cov-4.541692_pt1 | contig 14890 bp, 9 predicted proteins | sample MGYA00520652_ERZ1034626 | MGnify/ENA primary metagenome ERZ1034626 (study PRJEB33766, sample SAMN09781765) | gut metagenome | biome: gut microbiome | host: Homo sapiens | place: Madagascar | study: EMG produced TPA metagenomics assembly of the PRJNA485056 data... | reverse complement strand
ACAATGTACAGAACGAAATTTATAAGAAAAAATGATCTATATCTTAGACTGGAAGCAGGCCCCTGCGCAGATGTTGTTATATATATGGACATTGAAAAAAAAGGCGGAGAAATAGCTCAAATTCAGTATCCATTATTAAACTACAGAGTTTATGCGGGGCAGGATAGCTCGACAAATTTAGAAAAAATGCTTATTTCACTGATCCGGTTTTTAAAAGAGGATAGCTATTATTCGGCATTATTAAAAAATATGAAAAAGGAATGCCGGGACTATTATCGATGGTATTCACGCAGATTGTTGGCAAGAACAATTTCAAATAAAATTACAACAGAGATGGCAATAAATTATATGCTGATAATGAAGAAAGAATTGAATGGATCAACATTATATTACAGTATAGTCAGATTTGCGTTTAGGCTTCAGAAAATGATGCCACATATTTTTAGATATTTATATGAGAGAGTAAAGAGAAATAAATAGATTGAAAGAGGTGAAAATGATATGAAGATAGTATTATTAGCAGGAGGCTATGGCACCAGAATATCCGAAGAATCACAATTCAAGCCGAAACCAATGATTGAAATCGGTGGGAAGCCGATTCTCTGGCATATCATGAAGGAATATTCCTATTATGGGTTTAATGATTTTGTGATCTGCGCCGGATATAAGCAGTATGTGATCAAAGAATGGTTTGATGATTATTTTCTGCACAACAGTGATGTGACCTTTGATTATACAGACGGAACGAAAAAGATGATCGTACATAGCCAGCACTGTGAGCCCTGGAGAGTGACGATCGTAGATACCGGATTGAATACGATGACAGGTGGGCGAATTAAGAGAATACAACCATATATCGGAAATGAACCATTTATGATGACTTATGGTGACGGCGTCTGCGATGTAGATATTCAGGAGTTGGTGAAATTTCATCAGAATCATGGCAAGATTGCAACGCTGACCGCGGTGATCCAGGAACAGCAGAAAGGCGTACTGGACATCGGCGGAGACAATGCGGTTCGGTCTTTCCGGGAGAAAAAAGCTTCGGATGGCGCGATGATCAATGCCGGATATATGGTATTAAATCCTGAAATATTCGATTATCTTGACGGAGACAATTGTGTATTTGAAAAGGCTCCGTTACAGAAGCTTGCGGAACAGGGGCAATTGATGTCCTATATACACAAGGGATTCTGGCAGTGCATGGATAATAAACGTGAAATGGATCTGCTGGAGAAGATGTTTACAACCGGAAATGCACCCTGGAAAAAGTGGGAGGACTAAAAATGCCTAATACATTTGATTTATCTTTTTATAAAGGGAAAAGAGTATTTGTAACAGGACACACCGGTTTCAAAGGTTCCTGGCTGTGCCATATGTTAGCAAATGCAGGCGCAGAGGTAACCGGCTATTCCCTTGATCCGCCTACGGATCCGTCTCTGTTTCAGATTGCAGAAATAGAGAAGGAGGTACATTCTGTAATAGGAGATATCCGGAACTACCAACAACTTTCCGAAGCATTTCAACAGGCGGAACCGGATATTGTGTTTCACCTGGCAGCACAGCCGATCGTCAGAGATAGTTATAAGGATCCTGTCTATACCTATGAAACAAATGTTATGGGAACCGTCAATATTCTGGAATGTGTGAGAAAGAGTGATACTGTCCGGTCGTTTTTGAATGTAACGACGGACAAGGTATATCTGAACAAAGAATGGGTATGGGGATACCGTGAGAATGAGGAACTGGACGGGTATGATCCCTATTCTAATTCCAAGTCATGTTCAGAACTGGTGACACATTCTTATAAAAACAGCTTTTTTGCAGATGGTAAAGTAGCCATATCTACTGCCAGAGCCGGAAATGTGATCGGTGGCGGAGACTTCGCGAATGACAGGATCATTCCGGATTGTATCAGGGCGGCACAAAGGAAAGAAGATATCGTGGTAAGAAATCCTTTTTCCACCAGACCTTATCAACATGTGCTGGAGCCGCTGTATGCTTATCTTATGATTGCGGCGAAGCAATATGAGGATGGGAAATATGCCGGGTATTACAATGTAGGCCCGGATGACGTCGACTGTTTTCAGACCGGAGCCCTGGTAGATCTGTTTGTGAGCAAATGGGGAGAAGGCATGAAATGGATCGACCGTTATGACGGAGGTCCTCATGAAGCAAACTTCCTAAAACTGGACTGCTCCAAACTGAAAGCTACATTCGGCTGGAAACCGCACTGGAATCTGGATACGGCAATCGAAAAAGTAGTAGAATGGAGCAAATGCTGGATGCAGGGAGACGACATCCGTGCCTGCATGGATACAGAGATCAACGAATTTTTAAGCGTAGAATAAGAGAGGAAATATAATGGAAAATTGGAAGAATGAAGCAGAGGCCAGAGAACAGATCAAAGCTCTGGTAGCAGAATATTATAAGGATTTCAAAAAGCCGGAACAGGAAAAGGCGTTCAAACCGGGAGACAGACTTTCATATGCAAGCCGCGTATATGACGAGAAAGAAATGTGCTCTCTTGTAGATGCTGCATTGGATTTCTGGCTGACAACAGGACGGTTCTCAGATGAATTCGAGAAGAAGTTCGCAGAGTGGATCGGTGTGAAATATGCGAATCTCGTCAACAGCGGATCTTCGGCAAACCTGATCGCATTTATGGCATTGACCGCACCGGAACTGGGAGAACGTCAGATTAAAAAAGGTGATGAAGTGATCACTGTTGCGGCAGGATTCCCTACAACCATTACGCCTGCATTGCAGTATGGAGCAGTACCTGTATTCGTGGATGTAACGGTTCCCCAGTACAATATTGATGTCACGCAGCTGGAAGCTGCCCTGAGTCCGAAAACGAAAGCAGTTATGATTGCGCATACGCTGGGAAATCCTTTTGATCTGAAACATGTGAAGGAATTTTGTGACAAACATAATCTGTGGCTTGTAGAGGATAACTGTGATGCTCTGGGAACGAAATATACGATTGACGGAGAAACAAGATTTTCCGGTACCTGGGGAGATATTGGAACATCCAGTTTCTATCCGCCTCATCACATGACGATGGGAGAAGGTGGCTGTGTATACACGAACAACCCTCTATTGAATCGTCTGATCAAGAGTTTCCGTGACTGGGGACGTGACTGTGTATGTCCTTCCGGAAGAGATAATCTCTGCGGCCATCGTTTTGACGGACAGTTTGGAGAGCTGCCGCAGGGCTATGATCACAAATATGTATACAGCCACTTCGGATATAATCTGAAGGTAACGGATATGCAGGCGGCTGTGGGCGTGGAACAGTTAAAGAAATTCCCGTCCTTCATCGAAGCAAGACGCCATAACTGGGCGAGACTGCGTGCAGCACTGGAGCCGGTAGCTGATAAACTGATCCTGCCGGAGCCTGCGGAGAACAGTGAACCTTCCTGGTTTGGCTTCATTGTCAGTGTAAAGCCGGAAAGCGGGCTTACCAGAAACCGGGTTACCAGATATGTGGAAGACCATAATATTCAGACACGTTTGTTATTCAGTGGAAATATTACCAAGCATCCCTGCTTTGACCAGATCAGGGGAACGGATGCATATCGTGTAATTGGAAATCTGAGTCAGACAGACTATATCATGAACAATTCTTTCTGGGTAGGTGTATATCCCGGAATGACAGACGAAAAGATTGATTACATGGCGCAGATTATCAAAGAGGCAGTAACGATTTCATAAAACTTTTACACAGGGGGAACAAATGAAACAGAGATTAGCGGATTATGTAGCGGATTTTTTGGTAGAGCATGGTGTGACTGATTGTTTTAGCGTAGTAGGTGGAGGCGCAATGCATCTGAATGATGCATTGGGACATAGGGAAGGGCTGAAGGTTATTTATAATCATCATGAACAGGCCTGTGCCATTGCCGCGGAAGCATACGCAAGACTGGACAATCGGATTGCTGCTGTCTGCGTGACCACCGGCCCGGGAGGAACGAATGCATTGACTGGAGTTGTCGGCGGCTGGCTGGATTCTATCCCCATGTTTATCATCAGTGGGCAGGTCAGGTATGATACGACTGCAAGGTATGCAATGCAGTTTACGGAGGGATTGCCGCTGCGTGCAATGGGTGATCAGGAATATGATATTGTAAAGTCGGTTGCGCCTATGACGAAGTATGCCGTGATGATAGAAGATCCCAAAATGATTCGCTATGCGCTGGAAAAGGCATGGCATCTGGCTACGACCGGAAGACCGGGACCTGTATGGATTGATATTCCGGTAAATTTTCAGGGCGGATACATCGAAACAGAGGAACTGGAGGGCTATGATCCGACAGAGGATGATGCAAAGCTGCCGCCTGCAGTGGATGAGCAGACAGTTCGTACCGTGTTAGAGAAAATCAAGAATGCAAAACGTCCGGTGTTCCATGCAGGCTACGGGATCCGTTTGTCCGGGGGATATGAAGCTTTCCGCCGGGTGGCAGAGAAACTGGATATTCCGGTTGTAACTTATTGGAATGCAGTAGACTTAATTGAGGATGAAAGTCCGTTGTATTGCGGCAGAGCCGGCAATATGGGAGACCGACCGGGCAACTGGGCGATCCAGAACGCAGACCTGATTCTGGCAATAGGAACGAGAATCTCGATCAGGCAGGTCGGATATAACTGGAAGACCTGGGCAAGAGCCGCAGAAGTAATCATGGTGGATATTGACCGGGCGGAGATGAAAAAGCCGACACTTCACGTTGAAATGCCAATCTGGGCGGATGCAAAAGATTTCCTGAATAAAATGGACAAGCTTATTGGTGAGCATTGTCCGGTAAATCAAAGCAAAGAGTGGCTGATGACCTGTCAGAGATGGAAAAAAGAATATCCGGCAGTTTTGCACAGACAATGGGAAGAAAACGGAAAAACGGCAAATGTATATGCATTTGTAAGATATCTGAGCAGCAGACTGCCGGAAAACAGCCTGACAGCGGTATCTAACGGAGCCTGCTGCGTTGTCGGAAACCAGGCGTACGTGATTCAAAAAGGAAGCCGTATGGCCAATAATAGTGCGATTGCCAGTATGGGCTATGGACTTCCTGCAGCGATAGGAACCTGTATCGGAGGAGGACGACGGACAACCATCTGCCTGGAAGGCGATGGAAGCATCATGATGAATTTACAGGAACTGCAGACCGTATTGACGAACCGGCTGCCGATCAAACTGTTTTTGATCAACAATAATGGATACCATTCTATCCGGATTACGCAGAATAATCTTTTCAAAGAACATAGCAAAATCGGTATCGGACCGGAATCAGGAGACCTGTCTTTCCCTGAATTTCGTAAGATAGCGGAAGCTTTTGGGTATCCTTACTACTCTGCCACTAGCAACGAGGAGATGAAGAAGGTGGTAGATGCAGTACTTGCGCTGGATGAACCGGTATTCTGCGAGATTTTTACCGATACTACACAGGTATGGGAACCGAAGAGCAGCACCAAGAGATTGCCGGATGGTACTTTGGTAAGCCCTCCGTTAGAGGATCTGGCTCCGTTTTTACCGAGAGAAGAACTGGAGAAGAATATGTTTATTCCCTTGATGCCGGAGGAATAGATGTACTTGCTATGGAGCGTTTATATAGGTCATGACAAGAAGGGATGAAATATGATAACAGATTCGAGAATAGCATGGGGAGATCAGTTAGGGGCACAGTTAACAACATTGGCTAATTTGTTTTATATAGCTGAGGAAAATAAACAACAGCTAGTATTGTGGGAGGAATTGAAAGATTATAGAAGAGGATACCAGTTTTTAGATGTATTCAATATTAGCGACATTAATATGATGAAAAGAACCGGGAAAATAAAAAGTGCTGTGATTGAACGGTATTGCGTATGTTCAACAAATGACAGGGGTAAAACTGATTGGCAAAAGAATCTACAAAGGTTTTATAATAATAGATTGATGTATTATATTGATAGGTTTTTTTATGAAATTGTAAGGATGAATTACAGAGATTTTGAGAGAATTTCAGGAAAGACAGAAGGAGGAGTTCATTGCGCACCGCAGCTTCTTCAGCTGAATCATAAGAAAAACTATGACATAAATGGGGGATTTGGAACATATAAGGATTGGGGCAAGTACAGAGAGGTTATTTTAAATAGGATTAAATTTAAAAAAGAAATTGTAGAAAAGGCTACAGAAACGTTTTGCTCAATCAAAACAAAACATGAGTATAGGGTGGCAGTACATTTCAGAAGAACGGATTACCTTGTTATGTCATCTTTATGTTTAGACAATGATTACTATAAGGAAGCAATGAATATGTTTGATAGTCAGACAACAAGTTTTTTAGTATTTTCAGATGATATTGAAGAGATTAGGAAATTTGATTTGTTTAACGACAAAGATGTGGTATTTATAACGCCACAAGTGGCAGGCGTTGATATGTGTTTGATGTCTATGTGCAATGCGAATATTATTGCTAATTCTTCATACTCATTTTGGGCAGCAATGTTGAACGAATATGAAGATAAAAGAGTGATATGTCCATTTAAATTTATTGGAGATAGTTGTTCTTCTTTAGGGTATATAAATGGAAATTGGTATCCAGAGGATTGGACAGCTTTGAAAGTAAAAGTGTAAACACTACTGTATAGTGCTGAAAGATGTGGAATGGACGACAGCCCGGATGTAGTAGTGCGGAGTGCTTTGGCAGTTGAAGAAAACGTGACAGATTGTTATAATCAAAATAATATGCAAAAGAGAATACAATTAGGAGAACATCATGGAAGAACGCGAAATTGATTTATTGGATATGATTGCAGACATCCTGTCCCATTGGAGAGGACTGCTGGCAGCACTTATTATAGGTGCGGTTCTGATGGGCGGATTTAGTTATGTGAAGTCTTATCAGAATGCGCAGAATGTCCAGAAGGTAGACAGGCTGGAACAATTGGAGAAGGCTTTGTCAACGCAGGAAGTACAGGCTGTGCAGGTATTGCTGGAGCAGGAGAAAGCGTATGCGCGACAAAAGTCATATTTGGATCATTCGGTAAGTATGCAGCTTGATCCGGAGCAGATCGCACAGAGAGATCTGATCTATAACATCAAAATGAAGGATCCGGAACAGGGCTGCCTGTTGACTCAGCTGTACGTAGATCTCATCAACAGTACAGCCATGTATCAATGGATAGAAGAAAAGACGGGAATTGCCGCCAATGTTGCCGGAGAGCTGGTTTATACAGATGCAGGGCAGACCGGCGCAGTGACGGATATTGTGAAAAGCAATGAAAAGGTTCGTGTGCAGTATTTACAGGAATCAGCGGATACAGTTAAGAACAATGTGAAGATCATTGTACGTTATACACAGGAATCGGGTTGTGATCAGTTAGCAGAGGCTGTCAAAGAATATATGACAGAGCAGCAGAAAGTACTGGAACAGAAAGTGGAGATACATCAGCTGATACTGATCTCTGATACAGGAGCAACGGTAGCAGATACAAATCTCAAAAACAATCAGCGTAGCAATGTGAATGGTTTGGCGGATCTGTCCTACGAGATTGGAAAAGCAAAGGAAGATTTTACGGATGAGCAGTGGGAATATTATGATTTGCTGGTTCGGAAGGAAAACGAAGCAGGAGAAGCGGAGCCGGAAGACGCAACGGTAGAACAGTTGACAACCAGTCATTCAATCAGCAAGAAATATGTCTTGCTGGGGGCAGTGTTATTTGCATTTGTTTATGTGGGAATTCTGTTTTTGCGGTATATTTTCAACAGCAAGATTCGTGTGTCCGATGAATTGCAGAGTTTATATCATATTCCGCAGATTGGCACCGTAGTCAAAGATTCCGGGAAAAAGTTTATTGTGGATAAATGGGTCGATGATCTCAGACATTATGGTAAACGTAAGTTCTCTGCAGAGCAGTCTGTAGAGCTGGCATTTGCGGCAGTGAAGATTGCGGCAGTGAAAAACGGTCTGAATAATATCTGCCTGATGGGATGCAGCCTGAGTGCCGGAGCGGATGCTGTATGCGAAAGCCTGAAAGCTGCATTGGAAAAAGAGGGAATTACCGTTACTGTTCTGGATAATCTACTTTATAATGCGGAAGTTATGGAAAAAGTCGAAACCATGGTAGGTGTGGTATTGGTTGAAAAGGCAGGATCTACTCTGTATAACGAAATCGCGAGCGAACTGGCACTATTGAAGCGACAGGAGATAACGGTTCTGGGCGGCATTATAGTAGAGTGATTGTAAACTTGCTGTGAGAAGGATTGCTCAACACGAAGATAATCCTGAAATTATTTGAGAATTTGGGTATTTTGTCATGTTACAGACAGGATCGCTTACAAAAATCGAAAGTGTAGAAGGGAATACTTAAGAGATTTATGAAGTTTTTAGTGATAGGGATAATTACATATATAGTTCTGCTTTCGTTTGTGTTATGTACCACACCGCGCTCTCCGTTGTCCAATGTACGGATCGTGAATGGAAGAAAATTTAATGTTGGCATTACAGCTTTGGTGATCTGTCTGTTGATTGCTGTGGAGTCCTATTGTATGAGTATGAATCCGATGTGGACGGGAGAATATCCGACGGAGCACCTGCATCAGTATGAACTGATGGCGGAATCGTTACTGCAGGGAAGACTGGATCTGCCTTGTGAGGCAAGTCCGGAACTGAAGGCTATGGACAATCCATATGATTACAATATGCGAGAACAGTTGGGCGTGGAATATCATTGGGATCATGCCTATAAAGATGGGCACTACTATATGTATTTTGGTGTGGTACCGGCGTTGGTTCTGTATTTACCATATAGAATGATAACGGGAGAACCGTTAAACTGTTATCATGGCACGCAGGTGTTCTGCGCCGGCATTATTATAGGGTTATTTGTTACACTATATTTTTTAATAAAGATTTTTAAGGCGAATGTTTCCTATGTCACTTATCTGCTGATGAGTACTACTTTTTCAATGATCTGTGTGTGGTCATGCATGAATACACCTTCGCTGTATTGCACTGCTATCTCTTCGGGGGTATGTTTCGCAATATGGAGCATGGTATGTTATTTCTGTGCTGTGTTTTTGGAGATGAAGTATTCCAAGCGTATAGTGCTGGCTGTTCTTGGGGCACTGTGTGGGGCATTGACATTTGGCTGTCGTCCTACCATTGGACTGGCTAATCTGATTGCGATTCCATTGTGCTGTTTATTTATAAAGAAGAATGTAAAATGCAGGAAGCAGCTTGTGGGATTATTATGCGTCTTTGTACCATATATACTGGTAGGCATAGGGTTGATGTACTATAATTATGCACGTTATGGTAACATACTTGAATTTGGACAGCGGTACCAGCTTACTGTTACGGATCAATTGTCGCTGGGGTTTGGCGCGGTGTCGCTTAGAACGATTTGTGGAGCAATTGGAAATTACCTGTTTGCCTGGAAGTGCGGATTTACGGAGTATTTTCCGTATGTGAAACTGCAGGGAGCTATTCTTAATTACCCGATTCTGATTCTTGGGTTTGTAATGCTATTTGTGCCCACAGTCTGGAAACGCTTAAAACAGGAACAGTTGATCGGAGTAAAGATTGGACTGTGGCTGTCTGTGATTGCGATAGCTATATGTGACTCTATGATGTCTCCGTATATTCGGGAAAGATATCATATGGATATTTATTGGCTCTTATGCATCGACTGCATGTTGAGTGCTGTATTGCTTTTTGAAAATGATGCAATCCGTGTAAAAAGAATGGAGCTTATCGTTTCAGTAGCTTGTTTCATGTCACTGTTTTTAATACTGTTGTATTACATGATCCCGGATGGAGACAATACTTTTGGAGAAGTACTATATAATACATACGTTATTAAAATATACAAGGTTCTGGGACTGAATGGAATGCTGTTTTGAAGTAGTGACGTCAAGATATTTGTTTACAATGCCGATATCATTTTATAGATAAAACATAGAAAGAGAAAGTACGAATGAAAAACAAGAATTTTTTACAGGCAACTTTTCCGGGGATTATGCTGGCAGCATTTTTGCTGACTTCCTGTGGAACACAGAATACACAGGCATTAACAATGGCGGAGGAAGTGCAGGAAACCGATGCAGCTGCAACGAATACGGAAGGTTCTGCACAGGGAGATGTAAGTGCACAACCGGAAGGCGGCGACACAGAGGAAGCGGCGGCTTTGACCAAGCGCAATGAACTGGAATGGGAGCAGCGACTGGATTATACTGCAGAGAGACAGGCACAGTTAGCTGAGATCACGGTAGCACTGGAACAGGATACGGAAGATGTGCGGCAGAAGGCGCAGGGACTGCTGGAATCCATGGCCGCAGGGAATGCCGACGCAGCAGTGGACAATGTTCTGGCAGAGGATTGGTATACTGTGATGCTGGAGGATCTTCTGATCGGACAGAGAAATTATACAGGAGCGGCGGGCAGCGATGGCGATTGGAAGATGACGATTCTGTCTGATGAACTCGGGCAGCATTGTACGGCAATCGAATATCCGCTTGGCGATGGCAGAATGTTCTATGTACAGGTGACAGATTCCGAGATCCGTTACTATGTCTGTGCATCTGATCATACAGGTGCTTTTACGAGCGCGGCACTGAATCTCACGGATGGAAGTTGGGTAAGCTACGAAGGCACTTTGTCCGCGGCTAACAGTCCGGAAGGAACGCTTACGATACAGATGGGTGCGGTTGACCTGAGTAACGGTGCAGCGGAAGCTTTTCATAACCGTAGTGCACAGGTGACTGCCTACGAGGGAGAGTTCTCATCTGATGGAAAGCCGACGATAACCACTCCTGCAAACCTGAACAAGGAAGGGAAAACAGCATACGCATCCGCAAAAGCAGGTAGGACAACGTATTATTTGACAGTAGCGTCAGATGGAATCGAAGATGCATTTACACCGAAGCAGCTTGGTATCAGTAATATTTGGGAGTAAGGAGTCACCTATGACATTTAAAAATATAATACAAAGAATGCCCATAAAGGAATTTGTGGAGAAATTCACTAAGAAATGTTTCGTAGGCATTGTTCTATCTGTATGCAGTCTCCTGCTGTGGAAACCCGTGCAGGCATTTGCTGCGGATCGGACTGTGGCGAATCTGGTGTTGATGGTGGATTTTGAAAACGATACCACAAAATTTGCAACAAAATATATGGGATGCGAGCAAATATATACGGACACATCTTATAGTGGTGTACATGCATACATCCGGGCAATCTCGGATGGAAAAGTGGAAATAAACAGCCTTTTCCCACAGGACCGGGGAAACGGTCAGTTTGTATCGCTTACACTTCCCGGCAGCAGTAAGGACTATACTAAGGAGAGGGAAGCGGAATTTGTCAATACGGTTGTAAATCTGGTGAACGAAAAGGTGAAAAATGGTGAGATAGCAGCGATCACAACGGGACTGGACAGCGGCAACAATGATGAATACATAGACAATGTAACATTTCTTGTACAGATGGCTGACAAGGTTACACCTGATAAGACAAGCGCCTTTTATCCGCATAAGGCAGATATCGGATCAAGCGGCGGGCAACTGTTTGGAAAAAATATGGTGGTCTATAATATTGTGCCGTCCAGCAGCCTGGGAGTAGATCCTACAGGCAGATATTCGGGCCTGGGATATTCCACCGTATCTCATGAGTTATTGCATTCTCTGGGAGCTCCGGACTTGTATCGTACGACCGGTGATCTCGGAGAACCGGTAGGTATCTGGGACCATATGGCAAAAACGGCTGCGGCAGCCAGCTATCCGTTGGTATATACCAGAAAGGACCTTGGCTGGATTCCGGATGCAGATATTCCTACGGTGACGAAAAGTGGTGACTATGAACTCGTACCTGCTACGAATACAAGCGGTACACGAGCGTATATTTTAAAGACACCGTTGTCATCTTCGGAATTTTTTGTGGTGGAATATCGCGAGAAAAAGGGGAGAGGAGCAGACTACAGTACCCCCTATGATTTCTATCTTCCGGAATCCGGACTGGTGGTGTATCGTGTGAATACTGCGGTAGAACATACGAATGCTGCAGGCGACAACTACATGTATGTATTCCGTCCGGGGACACAGGACAGCAGGGGTGCGAGAGAGACATATACGGTGACAGGGGCTGATGGTACTGCCACTGAGGTGAATGCGGTACAGAAGGCAGCGGTAGGAACAGCAAGCCGTCCGACATTGGGCAATGCGGATATGAGTGCTCCCTGTACGGCGGATACTATTTTTTATGATGACGGTACGAACAGCGGTATTGTAATCAACAATGTAAGCTTTAGTAACGGAAAGGCAACATTCCATGTAGAATTTCCGGAATTGTCAGGGGACACCTATTGGCTGCCGCAGGGTGAGGCTGTCAATGGCTTGCAGGGACCGGTGATCACCGGCAGCAAGGATGGAACGAAGCTGTATCTGGCGGGCTCACAAGTAGATGCCTATGGCAATAGACAAGGTGCTGCATTGTACGGATGGCAGGATGAGACATGGAAACCGTTAGGAACAGTTGGCACCGGTTATACTCCGATATATGATATATTATACGCGGATGATGCGGTATACATGGCATATATTGAGAATGGAAGTCTTACAATAGGAAAGTATGAAAACGATGTATTTCATACAGTGTATTGTTGGAACGGATATTATCCCACAAATGCAGCTTTGATGCAGGTAAACAATGAAGTGTGGGTGAGTTCCCATGCAAGTGGCACTTTCAATATAGCAAGAATAAATGGATATTCCCAACTGACCCCATTACAAGTGCAAACAAAAAATTTTACAGGAACTGCCGATATTGGTAATCCAACCGCATTTTTCTTTCAAGGAAAATGGTATGCGGTATATAGCGACTTCAATGCTTCCGGAGAGGATGCGAAGGGGAAAATAGCATGCTATGATACGGCTGAAAACTCCTGGAAGGTAGTCACTGTGATTAACAACTTGACCAAGGTGAGAATGGCTGTAAGTAATGTGGTGGGGGATACGGTTTATATCGTGGCACAGGATGCCGACAATACGAATGCCTTCCTGATATGGGATGGAACAACGCTGCAAGAACAAACACTGGACAGATCGTTGACAACCTTTAGCTTTATTGTAAAAGATCAGATTCCTTATATTATCAGGACAGTCGGAACAGAATTACGCGCGGATTATTACAAAGACGGAACATGGTCGGAACTGGCGAATAAGATTGCTTCGGATGCGAATTTGTTTGATGCATTCTGCGCTGACGGAACGATGTATGTGGCATCGTCTTCCACAGCAGGGATTACGACGGTACGCAAGATGAAAACAATCGACGGTACCCCGGATCCTGATCCCGTGCAGCCCGGCGTGGGAAGCGGCAATGTCGTTCTGACGCTTCCTTCAGGTTATAACAGCAGTGCCAAACTCTATATCGATGGTGTGAAGGTGAATAGTATAGCCTGGCAGAATGATGAGTCAAAACGGCTGGTGTATGTCGGCAGTAACGGCAGTGGTCCGTTAGGAACGGCGGCACAGACTGCTGTAGCTTACTACTACGATGCTTCCGGGATACCGAGAGGTATGTATGTGTGGAGGCTTGCTTATGAGGGTGACCATTATACAGCAACAGCGATTCCGGAGTTTGAGAATCTGTTTACCTACCATGGATTCTCCGTACGTTATACCGGCAACACGGGACTGCGGTGTGTTTACGGCATTGATTCGTCGAAAAAAGCACAGCTGATCAGTACTTCCGGATTGAACGGTTACCGGATCACGGAGATGGGAACATTGATCATGCGTCCGGATAATTATGAAGAGAATCCTATGATCTATGGAAGCGATAAAGTCTCAGGAGGAAGAACCTATTGGGTGGCAAACGGTAAGGTTAACAATAAAGTGATCCGCAAAATAGACGGAAGAGATCGGTTCGCAAATGTATTAATAAAGCTGCCGCCCAGTCGTTATGATACGGCATACTATTTCAGACCATACGCAGTGATGGATTATAACGGCAGTAATGTTGTAATCTACGGACCTGAGATGTCCAGAAGCATGTATACCGTCTGCAAGCAGATATTGGGTCACAAGGATTTCGAACCTGGTACTTCCGGGTATCATTTCCTGAAAAATATTGTAGACAGTGTGGAAAATAAACAGTAATTCGTCGATACAGACATATATTAAAGGAGTTACGACAGATGGAAAGTAAGAAAAATACATTTCAGATCGTTCTGATCTGTATTCTGACAGTGTTGGTGCTGTTCCTGACAGCAGCATTATACCGGTCATGGAGAGTGGCAGGAGAATTGCAGGTGCAGCTGGCAGAGGCACAGAATAATATGATGACAGTAGAAAATGAACAGGAGACACAACCGGTCGCGGCAGCAGACAATACCCGGACGGTACGTGTGATGAACGGTATAGTACAGCTACAGGATAAAAACGGCCAATGGCTGGATGTGGCACCCGTAGAGGAATTACAGCAGGCAGATCCCGTGTTGGCCGGGAGAACCAAGATGGAGAATCTGATTACGCAGAATAAGGAAGCAGTGCAGAATGGGACGATAGATGAGGAACAGATTTCCTCGATACTTTCCAAACAAAGTGCTTTAATGGGAGCATCATTGGCAAGAGCATCTCAGGTACAGAGTGCCGCAGAAAAGACAATAGTACAGCAGACGAAACCTACAAATGCTGCAACTACGGTTACTGCACCGATAGCAACTCCGGTACCTACAGCACAGCCGGCTATCGGCGGCAGTTCGGACAGTGGTAGTTCGGACAGTGGCAGTTCCGGAGGCGGCAGTTCGGACAGTGGCAGTTCCGGAGGCGGCAGTTCGGATAGTGGCAGTTCCGGAGGTGGCAGTTCGGATAGTGGCAGTTCCGGAGGTGGCAGTTCGGATAGTGGCAGTTCCG
>ERZ1034626.1573-NODE-1573-length-14897-cov-23.118043_pt1 | contig 14897 bp, 9 predicted proteins | sample MGYA00520652_ERZ1034626 | MGnify/ENA primary metagenome ERZ1034626 (study PRJEB33766, sample SAMN09781765) | gut metagenome | biome: gut microbiome | host: Homo sapiens | place: Madagascar | study: EMG produced TPA metagenomics assembly of the PRJNA485056 data... | reverse complement strand
CCACGATGTCGCGCAGGTCGTGCAGACCGTGCTCCAGCGTGACCACGATGACGTTGTCGCCCACCTGGATCTGGTCGCCGCCGCGGGGGATCAAAATCTTGCTGCCGCGGGTAATGCAGCACAGCAGCAGGTTCTTTTTCAGGTGCAACTGGCTCAGGGGCACACCGGTAGCGGCACTCTCCTCGTGCACCGTAAATTCCAACGCCTCCACGCGGTCGTCCAGAATACGGTACAGAGTCTTGATGTTGTTGCCCGCCTCGTTTTGCAGGGCGCGGACGTATTGCACGATGTAGTCACAGGTCATGTACTTGGGGTAGACCACGCTGCCCAGATCCAGCCCGGCCAGAATATCGTCAAATTCCAGACGGTTGACCTTGGTCACCAGCTTGCCGTTAGAGTGCTTTTTGGCAAACAGGGTCAGCAGCACATTCTCCTCATCGATGTTGGTCAGCGCCACAAAGGCTTCGGTGGATTCCAGACCCTCGGAAAGCAGAAACTCGCGGTTGGAGCCGTCCTCGTTCAGGATCTGTGCGCCGGGCAGCTGCTCGGCAAGTTCTACGCAGCGGGCAGCGTCCCGCTCCACGATACGCACCCGCACATGGTTTTCCAGCAGTTCCTGACTGAGGTAGTAGGCAATAGCACCGCCGCCCACAATGAGGGCGTTGCGCACCGGCTGCACCGGCAGATGCAGCTGCTGGAAGAAAGCGTGGGCTTTTTCCTGCGTGGCAAGGAAGGTGACCTGATCGCCCTTTTGCAGCACAAAGTTACCGTTGGGGATGATGACCCCGCCGTCACGCTCCACCGCGCACACCAGAATATCGCTCTTGAGCCGGGTGGGGATCTCGCGGATGGCCACGCCGTCCAGTGCATCGGGCAGCGCAAATTTGATCAGCCGCACACGGCCGTCCGCAAAGGTATCGATCTTGCTGGCACCGGGGAACCGCAGCAGATGAGAGATCTCCTTTGCCGCTGCCATTTCCGGGTTGATAATGGCGGAAATGCCGATCTGCTTTTTGATAAAGTCCAGCTCGTGGCTGTAAGATGGGTTGCGCACGCGGGCAATGCCGTGGCAGTGGCCCGCCTTTTTGGCGAACATGCAGCAAAGCAGGTTCAGTTCGTCCGAGCCGGTGACCGCAATGAACACGTCCGCATCCTCAATGCCCGCCTCAGACAGGGTGGTGATGGACGAGCCATTGCCCACAATGCCCAGCACGTCGTAGCTTTCGGTCAGGTGTTCCACGCGCGCTTTGTTGGTGTCCACCACAGTCACGTTGTGGCCTTCCTCGCTGAGCTGGCGTGCCAGAGCCGTACCGACCTTGCCGCCGCCCACCAGAATGATCTTCATAACAAGTCCTTTCTCCTTTGGCAGCCCCTTTCCCCGGGGCATACAAGTACAGTATAGTATACCATATCCTGCCGCAAAGTTCTACTGTTTGCCCCGCAAATACAGCGAATTGCCTAAAAAGCGACAGTTCCTTTGTGCAAAAGGCCAATTTGCAGCGTGAAAACGCAAAAAGGGGCTGCCGCACAGCTTTGTGCAGCAGTCCCTTGGGGCAAAACGATTTAGAATGCCCACCGCGTACGCTTTGGGCATCCTCAGCGGAAAAATTATTGTCATAAGAACAATGCCGGGCCGCCTGCGGGCTGCCCGGCATTGCATTTTCACGGAAAAACAGGGTTTCCCCCTGCTATCCGGTCTCAGTACCGCTCTACGCCGTCCTTGGTGACAAGGGCGTACACCAGCGGGGCTTCCTCCGGCTTTTCAGCGCCATACACAAGGCCGCTGCGGTACTCGGCTGCGGCAGCTTCAAACTTGTCCGCAGCGCCGTAGAAGGTGGCAAGGCTTTCGCCCTTATGGACGTAGGCACCGCGCTTTTTGTGCAGGGTGATACCGGCGGCAAAGTCCAGCGGGTCGCCCTTTTTCTGGCGGCCTGCGCCCAGCAGCACACTGGCAGAACCGATCTTTTCCGCATCGTTGGCCACAATGTAGCCGTCCTGCTCGGCCAGCAGTTCGTAGCTGGCGGCGGGTTGTGCAAACAGGCTGTAATCATCCAGCACCCGGATGTCGCCGCCCTGCGCGGCAAACATTTCCTTGCACTTTTCAAAGGCAGAGCCGTCCGCAATGACAGCCTCGGCCATAGCGCGGCAGTGGGCGGCATCGCCCTTGCCTGCCAGTACCAGCATGTTGGCCGCCAATTGCAGGCACACCTCGGTCAGGTCTGCCGGGCCGTGGCCCTTGAGCACGTCCATGCTCTCCATCACTTCCAGGCTGTTGCCGATGTTGTGCCCCAGCGGGGTGTCCATATCGGTGATCATGGCAGCTACCCGGCGGCCATGGTGGGTACCGATGGCAACCATCAGCTGCGCCAGCTCAATGCTCTGGTCAACAGTTTTCATAAAGGCACCTGTGCCGGTGGTGACGTCCAGCAGGATAGCGTCCGAACCGGAGGCCAGCTTTTTGGACATGATGCTGGACGCAATCAGCGGGATGCAGCTGACAGTAGCGGTAACGTCCCGCAGGGCGTACATCTTTTTATCTGCCACCGCAATGCCCTCGCTCTGACCGATGACCGACAGACCGATCTGATTCACCTGTGCAAAAAACTCCTCCTGCGAGAGCGCAGTCTTTGTGCCGGGCACGCTCTCCATCTTGTCGATGGTGCCGCCGGTGTGGCCGAGACCCCGGCCGCTCATTTTAGCGATCTTCACCCCGCAGGCCGCCACGATGGGCGCAATGACCAGCGTGGTCTTATCGCCCACACCGCCGGTGGAGTGCTTGTCCACCTTGATGCCCGGAATGGGCGAAAGGTCTACCATCACGCCGCTGTGCGCCATTACATCGGTCAGCTCGGCGGTCTCCTCGTTGGTCATGCCGCGCAGATACACCGCCATCATCCATGCAGCCATCTGGTAGTCAGCCACTTCCCCGCTGACAAAGCCGTTGACGATGGCCTCCAGTTCCTCCCGGGTGTGGGTGCCGCCATCCCGCTTTTTTGCGATCAGATCATAAATACGCATCGTTTCACGCTCCTGTTCTTCTTACTTCTGTGGCGTTTTATGCCCGGATCTCCTGCCATACGCTCTGGCCGTCCAGCGTGGAGGCGTCCACTTCCAGATATTCGCAGATGGTCTGGGCGATGGTGCCGAAGCACAGCTTGGTGCCCAGATCCGTCCCCGCCTTCACACCCTTGCCGCAGACCAGATACGGCACATACTCGCGGGTATGGTCAGTGGTCTTGGTGTAGGAGGGATCACAGCCGTGGTCGGCGGTGATCATGAGCAGGTCACCCTCCCGCATTCCCGGCAGGAAATCAGCCAGAAAACGGTCGAACTCGGTGGCGGCGGCAGCGTAGCCTGCCACGTCGCGGCGGTGGCCGTAGAGCATATCAAAGTCTACCAGATTCACGAAAGCAAGGCCTTCAAAATCCCGGGTCTGCAAAGCCTTGGTAAAGGCGATGCCGTTGGTGTTGCCGGTGGTCTTGATCTTTTCGGTCACGCCCTCGCCGTCAAAGATATCGTAGATCTTGCCCACGGCGATCACATCCTTACCGGCATCCTTCAACAGATCCAGCATGGTGGCGCGGGGCGGCTTCAGGCTCAGGTCGTGGCGGTTGGTGGTGCGGTAGAAGGTGTCGGCGCTGTTGCCAAGGAAGGGGCGGGCGATCACACGCCCTACGCCGTATTTGCCTTTGAGCATTTCCCGGGCGATCTCGCAGTAGCGGTACAGCTCCTGCACCGGTACAAGCTCCTCGTTGGCAGCCACCTGAAAAACGCTGTCGGCGCTGGTATAGACGATGAGGGCGTTTTCCCGCATGGCCTGCTCGCCGTAGTCCTTCAGCACCTGCGTGCCGGAATAGGGCTTGTTGCACAGCACCTTGTGGCCGGTCTTTTGCTCATATTCCCGGATCAGTTCCTCCGGGAAGCCCTCGGGGAAGGTGGGCAGCGGCTCCGGGCTGACCACACCGGCGATCTCCCAGTGGCCGATGGTGGTATCCTTGCCCATGCTCTGCTCCTGCAGGCGGGCAAAGGCAGCCGCCGGGGCATCCGTTTTCTCCCCTGCGGTCACGCCGTCAATGTTGAACAAGCCCAGCTTGCGCAGATTGGGGCAATTGAAATTGGGGTGGTTCGCAATGGCACCCAGGGTGTTGGTGCCTGCATCGCCAAAGGCAGCGGCGTCCGGCTCTGCGCCAATGCCGAAGCTGTCCAGAACGATCAGAAAAACGCGTTTTTCCATAATGGTCACTCCATTTCTCCGGGGCGCGCCCCGGAACAGTACTACTTTATTATTCTTATTATAAGCAAAATGCCCCTCGGATGCAAGAGGAAGCAGCCTTATGCGGTCTTATCAGTTTTTACGTTTTGCAGCAGTTTTCCCCTGTCAGACGGCACGCGGAAAGCTGCGGCGTATCGTTAAAAGTTTTGCAATCCCTCCTGCAGACAGAAACAAATGCAAAAACTTGTATTCAAGCAAAAATTCCTCTTGCTCTCTTGCACCGGAAGGATTATAATAATAGGTGGTAGAGTTTTGGGTTTTCCCGCTCTGCCATATAAACCGACCCGCTGTACCGGGAGCTTTTACTCCCATTGGTCATACACAGCAGCCTGCAGGGATGCTGTGCCGGATATAGGTAAGAGAGAGTTGACGGAGGTATATTGCATGAGAAAGACGAAAATTATTTGCACCCTTGGCCCTTCCACTGATAAGGAAGGCGTTCTGCGCGATCTGATCGCCAACGGCATGAACGTGGCCCGCTTCAATTTTTCCCACGGTTCCCACGAGGAGCATCTGGGCCGCCTTGAAAAGCTGAAGGCTCTGCGCGAGGAGCTGGGCAAGCCCGTGGCTGCACTGCTGGACACCAAGGGCCCCGAGATCCGCCTGAAGGACTTCAAGAACGGCGTTGAGAATCTGGTTGCAGGCCAGACCTTTACCCTGACCACCCGCGATGTGGAGGGCACCAACGAGATCTGCTCCATCACCTACAAGGATCTGCCCATGGACGTGGAGCCGAACGGCACCATCATGCTGGACGACGGCCTGATCAAGCTGCAGATCCAGACCGTGAACGACACCGACATCGTCTGCACCGTACTGAATAGCGGCAAGATCAAGAACAAGAAGGGCGTCAACGTGCCCGGCGTGCACCTGTCTATGCCGTATATGAGCCAGCGCGATAAGGATGATATCATCTTCGGCATCCAGCAGGGCTACGATTTCATCGCCGCCTCCTTTGTGCGCACCGCACAGGACGTGTACGATATCCGCAACCTGCTGAACCAGTACGATTCCAACATCCGCATCATTGCCAAGATCGAGAACCGCGAGGGCGTGAACAACATCGACAGCATTCTGGCTGCTGCCGACGCCGTGATGGTGGCCCGTGGCGATCTGGGCGTAGAGATTGACTTCACCGAGCTGCCCGGCATCCAGAAGACCATCATCGACCGCTCCTTCTCCTTCGGCAAGCCCATCGTCACCGCTACCCAGATGCTGGACAGCATGATCGTGAACCCCCGCCCCACCCGCGCCGAGATCTCGGACGTGGCAAACGCCATTTACGATGGCACCTCTGCCATTATGCTGTCTGGTGAGACCGCTGCCGGTGCCTACCCCGTGGAGGCACTCAAGACCATGTCTGCCATCGCTGAGCGCACCGAGCAGGAGGGCTTCCATCTGCGTGGCCGCACGATGGATTTCAACCCCGGCAAGATCAGCGTCTCTGACGCTACCGCCCATGCCGCCTGCCTGACCGCACGGGATGTGAACGCCGCCGCCATCGTGACCGTGTCCGAGTCCGGCACCACCGCCCGCCTGCTGAGCAAGTACCGCCCGCAGCAGCCCATCATTGCCTGCGTCATGCGCGAGCAGGTGCAGCGTCAGCTGTCCCTGAGCTGGGGCATCACCCCGCTGATGATGTCTCTGGCACACAGCACCGATGAGCTGATCGAAATGTCCACCGCTCTGGCCAAGGAGAACGGCTACCTGCACAACGGCGAGCTGGCTGTTGTGACCGCAGGCGTGCCCGTGGGCGTTTCCGGCACCACCAACATGATCAAGATCCACATGGTGGGCAACTGTCTGGCTACCGGCGTGGGCGTCGGCCCCGAGAACAATGATGTTGCCAGCGGCAAGGCCTGCGTCTGCCGCACCATGGACGAGGTGCGCGCCAAGTTCAAGCCCGGCATGGTGCTTGTAGTGCCCTCCACCAGCAACGAGATGCTGAGCTTTGTGCGCGACGCTGCCGCTCTGGTGGTAGAGGAGCCCGGCCTGAACAGCCACGCCGCTATTGCCGGCAAGGCACTGCTGAAGCCCACCGTTGTGGGTGCCGCCGGTGCTACCAGCCACATCCGCGATGGTCTGATGGTGGCTGTGGACTGCGCACACGGCAGTGTGCAGCGCCTGCAAGGCTAAGGCATAAAAGGAGAACCGTAGTATGGAACGTATCGCAAGCTTTTGCGTGGATCACACCCGGCTGGAGCGCGGGATGTACCTGAGCCGTCAGGACGGCGATGTGCTCACCTGGGACATCCGCATGAAAAAGCCCAATCAGGGCGATTATCTGACCACCGCCGCTGCCCACACGCTGGAGCACCTGTTTGCCACCTACGCGCGCAACAGCGCCGTGAAGGACGGGGTGATCTATGTTGGCCCCATGGGCTGCCGCACCGGTTTTTACCTGCTGACCCGGGGGCTGACCCCTGCGCAGGCATTGCAGCTGACGGTGGACGCCTACCGCTTTATGGCCGATTTTGAGGGCGCCGTGCCCGGTGCCAGCGAGGTGGAGTGCGGCAACTACCGCGATATGGATCTGCCTGCCGCCAAGGCCGAGGCCGCTGCCATGCTGCCTGTGCTGGAAGGCCTGACCGCAGAAGATCTGCACTACTGATCTATGAACCAAAAGGAGCATCGCACAGTTTTTTGTGCGGTGCTCCTTTTCATTGCAAAACGATTTTGAATGGCCTCCGCTTCCGCTCTGGCCATGTCAATAGGAATTTTATTATTAAAGAACAATCCCGGAAAGTCTGCGGACTTTCCGGGATTGAATTTTCACAGGAGAAGGGTTTCAATTGGAAATGGCCTCTATATCTAAAACGATCAAATCAGCCCCAAGGCTGCAAACTCCTTAGCAATGCCGTCCTCATACACCGAGGGAGCAATGCGGTCGCAGCGCTGCTTCAGGCTTGCAGAGCCATTGGCCATACAGACGCTGATGCCGACCACATCGGTCATTTGCAGATCGTTGTCGCTGTCGCCAAAGCCGATGCTGTCCTGCAGGGGCACGCCGAGATAGTCGCAGACGGCCTTAATGCCGCGTCCCTTATCAAACCTACGGTTGATGAGTTCGCCGTTCACATAGCCGTCGTCCAAACTGTCCAGCTTGCTCTCGCAGAACACGAATTTGTCCTCGTACAGGCGCTTGGCCTCGTTCAAGTCCTCGCTGTGCTCCGCAATATACACGATCTTATACAGCGGCTCGCCCTTGTAATCAGCCAGCGGGCTGATGGTCATGCCGTCCTCCATGGCCTTGCGCCAGCGGGCGGCTTCGCTGTTCAGATTGCCTGCATCCCGGTGGGTGAAGCTCCAGCGCTCTATCATCTTTAGGCTGCCGTAGGTGGCGTCCCGCGCTTCCAGCGTGCACTCTACGCCGTGGCGCTCCATGGCGCTGCGCACATCCTGTGCCAGCTGCGGTTCCATGGGCAGGTCTACCAGCACCTTGTCCCCGCAGAACACATAGCCGCCGGCACTGCACACCGCACCATCAAAGCCGTAGTCCAGCAAAGGCTGGGTCATACGCAGATTGCGCCCGGTGCACAGAAACAGATTGTGACCGTTGGCGTGCGCCTTGCGCAGCGCCTCCACCGTGCTTTGGGGGATCAGCATCTCACCCGGGGGCAGCAGAGTGCCATCGATATCTAAAAAAATCAGTTTTTGTTTCATTTGTTCCTCTTTTTTACAGCGAGCCGCGCTCTACCAGCGTATAGCCCAGCGTGGTCTGGCGCACCGGCGCAGCGTCCGGCCCGGTATGCTCCAGGCTTTGCAGCAGCATCCGGGCGGCCTCCTGCCCTACCTGCTTTTGGTAGAAGCGGATGGTGGTCAAGCCGGGCTGCACTACCTTGCTCGCCCAGTTATCTCCGATGCCTGCAAGGCCGACATCCTCCCCTACCCTGCGCCCGGCAGCGCGCAGCACCTGCAAAGCGCCAAAGGCCACGGTGTCGGTCACACAAATCACACCGTCCAGCTGCGGGCAGCGCGCCAACAGCTCCTCCATGCAGCGGTGCCCTTCTTCCATGGAAAAGGCGGCGCAGCAGGCGCGGGGCAGACCATCTGCGTTCAGTCCAGCCTCCCGCAGCGCATCCTGCACACCCTGACGGCGTGCAATGCCGGTGGCAGGGTCCTGCTCATTGCCACCGATGTACACGATATTTTTGCGGCCATGCTCCAGCATCTTCCGGGTCAGGTCGCGGGCGGCAGAGCGGTCGTCGTTATAAACGCAGGGCAGGTCTGCAAAACGCTGCCCTGTTACCACCACAGGCACGCGGCAGTCCTTCAGCGCTTTGCACAGCTGCGGGCTGGAATCATAGCCCAGCAGAATGATACCGGCCACATGGTTGCGTTGCAGCGCTGTAAGATATTCCAGCTCCATCTGCCCGTCCAGCTCGGTGTCAGCCAGCAGCATCAGGTAGCGGCTTGCGCTCAGCTCGGTTGCAATGCCGCTGATGATCTGCCCCACCGACTGGGAGCTGATGCTGGGCACGATGACCCCCACCTGACGCACCTTGCCGGTGCGCAGGGTCTGGGCGGCAGTGTCCGGGCTGTAGCCGGTCTGCTCCACTACGGCTTGTATCACGGCGCGCTTCTGCTCGCTGAGAGGACCGCCGTTCAAATAGCGGCTGACCGCAGCACTGGAAACGCCTGCCAGCTTTGCAATATCACTGATGGTCATGGGGTTTTTCTCCGTTCCCTCTCCGGTGGTAATGTGTAAACGTTTTCATGTTTATTATAAATCCGTTTCATATTTCCCGCAAGAGGTGCAATGACCGTTTTTCTGCGGGGCTGTCCGCTGCTTTTTTGGTGATTTTACACAACCCAAACGATTTTGCATTCCGATTTACCACCAGAATTGCGAAAACCGCTGCGCTTATACAAGTCCCATGCTGATGGCGCGTGCGATAAGCCCCAGCACCAGCGCCGCCAGAATAATGCCCAGTGCCACCTTGCTCTCGCCGCCGGTCTGCTGCTTTTTGCTGCGGGAGGCTGTGCCGCGGCTCTGTTTTGTACCGGTGCTGCGGCTGCGGGCGGCAGTGTTTTTGGTGCTGCGGGTCTGCTGTGCACTGCGGGGCTTGCTGCGGGCAGCAGCTTTCCCCTGCTGTGTGTTCTGCGGGCTGCTCTGGCGCGCTTTAAGAGGTTTGCCCTCGCTGCACCGGTTCAGGTAGCCTTCTGCCTCGCGGTAATACTGCGCCAGTTCGTTTTCCTTAAAAGCAGTACCGGCGTAACCCTCTTCCAGCGCCTCGATGGCTTCGTTGAACAGCAGCGCCGCCTGTGCGCCGTCTGCTGCAACTGCTGCGTGAGCAGCTTCGTTGCGGGCGGTGCGGATGGCGTTGCAGGCATGGCGGGCGGCAGAGGGGTGCGCCGTATTGCCCAGCAAGTCCAGCGGGCGGGCGGCATCGGTCTCCGGGTCCAGCAGCACCCGCATACACAGGGTCGTGTCCAGCTGCTGCCAGCTGGTCTTGCCGGTAAGATCCGGCATACGGTCATAATAATCCGGGCTTTCCTGCTTGCGGGCGGCAATATGCTCCAGCAGCGCGTCCAGACTGTGCGCCCCGGGCTTGCGCTCCCAGTGCCAGCGCAGCAGGCGGCGGCTGATCTCATCGCAGGCGGTCTTGATCTCAAAAGCCACCTGTAAGGCTTGTTCCGGCATGGCATTTCCTTTCTGTGCAATGCACACAAAAGGCGGAGAAGGCACGCTGCCCCCTCCGCCGGGATGAATCTTATTTTACAGCACGAACTGGTAGTACACAAAACCGCACAGTGCGATAGCTGCACACAGGATGGCCGTAATGGGCGGCACCCAGCGGATCAGCGCTTCTGCCACGCTGTCCCGGCTGTCCTCGTACTCTTCGTCATCCTCCATGGGCTCAGGCTGACGCTCCGGAGCCGGTGCCGGACGGCGGGCAGCGGCGGGCATCACGCGGGTGCCCTCGTTTGCCGCAGCAGCACCGGAAATTGGTGCGCGGTCAGCGGCGTCCAGCACACGGGTAGGCTCCGAGATGGGCTGGATGGGGGCAGCCTTCGGCTGGTAAGCCGCTGCGCCCATGACCCGGGTGGGCTCCTCTACGGGCGCTGCCGGGGCGGTAGGGGCTACACCCACGATGCGGGTAGGCTCCTCCACCGCAGCGGACGCTGCGGGCGCCGCCGGGGCGCTGAGGGGCATTTCCATCTCGTCTGCCGGAGCGGCGGGCTGTAACAGGGTGTTCAGCGCGTTCTGCAGCAGAATGCGGTCGCAGCCACACTCCGAGCAGTAAACGGTGTCCTCCTCGGTGGGGTGGAAGGCACCGCAGGCACAGTACCAGCCGTTTTCAAACACCTGCGGCTGATACTTGAGCCCGGTGCGGTTCATGCGGGCTTCCAGCGTCTTTTGCAGCTCTGGAGCCAGACGGCGGGGTGCGGGCAGGCGCACACGCTTGATACCGTCCAGATGCACCACACGCTTGCCGTTGTACACATTGCACAGCGAAACATCCACGCTGGTGATGGCCTTTGCCGTGATGAACACGGCATCGTCCTGCCCGAACAGCTCGCCGGGCTTTACCTGAAGATCCCGATACTCGAACTTATCCTCGCACAGGATCACACCGTCCACGCCTTTGCATTTGAAGTGGATCTCCAGTGCGGTCAGGGTCACGCGGGAAATATTCTTGAAGGTCAGGCAGACAGCGTGCTCGCCGCTGACGTCCCCCTTGAGCAGCTCCACGCAGACGAACTGCACCGGGCTGCCGGGGGTATAGTAGTTTGCGCGGGTCTGGGCGACCGGGTTAAAATTTTCCTCCACGATGTTCGCTCCTTTTCTTAAAAAAGCTTAGTCCTGCTGCTCCGGGGCATCCGGCTGCGGCGCTTCCGGCTGGGCAGGCTCGGCCTGCTCGGCGGGTTCGGCGCGCTCAGCGGTCTGGGCAGGCTCTGCGGGCTGCACCGGGGCAGGCTGCACGGTCTGGTCGGGCTGTGCCTGCTCAGGCTTTGCGTCCTCACAGGGAGGCAGGGTGCCGCCGGCCATAATGGTGTTGAACTGCTCCTCGTTGAGCTTTTCGCGCTCCATCAGAGCCTTGGCCAGCGCATGGAGCTGGTCGATGTGCTCGGTCAGGGTGCGGCGGCAGGTCTCGTAGGCCTCGTCAATGATATCGCGGGTCTCGCTGTCGATCTCGGCAGCGGTGGTCTCGCTGTAACCCTTGCCCTGACCCAAGTCGCGGCCAAGGAAGGTCTCCTCCTGCGAGGTGCCGTAGACCACGGGGCCCAGACGCTCGGAAAAGCCGTAGCGGGTGATCATCTGGCGGGCGATATTGGTGGCCTGCTGCAGGTCGTTGGAGGCACCGGTGGAGATGTCCTCCAGAATCAGCTGCTCGGCCACGCGGCCGCCCAGGCTGGACACGATATCCTCAAACATCTCGCCCTTGGTCACATAGCTGCGATCCTTCTCGGGCAGATACATGGTGTAGCCGCCTGCCTGACCGCGCGGGATGATGGTGATCTCGTGCACGCGGGGATGATGCTTGCAGTAGAAGCCTGCCACTGCGTGACCGGCCTCGTGGTAGGCGGTGAGCTTTTTCTCCTCCGGGGTGACCACGCGGCTCTTCTTCTCGGGGCCAGCCAGCACCTTCATGGAAGCTTCCTCGATATCCTCCATGGTAATGGCCTTGCGGTTGCGGCGGGCTGCCAGCAGCGCGGCCTCGTTGACAAGGTTCTCAAGGTCTGCACCGGCAAAACCGGCAGTGCGCTGGGCAATGACCTTCAGGGAGACGTCCGGTGCAAGGGGCTTGTTGCGGGTATGCACCTTCAGGATCTCCTCGCGTCCCTTGACATCCGGCAGACCCACATAGACCTGACGGTCAAAGCGGCCGGGACGCAGCAGCGCCTTATCCAGAATGTCGGCACGGTTGGTGGCAGCCATGACGATGATGCCATCGTTGGCTTCAAAGCCGTCCATCTCCACCAGCAGCTGGTTCAAAGTCTGCTCGCGCTCATCGTGACCGCCGCCCAGACCTGCGCCGCGCTGACGACCCACAGCATCGATCTCGTCGATAAAGATGATGCAGGGCATGGTCTTTTTGGCCTTATCGAACAGGTCACGCACACGGGATGCGCCCACGCCGACATACATCTCCACAAAGTCAGAGCCGGAGATGGAGTAGAAGGGCACCCCGGCCTCGCCTGCACAGGCGCGGGCCAGCAGGGTCTTACCGGTACCCGGAGGGCCCACCAGCAGCACACCATGCGGGATGCGGGCACCCAGCGTATTGAACTTATCCGGGCTCTTGAGGAACTCCACAACTTCCTTGAGTTCCTCCTTTTCCTCGTCCTCACCGGCCACATCGGCAAAGGTGGCAGTCTTTTTATTCTCGTGCTCGTCCTTTACCTTGGCCTTGCCTACGTTCATGATGCCGCCGCCACCAGCACCGCCGCGCATCATGGAGAACAGCAAAAAGCCGGTGCAGCCCAGCATGGCCAGATAGAACAGAATCTCCATCCAGGGGATGGTCTCCTTGGCAGGTACATAGTCGTACACCATGGGCGCATCGGGGTTGGCTGCATCGTACTGGGCGATGTAGTCCGACACATGGTCCACGAACATCCGGGCGTAGGGTAGCTTATAGCTGACCGTCTCGGTGCCGTCCTCGTTCTTCTTTACCCCGGTGGGGGCAGCGGAAGAGGAGGACAGCAGGCCGGAAAGCAGCCCGCCCGTGGACTGAGCAGTGCTCTGCTCGGCAGCGTTGGGCAGTTCCTGTGCGCCCTCCTTCAGGGTCATGGTGATCACGCCGGTATTCAGATCCAGCGAGAATTTGGTGACCTGATTGCTCTCAAAATAGTGTACCACCGTGGAATATGCCATAGAGGAGCCGCTGGCGCTGCCGCCGGTGCCGCCCAGCACCGACCACACCATCAGCACGGCTGCCAGCACAATGGCGATCACCAGCGGATTGAAACGGGGTTTCTTCGGTTGCAAAAAAATCAACTCCAGTTCTGGATTTTTATAATGGACACGTTACTTCGTGTAGATCTCGGGCTTCAGCACGCCGACATAGGGCAGGTTGCGGTATTTTTCGTCGTAGTCCAGACCATAACCCACCACGAACTCGTCCGGCACCTGAAAACCCTCGTAATCCGGCTGGATATCGGCCTTGCGGCGGCTGGGCTTATCAAGGATCGTGCAGATCTTAACGGAGTTCGGGTTGCGCATCTTGAGCATGGGCACAAGGTTGGACAGGGTGACGCCGGTGTCCAGAATGTCCTCCACGATCAGCACATCCTTGCCGGACAGATCGCCGTCCAGATCCTTGATGATCTTGACCAGACCGCTGGTGATGGTGTTGCTGCCGCCGTAGCTGGAGACCACCATAAAGTCGATATTGCAGGGGATGCTCACAGCCCGCATCAGATCGGCCATAAAGACCACCGAGCCCTTGAGGATGGACACCAGCACCAGATTTTTACCGGCATAATCCCGGCTGATCTGAGCGCCCAGCTCTGCCACCTTGGCCTTCAGCTGCTCTTCGCTGACCAGAACGGTCTTGATATCATCGTGCATACTCATTTGTTTTTTCCTCCTGTGTTTCGATCTCTGCATCCAAGTGCAGGATCCATCTGCTTTCCGTGTCCGGTGCAAGGCCATCGGCAAAGCCTTCTCCACACACCCATAAAACTTCGCTTCCGCTGGCAAGCAGCGGCAGCGTATCCCGCAGTTCATTCGGGACACCGGCCTCGTTCATCCACTTACGCAGCGGCTTGCTCAAGCCCCGCCCCGCAGGCCGGAAGCGGTCTCCCGGCTGTCGGGCACGCAGCACAAGGCCAGTGTACAACGTAGTTATTCTAGCATAATCCGCCCGATTTTTTAAGTCTTTTTTATGAACGACTTGTATTTTTTCTTCAAAATCGGCTCTTAACAGCTCCGCCGTCCCCTTCCAGCCCCCGCGCAGCCGGAATTCCGGCTGTTTTTTGGGCAAAAAAGGCACCTGCTGCGGCGCTCTCTCTGGCTGTTCGGGCAGCGCTTGCGGCAGCGTTTCCTGTCGCAGGCAGCCGTTCCCTGCGCAAAAGCGTACCTGTCCGGTCAGCTGTACTGCGCCGCTGCCCTGCCGCACCACGGCACACAGCAGCTGCACATATTTTTCCTCTGCGTCCCGCACCGGAGCCACAAGGCTGTGCAGCGCAGTTTCCAGCAGCAGCGGGTCTGCCGCCTGCAAGGGTGTCAGCTGCCACGCCGGTTCTGCACCGGGCAGACGTGCCGCCGCCAGAAGCTTTGCAGCCCCGGCGGCAAGATAGGCATCCACCCGCGCGGCCTTTTCACAGAACCGCGCCAGATTCTGCACCGCCGCCGCGTTGGTACTTTCCAGCGCAGGCAGGGCACTGTGGCGCAGCCGGTTGCGGGCGTAGGCGTCGGTGTCGTTGGTCTCGTCGGTGACCCACGGCTGTCCTGCTGCCCGGCAGATGGCCTCGGTCTCGGCGCGGCTCAGGCAGAGCAGCGGACGCAGGTAGCACCCGCGCCTTGGCCGGATGCCGCCCGCCCCGTGCAGCCCGGTGCCGCGCGCCAGCCGCAGCAGCAGCGTTTCGGCTTGGTCATTTGCAGTATGGGCCGTAGCGATGGCATCTATCCCCTGCCCTTGCAGCTGCGCAAAGGCCGTGTAACGCAGACGGC
>ERZ1034626.1565-NODE-1565-length-14931-cov-16.290132_pt1 | contig 14931 bp, 17 predicted proteins | sample MGYA00520652_ERZ1034626 | MGnify/ENA primary metagenome ERZ1034626 (study PRJEB33766, sample SAMN09781765) | gut metagenome | biome: gut microbiome | host: Homo sapiens | place: Madagascar | study: EMG produced TPA metagenomics assembly of the PRJNA485056 data... | reverse complement strand
GTTTTCGTGGCATCATCCGCCCATTTTCTCTTATGCGGCTGGAACAGCTCCTCCTCGCTCATGGCATCGATCATCGCATCGAGTCGATCCATATTCTCCTTCAATCGGGCTTTCAACTCCTGCAGGGATAATGGTGCATAAGTATCCGTGAACCACTGATACAATCCACCCAGTTGATTCCATTTGAAGTCCTCCGATGGCGTTTTTACTGGTAGACCGTTTCTTTCATCCGTTTCCCATTTCAAAACCAGTGTGGTCCAGCCCACCTGATACGCAAGGTTTTCTGCCGGCGTCCGGTCCACCTCCTCGACCCGTTTATCCTTTAAGGCTTCGGGGATGTTATCAAACTCTGAAATATACTTCTCGAATGCTTTATTGATCTCCGCCTTGAGTTCTTCCTTGTTGTTATATGTTCGCAAAAAAACACCTCCGTAGATCCAGTTCGTTGCACCCAGTATACCACGCTTTCTCCCCACAGAAAAGCTCCTGCACGCAAAAAGAACCGCCGCACAGATCACTGTGCAGCGGCTCGCTGGCTCTCAGTACCGACGGTGTCACATCCTGCGCTCAAGGTTCTGCCGGAACAGCTCATACGCTGCCCGCATCTCCTCCGGCAGACGCTTCAAGGTTTCCTGCTGCAACTCGGTCGGCATTCCGTAAAAGGCTTCGGCAATGCCGCTGGTGATGCAGACAAGGGTGTCGCTGCCCTGCGGTTGGTTGGCGGATTTTTTCATTTTGGGACTTGACTTTTAATAGTTAGTCTCATTTTAACGATGAAAGGCTGACAACACTTTTGCTCCTTTTTGTCAGCTATTTTCGCATTTTACTTCTGCTTCAGGCTTATATGTTTTTACACCCCAAATGAAATATACGATATGGAACAGCCACACGCCGCCGAGGATGGCACAAGGGATGTACAGATCCTTGCGGAACATCATAAAGAAGCCAAACGCCATCAGAAGCGTTACTGTAATCACAACCTTGATTTTGGTGTGCAAAGTCATACCTTGACCTTTTACATAGGATTCCAAATTGTTTTTATAGAGCTTCGTACCGATGAACCACTTATGTAATCTCTCCGAGCTTTTGCTGAAGCTGAACGCTGCAAGGAGAAGAAACGGAAAGGCAGGCAGCATAGGCAAAACAGCACCGACTGCACCGATACCAAGTCCAACAAATCCAAGTATGATCCATAAAAGTCTTTTAATTTTCATTTTCTTTCTCCAATCGTCTCTTTTCCTTTTTACTCTCTATGACGTGGCGAATTGCCATTACGGGATGATGGAGTATCATCCTCGGTCCTGAAAATCGCATAACCTCACGGATTTTTTCACGCATTTCCGGCTTGTAACAATGCACACGGCAGTTAGAGCAAAAGGTCTTGGTTTCCATAAAGGGGCATTTATCACTGCGCTGCATCGCATACTGCGAAAGTGCTTCGCATTCGGGACAAAGATTTTTCTTTGTCCCGTGCTTCTTTCTACAATAAAGTCGTATCATCAAAGCGACGGTATGCTTTTCCCGTTCTCGCTTGCCTTGAATTTTATCTATCATAATTTTTCGTCTTTCTCTTTTTCAAAAAGCCTTTCTGATAAGGTTTCTCTTAACATTCCAGCATTCTGCCGTCTTTTACTCTATAGATTCTGTCAGCAATCGCCATCGTAGACTCACGGTGGGATACGAGAATAATGCTTTTTTTGTTCTTCTGCTCTTTGAGCGCTTTCAAAATAATACCTTCGTTAATACTGTCTACATTGCTGGTCGGCTCGTCGAGCAGAATCAGCTCACTTCCACGCAGAAACGCACGTGCAAGTCCGATACGCTGTTTTTCGCCTGCGGAAAGGTTATCACCCAAAGCACCCACACGGGTTTTGTAGCCGTCCGGCAAAGTGAGGATAAAATCGTGGATAGATGCTAATTTGCAGGCGGCTTCGATTTCCTTCTGCGTAGCATCCGGCTTTGCAATACGGAGATTATCTTCTATCGTTTCATCAAAAAGATAAGTTACCTGACTGACCATTGTTACATTATCAAGCAGACTGTCACCGTCGATGTGATCAATATCAACGCCGTTATAGGCAATCTCGCCGTGGTTCTTTTGCCAAAAGCGAAGGAGCAATTTCAGGAACGTAGACTTACCGCATCCCGACTCACCGACGATGCCGATAATCTCACCCTTCCCAGCGTGCATACAAATATCGGAAAGCACCTGCGTCTGTCCGTCGTAAGAAAAGGACAGATCCGTTACCTTCAGGTCGTTATACTCTATCTTTTCACCGTTCTGTACGGGTGTTACAGCGGCTTTCTCTGCAAGCAGATCCAGCACTCTGTCGCCGCTTGCAAAGGTCTGTGTGAGGTTTCCGGGCAGGGCAGAAATTGCGATAACGGGACCAAAAGAGCCGAACACGGCAACAACGCCGATAATCATTTTGCCAACCGTCAGCACATCGTTTGCTACAAGAGCAATCCCAACTGCAAGTGCAGCGATAATAAACAGAGAAACCCACAGCTCGGTTGCCGCACTTGCCTTTGTGGTGTCGTGCTTCATCTTCTTGGTTTCCCGGAGCAGAAGATCGGAACGGTCGTTGACCTCTTTTTCACGTTCCTTGCCTGCATTATTAAGGACAATATCTTTAATGCCCTTGATACTGTCAAGGAAATAGGCATTGAATGATGCAAATTCCGCACGGTAACGAACACCCGATTCCTTCAGCTTGCCGGAAGAAATAAGGGGAACAATAATTCCTACCGTTATATATCCTGCAAGTGCAATGAGTGCAAGATACCAGCTGGATACCATTCCTACAAATAGCACTACTGCGGCGGAAACAATAACCGCTATGCAAATAGGCGAAATGGTATGGGCATAGAAAACCTCGAGGGTTTCAATGTCCGATGTGATCATCGCAATAATAGAACCTTTTTGTTTGCTCTCTAACTTTGCAGGGCAAAGAGTACGAAGTGCTCCGAAGATCTTATCACGGAGAACCGCAAGCAGACGGAAGGCGATATAGTGATTGCTATACTGCTCCAGATAACGAAGTAGTCCTCGAAGCACACCGCAACCGATAGCAAGTCCGATAATCATTCCATAGGAAAGAGCAATCGTTTCTCCGAGCGCCTTTGCAACGCCGACAGCACCCATTAAGGTAACACCCATAGCGCAGATAAAGCCGACCGAACCGTTAATGACGGCAAGTACCATAATATAGGAAAGACTGCCGAGCAGCAGGATAAGACTTGCCATTATTTTTGCTCCGCTTCTGCGAAGGTTGTTCTTTTTACTCATACTCCCACCTCCGCATAGCCTTCTTCGAGATTTTTCTGTGTGGTATAGAGCTTCGCGTAACCGCTGTTTCTTTCCATCAGTTCGCTGTGTGTACCGCTTTCCTTCAGCTCGCCCGATTCCATATAGTAAATCAGATTGGCGGGTGTAACATTGGCAAGACGGTGGGAAATAACGATAACCGCCTTCTCTCTCGACAGAGCCTTGATATTCGCCATAATGATAGCTTCGCTTTCAATGTCGATATTGCTCGTTGCTTCGTCGAACACATAAATATCTTTGTGTGCCACAAGGTTCACCGCAAGGGCAAGCCGCTGCTTTTGACCGCCGGAGATATTGGCGGCATCCTCGGCGATAACTTTATCAAGTCCACCGTTTTCACGGATAAAGTCGGCAAGGTTCACCTTTTCAAGCGCCCCATAGATTTCTTCATCGGTTACGGCTTTATTTGCGAGCATAAAGTTTGCTCTGACCGTTTCATTGAAGATATAGGTGTTATAACTGACAACGGCAAGGTGAGAATAATAGCTCTCACGGGAAAGGCTTTCAAGCTCCTTGCCGCCAACCGTTACAGCACCGCTTTTCGGTCTGAACGCACCGAAAAGCATATTGACTACGGTAGATTTACCGCAACCCGATTCGCCTACAATGGCGGTCATTCCCGTTTTCGGGAAAGTCATAGACACATTTTTCAGCACATCTCGTTTGCCGTCGTAGGAGAAGGTCACATTCTCTACTTTTATTTCGGTATCGGTAACGGTTTCTTCTCCCCAAACGGGGTCGGGTTGTTCAAGAAGCGAAAGAATCTTCTTACCTGCACTTGCTCCGTTCATCGCAACGTGAAATGCTGAACCAAAGGCTCGGAGCGGAAGGAAGAAATCAACCGCAACTAAAATAAGGAACAATGCCGCGATCGGTGCAAGCTCCCATTTAATAACCGATAAAATCGCCATAGCAATACCGATTCCTGCACCGCCATATGCAACCAAGTCCATAATGGTAGTGCTGGCAAGCTGCATCACGAGAACTTTCATCGTGATCTTGCGGAATTCCTCGCTTGTTTCGTTCATTTTCGTGTGCTGAGCTTCGTCTGCCTTGAAGATTTTGAGTTCTTTCAATCCCTGAACGCTGTCAAGGAAAGAGTCACCCATCGAGGTATATTTGCCCCAATACGTTGCAAATATCTTCTTTGCGTACTTGGATACGGCAATGATAGACACGGGAATCAGCGGTACACAGCAAAGCAGAACTACCGCCACCCGCCATTCGATCCATACAGTGATCCCAAACAAAATAAAGGGGGCAAGCATAGCATAAAAGAACTGCGGAATATAGGAAGAGTAATAGAGGTCAAGCTGCTCCACACCCTCCATAGATACCTGCGTTAAACCTGCCATACTCATTCCGTCCGTAGAACGAACACCCAATTTTACGATTTTGTTATATACACGTTCACGCAGGTCTTTTTTTGCCTTTCTGCCGAGCGTGTCCTTTAAGTCGCCTACGAGTCGGGATGCGGTATAGCGCACGATGATACAGATAACTGCACATACGGCGGGCCACAGAAATATGGTTGCACCGCCGCTATCCTCATCGTAGTGAATGGCAAGGTTTATCGCCCAGCAGATCGAGGCGGTAATGCCGATGTTGGCAAATAAACCGAGTACCATCAGACCTACGGTATAAAATATATATTTCTTATTATCTCCGAGCAATCGGAGCAGGTTTTTGTCAATCATTCATTGCTCTCCTTCGTTCTGTTACAATTTTGCCTTTTGGTATATTTACGACAGAGCCATTTGATTCCATAGGAAAGTCCGAGGAATAAAACAATAAATGAAACTGCCAATAAAATTTCGATTACTTGCATATTTCCGTCACCTTATAACCGGCTCTTTCTATGCGTGATTTAATCAATCGCTATAATGACTCCTCCTGTATAAAAGTTAACACTGGCTAACTTGCATTTCTTAATATAGCGGCGGCCCAATTAGCCGCTGCTAACTTAGTATTAAAGTATACACCTAAAATGCCTAAAAGTCAATGATTGCAAGGTATTTATCGTTAAAAAGGTTCGTATTTTTGCTTTTGCATACGCTCAACCTCCTTTGCACCTACATTGTAGCAGGAGATTGTCACAAGATGACGAATGTGCGATTTTATTTCTGAACATAATTAAAGACAGCGTAAAAAGCATTTTGAAATGAACCCCATTTGTTAGACAGTATGGTATACTGTTTAGGAAATGGGGTGTTTTTGTATGCCAGAAAAGAAAAAACAAAAGACATATACCGGAAAATTCAAAGTCGAAGCCGTCGAAACAATGCGAAATGAAAATCTGAGCTATAAAGAAACAGCAAGACGCAAAGACGCAGTGCCGGTTACGGCCCTGCCATAATCTGCACTGCGTCTTTTTAATCCTCTGTATACGCAAACAATTCTTCCACCGTGGTGTGAAAGACCTTTGCAATGTCCATCGCCAACTTCAGGGATGGATTGTACTTGCCTTTTTCAAGGTTGACGATGGTTTCCCGGCGCACCCCGACCAGCCCGGCCAACTCCGCCTGCTTGAAGTTGTCCCGCTCCCGGTATTCTTTCAGTTTTGTGACCAGCGCCATGCTCAGAGTCCTTTCTCGTCCATCAGCCAGAATGCAACCGTACGCACGACTTCAATCAGGATCAGGGTTCCCATCAGGCAGTAGCCGATGACCTCGGTGGTAAGCACGAGCCGACCGATGGCACAGGCAAAGCCAATCCCAATCAGGGCGGCCCTGCAGACCTTCAGACAGATGCTGTCGCATCGGTGGAGATTGGCCTCGGCCATTTCGTCGGCAGCTTCCTGCTTATATTTCCGCACCCGGATAGCGCGGAATACAAAATACCAGAACGTGAAGCCACCCACAACGGTCTGGATAGTGGGATAAAAATCCTTCCAGTCGTTCCGTGCCCACATCCAGTAGTAGAGCGCGACCAGAACGGCAAAGATGATCTTACCAGCGACCAGTTCTTTCAACGTGACTTTTTTCATAGGAAAGTTCCTTTCTTGTGAATGAAGATAAAAACAGTAAAAAGCGAGGTGAGAAATTTCGCACATCTCGTGTGATAAATATATCACATGGCACGGAGCATGTCAATAGAAAATGTGCGAAAAATATAACTTTTCCAGAACGCATGATGAACCATGATTTCAAAGGAGAGCTTTTTGAAACATACAACATTTGCACTGGGACTTGTGGGCTGACCGGGAGGTCTGGCAAATACCACAAGCCACGCCTCCCGAAGACGAACAGACACAATTCTTCAGGAGGACGATACCATGAATCGTGAAAACAAACGTAAGACCTTTGAAAAAGGTTACTATAAGACCCACGCCTGCAACGACACCTTTACCTGCAAAGTCTGCGGACGGGTCTGCACCCCGCAAAATGCCGGCAGCGACCACCGCAACCATTGCCCCAACTGCCTGTCCAGCCTTCATGTGGACGAAGAACCCGGCGACCGTGCCTCCGACTGCGGCGGCATCATGGAGCCGGTGGCCGTCTGGGTACGCAAAGGCGGCGAGTGGGCCATCATCCACCGCTGCAAACGCTGCGGAAAACTCAGCTCCAACCGGGTGGCGGCAGACGACAATCCCATGAAGCTCATGAGCATTGCCATGAAGCCGCTGTGCGCTCCGCCGTTCCCGCTGGACTATATTGAGGAAATGACCGCCTTGATGGGCGGCGATGGACGGATGCGGTAAGCCGCAGCCAAAAACAAAAAGGTCGCTGTGCCGGAGAAATGCTCTGCGGTACAGCGGCCTTTTGCAACTTACCCCCTGATTTTTACAACATACTGCCCCCATCATGGAACATCCGGGCGTTCTGTGCTATATTCTTTACAGGGAAAGGAGTGAGGACATGAAGGTAACGGTGGAACAGATCACCCCAGAGCGAGCGGAAGAAATTTTGCTGCGGTGCCACGACCCCAAAGAGCCTTGGGTGGAGGAGATCCAAAGCATTGCTGCCGGGCAGATCACCGTCAACGGCATAGCAGACGGGAAACTGTGTCGGCTGAAACTTGCCGACATCTATTATTTTGAAGTGGTGGACGGAAGTGCTTTTTTCTACTGCCAGAAAGAGGTGTTTTCCAGCAAGCAAAAGCTCTACGAATTTGAAGCTTTGTGTGTGGGCACCATGCTGTTCCGGTGCAGCAAGTCCATGATCCTGAATGCCGGGAAAATATAGCAATTCAACTTTTTAATGCAACAGCAACAACGTTGAATTGCATATCGCAAATATGCTGTTTGAATGTTGCTCTAATTTCTTGACTTGCGATAAGAAACAGGATGTTCTTCCATCCCATTTACCCTTCCCGCTGCTCTACGATCTCCAGACTATCCCGCCCGACATGGCAAAGCAGGAACAGCACCCTCACGCCAGCGGCTTTCGCTTCGGACAGCGCTGTGCCAAACTCCGGCTGAATATCAACATTCGGCCTTACCTCGGCGACGCCTTCCATCTGGATCACAAAGGCTACTGCGCACCGATACCCCGCCTGCTGTGCCTGCGCCAACTCATGCAAGTGCTTCACGCCCCGTTCGGTGGGCGCATCCGGGAAATAACCGGTACCGTCCACTTCCAGTGTGCAGCCTTTGACTTCCAGCAGGTATTTCTGTTCGCCTTTTTCCATGTAAAAATCGATGCGGGATTTTCCGTAGGTAAACTCCGGCCTGACAAGGTCAAACTCCTGCTTTGAGAGCCATTTTCCTACCACCTTGTTGGGGGCCTGACTGTCCATATTGACCCAGCCAAGTTCCTGCTTGCGTACCGCCACAAGGTCGTATTTTGTCTTGCGTTTCGGGTTGTCCGACACTTCCAGACGCACTGCTGCACCGGGCAGCAGCAGTTCCTTGCACCGCCCGGTGTTTTTGACATGGACGGTTTCCACCACACCGTTCACGTCTACATGGGCAATAAAACGGTTGGGACGGTCAAGAAAAATGCCGTCCACGATCTCTCTGTATTTCAATGTTTCCTCCACTTTCATTTTTGTCTGATACGTCTGCGCCGTCCGAGCATCAAAGCAGCAGAAGATGAGCTTCATCTCGTAGTCGGCGTGGCTTTGCAGCCAATCGGCCACGGTATACAATATACTCGTAAGTTGGCTTCTTGCGAGTATCATACTTCATCCTCCGCACAAGGTCAAGCAGAACATTTTCAACGCTGCATCAATCTTCTGACTGCACGCAAAACAGGCTCCTGCAAGCGTTCGACCACCGGCAGGAGCCTGTTCCGTTCTTAAAGCTTCGTCATCCACAGACCATGCAGGTTGCAGTAAGCGTAGACTGCCACCGGCTTTTCGCTGCCCAGTTCAAACACCGCCTTGGGTGCCTGTCCGGGGGTAAGATAGCGGAGCTGTCCGCCGTTTTCAGTCTCCACAAAGAGCCACTGGATGTGGTGCACATCCACCATGGGGTGCTCCACTGCACCCACCGTGACGGTGAGGGTGCTGCCGGAACGCTCTGCCACCGGCAGATGCTTTTCGCCGCTGGCTTCCACGGTGTTGGGGAGCAGCTCCTTCATCTTTTCGCCGCAGCAGACCAGCGGAACGCCTGCGTTGTGGATGGTGGTGACCAGATTGCCACAGTGCTCACAGATATAAAACCTTGCCTTCATATTCAAATCCTCCATCGGAATGTTGTTGGTGTTTTCTGTGACTATATGATAACATTTCCTAGTTGGATTTTCTGTGACCGGGTCACGCAAGGCAATTTTGCTTATCGGCAATAAATTTCAATGGCTTTCTGTGCAAATTCTGCCGCGCCCTCTCCCCCGGCAGCGTTGATGTTCTCCGTAAACTCGCCGCCGGCACCGTACATCTGTCCAAGCTGATGCAGAATGGGCTTCGTGCAGGTATAGTAATTCTCGTTGATAAAGTCCTGCAGCTTCTTCACCTGTGCCTGTACTGCGGGGTCTGCCGGTTCTCTGGTTTGCAGCGTTCCGAATGCCGCTACGATCTCCATCAACTGCTCGTTGATGCTGCCAGATTCCTTCTGCGTCCGCCGGGCGTTTTTTGCCTCAAATTCCTGATACTCTGTGGTTGCGCCCCACTCTTTCTTTGCACGTTCTGCGTATTCCCTGATCTTCTGTGTGTCAAATGCGTTGAAGTCCATAACATTTCCTCCTGTTGTCCGAATCTTCTCCGCAAGAGCGATCAACTTTTCCAGATGCTGTTTTTTCAGGGTCAGCAATGTGATCTGCTGTTCCAGCGCCTTTTCCCGGTCAAACTCCGGGTTTTTCAGAATTTTTCGGATATCCTCCAGTGAAAATTCCAGTTCTCGGAACAGCAAGATCTGTTGCAATCGTTCCAGTGCAGCAGCATCATACAGGCGATACCCCGCCTGCGTTCGATGCGCCGGATGCAGCAGACCGATTTTATCGTAATATTGCAGCGTCCGAATGCTCACCCCGGTCAGATTGCTCACTTCCTTGACAGTCATCATTTCGTTTTCCTCCCTTGCGACAAGCTCAGTATACGCTATGACGCAACGTCAGGGTCAAGTGCTTTTTTAATTTTCTTTCTGCCATTTGCCGCAAGCAGCCCTGTACCGTGGGGATGCCCTCAGCTTCCCATAACGATGAGCACCAGCACGACCACCACCGCAATGGCGATGAGGCAGCCGCAGCCGCTGCCGTCTCCGCCGCCGCCATTGTTGTGGCTGCCGTCTCCGCCGCCGGACGAACCACCAAAGTTGCGGTTGAACGCCGTCATGTACTGGGCATAGCCCGTGGAACCCTTGCCGAAATAGCCGTAATCACCGTTTGCCATGGTATTTTCCTCCGTCTGATGGGTGTTTTACTTCTCTTTCTGAGCTTATTCTATCAGGAGCAGTGTCCCATAAAAATCTCTTTCAGGAAATCGTGACATCCTCTTCCAGCGCCTTTACCGGCAGCGATCTGCGGCATAAGCAACGGCAAGTGGCTCTTGTGTCACCGGCACGGTAAAGACTTCCGTCTGCTGGGGACACCGGAGCAACCACTGTGTGAGCAGATTTCACTTTCGGCGAGAGCCAGATGAAAAACCAGACAGGTCGTTTTTATTGACTTTGCCCCGGCAAAAGAGTATACTCCGTGGCAGTGAAATATTCGGCTATGACGAGAAAGAGTACCCGGAAAGAATGCCGCAGAGAACTGCCGGATGGTGCAAGGCAGTGCAGGGCGTCCGTGGGAAGATCCTCTCCGAGCTTTCCGGCTGAATGGGCGGTATCTACGCCCCAGTAAGCGGGAACGGCAGGCCCCCGTTATCACGGGCCGCGCATTGTTGGATGCGCACTGAGGGGCCGGGCTTTGCACCGGCAATAAGAGTGGTACCGCAGAGGAGTTTATACGCCTTTGTCTCTTACGAACCGTAAGGGACAAAGGCGTTTTTGTTTGCGGGAAAGCCATTTTCCGGATGTTTCATTGCCTTTGCATCCGCAAAAATAAGTGTTCAGAAAAGGAGTATTATCATGAAAACATTGGAAAAAGTAAGCGACTTTGTGGGCAAGTACATGGCCGCCATCGTCATTGTGGTGGCGGCACTGGCGCTGCTGTTCCCCGGCACCTTCAGTGTGGTAAAGACCGCATGGGTCAACACCCTGCTGGGCATCGTCATGTTCGGCATGGGTCTTACCCTGAAGCCGGAGGACTTCAAGGTAGTGTTCAGCCGCCCGAAAGACGTGATCATCGGCTGCATTGCCCAGTTCACCCTGATGCCCTTTCTGGCATGGGCGCTGACCCAGCTGTTCCACCTGCCCACCGAGCTGGCTATCGGCGTCATTCTGGTGGGCACCTGCCCCGGCGGCACCTCCTCTAACGTGATGACCTACCTTTCCAAGGGCGACGTTGCACTGTCCGTTGGCATGACCGCTGTTTCCACCGTGCTGGCGCCCTTCCTCACCCCGCTGCTGACCCTGCTGTATGCCGGTCAGCGAGTGGATGTGAACCCGGTGAATATGTTCCTGTCCATCGTCAAGGTGGTGCTGGTTCCCATCGCACTGGGCTTTGTGGTCAACCACTTCTTCCACGCCTTCACCCAGAACGCCGTCCGCGTGCTGCCGCTGGTCTCCACCACCGCCATCGTGCTCATCATCTGCGCCGTTGTGTCCGCAAACTCCGCCAAGATCATGACCAGCGGCCTGCTGATCCTTGCCGTGGTCATCCTGCACAACCTGCTGGGCTACCTCACCGGCTTTGGCGTGGGCAAGCTGCTGAAGCTGGATTCCACCAAGTGCCGTGCAATTTCCATCGAGGTCGGTATGCAGAACTCCGGTCTGGCCACCTCTCTGGCTGCCGCCCACTTTGCACAGTATCCGCTGGCAACCATCCCCGGCGCTGTGTTCTCTGTCTGGCATAACATTTCCGGTGCCGTCCTTGCCAACTTCTTTGCCCGCACCGCCGAGAAGAAGGACTGATTTTCCACAATACCATAAGGGGCTGCTGCACAAGGTCCGTTTCCTGTGCAGCAGCCCTTTTTGTTCAGTACAAAATTCTGGAGACGTGGTGCTCCTGTTTGCCCAGATACAACTCCACGATCATCCGTCCGTTTTCGGTGTTGCAGAGATTTTCGCTGCAATAGCCGCAGAGTTTTCCGTCCGCCTGTGCCACATAGCGGCGCAGCGGCGGCTGGAGTTGTGGTACGCCAGCAACATGGCTTCAAAGACCAGAAAGCCGCACACAAAGCCCATACCGGCAAACAACTTTTTCCAGAAGTCCATTCCTCGCACCTCGTCCGCTTACAGCGCCGCATCCGTTTCTTCCAACCGGTCGATCCAATGTGGGTCGTCTTTTCTGCACATTAAACGCTTCTTTACGAAAAAATCTTTGAAAGCCAGGGAATCAACGGTTTCTTAAAGGTGATCCCGAAGAATTTTTGCGCCTCTTCTAAATTCATCATCAGGCAATCTCTAGACTTTCGCGCTTCCAATGTTTCCGGCAGTTCTTTCAAAATTCGATCTGCTTCATACGTTGCACCAGCGTCATAGCAAAGCTCATTTGTGCGAGGATAGATTTCAAATGAATCTCTGCTTGTCTTCCATGCATCGCGAATCGTTTTGATCGCGTAACTTCCGGTCACTCTTTCACTGAAATAATCCTCTAAGCTCAGTGTGCGAATATATTCCGGAAGTTCCTCCGGTCCATACTCCTTAAAGATTTCCATAAGAACCTGAGACGATGCCTTCAAAATATCAGGAGCAGAATCCTGTTCATCATCCTTCATTTGCTCCAGCAGTTCCGGAACAAGCTCAAGCATCCGGCGCAGATATTCTCGATAGAATGCCGTTCCGATCTCTCGCTGAACGGTGCGTACAATATTACTGCTCATCACTTCTGTGTTGGTCAAGCCTGCCTGAACACGGCAGATCACCGTCCGCCGAATCACTTCCGGCGCAACAGCTTTCACGTCCTCGTTGGCACTGATCACAACTGCCGGATAATTTACCAGATGCTCTGCAATACCAAAGTCATCATTTTTGATCGTTTCAATTGCGTGCTGGTTAAATCTCGTATTCGTCAGATCGTCTACAATGATCGGCGCCCCGTGCACAGTCTGTTTGAGGCTATCAATACTGGAGCGCGTAAAATCCGGAGCAGAGATCTTCGTTTTCTGCCCGATCATCATTTTCAGAAGTGTTTCCAGAAAGCTCGTTTTTCCAGCCTTACTTTGTCCATAAACAAGTCCGAACACCGGATAAGGCAAGGTATTCTGATTATATCGAACTGCCATATCCCGCATACAGGCCATGAATGGAGAACAGAAAAACCAGTTTGCAAATTCATAGTAGCGGAGCTGCATTCCTGCATGATCTCCGTGGAACTTCTTATAACCATCCATATAGCGCAGAAACAGCTCCACATCCTTTTCAACCTCTGCTTTCGGAGGCATCAGATCCAGTCTCTGATCATTCAAGGTCACGCAACCTTCATCCGGCTCCACATCCAGCTGCGGATACTCACTGCGTTGTTCTTTTTCCAGAGTCTTTGATTCAACCATGCGTTTTCGGATAATTCTGACCTTATCCGGGGACAACATAATTTTCCCTTTTTTATCCGGCTTGGGAACACACGGCTTAAATTTCGCCGCAAGACCTTTCACATCCAGCGCAAAGCGGACCTCCTCCTTTTGCTCCTCCGAAACCGGCTGGATCACGACAGCTTTCTTCACCCGAACCGTTTTGGCGATCGGCAGTTCATCCAGATGTTCCCCATCATCCGCACAAAGGATCGAGTTCTTTCCAATTTCATCTGTGCTTTTTTCTTTCAGCGTCTGATAACATTCCATGTACCAGTCAAACGCTTCATCGCCATCCATATAGCAGATATTCTCACGCTGACGTCCCTCAAACGCAGAAGCAGACATGTTTGCCGACCCCATCACCACACGTTTTCTGCCGTCTTTGGCGGAGAGCAAATAGATTTTTTCGTGGGAAAGAACATCTCTTGCAACATAAAGATGCAGCGTCCCGTTTTCGACCCGATCACTCAGTTTTTTGTACGCTCCATTTCGCATCCGCTCAATCAGCTTGCATTGATATGCCATAATGCTCTGCATGGAATAATCCATAACATCTTCGCATCCAAAGATGATCTCCGCCTGCTCGAAATGATCCAGCAACTTACACACAAAACTGATTCCCGAAGAATATGTAATCCCATAGAGATCGTCAAATCCAGAAAAAAGATCCTGCCACGTCAGGGATTCACAGGATTCATAATTCAATTTCACGACATCCAGATGATTGGAGTTCTTTACGCCGTCCAGATTCTCCATGGTCTGCTGCTCATCAAAAAACGACAGGTTCTCCATACTGATTCGTTCCTTTCATTCAGCTTATGCAGTGGTTTTTGTTTCGGTTTATTCCGAGGGCGCTTTTATCTGTATTTTACATCAAAGTGTGTCCGATAAAAAGACCTTCCACTCAATTTTTTAGCCGCAGATAATATTTTTCAAGGCTCTTATCGCAAACATCCACAATATGCAGCCAATCTTCCCGTATGCCTTGCGGTCCTCGTAGAAGTCGATGAAGCAGTCCACCTCCGGCAGGGCAGCTCTGCCACTGCTGTCCACGTACTCATAGATCGCTTTGAGCAGCACCGGCTTGTAGGAGCAGCTCATGTCCTTGACGCCGTTCTGCCAGTTGAAAAGGTCGATGATCTCATAGTCGAACACATCGATCGGCACATCCAGCCATGCCTCCGGCTTTTCGCCCTGAAACAGCATATCCTAATCCAGCTTGCGCTTGTTCTCCGGTGCCAGCACATACGCCATGGGCTGATATTTTGCAATGTCCAGTACCCGGTGCAGACTGTAGGGCATATCGAACATATTGGCGTTGTCCACAAAGTCAACCACCAGCAGGTCCTCTTTGCCCGGACAGCGGCGTGTACCACCTCAAAGCTGCATTCTTTCGTAGCAGGAATACAGCGATGCCGAAAACCGTTCCATTCGCTCCGCTCTCCTGCTCACAGGGCAAGCTGCTTCTGGCAGAACTGCCAGAATTGTTCGGCAGCGTCCGGCAGGCAGATGCCACGGCGGCGGGACAGATAGGCCATGCGTCCCGGATCCGGGGAAGTAAGAGGCAGTACCGCCAGCGGAAGGCTTTGGAACAGCGGGTCATCCGGCAG
>ERZ1034626.1548-NODE-1548-length-15012-cov-10.036572_pt1 | contig 15012 bp, 8 predicted proteins | sample MGYA00520652_ERZ1034626 | MGnify/ENA primary metagenome ERZ1034626 (study PRJEB33766, sample SAMN09781765) | gut metagenome | biome: gut microbiome | host: Homo sapiens | place: Madagascar | study: EMG produced TPA metagenomics assembly of the PRJNA485056 data... | reverse complement strand
GACTTTATTCCTAACATACGGTGTTACCAACCGGAAAAATCCGCTGACCCAGAATATAACAGATACAAGTAAATTAACTCGGCAAAAACATAAAAGCAAAAATCCTAACTGCTCATATTCAAGCAGTTAGGATTCTTTATGGTGCGCCTGATAGGACTCGAACCTACACGTCGCGAGACACCAGATCCTAAGTCTGGCGCGTCTACCAATTTCGCCACAAGCGCAATTTTGCGGTGCAAAGATACGGTATTTTTTCCACCTGACAAAATTTATTGCGCTATTTATTTTAGAGTCAAAGACATTACACCGTCTGATGGATAAACTGACATTACGACGTTTGATGGATAAACTGACATTACGATGTCTGATGTATAAACTGACATTACATCGTCTGATACACTAACGGAGATTATGCCGTTCAGTCATGGCGACTTGCATAGACATCATGTGAATAGGGAGCTGTGAGCTACCCTATCCCGGCATGATGCAGACAAAAAGAAAAAGAAGCGGGACTAATAGTCCCAAAGGAGACCGGAGTTCTCCTTGCTCAATTCGTCACTTCCACCAGTGCCGCCCTGTGGAGGGGCGATTGGTGTGTTGGGGTCCACTTTGCTCTCTCCACCGGTCTTTGACAATTGTTGCATCACGCCCTCGATATGACATTTCACGAGCGTGGTCTGTGGGGTGATATATGTTTTCTTGTTCATTGTTACATTTATTATTAGTTTCTACAAGCTGTAAGAACTTGACAGCGAAAAGTTGTCAGAACTTGCTGCTACAAGTATTCAGAACTTGTTACTTCAAGTTATCCAGAAACTTGTTTGCTACAAGTATTCTGGAGCTTGCTTACTTCACTACTTTCTTTCCGCTAACCACATACACGCCGCCGGGCAATGCCTGGAACTGTCGGTATGTCGTTGCCACAACCTGTCCGTTGAGGTTATACACCTTACCGTCTGCTGCGGTGACGCTGTCTGCCGGCATGTCGCAGTCGATCAAGATACCGTCGATTGCCGAAGTCTCATCGGTTGTCACATTGCTGCCCATGCCCACGGTGAGTTTCTTTGCCTCAGACACTCCGTTGGTGCCGATATTCTTGAGATAACCACGGAAGCCCTTCAGCGTGCCCGGGTCGCCGACGAAATTCTTGAACGAGCCGTCTTTGTTGCTGATGAAGCAGTCGCCCTTCTTCACCGTCAGGCCATTGCTGTAGCTCGACATCCATACATATCCGTTGCCCTTGCACCATTCTGCCGGCTGAGTGTTCTCTATCGTCACGTAAGGATAGCCTTTCACCTCTGCCGTATTGATAGAGGCGACATCCTTTGTCGGTTTGATGAGGAACGGTTTGCCAGCCACGATATTGTTGTAGGCATGGCGCACGAAAATCGCCTTCGTTCCCTCCACACGGTCAAAATACAGAATCTGCGTTCCGTTGGGAGTATCCCTGTCGTAAGTCTTTCCGAATATGGCATCCACCTGCTGCTTGTTCAGGCTGAACGGCAGCACGCATGTTGTCCACACGCCAGCCGCCATTGCGCGGTTCACCTTCGCCGTGGTCAGTTCGCCAGCCTTGGTCAGTTCGATGGTGTTTGCGGCGGCCTCATCAAATTCATAGTTCTTCACCGTCTGTCCCTTAGCCTCATCAAATGAGAATCCATAGAAACCGAGTTTCGAACCATAGTTATATATATAATATGTCTTGCCAGCCTTCACATCGAAGGTGTAAGTCACAGCCGCATCCACGAGCACCGACCATCCGTGAGAACCCTTCACATTGTCGTCGGCACCATTGTTTGGTGTGGCATAACTGCCCCATGTAACCTTGTTGTCGATGTTGCTCTCATACACGTTGTTCTGGAATCCCGTGGCAGTCATCTCAAACGAAGTCATGCCGCGGAAATGATTCTTCACGTCTTCAATGGTAGGCGAAGGATTGCTATTTTTTTTGCCGCCGCCAGTGGTAGAAGGACCACTCGCCAGTCCTGTGATATTACAAGGATAGTTTGTTATCTTGTACGGATCCTTCAGGTCGCCCGTTGCGTTCTTGTCTGCCACAGAGAGCTTGCCTCCTGTAGCACTGATTGTCGCCTCAGATGCCACCACCTTTCCAGCCTCGTCCAATACGAACACACGACGCTGCGGACGGTATGCGTAAACGCCGCCCGACTTGTCGAACACTCCATTCTGGAACACGCTGACGCTCACCTTACCGTTGGTCTTTGGCTCCACCGTGAGATATGCTCCCGAGCATGGCACATAGAACATCGGATCTACCGTGCCGCCCTTTACCTTCTGCAGTTTGCCGTCATACCACTGAGTCTCGCTTGGCAACGGACAGGCACCGTCTTCCTGACGCGCATTCTGACATGTGAGACCGGGGAGATAATAGTCGAAGCCCTTGATAACCCAGGTTGCCTTAGAAGAGTCTTTTGCCCATTTGTTGTTATCGCCATAGGTGAGACCCTCTTTCGACACGGGAGCCTCAGAGCGGTTGGTGAAGCTCCATCCGCCGAGAGTCACGGCGAGAGTCTTGTTCTGATTGAAGAATGGTGTCATCGGACTGTATGTCATTCCCGAACCAGGAGCCTTCACGCGATATTTCGCAGGGTCGTCAACAGAAACGAGGAGATACGCGAACACATCCTCAAAGCCATTTCCGCTCACTTTCAGCTGTATCTTCACCTTGTCGCCGGCGCTCACGCCTTCGATCTTGCCCGTTGTGGCATCCACTTTACAAACATCGGGTGCGAAGGATGTCCACTCCATAGTGTATTTGCTCTTGTCGATTGCCGTATCCTGTGCATCAGTAACGCTTACGGCTGGAGCATCCACCACCTGACCCACATAGATTGTCTTGTCTGTAGAGGGATCGAGAGTGACTTTAGGAACGGTATAATCACCGCTCACGTCAACAGTGAATGTCACTGCTTCCGGAGCGTCATACTCATCAGCATAGTTGAACTCATCGTCTTTGCCTTGATTTATGACTTTAGGAGTGGCGCTGACCGTTATAGTGTATGTTCCTACTGTGCTGAAGGTGCATGTCATCGTATTATTCGAGTTTTTCAGCCCAGACAAATTCGAGCAAGAGTATTTCACATCGAAATATCCGCTCACGTTCTCTCCTCCATAATTGAGAGGCACCTCGATGGTCTTCTTCGTACCTGTTTTCACCTTGATGGTAGCGCCTTTGAATGCAGGCATGAACACGGGCTTCATCTTGCCCTTCCTCACGGTGAACGTGAAGTTCTCTGTTGCTTTGGTATATTGTCCGGCAAGCGCTTCTGACGGTGTAGCCGTAACGGTAACGGTGGTGACACCTTCAGTATAATTGGACTTGCTTCCTGCCGCCGTGAACACACCTTTGTCATCGAAGGTCACGTTATTGTTGTCGGTAGAGAAAGACAGGGTATAGTCTGTGCCGAGAGTAAGCAGTTTGTCACCAATGCCATACACTCTCACTTCCGGCTGCCGTGTCTCTTCGTCGGTGACATTCATCTCCACGTCTTCCACGGCAATAACCAGAGGAGAGGTCGTCGGAGTAGTGGTCTTGCGGGTGATGGTGACAGTCTTTCCTTTTCCGCTCCAGAAATAAACCACGTTCTTTCCAATCAAATCACTATTCTCTGGAATAGTATAGCCAGTAGCATTTACCTCCGGTGCATCTGTAGTTTTAGTATCAGCCGAGGTAACATAGAAGGAAGAACCACAACCCGGCGCTGCGATTACATCTCCTTTGGCAAGTGGCTTGTCGAGAGTGACTTTCATATATGACTTGCTGCTGCCATTAAGCTTCACGCCTTCAGTCTTGGAAATCATAACAGTTGCCGAACTCTTACCATTATATAATTCTGCGCTTCCTCCAGTTTTATCTGCATTGCCGTCCAGAGATTGGGTAGCTCCACTAGCTACGCTGACATCACTTGCAGCCGTGGTCACCATCGAAAACAATGTCGTCTCCACTATTTCGCCACCTCCAGTATTTTCATTTTTGAAATTAGCCGTCACTTTGGCGTCGGCATTGAGGGAACTGATGGTATATACATTGCCGTTGGCTGCACCACCGTTTGCTGTCCAACTGTCAAACACATATCCAGTGTTTGCCTTAGCGGTGAAGATCAGCTTGGTGCCCTCCTCCACCTGTGTTCCACTTTTCACCACATTGTCATTACCATCCTTGATTTCCACCGTCCCGTTTTCTGCCGTAGCAGTGACGGTGAATTTCTGCTTGTCGGCAGAAGAGTTGGAATTAACCTTGATATTCGTCGCACTCGTCTGTATGCTCGTGTTGCCCACAGTAGCCACGCAGTAGTAGTCGCCTGTGGTCTGAGGAGTAAACTGAGCCTTCGTAGCTCCCTCAACGGCAACCTTTGTCGTAGCGTCATACCACTGGTATGTCGCATTGGCTGCACCCGTGCCACACACCTCCACTTTGGGAGCCGTAGCTCCCGACTGCGTCAGGTCGTAAGCTGGCTTCAGGTCATAAGAGAAGAGAATCGAGGCATTGTCCTGATTCTGATAAGCGCGCTCATACTCCGTTGCCGCCATGATGAAACCGCCGAGCACCTTGCCTTCGGTGATTCCCTCCTTTTTCTCCACCATCGGCACGTCATAGCCCAGCAGATAATATTCATTGGAACCGTCGCGGTATTTCTTGCCACCTTTAGCATAATCATTACCCGTTCCACCGCCAAGACCGGCAGACCGGCAGCTGCCCCATATCTCCAGACTTCCGTCTTTCAGATATGTGTAGTTGTTCACCAGACATTCAAAAGCCTTCTTGGCGTTCTCCTTGTATTTGGCGTCAATCAGTCCGAGACGCACCGCCTTGAACAAAGCCGCAGAGAAGATTGCCGTGGCAGAGGTCTCGATATAATTGGTGGCGCTCGCTGATTTGCCGTTGTAGCTGGTTGCCTTGAAAGAATCTGTTTTGTCGAGCAGCTGATACCATCCGCCATCGCTTGTCTGACGCGCCACGATGCCAGCGGCGAGCTCTTGCAGGTGAGAATTCAGAGTGCTGTAGTTGGCGTCGGTAGTTCTTCCAGCCTTACCCATCGCTTCGAGGGCATCCACGAGGGCGAAGATATACCATGCGTTGGCGCGTCCCCAATAGGCTGCCGAATGAAAGGTGTATGGCTTCGTCGTGCCGTTCAGTCCTGCCCATGTGTCGGCATGCGACTTAGACGTTCCCGTTCCTGCATTCGCCTCAAAGGCGTGATACATCAGCTTGTCTGTAGAATTCCAGCACATGTCCCACACGATATTGAGCTGTTTGACCACCATCTCCCAATCCTTGTCAGCGCTGCCGAACACGTTTGAGCCGTCGCCATTGAAATTCACGATCTGAGCGAGCAGTGCCGAACCCATATATGCGCCGTCGAGCCACATCTGGTTGTTGTAGGCTTCCTTGTGGAACCATCCTCCCACTACTGCGTCGCCGGCGAGAGTGCCAGACGGGATGCTATTGTTCTTGTTGTGGGCAATGAGACCAGTCGTTGCCCTGCCGATAGCCGTTTGGGCATTTGTCTTATCAGTTGCCGATGCATTCTTGTAGTTATAGATTCCGATGTAGAGCTTCACGGCGTTGAGGTCGTCGAGGCTGCCGCCACCGTTTGGCACGCTATTATAATAAGCATCGCCATACTCCTTTACGCTGGCAAACCAAGGCTTCGACCAATCGAAATTCTGATAATAGTCGGCTGCCTCTATCATCGACTTTGCAACGAGACCCGGGACATAGTCCAGCTTATCTTTCGAGTCTTTACGCTTAATCTCCACACTGGTTCCGTCGGCTTTATACTTCGCCAGACCGAAGGCTGTGGAATTGGCATAAAAATCATGCGCTCTGGAGTTTATCGCCCACTGCGAATACCTCACCCCCGGGTTGAACTTCACGCCGTCGCCATCGCCCGCCGCCTTTGCCGCCAGAGTGGCGAAAAGCATAGCGAAGAGAGGGACGATACGCAGAATCCATCCAGACAGGGCATGCCCTTTCTGCGACACGGATATGCCGCAGCCAAAAGATTGCTCTTCTTTCTTCATAAACAGATAACTGAATTTTGTTTGTAAATTAATTTTTATATACTTCTTAGTAGTCTGAATGAGGAGTCTTCTCTTTCCTCATCAGTAAAATATCGAAATTGTCTTCGTACCAAATTGTGCCGGCAAAGGTAATGAAAAAAATTGACTAATCGAATAGTGTGATGTTAAAAAACAAGGAATATATAGCGAAATTGGGCAGATTTCGCATCTATTTTCCTACCCCAATCAGTCAATTACCGTTGAGGGATTCTTAGCCTGACCATTTGCCACAGTCAGACTTTTAGTTTCAGTAATACAAATAAAAAAAATGGTAAGCTATTCCGCCACCACACGTATCGTCATCGTGGTGGGATCGAAGCGGATGCCGCGCTTGTCGATAAACCGCGACAGGGTGCCGTCGGCGGCGAGGGCGGCGGTAGGTCCGGTGATGAGCCGCTCATGAGTCATCACCCACAGGTCGTCGGCAATCTGCAGGGCCAGTTCGAGGTCGTGTGTGGAGAGGAGTATCGTCTTGCCGTTGTCATGACACAGCGAACGGAGCATCTGCAGTGTCTCCACCTTGCTGCCATAGTCGAGAAAAGCCGTAGGCTCGTCGAGAAACACCACGCTGGTCTGCTGCGCCAGAGCCTTCGCCGTCATCATCTTCTGTCGCTCACCGTCGCTCAGTGTGCCTGCCATGCGTCCGGCAAGATGCTCTATGCCCACCATACGCAGGCTCTCGCCCACTATGCGCCTGTCGTCATCGCTGAGGCGTCCGAAGAATCCCGTGTACGGGCTGCGCCCCATGGCAGCCATCTGAAACACGGTGAGGTTCTGCACCTGCGGCCGCTCCGTGAGCACCACTCCGATGAGCCTCGCCAGTTCCTGACGGGTGAACGAGTCAATCTCTCTCTCGCCGAGCATTATCTCTCCGCCGAGCTTAGGTTGGAAGGCGGAGATGGTGCGCAGCAGGGTGGACTTTCCCACTCCGTTGTCGCCAATAAGACAAGTGAGACGACCGGGATGCAGGGCAGCTTCAATACCCTGCATCACCACTCGTCTGTTTGTCGTCTTGCCATATCCGATCGTGAGATCGGAAAGTCGCAATATGTCTTTCATTTCAATTCCTTTTCAGAATCAGTTGTTTCTGCAAGCAGGGCGCGCCCGTTACTTCACGTCGCCCACCTTGATGAGATATTCGGCAATCTGAACGGCGTTCAGTGCGGCACCCTTGCGAATCTGGTCACCGGTGAGCCACAGCGTGTTGCCGTTGTCGTCGGCAAGATCCTTGCGCACACGGCCCACATACACATCGTCGTGGCCGGCACTCTCCAGAGGCATCGGATATACATAGTTCTGAGGGTCGTCTTCGAGGGTCACTCCCGGCGCCGCCTTCAGAGCCTGGCGGATTTCCTCCACGGTGAGCGGACGCTCGGTCTCGAACCACACGCTCTCTGAATGTGAACGCAATGACGACACGCGCACACAGGTGGCACTCGTGCGTACATCGGAGTGCATTATCTTGCGTGTCTCGTTATACATCTTCATCTCCTCCTTGGTATAGTCGTTAGGAGTCATCTTGTCTATCTGCGGAATCACGTTGTAGGCAAGCTGATGAGGGAATTTCTCCACGTGTGTGGTGCTGCCCGTCTCCAGAATGTCCCTGTATTGCTGCTCCAGCTCCGCCATGGCAGCCGCTCCTGCTCCCGAAGCGCTCTGGTATGAGGCGATGTGTATCTTCCTGATGTGGCTCAGCTTGTCGATGGGGTTCAGCACCACCACCATCATTATCGTGGTGCAGTTAGGGTTGGCGATAATGCCGCGCGGACGCTTCAGGGCATCCTCGGCATTCACTTCAGGCACTACCAGAGGCACGTCGTCGCACATGCGGAAGGCACTGGAATTGTCGATCATCACGCAACCGTATTTCGTTATGGTGCCGGCAAACTCTTCTGATGTGCCGCCGCCGGCCGAGGTGAAGGCGATGTCGATATCCTTGAAGTCATCGTTGTGCTGAAGAAGCTTCACCTCATATTCCTTGCCCTTGAAGGTGTATTTTCTGCCTGCCGAACGCTCAGAACCGAACAACACGAGGTCGTCCATAGGGAAATCTCTCTCAGCAAGGATACGCAGGAACTCCTGTCCCACGGCACCGCTTGCGCCTACTATTGCTACTTTCATATCTACTTTTTAATTTGATTTGTGTTTAATAATCGCACGTTTATCTTAATTATTATTGCAAAATTACAACTTTCGATGTACATCTCGCCAATTCTAACATTTTTTTTGCACCTTTGCATTAAATTTAGTGCATTATGATACCGGATATTTCCAATTACCTGCCTGTTACAGACCCGACGATGATTTTCTTCGTCGTGCTCTTCATAATCCTCGCGGCACCTATCGTGATGGGGAAACTGCGCATTCCACACATCGTGGGAATGGTGCTCGCAGGTGTGGTAGTGGGCAAATACGGTCTGAACATTCTGGAGCGCGACAGCAGCTTCGAACTGTTCGGGAAGGTGGGACTTTACTATATCATGTTTCTCGCCGGACTGGAGATGGACATCGAGGGACTGAAGAGCAACGGCAAGAAGGTGGCACTGTTCGGACTGCTCACCTTCCTGCTGCCTTTCGCACTGACCTACTGGGCGAGCAGCTCGCTGCTGCACTATAACCCCACGGCAACGCTGCTCATCAGCAGCATCATGGCATCAAACACGCTCATCGCCTACCCTATCGTTTGCAAATACGGACTGCAGCGACATGTCAGCGTGACACTGTGTGTGGGGGCTTCGATGATAGCCCTGACGCTGGCGCTGGTGGTGCTGGCAGCCATAGTGGGCTCATTCGGCAGCGGCGCCGGAGTGGGATTCTGGTGCCTGTTCCTGCTGAAGATATTCCTGTTTGTGGCAGGTGGACTGATGCTGCTGCCGAGGATGGCACGATGGTTTCTGAGGCGGTATTCGGATGCCGTGGCGCAGTATATCTTCGTGATGGCGCTGATGTTCCTCAGTGCGGCGGTATCGGGGTTCATCGGACTGGAAGGGGTGTTCGGAGCGTTCTTCGCCGGACTGATCCTAAACCGCTACATACCCCACGTGTCGCCGCTGATGAACAGACTGGAGTTCACGGGCAACGCGCTCTTCATACCATATTTCCTCATCGGAGTGGGAATGCTGATAAACGTGAGGGTGCTGTTCACGGGATGGCACACGGTTTTCGTGATATTCTGCATCATATTCTTCGGCACGCTGGGCAAAGGACTGGCGGCATACGTCATGAAGGGCGTGTTCAGGATGCCATGGTCTAACGGCAACATGATGTTCGGACTCACATCATCGCATGCCGCCGGATCTATCGCCATCGTGATGGTGGGAATGAAACTGCAGACCACACCGGGCGAATATCTCGTTGACTCCGACATGCTCAACGCCGTGGTGATAATGATTCTCTTCACGTGTGTCTTCGGATCGATGATGACCGACAACGCCTCGCAGAAGATAACGCTGACCGAGGGACTGGCGTCTGAAAGCGAAGGGAAGAACGACGACGAGAAGATTCTCGTGCCGCTGAGGTCGGGCGGACAGATAGAGACGCTGATGAGCATGGCGCTCATGATGCACAACAACAAGCTGAACCGCGGACTGATAGGTCTCAACGTGGTGTATGACGACGAGGACAGCCAGAAATTCCAGGCGCTCGGAAAGCGCACACTGGAGGAAGCGACGAAGATGGCAAGTGCCGTAGACGTGAGGATGCTCACGCAGAGCCGGCTCGCTACAAACATCACAAACGGCATCATACACGCCTTCAAGGAGTATGACGCATCGGAAATAATAATGGGACTGCACGAGAAGAAGACCGACGGCGACAAGTTCTGGGGGATATTCACACCAGACCTCGTGAACCAGCTGAACAGGCAGATTATACTATGCCGGTGCAACAGGCCGCTGAACACGCTGAGGAGGATTGTTGTGGCGGTGCCGTCGAGGGTGGAGTTCGAACAGGGTTTCTACCGCTGGATAGAGAGGCTGGCGAGACTGGCTGAAAACCTGAGCTGCCGGATAATATTCCACGGAAGGATAGAATCGACATCGCTCATCAATGAATATATACGCAACCAGCACCCGGGAGTGAGGGCTGAATATGTATTGATGGAACACTGGAAGGAATTCACACAGCTGTCGCAGCAGATGAGCAGCGACCACATGCTCGTGGTGATTTCGGCAAGACAGGGCACGGTGTCATACAAACCGGTGTTCGAACGGCTGCCGATGGAGCTATACCGACACTACCACGAGCATAACCTGATGGTGGTGTTCCCCGACCAGAACGGACAGTCGCCTGAGGACATGACATTCACGGCGCCACAGCATCACTCCGTTGACAGTGCTTACTCTTCGATAGTAAACTGGGTGATGAAGAAGATAGACAAATGACGCTCCGACGCATCATGACAAGCCACGGGAGGAAACGGAAGACAACAATAAACCGACAATATAACAGACAATGATCGACATAAAGAATATCACAAAGAGCTTCGGCTCGCTGCAGGTGCTCAAGGGCATCGACCTGCATATAGACAAAGGAGAGGTGGTGAGCATCGTGGGACCGAGCGGTGCGGGAAAGTCCACACTGCTGCAGATAATCGGTACGCTCGACTCGCCCGACAGCGGGGAGATAATGATTGACGGAGTGGACGTGAGGAGACTGAACCAGAAAAAGCTTTCTGACTTCCGCAACAGAAACATCGGCTTCGTGTTCCAGTTTCATCAGCTGCTGCCTGAATTCACGGCGCTTGAGAATATCATGATTCCTGCCTTCATAGCGGGAATGTCGAAAAGCGAGGCTAAGAAACGTGGCATGGAACTGCTGGACTTCATGGGACTCGCCGACCGCGCCAAGCATAAGCCCAACGAACTGTCGGGCGGAGAGAAGCAGCGTGTGGCAGTGGCAAGGGCTCTGGTGAACAACCCGGCTGTGGTGCTCGCCGATGAACCGTCGGGAAGCCTCGACTCCAAGAACAAGGCGGAGCTGCATCAGCTCTTCTTCGACCTGCGCGACAAGACGGGACAGACTTTCATCATCGTGACCCACGACGAACAGCTGGCAAGCATCACCGACCGCACGATAAAGATGAGGGACGGTATGCTGGAGAAGGAAACGGGAAGCGAGTCAGGAAAGTAAACCAAAAGAAGAAAAAAAACGACAAACTATGAAAGGAATAAAATTAGGCGAAATGAACACCATGAAGGTGGTTAAGGAAGTGGACTTCGGCATGTATCTCGACGGTGGCGACGAGGGTGAAATTCTGTTGCCAACACGCTACGTGCCGGAGGGCTGCAAACCGGGCGACACTCTCGACGTGTTCGTATATCTCGACCAGGACGAGCGCCCCGTAGCCACCACGCTGACACCGAAGGCGATGGTGGGCGAGTTTGCTTACCTCGAAGTGGCTTGGACAAACCAGTTCGGAGCATTTCTCGACTGGGGACTGATGAAGGACCTCTTCTGCCCCTTCCGCGAACAGAAGATGAAGATGGTGAGGGGAAACTCGTATATCGTACATATACACCTCGACAAGGAGAGCTACCGCATCATGGCTTCGGCAAAGGTGGAGAGGTATCTCAGCGAGGAGACTCCCGACTACAGACACGGACAGGAGGTGGACCTGCTGGTATGGCAGAAGACGGATCTGGGATTCAAGGTGATTATAGACAACAAATACGGCGGACTGGTATACAAGGACCAGATATTCAAATATATCCACACCGGCGACCGCATGAAGGGATATATCGGCACCGTGCGTCCTGACGGCAAGATCGACGTTACGCTGCAGCCCACGGGAAAGAAGCTGTCGAGAGAATTTTCCGACACCCTGCTCGACTACCTCAAGGAGAACAACGGCTACTGCAACCTTGGCGACAAGAGCAATGCAGAAGATATCTACGACCGCTTCCAGGTGAGCAAGAAGACTTTCAAGAAGGCTATAGGCGACCTGTATAAGCGCCATATCATAACGCTGGAAGAGGGCGGCATGGGTATCGTATTGGTGGAGAAATAGAGGGATAACCGACAGGAACGACATTACGATAAGGATTACCGCAAAATCCCCCCACAGCGTGGGGAACAACACCCCCAATGTGGGGTTTCATTCCCCACGCTGTGGGGGAGAATCCGGACATATATTTTTGTCGGCGTAATTGTATGGATAATGGATTTAAAACGAAACGGCCATCAGGACATTCAATGTAGTATTTTTATCCCTAATGAACTAAAAAGCCTGGGTTATCGCAAGCGGTGCGATTCCCAGGCTTCATTATTAATAGTCTTAAAGAAAAGTATGTACGGAGTTGATTAGAACTCTGCCGTCTTAGGTGTCCTTGGGAAAGGAATCACGTCGCGGATGTTCTGCATACCTGTGACAAAGAGGATGAGACGCTCGAAACCGAGTCCGAAACCACCGTGAGGACATGTTCCGTACTTACGTGTGTCGAGATACCACCACATATCCTTCATCGGGATATGACGCTCATTGATTTCTGCCGTCAGCTTCTCAAGGCTCTCCTCACGCACGGAACCGCCGATGATCTCACCGATCTGCGGGAAGAGAACGTCGGTGCCCTGAACGGTCTGGCCGCTCTTGCCGCCGAATCCAGACTCCTCCTCGTCTATCTTCATATAGAATGCCTTGATAGCCTTAGGATAGTTTGTCATGATGACAGGCTTCTTGAAGTATTCCTCCACGAGGTAGCGCTCATGCTCTGAAGCGAGGTCGTCGCCCCACTCGCATGGGAACTCGAACTTTCTGCCCTTGGCGATGGCGTCCTGCAGAATCTTGATACCCTCGGTGTATGGCAGACGTACGAAGTCTGACTCGAGAACACCCTTCAGACGCTCGATGAGTCCCTTGTCTATCATCTTGTTGAGGAACTCCAGGTCGTCCTGACAATGCTCGAGAGCCCAACGGATACAATATTTGATGAAGTCTTCCTCAAGGTCCATCAGGTCGGCGAGGTCGATGAATGCCACCTCCGGCTCCACCATCCAGAACTCTGCAAGGTGGCGTGGAGTGTTGGAATTCTCTGCACGGAAGGTAGGACCGAAGGTATAGATAGCGCCGAGAGCTGTAGCTCCAAGCTCACCCTCAAGCTGTCCGCTCACCGTAAGCGATGTCTGCTTTCCGAAGAAGTCATCATCATACTTTATCTTGCCGTCCTCGTCCTTCTTCAGGTCGTAGAGGTTCTTTGTGGTAACCTGGAACATCTGTCCGGCTCCCTCGCAGTCGCTCGCCGTGATGATAGGAGAATGGAAATAGAAGAATCCATGCTCATGGAAATATGTGTGTATAGCCATCGCCATGTTATGACGGATGCGCATCACGGCACCGAAAGTGTTGGTACGCAGACGCATGTGGGCATACTGACGCATATACTCGAAGCTCTGTCCCTTCTTCTGCATCGGATAGTCGCTGCCGCAAAGACCATACACCTCGAGGCTCTCACACTGGATCTCTACCGTCTGACCGGCACCCTGGCTCTCAACGAGAACACCGGTGGCGCTGATGCACGAACCTGTGGTGATTTGCTTGAGCATCTCGGCATCAAACTTTGATGGGTCTACTACAACCTGTATATTCTTTATCGTAGAACCGTCGTTAAGGGCGATGAAGTCTACAGCCTTGCTGCTGCGGTGTGTCCTAACCCAGCCTTTCACGTTGACCGTTGAACCGAAATCGGTGAGCTTCAACGCGTCAACAACTTTTGTTCTTTTCATATTGAGTTGATTTCTTGTTGTTTTGCTATTCTTTGTCACAGCTGCCGGATGTGACAATCCGCCGCTGTGAAGAAAAACTCAGAAAGCCCAGAGTTCTTCTCTGAGCCTTCCTTATAGTTATTTTCGATTATTCGAACGCTCCCATGCGCAGCATGTCAACCTCCTTCTCGGTGAGGAAGCGCCAGTCGCCACGACGCAGGTTCTTCTTTGTGAGTCCTGCAAACTGCACGCGGTCGAGCTTCACCACTCTATAGCCGAGGCTTTCGAAGATACGGCGCACGATACGGTTGCGGCCGCTGTGGATTTCGATGCCCACCTGGCTCTTGTCTGTAGGATGAGCATACTCGATGGCGTCTGCATGCACCTCACCGTCGTCGAGAGTGATGCCCTCGGCAATCTGCTGCATGTCGTGGGCAGTGACGTTCTTGTCGAGGTATACGTGGTAGACCTTCTTCTTCAAGAACTTAGGATGAGTGAGCTTGCTGGCAAGGTCGCCGTCGTTGGTGAGCAGAAGCACACCGGTGGTGTTTCTGTCGAGGCGTCCTACAGGGTAGATGCGCTCAGGACAAACGTTCTTCACGAGGTCCATCACAGTTTTGCGCTGCTGTGGGTCGTCGCTTGTTGTAACATAGTCCTTTGGCTTGTTGAGGAGCACGTAGACCTTCTTCTCAAGAGACACGTTCTGGTCGTGGAACTTGATCTCGTCGCTGCGCTTCACCTTTGTACCGAGCTCTGTGACTACCTGTCCGTTGACGGTAACCACACCTGCCTGGATGAATGCGTCGGCCTCACGACGGCTGCAAACGCCGGCGTTGGCGAGGAACTTGTTCAGACGTACCGGTGCATCCGGGTCTACGTTGACTTCCTTATATTCTATTCTCTTCTTGAGACTGTACTTTGCATTTGGATCGTAGTCGGCTGTGCGAGGGCGATAGCCACCCTGACGGTTGCCATAACCGCCCTGACCGCCACGCTGCTGATAACCGCCCTGACGGTTGCCATAACCGCCCTGGCCGCCGCGCTGCTGATAACCGCCCTGACGGTTGCCGTAACCGCCCTGACCGCCGCGCTGCTGATAGCCACCACGCTGCTGATAGCCACCCTGACCGCCGCGCTGCTGATAACCGCCACGCTGCTGGTAGCCGCCGTTGTCGCCGTCCTGGTTGTAGCGAGGACGATAGCCGCCCTGACCGCCACGCTGCTGATAGC
>ERZ1034626.1543-NODE-1543-length-15026-cov-47.229243_pt1 | contig 15026 bp, 12 predicted proteins | sample MGYA00520652_ERZ1034626 | MGnify/ENA primary metagenome ERZ1034626 (study PRJEB33766, sample SAMN09781765) | gut metagenome | biome: gut microbiome | host: Homo sapiens | place: Madagascar | study: EMG produced TPA metagenomics assembly of the PRJNA485056 data... | reverse complement strand
TAACAAATTTAGTTTAACCATCCTAAAGGTGACAACTTTTTCACGTATAAGACAGATGGCTTGCTCGAATGTACTGCCGGATTTGTAAAGATGATGTTGTCGGTCTTGCTCCATGTATCGAAGATAACTAGCGATACGGAAATAGCTGATATTGCGAAGCTGTAATTTGGCTGTAGCAACATCCTCTATCATTAGTCCTCTGTTTTGGAGCAAGGCTAATTGTTCATCTATATTTATCGGTTGTTTGTCGTAGTTCATATACCCATATAAAAAGCGAAGTCCCACCGTGGTACGCATCGTTGAGAGGCGTGGTGGGATTTGTTGCTGCAAAAATACGCTTTTTTGTCGGAATCTCCAAATGTTTTCTTAGAAAACTGCATTTCATGCATGGGATTTTACACAAAAAGTTCTAATTGCCATAAAATTCTCATCGTAATTCATTGGATATTTAGAAAATTATCGTATCTTTGTCCCCGAATTAAGGTGTTCTTTGTATATTGCAAAATACAGAAACTAGCAGTAGTCCGCTCGTTTCCATATTGTTATCTATATGATATAGGCAAACGCCCAACTTCTTGATATTCAATCAAAGTCCTATTTAGAGCGAGTTAAAACTATTAATTTTACGTTCTTTTCCCAAAAAGGGGTTGTGCAATAGTGGCTTAAAGGCTAAAAGCACTACCTTTGAATGCTGTTAAATATGGTAATGTTCAAAGTCACAATTTGTGATTTTGGAAAAATGAATATAAATATGACAGATAAAATAGAAAAAAAGGAGAGCAGCGAACTGTGTATATCACATAGGTGCATCCATTAAGGACTTAGGCAAAAAGTGGTTTGGCTTCTCAAAGATGGAGATTCTTACACCAGATGAATTGGTGGAACGAATCAACAAAGAGTAATCAATACGCAATATTTCAAGAATACGAAGATGAAAATACTATTTATATTAACATTGTGCTTCTATATTAATGTAGAAGCACAATGTAAAAGTAATAAATCAATATATGGCAATGCCATATCTGTGTTATACGAGAAATTACTAAAGGATAAAGTCTCGTCAAAAAATGATACTCTTTATCTTATTTTAGATGAAAAAGTGAATTTTAATAAAGAACAAGACAAGATAAGCAAAAATATTTCTTTTAAAGTCCCTTTTTTGAGATTGGGAGAAAGTTCACCTATATATAAGATGAATCCATATCTTATTTATAAAAAACAAACAAATTAAAACAATATGAAAAAAAACTTTTCGAACACAAAGACTATGAGATTAGTTCTCTCGGTATGTTTTGCTTTGGGGGGATTTTGTGCACAAGATTCCAACCTTTATGCCCAGCCTGCAAGCGGCTGTAAATTAGCTTCACAAACCGTCATTTTGCCCTGTACGGAAGTAGCCAACTTAAACGGCTTGGTTATTCCCTCCAATTTCTTCAAGGAAGCCTGCAATGGAGGAGCTGTTCTTTCGGTTACAACAAAGACTTCCAATACAGGTGCTTCTTACGCAGATGTGAAAGGCATTATTCGTTCTGTTGACCCCGATGCCCCAAACATAGAATGGGAGATTCTGTTGCCAATGAAATGGAATGGAAGAAGTTTGCAATTGGGAGGAGGTGCCAACAACGGTTCCATCCCTAACGTTCATGGCACATCAGCATTCGGAAGCGTGAAACCTATCGATGCCGGTTATGTGGTCTATGGAGATGATTCCGGACATCAGTCGAGCAGTGGTATGGATGCATCGTTTGCTTCTAACGAGGAGTCTCTGAACAATTATATTCGACAACATCTGATTAAAGCGCATGACGTGATGCGTTATGTGGTGAACCATTTTTATGGACAGGAGCCTGTGTTTAATTATTTTGCTGGTTGCTCTACGGGAGGACGCGAAGCCTTGGAATGCGCCACCACCTACGGCAAGTACTACGATGGCGTTTTTTGCTCACAACCGGCTTCCAACTATGTGCTGGCACGACTGTGGGGAGCCGTTCTCTCACAAGCTGTTTACAAAAATTTTGATGCTGATACTTATCCACATTCGGACGGGTATATTGACGAAGAAACCCTCAAGGGCATACAGCAAGATGCAATTTCGCTTTACGACAAATGGGATGGAATAGAAGACGGAATAGTCTGCAACATCTTTGCAGCGCGAAACAACCGAGATAATTTTTTGAACATCATCCAGAAAAAATATCACTTGACAGATGCCCAAATGAATACGATAGATGTATATGCCAATGGCTTCCGTTTGGAGTATGCCATGAAAAACGGAATGAAAACCTACAAAGGGTGTTCTGCCTTAGAAGGTGGCGCGATGGATTTAGGTTCAAGTGAAGTGCCACGTGAACCACTCGACACCCGATACAATGTGCATCATGGAGACCGCGCCGATGGTATATTCAAGTATTTCTTCACCAAAGATCCGACATGGAAACTGATAGAACATGACTATTTCCATCCTGACGAAAATTTATATCGCATATTGATGGATGCCTCGGCACGCTATGATGCCAACAGCCCGGATTTTGATGATTTTATCTCTCATGGCGGAAAGCTGATATTGTTTTCCGGCTGGATGGACATGTCGATGAGTCCTTGGCAATTGATTGATCAATACAAAGGGTATGTTGATAAATATGGACAAAAAACGACCGACTCCTTCTGCAAGTTCTACATAATGCCTGATGCAACTCATGGGTGGGGCGTAACCATGGACTATATGAGTTGGCTTGACCAATGGTGTACTACGGGAAACTATCCGCAAGAAACCCTTTATGCCACCATGCGTAGGACCCATGGGCAGATGCCTATGGCCGAATATCCTGGATGGGTGAAATACATAGGTGGTGACCCGATGTCCGGAACAAGCTATCAGATTATCAAACAAACAAACGAATAAACATATGAAACGTTTCTTTTTATTCTTTTTTGCCAGCCTGTGTGCGGTAATACCGGTATGTAGTCAAGTTAATGTCTTGGAACGTTGTACCCCCGAATCACAAGGAGTCCCTTCGGAAAAGATTACAGCTCTATTCGATTCGCTGATGACGTTTCCGAATACAGACATTCATAGTGTAATGGTTTTGCGACATGGGAAAGTCATTGCAGAAATGTATCCGGCTCCTTTCAAGCCAGAATATGGTCATCAGTTATTCTCTTGTTCGAAGACATTTACTGCTGCTGCGGTGGGCATAGCCATTATGGAGAATCGTTTAAGACTTGACGACCGGCTTGCCACCTTTTTCCCCGAACTTTTACCCGATTCCATCTCTGAATGGTTGGCCGAAATAACTGTCCGTGACCTGCTGACAATGACTTCCGGTTTTGAGGTGGATACGAAGATGAGGACATTTTCTTCACATTGGATAGAGGGATATTTGAAACATCCTATGGTGGCAAGACCAGGGGAACGGTTTGCATACGACTCTATCGACACTTATTTGCTTTCGGCCATTGTTCAACGAGTCACAGGAATGAAAATGATGGATTACCTTAAGCAACGTCTTTTTCTCCCATTAGGCATTACAGAGGCTTATTGGGAAGAAAGTCCAGAAGGCATCAATAGTGGAGGCTGGGGGTTGTATTTGCAGCCTGAGTCTTTGGCCAAATTCGGGCAATTGTTGTTGAACAAAGGGGAGTGGAATGGAATGCGGTTGTTACCTGCGAAATGGGTAGATGAAATGACCTCACGGAAAGTAAATCTACCTAACGGCGACGATTATGGCTACCAGATGTGGATGTGTGCATACCCCAATGCATCGCGTGCAGACGGGGCGTATGGACAATATATTATTGTCATTCCCGACAAAGAAATGGTCATCACTATCACCCAGTGTTTGACTGGCAATGGGGGGAAGGAGCAGAGCCATATATGGAATGTCCTTTTGCCTCACGTCTCTGAAACTCCTTTGGCAGTAAAAAAAACAAAAAAGTTTGCAAAACGTTGGCAACAATATAGCCATCCGATACCGCAGGGAAAGGTGTCTTCTTCAACTATGAAGAAAATACAGAGTAATAATTACCAATTGGAAGACAATGTGTTAGAATGGCGTTCTTTCCGTTTTGAACCTTCCGAGAATGGCTTGTCTCTCTACGTGATGGATAAAGCTGGGAAAGAAAGTAAAATCGCTTTGGGTTATAAAGAATGGAAAACCTCCCCCATCTCTTTCTATCCACCCAATTCCCGTCGATCCACATTGGGCAGTTTCAGCAATATTCCCACCCCTTTTTTAGTAGGTGGAGCTTATGCGTGGGGCAGCCATAATCAGTTGGAAGTTAAGCTCCACTTCGTTAACTGGATGAGTGCGGTTAAGCTGGTTTTTAATTTCCAAGACGACAAGATGCACGTTGATATTTACAGAAACTTCGACAAATCCCACACATTCACACGAAAGAAATTTTCCGGATTATAGGGGGCGGCGTGACTGATTTTCACTAAAAAATCAAAGATTTATGTATCTCGCCTCTGTCATTGCACGCAAGGTGGAGTTTAAAGCCATGGCCACGGCTTTCGGAAAATAAGACTTCATCGTACCCTTAATGAAGAACAGGTAGTAGTGCTTGGAATTGCGGAATGTACCGAAATGAAAATACAACAGAATGGTCATGATTTCACTGTCGGACAACGGCGCTTGGCGACGTCTACGCTTGACTCCGCTATTGTCTTCAAGTAGATTTCCTGCATCAAAATGTTTGCAAAACTCGTCTATAATACAAAATAATTCTGTAACTTTGTAATCGGTAGTCATATCAAATATATTTGTAACTAATTGATTTTCACCTATAAAGATACAAAATATTTGTGAGACTACCAACTTTTATAAACTATTTCTTATCCCGAACTGGGGTAAATATTTACTAACTTTACCACGAAAAAAATATAAACTCCAATCCGGAACTGTGAAATAAAGTTCGGAATCGAGTAGGAGATAAACACCTATGATTAGTGTTTACCTACTACTCGATTTTGTCAATGTATGATGCGACATAATAGACAATCGAAATGACCGTATAAAGGAAACACGGCAAGAATATCCAAAGCAAAGTCTTTACTCAACCATTTGACAACCAAACTCCTTCATTCCTTGACATCATATTAGACATATCATAGAAATGGCGAGTGAGGATTTCTTTGTTTTTCTTTCGGTGGTCTTCAAGAAGTTTGGACTCGTCGCCAATGAGTTTCTTTCTGTCATCTGTCAGTTTCTCAATGTCGGCATCATCAACCTTAGCCTTGAATTTTATATCTCTCACTTTGGCAATAAAGCTATCAATGGCTTTTGTAATAGCGTCCGCTTTATCGGTGGCTTTTACAGATAACTACTCCATTCCATAATACACCTTCTTGTACCAGCTTGCCCAATCGGGTAAATACTTGGCGGCTGCATTAACCAAAGCGTCCGACTTGAAGTCAAAGAACTTATGAGAGTGCTTTGTGAGTTCGCGATATTCATTCATAGTTTTGTCGAGGAACGTATTTTCAGGATGGGTTACAACGGAGAAAAAGACATCAGCGAATACCGCACGGTTTTCAAGTTCTAAAGCAAACATCTGGTTCCTCCAAAGTTGGTTCATGCCACCTCTAAATGGACAACCAGTTCCCTTATAGCTACCATTGAAAAACAATGACTGGGCATCCATGATATTCCAGTAATAATAGCCACAATGCTTGTGATAATAGCACTTCTCGTGGTCATTCAACAAATCTGCCATACTACAAGTGGTGCAGTTAGCCTTCTCCGATTTAGAAATGCCCTTTGAGCGATAACCTCCGCATGTGGTAAATTCCTGTTCTGTCAACTTGTGCTCAATCAGCCATAGGCATAACTTATTGTCTTTGTCTCGATATACAATAGCAACATCAGAGTCAGTCCCTGCATGAGGACTATGGTCACCAAGCAGTCCTTTTGAGCCCTCTAATGAAGATTCCCAGTATTCAAAGCAATATCCTTTCCGTAATTGTTCTCTGTCGATGTGGGCGAATCCTTTTGGTGCAACTCCAGAGGCTAAGAGTATTTGCTCTGCTTGCTCGCTTTCAAGGATAGGAACAAACAGGTTGATGCATGCTGTCTGTGAACTTGCGACATGTGCTGATGCCGCAAGATGGGGTTTGTAGGCAAAACGGCTTGCTTGAATATCTGCCACCACAGGCTTTATGCCAGCATATAACATAGAAGGAAGTTTTTCTTCACAATATGGTTTGGGGAACAAGCAATCGTGTTCTACACCATGTGATGAGATACCCTTTTCTACGATTCCAAGATTTTCCTTCTTATATCTTATCAAGTGAGAGTACACTTTCTTCTTAAAATCTTCGTAAGTCATGAGTTGTTAATTATTTTAGGTTTATTATTGTTGGGTTATTTATCAGATTGTACCTGCTATCCACCACACAGGCATTGCTATATATTACATTCCCTATCGTTGCTGTACCATAAGCGTCATGCTCGTGACCAAACAAATGGCAGGTAGAATGTAAAACTTTCAGGTGTTCCGCAAGGGCTGCATTGCCTCTATGCTCAGGACCTTTTCCGTAGTCAGCGATGTCACATATTCCTTTTGGGGGCATGTGCGTTACCAAGACATCTATATCGTCTGGAATATTTTGGATTAACATGTCCAGTTTGCCATCCATACAGTCTTCCATGAACATCGGTATGCCATAAAACTTCATGCCATCTATGACAACGCTGTTGCTGTTGAGGTAGTGAACGTTTTTGGAGAGTCCACCAATATGGTCTGCCCCATACATACACATATCATGGTTGCCAGCAATGAAAACCTTGTGCTCATAAGGTAAGTTACAGAACCAATCCATGAAGTCATACGCTTCCTCTTCACTTCCTGCAAAAGTAAAGTCACCGCTATGCACTATGACATCCGCTTCGGGCAATGACCTCAAATTCTTGTGCTGGCCATGCGTGTCAGACAAATGCAATATTTTCATTTTCAACGCAAACTTAGATACATTTCAATTTCTTGATGCATACTTCTTGTTGATACAGGCGTGCCAAAAGTCTGTTCTACCTCCTTTTTATTTCTGCTACGATACCCTTTGTCTCTAAAGGGTCATCGCATTCAATCGTGTATTCCATAATGTCATCAAAGGCATTATGAACACACGTTCTCTGTTGATAGGAAAGTTGCTTCTGTCGTACCTGGTGTTTATAGTATAATATAAAAACGAATGAGGTGCAAAAATATACGCAGGTTTTCGTCGTTTTAACACAACATTAACACATAGGGATGGAGCTTGTGATGGCGAAAACGGAGCATGCCAACTTAGATATCCGTGTTTTTGATAAAAGCAACCCGAATGGCATCTGTGCTTATTTGTGCGATCCGTGGGCGAATAAAAATTTTAGCGCATTGTGCGCTTAGTTGTCGCCCACAGATTCCGCGGATTCCCACAGATTTTTCGCATACCAAGAGCGTGTGACACTCTCCTTGTCGCTGACAACCCAAGCGGGCTGAAAGCCCAATGACCTCCTTAGCCCAGGGCAAGCGAAGCGACATCCTGGGTAAACCGCCACACCCTATCACATCACGCCCTGCAAGGGCAAAAGTAAACATAACACGCTCTGCTTCAGCACTTTTTCCCTTACATGGCGCAAGCTCCACGGCACATTATACCCAGGGCGCCGCTTCGCTTGCCGCTGGGCTATGAACTTCTGCCCCTTCGGGACGTGCCCGTCTGACCGCATGTCAAGCCCCGTCATGTGGCATACAACTTCATCGTACTTTCCGCCTGCAAAAAATCCGTGTCGATCCTTTGCGCCGGCGGCGCATCGAAACCCAAGCAGTAGGCAGCGGAGCAAGAGTAAACAATCCGTGAAAAAAACCATCCGTGCGCATCGGTGCAATTACCTTCCGTTGGTCGGTGGGGCTTCGCCGGGTCTCGTGTTTTTTGATAAAACAGCCCGCACGGCATCTGTGAAAATCTGCGTGATCTGTGGGAGAACATTCCCGTGCCGCATGCCCCATTCCAAATCCCACATCCAACATCCCACATCCCACATCTCACATCCCACATCTCACATCCCACATCTCACATCCCACATCTCACATCTCACATCCCACATTTCACATCCCACGCTCCACATTCTCAACACTCCTCCCCCAAATCTACACGTTTTTGCCCGTTGCGCCCCGCCCCGCGTCCAAATACGCCATTCTCAGCGCATTTTCGCAACCGTCTAACCATCAACCACTTACCTTCCAAGCTCTCCCACGCCACATTCCAAACACGCCATTCCCCACCACGAAACGCCATGTTTCGCCCCTCCATCCCTGCCCTTTCGAGGCTCCATCCCTTACCTTTCGCACCTCGATCCCTAAGCCCCCGCAATCCGATACATGCCCAACGCCCGCACCGCCCTCCGCTTACGGCCTTTCCACCCGTCCCATTCCGCCTCCGAACCCCAAAAATCTCAACTCCCCGCCCTCTGTTTCACTCAAAATCCCGACACAAGATTTGCGCCAAATATTTTTAATGTAGTGTGGTTTTCATCATATAGATTGTTGGGAGTTGAGCGTGGAATGATTTATCAGGTGGATAGTTGGATTGATGGGCTGGGCATGATGCAAAAGTGCTACGAGCGTAGCACTTTTGCCGTGGTCGCACAATCTGCTGCTGTTGAGCAAGCGACTGAATGATGAAACCACACTATATTGTGCGCAGGAAACCGTAACCAAAGGTTGGAATCGCGACTTGTTGCTCAATGCCATCAAACTCAATATGTATGAGACCCAGGCATTGGCACGAGTAGGCAACAATTTTGGCCACACTCTTCCTGCCGAACAAGCGCAGTATGCCAACGAGGTGTTTGGCAGCAGCTATGACCTTGGTTTCCTGGGAGTTACCAGCGCCTTTCAGGCGCACACAGAACAATCCTAACTGCTTGAATATTGGCAGTTAGGATTTTTGCTTTTTTAAATTGCCAACATAATTCGTCGCTAATTTGTTGTGGTTGGCAAAGTTTATGTTGTTTTCATCCGTATTTCTCATAATTTCATTGCATTTCACTTGACATCGCCCATTTTATGAGTCACCAAATGACAAACTATAGTCAGGTAGATTAGCTCACATATTCTATAAATTGATGTATATTTCATCTATATAATACAAATGTCACTATCTAACATAATAATTCAATACCTTTGTTCGTTATTCTAATAGGAAATCACTATTTTGTACAATCTAACAATTAAAGACTGATATGAGCAAAGATATAAACAGACTAAAGGTTGTCCTGGCTGAAAAGAAACGAACCAACAAATGGCTTGCCGAACAATTGGGCAAAGACCCTGCCACTGTTTCAAAATGGTGTACCAATACCATTCAACCGAATGTCGAAACATTGGTGGAGATAGCCAAATATTTGAATGTAGATATACAGGATTTGTTTTGGTCGATTGAGAATATTACTATTGAATAAATATCAAGCAGTATATAATTTAAAATTTTCAGTGTTTTTTTATTTTACTAATAGTGATAATATATAATAATTAGCATATGAATAAGAAACAATTAATAAGGGAGGTGGCAAGAAGAACAGGATTTTCTATTCGTCTTTCCAAAATAATTGTAAACTGTTGCATAAAGACTATACTTTCAGAATTGCAACAAGGACATAGAATATCTTTGAAGGATTTTGGAGCATTTCATATCATTAAAAGCTTGGGAAGAACTTATTTTGATATTCAAAAAAAAGAAATGAAAAAATCATCAGCAAAGAATATTGTAAAATTTGTTCCATACAAGAAAATTAAGAAACAACTTAGTACCAATGTCGTTGACGTTCATGATGAAAATGATGGTTCGATAGAGAATATAATAACATTAGAACCTCGTGTATTCATCAATCCAGCGCTTACCCCCAAAAAACTTAATCCTAACAATTCAAGTCCTCTGTCCGGAAAGCAGAATATAGGAAAGAGATGTAAACATAAGCAGGATGTAGCTGAACATAATCTTGCTTTTGAAGGAAAATTTCTATATGACAAGTTCCAAGGAGAATTGGATCATGACAGTTTTCCGTCGGTAAAGGTTCCGCAGCATGATACTTCTATTCTAATTCCTCAACGTGATAAAACAGGAACAACAGTTGGTGTTATGGAACCAGTGTTGTTAAGTAGCATACGCAAAATGTGTCAGGAACTTAATAATATTATAGTTCTTGACAATGTGAAATTACCGATATTGAATAGAAATTATTCATATCGGCCTGACGTGTGCCTTTATTGGAAAGAACGAAACATATATGTAGACATAGAAGTAGATGAACCTTATGATATTGTAAGTCGCAAACCAATTCATTACAAAGGCAATGGCGACAATCTACGTGATAGATATTTTATTAGAAATGGATGGTGCGTAATACGTTTTGCGGAGTCGCAAATACATAAAAATATAGAAGGTGTAACCAACTATATTAAACGTATGCTAAGATGGCTGACTAATGATGAGAGTATTAAATATGATGAGGATACATTAGAATCCGTAGAAAGGTGGACTTACGAGCAAGCTGAGCAAATGGCCTCTGACAACGCAAGGGAGCATTATCTAAACTTGTCAGATTATGTTTCCACAGACAATACACAAACGAACCATGTTTCTGCTACCTATGATATAGAGCGTTTGGGATTTTTTAAGCCTAATGAAGATGTTTTGCCTTCAATAGAACAATCTAAATGGGTTTCTGTCATTGATAAAATTGCCCAAATAAATTGTGATTATTGCAAAGTGCTTAAAAATGACGGTTATCAATGGGTCTATAAAAATAAACAAATAAAAATTGTTTCTCACAGCGGCAACAAGTTCATAACAGGAAAAAGCCCCCTTGAATACGAACTTGAAATTCCAGTAGACGAAATTAAAGATATAGTTCCGATGGAAAAATTGTTCTCTGAGAAACAATGGGAGTATAATCCTTGTATGCAAAGTGAAGACTTTTATACGATGAGAAAAATTCTCTTTAATGCTATTGCTAATGGCAACCCTATATGGATTGCATACGATTCAAACAACTCGGGGTATAGTACCCGTTTCTTGTCCAACTTAGTATTTTGCTGGATGGGAGCGACTTACGATGCCCCGCATATTGGATTAGGCCATTGTACAAAACATGGCATGAACTCATTATCACACTTTTATGCATATTGTTCTAATCGAAAGGAGTTCAGAATGTTTGCTGCAGATGAAAGAATAAGAGAACTTAAAGTGCTGAACTGCGAACATGTATATATTGCTACAGAAGTATATGAACGTAGCTTTGCCAAACTAATCATGTCGATATATGACAATTGTAATGGAAATGCTTTTTTTGAAAATGCAGATAAAATCCTTGAATATATGCCAAAGCGTGAACTCGACTCTCCGATCACTCAAGTAAATTTGGCTGATTTTCATGTTTTGAATGGAGATATTTATAGAGCCATAGAATTATATCAGCAAAAACCATCAGGACTGTTTCTTACGCCTTCTTGCACATGGGGGGAAGCATGTATTGGTGATATTAAGTTTTTTATAAAATTATTCGAAGATCACCTCAAAGATAGTTCTGATTACTATGATTTCAATGCCCAAAAACAGAAACAGAATTTCGAGAAGGTTTTAGGTTTGTTAACACAATCTCCTTGGATGCGACACAAATAGACAGATCTTATATTGCGTTTTTGTAAGGTATGGATTTAACAAAAATAATTGAGATGAGTAAAACAAATAACATATACAAACTTCTGTCTAAAGGTGAGCGTGTAACGCTCGAATGCAAGAAAGCCACGAAATGTGTTCCAGGTTCTCTATGGGACACTTATTCTGCTTTTGCCAATACATACGGCGGAACAATACTGTTGGGTGTAGTTGAGTACATGGACGAGCATGATAAGGACAAGCGGTTTGAGATAGTTGGTGTTGAGGATGCCGACAAAATTCGCAAGGACTTGTGGAATACTGTAAACAGTCGTGAAAAGGTGAATATCAATCTTCTGTACGACGATGACATTCAGACGATAGATGTTGACGGCAAGAAGGTTATTGCCATCAACGTGCCTCGTGCCGATTATACAGTCCGTCCTGTCTATATCAACAACAATCTGTCAAGAGGAACTTTCAAACGCAACCATGAAGGCGACTATCATTGTACGGAGCAAGAGTTGAAAATGATGCTCCGTGATGCCAATGAAGCTGGCAATGATGGATTGTTGTTGGAATACTACACAATGTCCGACATTGACATCGCAACATTGGAACGCTTCCGTCAGATGTTTCAGAACTTGCATCCAGAGCATCAATGGAACTCGGCAGAACATAAGGAGTTTCTAACGAACTTTGGAGGTTATACACGAGACCGAAGGACAGGAAAAGAAGGACTGACTATGGCTGGACTTTTAATGTTTGGCAAAGGATTGCCAGTCCGTGAGCGTTTCGACAATCTGCGAATGGACTACATTGATAAATCCAATTTGATAGGTGACCAACGCTATAGCGACCGATTGACATACGATGGGACTTGGGAAAACAACCTGTTCAACTTTATCCGCATGGTCATTCCGAAACTGACACGTGATTTGCCTCACCCTTTCAGTATGGACGGTGTAGTGCGCAAAGACGATACGCTTCAAGCCAAGGCTGTGCGTGAAGCCGTTACAAATATGGTTATTCATTCCGATTTTATGGTGAATGGAGTGCTGAAAGTTGAAAAGTATGACGATTGTTTTGTTCTGACCAATCCAGGACTTCTGAAACTGCCTATTGAGCAGATTTACAAAGGTGGCGAGTCAAAGGCACGTAATCAGCGTATGCAGAATATGTTCCGCATGATAGGCTATGGCGAGAACCTTGGCTCGGGTTTTCCACTCATTCTAAACGCATGGAATGAAAAGCATTGGATAAAGCCTGAGTTACAGGAACAGCCTGAACTTATGCAAGTAAAATTGACATTACATATTCAAAACGATGTTTCATATGGTTCATCGAATGACCCAATAAATGACCCAATAAATGACCCAATAAACTTGACCGAGAGGCAGAAGATGATTTTGCGGATGTTCTCAGAGGAAAAGAATCTAAGCAGAGAAAGGCTTTGTGAGAAAACAGGATTGTCGGATGCCACCGCCAAGCGTGAAATAGCATTTCTCAAAAAGACTGGCTATTTAGAACGTGTCGGCAGTTTCAAGAGTGGATATTGGAAAGTGTTATCAACATAATTGTATTTTGAGCCAAATGTTCAATGAATGGGAAATACCATTGAACATTTGGACTCATTATTTACCGCCCACGTCGCACCCTATACTTCGCTGGTTGCATCATCGCAGCCGACAATCCGAAGGCAAAGGCGAGCACATTGCTCTGGATGTCGTCGCCGAGGCGATAGCCGTCTTTGATGGTCCACACACGACACTCCTTGGTCATGCAGATGTTGAGGATCTCCATGATCATAAACAGGTTGCGGCCAAGGCGCGATAGCTCGCTACAGATAATGATGTCTCCTTTATGGACCTTGCTTCAGCACTGGAAGCCAAACGAGCCGACCTTGACAAGGAGATTGAAGGTTATCTGAAGGAATTGGGATTGGCGTAACCATATCAACCAAACGGTTGGTATGGTCATGCTTGAAAATAAAGACTTTATATGTGTCCAATGCCCAACTATCCAATATTTTAGGTTAGTTATAACTAAAGAGAGACAAAAGAGAACGAAAAGCAACCTGTTGGTTTTTTCAACAAGTTGATAGAGAGCAAAAGAAAATGGCAGAAAAGAACAATATACCGCAATTTGTGAATAGCGATTCGTTTATGGCAGATAAGAACTATGTGAAGTGGTTGTCTGACTTGAAGAAACGCTTCCGTATGGCACAGCTTAAAGCAGCTGTCAAAGTGAATACGGAAATGCTCAAATTCTATTGGAGTTTGGGCGAGGACATTTGTGAGAAGCAGAAGCAATACAAGTGGGGCGCAAACTTCATGAAAAGGTTGAGCCTTGATTTGCGTGCAGAATTTCCACAAGCAGAGGGATTTTCATGGTCTAATCTCTATAAAATACGAAAATGGTATTTGTTCTATTCTTCACAAATTGAATTTTTGTACCAAGCTGGTACAAAATTACAAAAGGTGGATAATGCAACAACCCCAATGCCAGACTTACTGCAATTTGTGCCTTGGAGACATCAAACAGTAATTGTTTCCAAATGCACTACAATAAACGCTGCATTGTTCTATATCAACAAGGTGATTGAAGACAACATGAGCCGCACGGAATTGGAGCATGTGATTAAGGCTCAACTGTACGAGCACACAGGCAAGGCTTTGAATAACTTTGATGTTACACTGCCACAACCTCAAAACGCACTGGCAACAGAGATTATAAAAGACCCTTACAAGTTGGATTTCTTCTCATTGCCAAACAAGTTCAGCGAAATGGACTTGGAGAATAAGTTAGCAACCAATATCACTCGCTTCCTTTTGGAATTGGGCAAAGGGTTTGCTTATGTCGGTCGGCAGATGGAACTTGATACGCCAAGTGGTAAGTCTTACTTCCCAGACATGGTATTCTATCATACTCGGCTGAAATGCTATGTGGTGGTGGAACTGAAGATTGTGGACTTTATGCCAGAGTTTATTGGCAAACTGAACTTCTATGTTTCGGCTGCTGACGAGTTGCTTAGAGGTGAGGGAGACAATCCAAGTATTGGTATTCTTCTTTGCAAGGACAAAGATTCGTCTGTGGTAGAATGGTCTCTGCGTGGCATAACTACTCCTTTGGGAGTGACAAGCTATCAGCTGCAAGAGGTCCATGAACGAACATTGCTTGAAATCAAGCAAGAAGCCTCTGAAAACGAGTAAGAACGTTTGAAATCTGCCACAAGTTATGGAAGAAATTGTCTACCAAGTTGGTGGACGAATAAAACCATGTAATTGGTATGTAACTGGTATGTAACTAAACCATGATTGGTGAATTAAAATTAAGGACTAAAGTTTCGCAAGTGAAAATTCACAAGCGTGATTTAACGTAATTTTGGAAT
>ERZ1034626.1537-NODE-1537-length-15060-cov-143.425525_pt1 | contig 15060 bp, 7 predicted proteins | sample MGYA00520652_ERZ1034626 | MGnify/ENA primary metagenome ERZ1034626 (study PRJEB33766, sample SAMN09781765) | gut metagenome | biome: gut microbiome | host: Homo sapiens | place: Madagascar | study: EMG produced TPA metagenomics assembly of the PRJNA485056 data... | reverse complement strand
GAACATAACTCTTATTGTTGCTCCACTCAGAAAGCTTGGTCTCGAAGATACCAGGAGTGTAATCCATCGGACCACCCTGCAGACGGGTGAATGGCAACATCACAGTATGATAAGACTTGTTACCGCCAAATGCCTCATATTCTGTACCACGTGCACTCTCGTTACCAACCAGGTTAGGCCAGGTGCGGCAGATACCTGTAGGACGGGTTGCCTCGTGGGCATTTACCATGATATGATGCTTGGCAGCGGTCTCGATGACACGCTGGTAGTGATTGTTCATCAACTGGCTGTAGTGATACTCACCTCTTGGGATGATATCACCTACATAACCGGTCTTCACGGCATCATAACCATATTTGTTCATCAGGTTGAAGGCATCTTCCAGGTGGCGCTCGTAGTTGAGAGCTGCAGAAGATGTCTCGTGGTGCATCATCAGTTTCACACCCTTAGAGTGAGCATATTCGTTGAGCATCTTGATATCGAAGTCAGGATATGGAGTCACGAAGTCGAAGACATCGAGCTTCTGATGACCGAACCAGTCTTCCCAACCTTCGTTCCAGCCTTCTACCAGCACCTCCTGCAAACCGTTCTTGGCTGCAAAGTCGATGTAGCGCTTTACTTCCTCGTTGGTTGCACCATGAGTACCGTTAGGCTTGCACTTGCTGTAATCAGTTACACCGAGGCGAACAGAAGGCAGGTCGTTGGTATAGCTCCAGGTCTTGGTGCCTACAATCATATTCCACCATACACCGCAGTACTTGGTAGGATGAATCCAGGATGTATCCTTAATCTTGCAAGGCTCGTTAAGGTTCAATGTCAACTTGCATGAAAGCATATCACGTGCATCATCACTTACCATCACGGTACGCCAAGGGGTATTGAATGGAGTCTGGATAAATCCCTTTCTGCCTACAGCATCAGGAGTAAGCCAAGACTCGAAGGTCAATGTTTTCTCATCCAGATTGAGGTGCATGGTAGGATAATCCAGGCAGGCAGCCTCATGGATATTGATATAGAGTCCATCCTTGGTCTTCATCTGGAGAGAGGTCTGAACACCAGTATCAGAGAAGACGGTGGTAGAGGAATTGCTCTTGTAAGCTTCACGGTTTTTCGCAATAATTGGGCGGATACCTGTCAACGGAGTAATGTTGTAATCATACTCCTGTGTATCATAATCACCAGGAATCCAGTAAGCAGTATGATTGCCTGCCATGGCAAACTGGGTATGCTCCTCCTGGATGACAAAATAGTTCAGACTTTCCTGTTGTGGAAACTCATAGCGCAAGCCCATACCATAATCATATACACGGAAACGGATGGTGATGTTACGCTTAGAAGCAGCCTGGTTCAGGTTTACCTCCATCTCGTTATAATGATTGCGGATGGTAGCGGTCTCGCCCCATACCGGCTTCCAGGTTTCATCGAAAGTCGATGTCTTGCTGCCAGTTTCAGTAAAACCATCCATCAGGCTGGTTTCCTCCATGCCCTTAGAGGCATGTTTATCCTTAGCCAGTTCCAATCCTAAGTGGGATGGCTTACATACAGTCTTTCCCTTATAGCTCATCTCATAGGTAGGCTGTCCCTTTTCAGTCAAAGAGAATGTTACCGAGACGTTGCCGTTAGGCGACTTTACGGTCTGGGCTGCTGCCAACATAGGAAGCAAGAGGCCCATCACTAATACATTCAGTTTTTTCATACTGTTCAGTCGTTGTTTATTCTTGTTTTTGAATCTTCGTTAGTTTATCTCAATCATTATCTGTTTATTCTTAAGATAGTGCAAAGATACAAAAAACAAAAATACCCTCCACGTTTTGGGAGGGTATTTTTCTGCAAATGAGTGTGCAAACGTTTGCACGGTATATATAATCATGTTAGTTAGACTCTTCCAGACTGCGAAATCATCTCTGTGATATTCTGCACGAAACGCTTGTCTGCAGCCAGATCCTCTATGTTGAGGTGCATGCGGTAACGCCAATAATGCTTAGGGTTAGCCGGGATATTGATACGCTCGGCATTGGCATCCGGCAGACGGAGAGCCTCATCGGTAGCCAACCAGTCCTGGATGCTCAATATGCAGAGCATGGATGGAGAGGTGAGATGGCGGCTGATGATATCGCTTGCCAACCAGCCTGGGAGTGGATGAGGTGCTGGTCCCTGACGGTAGAGCATCGTATTGTAATACTCCTGGGTACGCTGGATATTCTCATCCCACCACATGCGCAGAGTAGGCATATCGTGGCTGGAAATGGTACATACAGAACGGTATGGGTTACGGCTCAGATGTCCGAACTTAACCGATGGATCCTTTGGCATGCTCTGGAGTTCCAGACTCAAAATCTTCAGTTCATCCATCACCCATGGCACACAATCAGGCACCATACCGAGGTCTTCGGCACAAACCAGCATGCGGGTAGCCTGAACCAGCTTAGGCAACTTTTTCATCGCCTCCTGATACCAGAACTGGTTGTTGCGGCGATAGAAGTAGTCATTGTAAAGGCGGTTGAACGCAGCCTTGTCATTATCATAGAGCGACTCGTAGATAAAGTCAAGCTGGGCTGAGATACGTGGATGGAAGACGCCAGGGTTGGTATGATCACGTACGAAGAGTACATCGCTGATCAGGGCATACAAGCCATCACGCAGCCAAAGTTCCTTCTCATCTGTTACATCCGCAAAGAGAGCCTCTACCTTGCGCTGGGTATCTACCTCAGGCTTCATCTGATAACGCTCGTCATCCAGACGGTCGAGATACTTTTCCTTTACCTCGCCGGCACGCTCATGGAACACACGGTCCAATACCCAATCGGTAATGAACGGACGGGTAAAACGGTCATCCTGGAAGTGCAAACCATAGCTTTCTATCTCTTCACGGCTCATGGCGAGCGCAGGTGCAAACTGTCCGAGCAGACCATGCACGCTGCTTACCGGAATCTCCCAGATACGGAAGAAGCCCAACACGTGGTCGATGCGGTAAGCATCAAAATATCTTGCCATGTTCTGGAAACGGCGGTTCCACCACTGGCAGCCATCCTTCAGCATCTCAAACCAGTTATAGGTAGGGAATCCCCAGTTCTGACCATTGGCAGAGAAGTCATCAGGTGGAGCACCCGCCTGACCATTGAGGTTGAAGTATTTTGGTTCCATCCATACATCGCAACCATTGCGGTTTACGCCGATTGGAATATCACCCTTCAAAATAACGCCCATAGCCTTGGCATGCTCGTGAGCCTCCTGCATCTGGCGGTCCAGTACGAACTGTACGAAATAGAAGAACGCCACGTTCTTGTAAGCTGCAGTCTTAGGGTCGGTAAGTGCCTTGCGTTCAGCCTCATCCCATACCTGATGATCTGGCCACTGGTTGAAATCAGCCGTACCATTCTTATCACGCAGGTATGAATACTGGGCGTAAGGAACCAACCACTGTTTAGTATCCTGGAAGAAAGCCTTGTATTCGGCTGTCTTCATCATCTTTCCACCTTCCTGATTGAAGATTTGGCGCAAGTAATTTATCTTGAATTCATTTACCTTTTCGTAGTCTATCTTATCCAGTGCGTTCAACTCAGCACATGTCTTCTCAGCCTCAGCACGAGCCTTTGCATCCTTCAACTCAGGAAGAGCATGAAGGTTGACATACTGCGGATGAATGGCGAAGACGCTGATGCAGCTGTATGGATAACTGTCGGTCCATGTATGAGTGATGGTGGTATCATTGATAGGAAGGAGCTGGAGCACCTTCTGACCGGTAGAAGCCACAAAATCTATCATGGCCTTCAGATCACCGAAGTCACCGATACCGGCACTCTGACGGGTACGCAATGAGAACACAGGCACCAGCGTTCCGGCAAGTTTGCGGTTATACAGAGCGAAGAAAGCCTGGTCGAGTTCATAAGATACCAACTCACCTGCCTTCATCTCCGGCAAATCCACGGTTCTGTTCATGCTGGTTTCCCAGAGAAGCTCGTTCTTTGCATTTCTGAAAGCCACGAACTTAAACTCCAGATGACTGCCCTCAAGATGAGCCGCATCAATATCAGCAACCCATTCATTATAGGTATGCTGAGTCATCGGAAGAATCTTCTGCACATCCCAAGCACCCAAAGCTTTATCTGCACCCAATACACCCAGACGCTCACCATCGCGAAGCTGAGGAGCACGGACTATCAGACGCACAATCTTGCTGCCCGTTTCCTGCTTCATCTCCTGTGGAACCTGATGATTGATGCAATCGGTAAAGGCGCTGCTGTAGAGGAAAGCATCCTCAGGCATAGCCTTCCAATGATCGTAAAGGGTATAAGCCGCAGCCTTCCTGGCATTTACATCGAGCTGATGCTTAATCATAAGCCATTCGGTCTTGACTGCTTTTCCTTCACGTTCTACACTATAATAATAGGTATACGATTTCTCTGGTGATTCTACACACCAGTCGCATGCCCATCTTTCACCATCTGTTGTCTCGAGAGGAAGTTTCAGTTCACCTTCCTCCGTCTGAATGTTTACGACGATCTGTTCGCCGAACATTGCTTTATACTCAATATTAAACTGTACTGTCATAAGACTCTTAAAGGCTCTTGAAAATGTTATAATTTATATTTGCTGCTACAAAGGTAAGAAAAACGTATGAAAAACGTATCAGAAATTTGCATTTTTTCTCACACAAACCTTGCAAACGTTTGCACATTTTCCACTCCGTAGAAACAATCAATTAATCGTTCACTCTGTTACTTACACCTATTTCTTATCCTTGATGATGCTTACAGACAGCGCACCCAAAATCAGCAGAATACCTGCCACAATCATCATATCGCTCTGATGAGAACCCACCAGACTCAGGACAGTTCCACCGCAGATGGCAGCCACAATCTGAGGGATACAGATGGTTCCGTTAAACAGACCGAGATAAGCACCCATGTGACCATATCCCTGCAAAGCATTGGTAACAAAGGTGAAAGGCATCGCCAGCATGGCAGCCCAACCGGCACCAATCATCAGGAATGGGATAAACTGCAAGTACTGGTCATGCAGGAATGGAATGAGAGCAAAGCCCACACCACCAATAATCAAGCTGACAGCGTATGCCACCTTCGTATTCTTAAACTGAGGGAGAACGACAGCCCAGATAACACTACCTACCGCCTGTACGGCAAAGAGAATGCCCACCCAGTTGCCTGCCTCCTGGAATGCTTCAGAAGCAGGGTCGGTAGTATTCCAAACGGTTTCAGCGATGGCTCCCGTAGAATAATTCCAGAGATAAAGGAAACCAGCCCAGCAGAAGAACTGAACCAGTCCCACCTTCCAGAAGGTAGATGGCGCCTTGCGCAGCAAAGTAATCCAACCAGCCTTGTCTTCAGAAGCCTCAGCATCAGGATTCTTCACTCCTCCCTCTTCACTCTTCGCTTCATTATACTCCGCATACTGCTGTGGATTCCATTCCTTCACCTTCATCGTGGTGTAGATAACACAGAGAATCAGGATAGCCGCACCGATATAGAACGACCAGATGACAGAATCAGGAACCACACCCTTCTCAGCATAATTCTTGATACCGAGGAAGGTAAAGAGGAATGGGAAGATATATCCGGCTACAGAACCGGCATTGCAGAGGAAACTCTGGATAGAGTAAGCCTTTGCCTTCTGTTTTTCATTTACCATATCGCCTACCAGCATCTTGAACGGCTGCATCGCCATGTTGATGCTCGTATCGAGGAACATCAGCGCTATCAGACCGAAGAGCATCGCACCGCTCACGGTCAGTCCGAGCGAACCGGCGTTCGGCAGCAGGCACATCACCAAGACGGCAATCGTAGCACCCACAAAGAGATAAGGGATGCGGCGGCCGAAGCGGCACCACGTCTTATCGCTCAACGTGCCCACGATAGGCTGAACCAGGATTCCCATCAATGGAGGGAGAATCCAGAAATAACTCAAGTTGTGTGGGTCAGCACCCAACGTTGCAAAGATTCGGGAGATGTTGGCGCTCTGTAGGGCGTATGCAATCTGTACTCCGAAAAATCCGAAGCTCAAGTTCCAGAGCTTCCAGAAACTTAAATCAGGTTTTTGTTTCATATTGTTATGCTTTTATATTTTTATCTTGTTGTTCCTCTCACCACGAGTCGTGTTCTCACCACTCTCTTCTCCACCTCATCTCTAGGGATGGAGCCTTCCACCTGGCCAATCAGGATATTGGCAGCTTCCTCGCCTACGGCTACACCTCGCTGCTCAACCGTAGTAAGCATCGGGTCGCACGCCTTGGCACGGTCACCATTGGTGAATCCGCAGATACTGATTTCTTCAGGCACCTTGAGCCCCATCCGCTTGGCGGTATAGAGAATACCGATTGCCGTATCATCATTGATGGCGAAGAACGCATCCGGACGATCTTCCCCTATCAGAATATCCGGCGTTATTGCTTCGGCACTGGCACGGTCATCGCAGATCTTCACCCAGTCAGGGTTCTCCGTCAAACCATGCTTTACCAGCGCATCATGATAACCGTTATATCGGTTCTTGGAGATTTCCAGATTCATCGGCGAGCCGTAGAAGGCAATCTTCTTACAGCCCGTATCAATCATGTGGGTAACGGCAGTAAAGGCACCCATATAGTCATCTACCACCACTCGCGAGCAGTTCACGCCCGTACATATTCTATCATAGAAGATGAGCGGCACCCCATTCTGCAGCAGTTTTTCGAAATGGTCATACTGCTTGGTATCCTTCGCCTGTGAAACGATGATGCCACAAACCTTGTTCTGATAGAAGTCTTCACAGATGGCAACCTCCTTATCGTAACGCTCGTTACTCTGCGCCACCATCACACGGTAACCTCTGGCTCTAGCCTCTTCCTCTATACCCGAAAGCACCGACATGAAGTAATAGTGTACCACCTGAGGTACAATAACTCCAATCACCTTCATCGGCTTCACCTTATTATGTCTTAAAGCTTCACCCAGGAAATTAGGAAAGAAGTTATGTTCACGCGCGTATTTCTGAATACGCTCCTTTTGGGCAGTACTGATACGAGAACTGTCCTTCAATGCTCGGCTCACCGTGGCAACACTTACGCCCAGATCGCGAGCTATATCTTTCATTGTTATTGTTTCTTTATCGCCCATTGCTATTAGTTGTGCTGCAAAATTACGAAATATCCTTAATATCAGTTCAAAGTTCTTGACTTAAATCAAGTAATTTCTGTGCAAACGTTTGCACAAAATAAATAACGGAATTAACATAAAAATAGTACAACATAAGAGAAAAGAACTTAATTTTGCACACAGAAACGACAAGTTTATGGGCAAACGCCCCATTCCTACCTTATATAATATAAGTAAGATGCCAGAAAGACCCCGAAAAGAGCCAGAGCGGTATTTTAGAGTAGGAACGATGACAACTTAAGCCAAAAAGAATGAAAAAGTAAATAATTTAATATTATACATTAACTTAAAAATCAAGCAAATGATGAAGCAGGTAAAAATTAAATTGCCTCTCAGAGCGTTGACCCTAGCAAGCGGTCTGCTTCTGACGGTGAGTTCCTTTGCGCAGAGTAATGCAATTAAGGGACATGTGAAGGATGCTTCTGGTGAGCCTATCATGGGTGCTACCATTACAGTTAACGGTAAGGCAGTGGGCATTACCGACATGGATGGTAACTTCTCAGTTGATGCAGCGCCAGGTGCCAATCTTACTTTCACCTATCTGGGAATGACACCAAAAACAATCAAAGCAACATCTAACATGATGATTACCTTGGTTGACGACCAGAAGTCTTTGAACGAGGTCGTTGTCATTGGTTATGGTCGCGCTAAGAAGAACGACTTGACTGGTTCTGTTACAGCTATCAAGCCAGATGAGATGTCAAAGGGTATCACAAGCAGTGCCTCTGATATGTTGGTAGGTAAGATTGCCGGTGTTGACGTACAGACTGGTGGCGGTCAGCCAGGTTCTGGAGCACAGATCCGTATCCGTGGTGGTGCCTCTCTGAATGCTTCTAACGACCCTCTCTACGTAATCGATGGTTTGGCTATTGATAATAACAATCTGAAGGGTACAAGTAACGTCTTGGCGATGATTAACCCTAACGATATCGAAAGCTTCACTGTATTGAAGGACGCTTCGGCAACAGCCATCTATGGTTCTCGTGCTTCTAATGGTGTCATCATCATCACCACCAAGAAGGGACGTGCTGGTCAGAGACCTACCGTTACCTACAATGGTGATGTTACCTTGTCAACCATCCAGAAGAAATATGAGGTGATGAATGCTGGCGAGTACAAGCAGGCTCTTACCAATTTAGGCATTGATACAAGTGCTTTGGGTACAGCCGACACAGACTGGCAGGACGAGATCTTCCGCACTGCCATCTCTACCAACCACAACATCAGCATACAGGGTGGCTTGAAGAATATGCCTTACCGTGTTGGCTTAGGTTTCGAAGACAACAACGGTATCGTTAAGACCAGCTGGATGAAGCGTTTCAACACTTCTGTCAATTTGGCTCCTTCCTTCCTCGACAAGCACTTGAACATCAACTTCACAGCGAAGTACATGTTCGAAAAGGATCGCTATGCCAATTTTGGTGATGCCATCGGTGCTGCACTGACCATGGATCCTACACAGCCTGTTCGTGTAAACGATGAGATGTACAATACTGTAGGTGGATATTTCCAGTATCTGGACAACAAAGGCGACAAGATTACAGATCCTAACTGGACAAAGATAGCCAAGAGTCAGGTTCCTCAGAACCCTGTAGCTCTCCTCAACAACCAAAAGATGATAGCCAATACTAATGACATATCTTCAAACTTAGAGGTAGATTATAAGATTCATGGCTTCGAAGACTTGCATTTGCACGCTGCCATCGGTGCACAGTACACTGATGCCAAGCAACATAATGATATTAACAAGTATTCATCATCCAACAACTATTTTGGTTGGTATGGTACTGACCATCAATACAAATACAGCATCGAAGGAAAAGCTTTTGCTGAATATGCCCACAAGTTTGGTGTGCACGACATCGACATCATGGCAGGTGCTGAGCAGAGCCACTATCACAGAACAACCTATAACTTCGGAAGCGGTATCGATGAGTATTTGAGAGATACCAATCCAGAGTTAAAAGATGGAGAATGGAACTACGTGAATAACCCACAATATAAGGCAAACACCATGTGGAAGAGTCACAACTCTTTGGTATCCTACTTCGGACGTTTCAACTATAACTTGCTGGATCGCTATTTGCTTACAGCTACCTTCCGTGCCGATGGTTCTTCTCGCTTCAGAGAGGGCAAGAAGTGGGGTTATTTCCCTGCAGCAGCCTTTGCCTGGAAGATCAACAACGAGTCTTTCTTGAAGAATGTAAAATGGATTGATGAGTTGAAGCTCCGCTTGGGTTGGGGTATGACAGGTCAGCAGAATGGTATTGACGACTTCTACTATACTCCTAAATATACCATCAGCGACACTTATGCACAGTATCCATTTGGTGACAAGTATTATCAGACCATGCGCCCAACAAGATACAACACTGAGCTGACATGGGAAAAGACCACAACCTATAATGGCGGTCTTGACTTCACCGCTCTCAATGGTCGCTTCGGCTTCAATATTGATGGTTACTATCGTAAGACTACCGACCTGTTGGCAACAGTTTCCATTGCCGGTGGTACCAACTTTGGTGACAATCTCTTGAAGAACATCGGTGCTGTAGAAAACTATGGTGTGGAATTAGCATTCAATGTGAAGCCTATCGTCACTAAGGACTTCGTGTGGGATGTAACCTACAACGTAGGATGGAACCACAATGAAATCACAGAGTTAGAGGCTGGTTTGCAAGACTGGGTTTGGACAGGTAGCAAGGTATCTCGTGGTAACAACACATTGGTACAGGTGAACAAGGTTGGCGAACCTCTCAATTCGTTCTATGTTTACCAGCAGGTTTACGACGAGAACGGCAAGCCTATTGAGGGACTGTATGTTGACCGTGATGGTAACGGCAAGATTGATAATGACGACCGTTATTGCTACAAGAGCCCAGCTCCTGATGTCATCATGGGTTTCACCACCAAGTTCATCTATAAGAACTGGGACTTCAGTGCTGCCTTCCATGCATCTATCGGCAACTATGTGTACTACGATTTCTTGAACTCAAAAGCTGAGTTGATGAAAATCAACGATACCAATCTCTTCAGAAACACAACTGCAGAGGCCGTCAATCTTGGCTTTAAGGGTACAACAGATCTCACCACCAATACCAGTGACTACTTTGTACGCAATGCTTCTTACCTGAAGTGCAGCAACATGACTTTGGGATATAGCTTCCCAGCATTGATCAAGGCAGGTGCAGAGAAGATTTGCAGCGGACGCATCTTCTTCACCGTACAGAACCCATTCATCATTACCAAGTACAAGGGTATCGACCCAGAGGTAAGCAGTGGTATCGACAGTAATCCTTACCCACGTCCAATAAGCTTCCAGCTTGGTTTGAATCTTAACTTCTAAAAATAAAAAAGGAGACAATTATGAAAAAAATATTTATAACGACTGCAATGGCGAGTGTTTTGTGCATGGGCTTTGTCTCTTGCGCAGACGAACTGAATATCAAGTCCATTGACCCACAGTCTACCCCAACATATACAGTAGAGGGTCTCTTGGCCAAGCAGTATGCTACTCTTGGTCTTACTGGACAGAAAGGTCCTGCTGGTTCAGCAGACTTGAGTTGCGATGAGGGTGAGAGCGGATTCATCCGTACCATTTTCAACCTGCAAGAGTTGATGACTGACGAGACAGCATGGGCATATCAGGCCGATAATGCCATCGCTCCTATCACCAATTTAAGTTGGAATAGCGGTAATGACCGTGTAAACTGGGCATACCAGCGTCTCATTTTCGACATCACCTTGTATAACCAATTTATTGCTGAGCAGACTGGCAAGTTAAGTGATGATCAGATTGCAGAAGTTCGCTTCCTCCGTGCACTGAACTACTATTATTTCCTTGACCTGTATCGCAGGGCTCCATTCAAGCTCACTTTCGACGATAGTCTCCCTACCGAGAAAAAGGGAAAGGATCTCTACGACTGGTTGGATAATGAGTTGACCACCATTGAGCCTCTGATGGCTGAGGTGGGCGCTTATGATAACAGTGAGAAATTCGGACGTGCCGACCGTGGCGCAGCATACGCACTTCATGCCCGCTTGGCTCTTAACTCTGAAGTTTATACCGATGGTAAGGTGAAGGACTACCAGAAGGCTATCGATTATTGCGACAAGATTATCAACAGCAGTAAATACGATCTTTGTCGTACAGAAAAGAATGGCTATAGCGGTTATCAGCAGTTGTTTATGGGCGACAATGACTGCAACCCAGAGGCTATGAAGGAAATCATCTTCCCTATCCGTCAGGATGGTTTGAAGGCCCGTGCGTATGCAGGTACCACTTACCTCGTATCGGCATCCACTATCGCTGGTATGCCTTATGCAAGCACAGGTGATCCATGGAAATGTATGTTTGCCCGCGAAGACTTGGTTAAGAAGTTCATCCCTGACGGGAAAATTCCTATGGCTACTGTTGATGATGTCTTGAAAAATCCTACAAAAGAAGAGGTGATTGCAAAAGATAGCGAGAAGGGTATCGGCACTGCTGACGTAATCGCAAAGGCTCAAGACGATCGTGCCCTGTTGTATATGGGTGTAGGTGGCTGCGAAGAAGGCAAAGTTCGTACTATCAATCCAGGTGAGAACATCACAGGTCCTCTGAATGGTGCATCTTTTGTAAAGTGGAGCAATCTCCATGCAGATGGTTCCACACAGCACGATCAGAACTATTCAGATACAGACTTCCCTATGTTCCGTTTGGCAGAAATCTATCTGACCCGTGCAGAGGCTAAGTACCGCCTCAATGGTAGCCAGGACGGTTTGGAAGACATCAAGAAGGTTCAGAATCGTGCCAATCGTACTGATTTGGCAACAACTGTAAATGATCAGACTCTTATCGACGAATGGTGCCGTGAGTTCTACATGGAAGGTCGTCGCCGTTCAGACTTGGTTCGCTTTGGCTTGTTCACTGGTTCTAAGTATCTCTGGAGTTTCAAGGGTGGTGCAGAAAATGGCGCAGGTATTCCTGCATACTATGACGTCTATCCTATTCCAGACAATGAGATCAAAAACAATCCTAACATGAATCAGAACCCAAAATATTAATTGTTTGGAAACCTGATTTAATTAAATGAAATTAATTATGAAAAAGATATTCAAATTCATGTTGCTGCCAGCATTGGTACTCCCTTTGCTCTTTACATCCTGTGATGAAGACAGAGACAGCAACCCTACATTGGACCTGAGTCATCTTGCAGAGGGATTTGTATTGAACACTCCTGCTCTTGCAGAAAACAATACCTACGACTTCTACAATGCAAAAAACTTGGTACTGACATGCTCTCAGCCAAATTATGGTGGAGTACCTTACCCTGTGAAGTATTATGCACAGGTTTCTATCGATCCTGAATTCGTCAACGATCCTAATGTCACCCATAAAGAGTTGGCGACATACGCAGAGAATCCAAGCAGTTTGGATTTTAATGCATACGAAGCAAACAAAGCTGTTGTATCTCTCTTCCGGGCTGCCAATCCTGAAGCAAATATTCCAGAGAAGATGTCTGTTTATATCCGCCTTCGTGCAGTCATTGGCGGTACTTTGAATCAAACCTTGGGCGAGACCTATTCAAATGTCATCACCTTGCCTTCTGTGAAGGCTACTATTCCTGACGCTAAGTTCACAGAAAACCTCTTCTTGACTGGAAGTTCTATCCAGGAGCCATGGGAGAGTTGGAAAACTATTCCTCAGGTATATGACATGGATGGCAATTACTATGGTATCATCTACGTGCCAGCTGGTGGCGAATTCAATTGGGGTACTGAGATCAATGACAAACTCGGCATCAACCAAATCAAGGAAATCAACGATGTAGCTGGTGCAGGTATCACTGCAGGTAACGACCAAAACCTCAAGGTAGCCAACGCAGGTTGGTACACTCTCCACTTCAAGGGTAAGATTTCCAAAGACAAGAAGAACATCAACTGGACACTGAATGTTTACAAAACTCAGGTTTGCCTGATTGGTGCTTGTATTGGTCAAACCGATTGGGGCTTTGCTAACGAAAATGCTCTGACACCTCCAGACGATCCAAGTGGTGATTGGGTTTCTCCTGCATTCGCTGCCGGCAGCGAACTTCGTGTTGCTGTCAAGGTCGGTGACATCGACTGGTATCGCACAGAGTTCTCTATTTACAAGGGCAACGTGTTCTGGCGTAAACATAATATTATAGACAGTTGGGCAAAGAACGTGGGTTCAGATTACTCTGTAGCTACCACCCCTGGCAAGAAGTTGTATGTCAACTTTGATACAAATAAAGCTGAAGTTAAATAATTTAAGATGAAAGCAAAATGAAAAAGAAATTTTTATATAGCTTAGCAGTCTTGGCAAGTGTTACACTTGCCAGCTGCAACGGCGACTACGATGATTGGGCTCAACCACAGCACAATCCAGAGGAAGAAGCCATCACGATTCCTGGCTTTACTGCAACACCAGTAGTTCAGGACATCGACTTTGCCAATGTGACAACAGATAGTGTCAGCACCTTCACATTGAGCGAAGCAGCTCTTCCTGAAGGTTTTACACTTGAGAATGCTCGCTTAGAGATTATGCCTCAAGGAGAAGATAATGCAATCAAGAAAACCGTTAATTCAAGCATTGAGGGTAAGTCCGCTGTTGCAGATCTTTCAGAAGTAATAGAATCTTATTATGGCAAGCGTCCTATAGCTCACTCTTTTGTTACTCATGTTTATTTAAATGCGATGAAAAATGGTGATGCTGTTCTTATTGATGCTGGTGAATTTAACCTTGCGATGACTCCAAAGGCTCCGTTCATTGACTCTGGCTACTATATGGTTGGCCTAATGACAGATTGGAAATTGGATACCAATCTCAAATTCACTCACTCAGATAAAGACGTTTATGAAGATCCAGTATTTACCATTATGTTTACTACAACAGCCGATAACCAATATTGGAAGATTATTCCTCAGGGTAATGTAAATGCAGGTAATATTTGGGCAGTAGAAAACAATCCTAAGGGTGTTGTTGGTGTAGAAAAAGATGGTGACGACGCAATGAGCGGTACACTTCTCACTACTACTTCAAAGGGTGAAAAGGCTAACGCTGGTAAGATTGCAAAGGCTGGTATCTATCAGATGACTATCAACATGATGGACTACACTTATACCATCAAGCAGATTGCACCAGAATACTATCTTGTTGGTAAATTGCAGGGCTGGTCACCCGAACCTGAAAACAAGACCTGTCTCATGTATGCTGAGTCTGCTATGGTTCAGAGTTATACTACTCAGTGGAACGACGATGCAAACCTGAAGATTTGGTTGGGTAGCGACTTTGGCGTTTGGGCCAATGCTTATGGTAGTGCAACAATGGCTGACGCCAATACCCCAACAGGTAGCTTAAAATCTGACAACAAGGCTGGTGCTATCATTTGCCCAGAACCAGGTGCATTCTATACGTTCACAGCCGACTTCTCTACCATGACCTACAAGTGGACTAAGCTTGAGAATCAGAATCCTACCGAATTCGAAAATGTTAGTCTTATCGGAGTTGGTGGCAAATGGGGGGACAATGACGACGTTGACATGACCCAGGTTACTCCTCACAACTGGTTTATCGAAACAACTCTCCCTGTAGGAGGATTTAAGATTCGTGCTAATCACGGTTGGAATGCAGGTGGAAACTGGGGCTACACAGCAGATCAGAAGTTCACTTCTACAGGTAAGTTGTTCAACGATGGTGGCAGCTCAGATATCAAGATTGCAACTGCAGGTAAGTATCGTATCTTCTTCAACGATATTACTAACGAGTATGCTATCATTGCTGTTGCAGAATAAGCATTTATTTTATTAATACATTATAGGCGGCTCTCAATTCCGGGAGCCGCCTATTTTTTTTTGGCTCTTCGCAATTTTTGGTGCATAATGCCCAACTGCAGAATTCTTTAAGAAA
>ERZ1034626.1533-NODE-1533-length-15069-cov-50.754229_pt1 | contig 15069 bp, 2 predicted proteins | sample MGYA00520652_ERZ1034626 | MGnify/ENA primary metagenome ERZ1034626 (study PRJEB33766, sample SAMN09781765) | gut metagenome | biome: gut microbiome | host: Homo sapiens | place: Madagascar | study: EMG produced TPA metagenomics assembly of the PRJNA485056 data... | reverse complement strand
ATCATTTTCCATCAGTTTTCCACCTTTCTGTGTCTACTTTTTGAGGGGCAGCACTTCGCTAGAAGACAATGCAAAAGCAAAAATTAGTTCAGAATCAAATAACATCATAACCGTAAATGACAAGAGTTTTCCTGTAACGGGTATCTTGATTGGCGGGCAACCTGAAGGTGTTAAATGGAACTTTGAGCCAGCATCTACAATTCAGTCTCGTGATTTTAAATATACCATTTATGATAAAGACATGAATGGCGGTAACACCTTTACGGCAAAAGCTGTAGAAACAGGAACGTTACCATACAACTATACATTGGTATTGGACAACAAGGATACGTCATCTGAAGATGCAACACAAAGCAATGTCAATGTTGTAATTGAATTAGAAAATAAGGCTGGAGACTTCTATGGAGCTGATGGCTTGATACCAAAAGGCAGCAAATTCTATTTAGCTGGTACACTCGACTTAAGTAAAAATAACAAAACAGAAGATGGCAAGAAGCTAGACCACGTATTCATAAAGGATCATACAACGGTTGCCAACTTCACCATCGTGGATTTGAAGAAGGCATATAACTGTATCCCTGATCTGCGTACATCAAAGATTAACGTAGGTCTTGCAGTAGATCTTACATGGCAGAAAGGTATTACATTCGATGTAGAACTTTAATCATTCAACCTTACTGAGCTTTCGCAAGTTACGAAAGTTCAGTAAGGTAGATTTTGCTATTTATAATCCTAAATAGAGGACGGAAAATGAGAAAGAAAAAATCATATAGAATATTTCTGATAGCTCTGATGACATTAAGCACTGCTTTCGGATTGTCTTCATGCATCGATGAAGACATGAGCAAGTGTGGCAAAGACTATAAGATCAAGTATAATCTGAGGCTCAACACACAGATTCATACCCTCATCGATATTGACCTCAATACCACCGAGGAGCGACACATCGCCAACCGGCTGAAACAGGAACTAGGCACAGTCTTCACCGACCATGCCCTAGACAACGATTTGTCTTTCTTTATCGGAAAAGATCTCTACCGTCACGAAGCTAACATCATGAATGCTAATTCGGTATCCTACACCATCTATCTGCCTCGCAACAACTACCAGAACCTTTCGCTCGCCAATACCGGAAGCGCCAAAAACGTAAAGATTACCGGTGCAAATGTCTGCAAGGCTCTCGCCCTGGAACAGGAGCAGAAGGATACCATCGACAGTCACAACATTGGTCTGTTCACTTCCCGACTCACCATCAACGAGGCCGATTTCGAACACGACCTGCAGACCACCCTCTATATGGCAAACTGTGCCGCAGCGGTAGTCATCAACCAGCAAGAAGTGAAACCTGCCGAGCTCTGGGGATTCGTAGAAGGAATGGCAACCCACTTTCTCGTAAACGACAGCATTTTCTCAACATCCCGAAACACCATCGTGAGAGCCAAGCGAATCAACGAAGCTTCAACAGCCTCAGCCCAGACTCACGATGCGCTCTATGCCGTAAGTTTCCCATCCAGCAAGGCAGAGTGGCGCTACCACATCATCGCCAAGGTAAACGGCAAATATACAGAAACCATTCTCACGCTGAACGAACCGCTGAAAGCCGGAAGGCTGAAACTGATTAAGGCAAAACTCAAAGCCGACGGTTCGCTGGTTGTTACCAATGCATCCGTAGGAGTAAGCGTGAAACTCGACTGGAAGCCAGGAGGAAGCCACGATGTGGATATTTAAGTAAAAAAAGAATTGATACATGAATCATATTACGAAATACATATTTGCGATACTATCGCTTATCATGCTGGCAGGATGCAGCGAAAGCGAAAAGAACGAGGTAAGACCAATGGATACGTTGGCACCCATCTCGCTCACCCTATCTGTGCCTGCCGATAAGACAAACACACGCATCGGAGACCCGGGAGCAGACACCAACGACAAGGTAGACTGGGACCGGCTCACCATCATCGTTGCCTATAAGGAAAAGACGCAAGGCGACGAAATACACGATGCAGCCCCCCAGAAAATGGTATATTACGATACCTATACCAAGGACGAATTCGACAGAAAAGCCCTCGTCACCCATGCCACCTCAACCCTATCAGGACCTGATGCCAACGGCTTTCGCACCTATACGATGTATCTGCCGTTAGGCACCTGTTGCGTTTATGGGGTTACCTACAGTAACGGAGAAGGACTGAATCTGGAGGAGATGTTAAACCAAATAGAACATAACGGGAAAGACCACAACTCAGATATCTATAACTTACAGATTACCAACGACTATGCCCATAAAAACGGAGCCATAGACGTAGCCAAGTTTATCAGCGTAGCCACAGGTTATGCGCTCAAGCTGGACCCAGAGACGCAAATTCTCACCAATGACAGAGATATAAAAGTAGAACAGAACATCAATGCCAATATCAACACCAAACAATACTGGCGCATGGTACTGGGCAGACTGGCTGCCAAGATTGACATCCAATGGGATGCCAAGGGAGCCTATGAGAAAGATGAAGATGGTAAGCAAAAATTCACCGATGTGAAAGTACAAGGTTTTACTTATCACGGCGAACCGGAAGGAACAACGAAATCAGATGCAGGATACGGAAGACTCTTCCCTACCCTTTACTATAAGGAAGTTACTTCCAGGACTTCGGTAAGCGGCAATACAACCTTTGTGAACACCTCGGAAATCAGCAAGCGGAACGGAAGAGTATATCATTATACCTTCCCAGACGGAACCAATCCTCCTCGCCTCACCTTCCAACTTGATACTGAGAAAGAGGGAACGAACAAGATATACAACGTAACGTTTGACATGAGTAATCTGAAAGATGGCTTTCTCCCAGCTCGCTGGTACAAGATAAACGTAACCATCAAGGGCACCCAACTGGGCAGCACTTCAGATATCACGATCAGCAATTTCAATATATAAAACTCTTTTCAGCATGAAAATATATCACACAACATACAGGAAAATCATAGCAGTCCTCATCCTCCTGAGCTGCACCTGCCAGCTGTATGCACAGGGAAAGATTTATCGAGTAACTGCGCAGGCTACAACCGGCGGAGACGGCTCATCATGGGAAAAGGCAATTCCATTAAAAGAGGCACTGAGCCGTGCCAAAGCTACCGATGAAATCTGGGTAAAAGGCTATGAGAATACGAACGTAGAAAATATCTACATAGCCCCGAAGGAAGGTTTCGTTCTCCCTTCGGGCGTTGCCATGTATGGAGGTTTCGAAGGAACAGAAACCAGCAGAGACAAACTGTCATTCAGCCGACATAAATATCAGATGACCTACCAGACCACACTGGTGGGCGATATTAAAGTAGACGACGAAGCCAATAAGGAGCAGATTATCTATCCAGACAACCCTACCCGAACTGATAACTCTACCCACGTCCTGACCCTTAACGTTGGCGTAACCGATGACAACACGAACGACAACAACACCCCAACCATCGTTTCCGGTTTCCAGATTGGAGCCGGTAATGCCCAAGGTAAAGTTACAGACCCTGACGGAAGAGGTGGCGGAATCTACGTGGTGAACAAAAGCAGCAGAAACAGCGACAGCAATGCCGACAAACGCGCTTTCCAGATTACCCAATGCAACCTAGCCAACAACTTTGCGATGCGAGGCGGTGCCATCTATGTGGATGCCTCATGCACCAGCCCGCAATCTTCCATCAGTTATTGCGGTCTCTTCAACAATGTGGCAGGCCGACGAGGAGCCAGCGACAACGAAGGTGCCGGAATCTGGGCTGACGGAACGGTAACCATCTACAATACCAACATCAACAACAATACCAACGGTGGAGTACGCCTTTCGGCTACCTCAAAAATCATCAACTGCTCGGTAGTGGCAAATACCGTATCGGCAGTAGACCTGGTAAATGCAGCCCGCACTTCAAACAACGGAGGAGGAGCCGTTTACAATACCGTACTCTGGCATTCCACCGCTGTCAGCAAGGCGGATACCCGTCCTGCTTTCTACAATTGTGCCATGACTGATGTAAAAGTAACCGATGAGACAACCCATACCGACAAGAACGGCAACGTGCGCATCAGCAACCAGAACCACTCTACCGAGCCAGCTGCCTGGTTTGCACAGAGCGTAGTTTCACTGGGTTACGACTTCTCTTTCCAGAAACTCACCCGACTCATCTATACCTCGTTCGCTTTCGAAGAAACCTCTGCCCTACTGGGTAAGGGTAATTATAACTATTACAAGACATATATCGAGGATAATATAGAAAAGAGATCTACCGACGTCATGGGCAAGCAGCGCTATGAAAGCAACACCATCGACATCGGTGCCTACGAGTACGAACGACTCAAGGCGGGAAGAATCAGATACGTAATACAAGACGGAACCGGCAAGGGTACCTCCTGGGCTGATGCCATGGGCGATATACAGGACGCCATCAACTCGCTGGCAGATGATAAAGGTACAAAAGGCGAAGTCTGGGTAGCAAAAGGTACATACGTGGTAACCAAGCTCATCGACCAGTCTACGGGTTCACCAACTTCCCTCCTGATGAAAGACGGCATCAGCGTTTATGGTGGCTTTGCCGTAGGAGATACAACACGTGCTCAGCGCATTGCCGAATCAGTCAATCTGAAACCATGGGGATGGAAACACGAAACCATCCTCAAAGCCAACGGATTCAACAGGGATGATGCCTCCTGGAGCGAGCAAGATAAAGCATGGAACATAAAGAGCAGTTCCTCTCATGTAGTCTGGTTTGCCCCTCTGCCTGGCGGCAAGGCATTTTCTGACAACGTGTATCTGGAAGGTTTCACCATCGAGGGTGGCAGCTACCAGGATAAGGACGATTCGATTTACGAGCCACAGCATGGTGCTGGTGTCTATATCAACGATGCCAACGCCAAGATGCGTTATTGTACAGTCCGCTACTGCAATCCAGGCGCAACAAAGACTCCATCCCTGACTCCTCAGGGTGGCGGAATCTACTGTAAGAACGGTATGACCGAGGGTAATCTGGTATATAACTGCTCAGCTTATCAGGGCGGCGGTATCTACATTGAACAAGCCGGATACGTAACCCGAAGCATGGTAACCAACTGCTCTGCCAATCTGGGAGCGGGCGTTTATCTGCATGGCGACGTATCGGGTCCTGCCTACTATCAGATTCTTTCCACCTCCGTCATCAGCAACAATACCAGTACCCGAAACGGTGCGGTTTATGTAGATGGCCGCGGACTGGTCATCAACAATACCATCACCAACAACTATACCGCCAACTCATTGGATGTTGCCGACCAGGATGCATCCTATACGGGTGGCGTCTACATCAAGGAAAAGGGACTGCTGGCAAACAACATACTCTGGAACAACTCATTGCTCCACAGTTCATCTGCTTCCAAGGCACAGGTTTATGCTGCCAACCCAAGCAAAGAGGGCGTACAGTTCTACAACAACGCCATCTCTGACGTGAGCGCTGCATCATGGAATGACACCTATCAGACCGGAACCCTCTCTATCAACAACTATTATTCCGGTAAGGGATTCGTGAAGGGCGAAGCAGGAACTCCATTTACCAGCAAAGAGGATTTCGACACGAAACGAGGAGTAATCGGTTCGCTTACCGAGATCAACTACTATTGGGAACTCAACAAAGGAACCCGCCTGCGCAACGAGGGCATCAGCTTTACGCTGCTGCCTAGTGCCTATCTGTACCAGCCACAGATGGACTTGAGCGGAAAACCATTCAAATCAGTTCCTTCGATAGGTGCCTATATGGCTGAAAACCACGATGTGGTGTTCGAAAAGAACACAACAACCCAGCGTCTCCGCATCTATTTTGACCGTTCACAGGAAATTCTGGACGGTACGGGCGAGTCGTGGGAAAAGAGTTATACCTCTGCATCAGTAGATGAACTGATAGAATATCTTGCCACCATACAGGATGGCGAAGTGGTGGATGTGGTAGAAAACGGCAGCAGAACCAAGCATAAGATAGATGCCCAGAGCGGATACCAGTTTGAAATCTGTTCCCGTGCGGGCACTTTTGCTCCAACCATCGCCTATATGAACGAAGAGAGCGATGCGAAATCACGTGCATACCGCATTCAACCTACCGTGCTCCCACTCAACCTGTATGGTGCTTATCCGAAATATGAAATCAACCCAAAGCCTGCTGATACAGACCGCCACCCTATCAAACACCGTACCGAACTGAATGGCAACATCAACGGTACGACTCTGAACGAGGGACTTTATCACCTGGTACGCATCGAGTCGGGTGCCCGTGTAACCATCAACGGCTATACCTTTACCCATGCCTATGCAGCGGGTACAGCTTATATGCCATACGGCGGCGGAGTTCTGATAGGAAGTGTGGATGATGCTACAGCAGCGACCAGCGTGAAGTTTGAAAACTGTATCTTCGAAGATAATACGGCGATGAACGGAGCAGCCATCTCTACCATGCCGGATGCCGAGAACGTAAGTCTGGAACTGGTAAACTGCGTTGTGAACAACAATACGAGCGAAGATACATCTGTCAAGCCTTCCATCATCTATCTGAATCCTGCAGAAGACAGCAAAAACACGCTGAAACTCACCCACGTAACAATCGTCAACAACGTGGGTGTGGCACCAGCATACAATCTGGTAAAAGAGACCTCCTTTGCAGCCGGCAACATGCTGAATCTGGGAGGCGTATGGAGTTCATCTGAATGCAACAACAGCCTGGAAGAGAATCTCAATACGCTTGGCAAAGAAGGCGCCCTCAACTTTATGAACCCAACCAAGGAGATAGGTGCAAAAATTAATGGAAACGTCTATTACGGAGGCTATGCATCGTTCCGTCCGTTAACCAGTTCCAGTCAGGCAAGTGTCATCATCAACAGCGTGGCTTCGTCACCGCTGAAGACAGACATTCTGGGGGATGACCGCCACCAAGGCGGTGCAGCCGACCTGGGTGCCTACGAAGCGCTGCTGCCAAAGAGCGGAAAGATTATCTACGTGCGTTCCTACAATACGGATTATACGAGTGGTAAGGATGCCAACTATGATGATCAGGATGGAAAACCGGATTTCGATCTGCTGAAGAATACAGACATTTATTATGACGGAACCTCATGGGACAGAGCCATCATCGGTAATGCCATGTGCGACAAAGATGTGCCGAGAAACAATAACCTGTTCTATGTAAAGCAGAGTGACAATGATAAAACGCTGCTTAGCACCACTATTGACAATAAGGATTATAGCCAGGCGGGAGGTAAATATCGCTCAAAAACAGATTCCTATGGAGATTTCTGGGGGGAGAACTCCGGCAACAGTTATCAAGACGGTTACTGGCCTAAGTATTATAATACGATTACGAACAATAGAAACGAGAAATACATCAGCGGTCTGCAATATGCCGTAGAAAGAGCTGCAGTACTGAACAAGAATCTCCCTGCAGGCGAAGAGCCTGTTGTGGTTTGGGTAGGCGCTGGCGTCTATACCGACTACAAAGGTTTCGTCATCAGAGACAACGTAAAGGTTTATGGCGGTTTTCCACACGAGGGTTATCCGGGTGAAAGCGACCGCCATCCGCTGCTGTCACAATACGTGCCGGCACGCAAGGAATACCAGGGGTTAGACGTAACAAAATATGAAACCATTCTCCAGATACGCAAGGAATCGCCTGTCTATTTCACCGACAGCAGCAAGGAGATGTGGTATCAGGAAGGCAAACCTGACGATGGTTCCAGATATGATTATACAAAGAAATTAATCAACAACAAGACGCAAGAGCGCCACTATGTGCTCTATCAGCCGGATGTCTGCATACCAACCTGGTCACAAACAAATGATGAAACCGGTAACAGATACGGTGGAAACAGCAACCGCTATCCGGGTTCTAAGTACACAGATGATAAGTATGTAGAATACAAGAATGCCAAATGGGACGGTTTCTCAATCCGTCATGGTTACATCGTCAACTATAAAGATGCCAACCGTGACGGAGGAGCAGGTGTGCGTGTTTTCAGAGGAGTAGAACTGGAAAATCTTATCATCGTAAACAACTTTAATCACGGATCCCGTGTCCGTGGTGGCGGTTTGTATATGGATGGTGAAAACTCCAAGATTTCTAATAGTTACCTGCTCAGAAACCTGAGCATGACTACCATTAAGGAAAACTATGGAGGAGGTGCCTATATGATTCAAGGCACGGGCTACAATCTGGTGGTTGCCAACAACCGTTGTGGAAATGGAACACAAAGTTATGGTGGAGGCATTTTCCTGGAGAGTGCCAAGTTCTACAACAATACCATCGCCTACAATATGTCAACAGAAGGCACAGGTATCTACCACTGGCAGGATAAAAGCACCGGAGTTGCCTCGCAGCTCTCACTCTACAATTGTCTTATATATGATAACTATAATGACAAAAATAACAACAGGACTGTTGCAGATCAGGTAAACTCCCTGGCATGGGACAAGATGAAGCCTTCCCACAACTGTTATATGAACAGTAGCGACTCCAAGAATAAATTCCTCAACAGCAATGGTAACTCCACCGGACAGAATCTGGCTTTCCCATTTGAAGACAAAACCTACGAAAGTGGAAATGATGGAAATTTCCGCTTCCGCAATGCCCGCCTTACCAATAACTTCCGTCTGAACGAGGCGGATGGTTTAACAGGCAACAAATGTCTGAATGGAGGTTCTACCGACGTAGGAACAGGTGTCAAACTTCCGGAAACCGATATGGACTATACCGACCGTATCAAAGACTGCCAGATTGATATCGGTGCCTACGAGGCAGATAATACTGCCAACATTACGGCGCAGGAAAAGAAGAACAGCGAGGGTAATGTGGAAGCCTACGTTTACTACGTAACCCAAAATGGTTATGGTAACCGTAGTGGCGACAGCCCTGCCAACGCTGCCTGTGCAGAAAAACTGCAAAGCGTACTGACCCAAGCCGGCAAGAAATTTGCAGAAGTAAACAAAGACTTGAAACTCGGAGCCGACAACCAGAATAAGGATGACGACAAGGCTATAAAGGTTTATGTGAAGGTAGCCGGCTATGAGGCAGACGAAAGCGGAAACCGTTTCGTTTATCATGCCAACACCTTGGCTGACCCGACCGTTCCACAGAGCTATACCTTCCTGATTCCTAACGGAGTATGGCTGATGGGTGGATACAACGAGGGTACGCAGAAGAATGGTGTACCGGATCCGACCACCTACAACTGGGACAAGGACCAGCGCGACTGTATCAGATATCAGACCATACTGAGTGCCAAGACTCAGGTGAAAGAAGGAACTACCGTTACCCAGGAGGTGAACGGTTACCACACCGTAACCTTTGGCAAATGGCCTTCGGGAGAAATAGACACCTACTTCAAAGATGCCGTTGGTTACCGTGCTGTAGTAGACGGCTGCCGACTGATTGATGGTAATGCAACCGAAAAGACAGGTTATAACAGTATGGGCGGTGCAGCCATCGTACCAAGAAGTGCCCATGTGCGCAACTGTCTGATTACAGGCTGTCAGGCAACTAAGGGCGGTGCACTCTATCTTCTGAAAGGAGGTATTGTGAGCGGCAGCGTCATCACGAGAAACTCTGCAACAGATGGTGGTGCCATCTATGCTGCACGGATCACCAGCAATAAAAAGAAGTATCATGCCTATGTGATTTCCTGCACCATTGCAGAAAACAAGGCAACCTCGGCTGGTGGTGGAATCTTCCAGGAAGACTATGCGCTGATTAGCGGTAACTCCGTGATATGGGGAAACTCAGCTGCCAGCGATGAGAACATAAGTGGCAAAACAGATCTCCAAGACACAGATGTCCTGCAGGATGCTAAGCTGCAAACCCAATTCTACCCATACGACTACTGCTTCGTTGAAAAGATGACTTTGCCTGCCAATGCGATGAATACGACGATGACCAGCGATTTGGATACCTATTTCGCCAGCAACGGATATTACTATCCCCGTGCTTATTCACCTTTGATTGGTAATGGTATAGATGCAGCATACATCGCAGGTTGGAAAAGCTATGGTGTATCTGCCTACGATATTCTAGGCAACACCAGACATCTGAGTAAGCACCAGACTGCGGGAGCATACGCTCTCAATTTGCCGGAAATCAACAAGGATAAACTCCTGACCCGCCTCTTCGTTTCGAATGAAGGTGGAGAGGAAGTGAGTGATGAACTGAAACAGAAATACTACGGCCGCTCATTCCTCACACCTTTCAATAGTCTGGATGCTGCACTCGACTATATCGAAGAGGTACGCAAACAACCTGCTGAGGGTAGTCCTCTGGCTACGGAGGGGACTCACTTCGAAATTCTGATGACAGGTGGAACGTATAAGCCTAGTCAGATTAGAAAAGATGTATCAAATGCGCAGACCAACAACGACCGCCGTTTACAGAGTTTCACCATTCCTGTAAACGTAGATATCTATGGCAGTTTCTCTGTGAAAGACAATTACTCATCTGATCCTGTGGGGGCTGTTGCTACAGAAAGTTTTACCAGTCTGGATACTATAAGTTTGCGCCCAAACCAAGATATCAAAGTTATTCTGAGTGAGCGCAACGAGAAGCACATGGCAGACAATAACAAGAATGGACTGATAGACCCATGGGAGTTTCAGAATCCAACGATCTTCTCAGGTGACATCAAGGAATCTGAAAAGGAGCGAAAGGTGTATCATGTGGTTTACAGCAGGAAGAAGACTACGGGAACTTCTGCAGAAAATGTGAGCGATAATGTTGTGCTCGATGGTATTACGATTATGAATGGTGAAACCATGACCGAACTTACTACCGATGAAAATACAGGTAGCGAGATGGACGAGATTGGACGTGGTGGAGCCATCTACACCGATCGTGTTCACTATACGCTGAACCGTTGCCGTCTGATCAAGAATACCGGTCTGCACGGTGGAGCCATCTATGCCAACAACGCCAGTTTCGACATCATCGGCAGCTACATTGGCGGTAACAGAGCCATCTCAGAAGAGGCTTCTGCCACCAATGCTATAAGCTATCCGGGAAAAGGTGGAGCCATTTATCTCTACCTGACAGAATCGAAGAATGGAAATCTGCATATCGTCAACTCGCTGATAGCCAACAACGACGTTACATCGGGTAATTCTCTGAGTAATGGTACTCCTACCGGCGGTGCCATCTACATCCGAAGAGCAAACGATGCCGGAACGACAGGAAATTATCACGATGTCAACATCACAAACAGCCTCATCGTCAACAATAAGGCGAAGCAGGATGGAGCTATCCACATCGAGAACCAAAGCAGCACCATTACACCTATATTATATAATACTGTAATCTGGGGTAATGAATCGCAGAATTCTGAGAAATCTCTGAAGAGAGACCACATGAAATACTGTGCTTGGGATGAATTGCCTGCTACCTTAAACTATGGTTCTGCTACATCAACATCAGATGACGGCAACATCGCATTGGGCAAAGACAACCTGGCTGCCAATGGTCCGTGCTTCGCTTCTCCTTCTACCGCCAAAGGGTATGCAGGCTACAGTTTGTCAGACCAGTGGAATCCAAGGGCCATCTCTGTGCTTACGGACGCAGGATATGGTGAAAAAGATAAAAACGATGCAAACGAAACAGGTGCATACAAGGCTTGGTGGGATGTTCACCAGGAACGTCTAGCCGACTATGGTTATCCGGCAGAATACATCCGTTCTGCTGATGCTACAGATTATCTGCGCTATGTAGGTCCGATAGACGAGAATGGTATGGTTAGCAGAAAGCCTATCGATATTGGTATGTACGAGTTCCAGTACGTTTTAAAGATCTCCGACCGCGACCAGTTGTACATTGGTACAGAGCAGAAGGGAAAAGGAGATGGCAGCAGTTGGGATAATCAAAGTACCGACTTGCGTGGTGCCATCATTGCCATGGCAAATGCTACCGGCAAGGAAAGTACGTCAAGCCATGCCCACAAGAAAGTGTATGTACGTGGTGGCACCTACTACTCACCAACCTATTCCGGTGGTGGAGATGCCTTCTCTCTTTTCGTTAACAAGGGAGAGAACGCTAACTTCGTACAGTCGTTGGAAATTGTGGGTGGATGTACCGGTAAAGAGATAGATGGTAAGGAAGAACAGGATTTCAGTAACCCATCTGTAATCATCGAAAACCCTGCCAAGAAGGGGCAAACCAATGTATTGCTCAACATCACCACCAATGGTAAGCCAGTAACCCTATCAGGTTTCACATTTACCAATGAGAGCGGTATGGGAGTAAAGGCTTTGATAAATAAAGATAATGGCGGAACGGGAAATGAATTGGTTATTCACCACAGTTCTTTCCGACATAATAAAGGCATAGCCTTAGATATCGATAATTCTGCACAGTTAGGCGCACGAATGTGGAACCTTCTCTTTGCAGATGGAGATAATGATGCCATTAGACTAAACAACTCACAAGGCATGCATTTAGTTAATGTTACCTTTGTGAAAAATAAAGGTAAGGCAATAGATGGTACTGCTAGTGTATATAACTCTATCGCATGGAAGAATGGAGCAAATTCCATTAAGAATAATACAAACAATAATGTCGTCATTGCTGATGAAGTAGAAAATGGAGATGTATTAAAAGGTCCTAACTTTGTTAATCCTGATAAAGAGGATTATAGAATACGACCAAGTCTGTTATTGATGAATAAAGGTAATAATACTAAATACATTGACAAGACTAACCTTAAGAAGGGAACAAATGATACAGAAACTTTTGCCGCAGAAAAGGACTTGGCAAATACAAGCCGTCTGATTGGTGAAAGCATCGACATCGGTGCTTACGAGTGTGATGCCAATATGCAACCTATCATCTACGTGAATACAAGTAGCGCAGTAAACGGAACGGGCGAAAGCTGGAAATCTCCAAGCAACGACCTGAAGGGTGCTATCAGTCTGGCAGAACTCTATGCCAACAAGCATGAAGGTTATGGTTACGTCTTTGTAGACAGAAATCTGCAAGCCACGGACATCAGCATCAATATGCCGGGCGTAAAGATATATGGTTCTATGAACGGCGAAACAAGTTCGGCTGCTCCAGACTTAAGCACCTCAGACAATATTCAGGCTGTAGTAAAGGATCTCTTAAGCCAAAGAAAGGGCATCATTGAAGCCTCAACCCAGTCATCCATTAATGGGCTGACCATCGACAATCAAGGAATAGGAAACAGCAAGGTGAGTCTGGTGGATGGTTTCAAGATTTCGGGCAACGTCAGTCTAAAAGGCAACAGCATACTCTCTACCTCTGTCCTTGATGAAAATGCAACGGTATCTGGCGATGCAAATGGTTTGCTCTACAATAGTCTGGCGTTAGGAACCGTGAAGGACGTGAAGTCCGTCAATGTGACAGCTTCCGGCGCATTACCAGAAACAGCAGGTAGTGCTGCCAACAGAGCATCTGTAACCACCTATAATAAATATGTAGAAGCAGATTACTGGAAGTACCAGCTTGACGAGACAGACAATGCCAACATCAACGCTAACACAGACGCAAGCAAAACCCAAGGATGCATCGACAAGGTGATGCACGGCCATGATCTTGCCGGCAATCTGCGCATCAGAGACAAGGTTGACAACGGATGTTTCGAGACTTGGTATCTGACTGCTGACAAGAATATAGATGGTAAAGATTATCCTCATGGTAAATCTGTGGTTTACGTCATGGAAAAGGACAAGGAACTGAAACTTGACAACTCATTCTATAATGAGACGAATCAGTTCAGCCCAGGCTTCCTGCTCCTGAAACACCATTCGGGCTTGAGAGGGAACAATAGTTATGTTACCCTCAACAACTTTGCGGTAGAAAGAGAACTGAGGAAAGGAACCAACCTCTTTATGATGCCGTTCAATGTGACCAAGTGTGATTTTATAGGCACAGAGAATCATAAGGCGGATCTTACTTTCTACCAATACAATGCCGAAGAACGTGCCAACTACAACTTCAAGTTCGGCACAGACTCTGGTTGGGGACCTGTAAACTACAGCCAGATTAACAGCAGTACAGGTTTCAGAGTAGATGCCGGTAAAGAAAACATAACCATACGCTTCTACGGAGACGAGTACAACGAGCAGGATGGAAGCAAGGACAGCAACAAGCAGGGCTACATCACCTTGAAGCAGAACAACAACCAGCAGCCATGGTCGGACAGTAAGGCTGGCGGTTTGAAGTTCACCCACAAGGAGAACATGGGTTGGAATCTCTTCGGTTCGCCTTACCTCTGTGCCATGAACTTTAGCGATATGGAATACGGCAGAGTCATCTACACTTACGATGAGACGATGGGTTATACAGCCATCAACACCGATGCAGATGCCACAAACAGCACAACAAGCGGTTATATTCCTGCCATGGATGCCATATTCACTCAAACTGCTACGCTGGACAATACGGAGACGATAAGAGTGAAACATTCGGACGCAAAGGATGGAGATGAATACGCTTCAAACGCCAGAATGCTCAATATCGCCATCTGCAAAAGAAGCGAAACGGCTACGGCTGAAGATCATCTCCAACTGGCTGCCGTACCAGCTCAGGAGGCGAAATCGGACTTCGACCTGGGAAGCGACGGAGTGAAATGGATGATAAGTCGCAATCCGCAAATTTATGCAACCCGCAACGGCGGACGCTACTCACTCCTTTCAGCCGTAAGTATCGAAGCAGAACAGAGTATCGGAGTCAGTCTGCCGGAAACCGGTGAATACAGCATCAGCATCCCTGAGGATTGCGACGCCAGCGAATATGAAACCGTTTGGCTTAAGGACAAGGAAACCGGCAAGGCGGTAGATCTGAAGGATGGCTGTTATCCATTCTATGCTGCCCAAACTGGTGAGATGAACAATCGCTTCAATATCAGTTTCAACCGCAAGGAGACTGACATGAAGTCAGACATCACCATTGTTTCTAGCGGCAACTATCATATCCAGATAAAGGGGCTGAAACAGAACGACATCATCAGAATATACGGAGCCTCAGGTGTCCTGGCGCTTCAGAAACAGGCAAAATCTGATACAGAACAGCTTCGCACACCAATAAATGGGA
>ERZ1034626.1517-NODE-1517-length-15184-cov-108.313702_pt1 | contig 15184 bp, 29 predicted proteins | sample MGYA00520652_ERZ1034626 | MGnify/ENA primary metagenome ERZ1034626 (study PRJEB33766, sample SAMN09781765) | gut metagenome | biome: gut microbiome | host: Homo sapiens | place: Madagascar | study: EMG produced TPA metagenomics assembly of the PRJNA485056 data... | reverse complement strand
TGCGCCAGCGTTAGATAGATAGGTACAAGGCGGATGAGCAATGAGCAAATCCCAGTTTCCAATTTCGTGCTCTACGCCATCCATTGTCACGATTCTTCTCCCCTCAAGAACTTTCAGCGCATCGCCCAGAATGTGCCATTCAGGGTGTCCGCCGGATGGCTCCTGAATATCGCAGGAATAGGCTTCGTGACCTCTCGCACGAAACGCTTTGCACACTTCCTGTGATTCTTCGCAAGCAACAAGCACTCTCATCGTCAGTCCACCCCATTATTTCAAAACAAAATATCTTACAAGTTCAGCTATCACGCTGATTTTCGGAATCCATCCGCAAGTAAAAAATTTGCCGTCCTGCAAAATGATTGCGTAATCGTCGTAATTCATGATTCCGGCATGTTGGCGGTTTTGATCTATTCGTTTCCAAAACATTGCCCCGCCGGGAAGAGGTTGTTTGTAATATTCAAGCCCAAACTGTACATCTTCCCACGCCAGCTCCCACGGTGCAGTTTCTTTTATCGTTTTTTCGGCCAGCAAATGCAGCGTCTTCTTTTCGCGCTGCTGTTCTTCCGGCTGTCCTGACGCTTCAGACTCCACCGGTTTCAGCGCCGGTGCAATACCGACCTCTTTGCAAGCATCCGCAAACTTTTCCCAAGGAAGCTCTATTCTGCGTGTGTTTACGCCGATGCAAACAGTGGTAGATGTGTAATGCACATATCCGCCGCACTGAAGCGGATGTCCAGTGTGTGTATACTCCATGATTTTGCTTTTTCGGATTCCTTCGCCGGAAAACTCAGAAATGTACTTTGTCCAGTCTTCCCGGCAAATCTCAGCCGCTTGGGAATAAGCCCATTCAGGAAGCTTCCCGGCTCTCTCCATCTTTCGGTCGAGCTCGAATTCATCATCTTCTACGGAAGATTCCGGTATCGTTTCCGCCGCCTTGGGCGCGCAGTCAAAAACGACGGGCTTTTCGTACACCGGTTTATCCGGTTTGGGCGGCTCCACAGGCGGCTTTTTGGCTTCGATGATTTCCTGCGCCCGCTTATATGCTCCGGTAAATGTGATGTTTCCAATTCGCATCTGGTGTATTGTACTTGGATCGCAATTTTCTGCAATGGCATTCAGCCGGGCCGCTGCACCCGCACTCAGGCCGAGGATTCTGCACAGCTCATCCCGCACCTTGCCTTGTAGCTGGCCTTTTTTCTTGCGGCGCGTCAGAATCTCCTTGAGGGCCTCATACTGCGCCAGACGTTCGCCGTCGGTCAGCTCGCGGGCGGTGGCGTTGGCCGTGATGAGCGCGATCTTGTCGTCATCGTCATTTTTTAGCTTGAGGATGACGCAGGGCAGCGCGTTAAAGCGGGTATCGCCCTCTCTGGCCAGCTCCTCGCAAGCGGTCAGACGCCGCTCGCCGCCGATCAGCTTGTAATTGCCATCCTCCAGATCAACCACTTCCAGCGGCTGCCGGATGCCACGGACACGGATATCCTCTTTCAGCCGGGAGATATCCCCGATGACGTAGATTTTGTGGTTGTCCGGGTTGACGATGATGTTTTTGCGGTCGATCATGACCACTTTCAGAGGCGGCTCCCCCGCCGGGGTGGACGGCTGTGCGCCCAGAAGGCTATGTACTAATCCGGTGCTCATTTTTGTCCCTCCGCGATCTGCATCACTTTCTCCGCCAGCGTCTTATACTGCGCGGCGGGCCTACATTTCGGCGCGTACTGGTACAGGGGCCGGTGGAGTGCCTTGGATTCCTTGACCCGGACGCTGCTGTCGATGTGCAGCACCGCGCCGTCATCGGCCCGGAAGGTCGGGATATCCAGATTGACGAGCTGGTTGATGGTCTTGGTGGAGTAGCGGCCCCGGTCGTACTTGGTGGCCAGCACACCCATCACGGCAAGCTCGTGGTTGTATCCGTGCTGGATGTCCCGCACCTGATTCATGATCTCGGCCAGCCCATCCAGCGCCCACTCGTCGCAATCCACCGGGATGATGACGTAATCAGCGGCAACCAGAGCGTTGATGGTGGCCATGTCGATGTCGGGTGGACAATCGAAAATGCAGTAATCGTAATCGTTTCGCAGCGGTTCGAGGGCGTTTTTCAGCCGGTCGGCTTGCGGACGCCGGACGTCGAACATCACGTTTTTGTTGGCCAGCAGCATGCTCATGTTGCTGGGTGCAATATCAACGCCGGAAAAATCGGTCTGCTGGATCACATCGGGCAGCTTGACTCTGAGTTCCAGAACGTCGCCCATCGTGTCTGCCGTGTCCGAAAACCGCTTGAAAAATTTGCTCGTGTTTGCCTGTTTGTCCAGATCCATGACCAGCACCCGCCGGTCGTAGATGCCGGACAGGATACAGGCCAGATTGCAAGCGGTGACGGACTTGCCGACGCCGCCCTTGAGGTTGATGATCGCGATAGTAGCCATGTTTCTCATTGTGGGTTCTCCTCCGGTTTTGTTATGTTTGGGGTTGATTCGACGTTTTATGTTTGCGGAGTCTGGCAAGGGTCTGCTCAAACGACCGATTTGCAAAAGGATCGTTCCCGCTGGGTTCTGGCCGGTCAACGATTCCGCGAGCCGCCCGCGCCGTGACCCGGTTTCCGGGTCCCCAGCTCTTTGGGTGGTCGAGGGCGCTCCATCCGGCCTCGATGCTCTGCATGATGCTGGCGATCATGTACTCTGTGCGTTTTGTTGTTTTTGATTCATCCGCCAGATGGGTCAGTTTGTCGCAGACGGCCCGCGCTGCCTGAGCGTCCCAGACCTTGCCCCGCCGGGATGCCCGGTAAGCGTCGAACTTGGTCAAGGCTTCCAGCAGAGGCTTGTCCGTTCCGGCGTACTCCGCGAAAACATCCTTCGGGGTAGGCCCGCCCCCCTGTGCGCCTCGCGCGCACGAAGGAGTAGTATACCCAGTAGTATTCCCAGTAGTATTACTGGGTGGCGTTTTGCCACTACCCCCCGTGGCGTTTTGCCACTGGTTCCCGTCGCATTTTGCCACTAGTGGCATTTTGCGACTAGTGGCGTTTTGCCACTGGTCAGGCGGGTGAGATTCCGCCGGATTTTCGGGCGTCTCGGCCTTGCTCTCGACGGTCTCCTTGACCTCTTCGGGCACCTCGGCGACGTATCGATTGACCATCTGACCGCCCACAAGTTCCTGCCGTTTTGAGATCAGGCCCTTGCTTTCCAGACGCTTGAGCACCCGGATTATTGTTGCACGGTCAGCGCCCAGCCAGCGGGTCAGGTAGCTAAAACTGCCCTTGTACTCGCTGTCGCCATCCTGCGAGAAGCCATAGATCAGAGCGTAGGCCAGCAGCTCATTGCCCTTGAGGTGGTACTTGTCCACCATCCAGTCGAGGACAAGGATGTAGCTCTGTTTTTTCGTCGTGTTCTTCACGTTTGTTCCCTCCTGCGGATCAGAACGGCAGATCGTCATCATCGGAGATCACCGCAAAGTCGTCTGCGCTGCCCTGCGAGTAAGCGGGAGCGGGTTCCCGGTAGTCCTTGGGCGGCGCTTCGCCGCCGTCATCCACGGGCTGCCCGCCGGGCTTCTTGCCTCCTGCAAAATTGATCTGATTCGCCAGCACTTCAACCGCGGTGCGCTTGTTCCCGTTCTTGTCCTGATATTGGCGGCTTTGCAGGGAGCCTTCTACGGCGATCAGACTGCCCTTTTGGAAGTACTTGCAAATGAACTCCGCCGACTGCCGCCATGCGACAACGTCGATAAAGTCCGCTTGCCGTTCCTGCCCCTTCTGGGCGAAATTCCGGTCGCACGCGATGCGGAAGCTGCACACATTGGTACCGTTCCCGGTGGTGCGCAGCTCCGGGTCTGCGACGAGCCGCCCCATGATTGCTACAACGTTGAGCATTTCAGATAATCCTTTCCCGTTTCTGTCATCCAGCGGTTATGCCCATACAGTGACTCAAAATCCCGCTGGGCCTGTTTCTTCAGGTCGAGCCGGAGGTGGTGGTCGAAATGGGCGCTGTACCCCGGCTCGTTGTGGTGGCGGTGGCACAGCCAGACCTTCAGGCCGTATTTCTCGGCCATGGGCCGCAGCGGGCCGTTGAGCACATGGTGTTCTTCCAGCCCGGCCACCGTGGCCACGTTGTACTTTTCCCGGCAAACATAACATTCCCGCCGGGTCTGCATGATAGACGCGCTCATTTCCTCGGCACCTCCTGCCATTCCTGCCAATATTGCGTTACATTCGGATCGTTGACGCCCATTTCGGCCAGACGGTCGAAAATGCCGTCAATAAAGGCCGACATCTGGGCGCTGGTAAAGCTGCTTGAACCCATCGACGCCTTGACAGTGCAGCGGTCATTGTCCAGCAGCTCCACAATATGCACAAGTCTGTAAGCATTGCGCAGGATGGGAACGGCGGCCACCGGAAGCTCCAGAAAGTCATATTCGAGGCCGTATTCCTCCAGCATCTCGATATAACAAGCTTCCGGGGTCGTGCCGCCCGCCTTTCCGGCGTTGTAGTGGTCGGCCATGATGGTGAGCAGCGCCCACATCATGCGGTTCTGCTCCAGACTCCGCCTTTTTCGCTGCCGCTCCACGGTAATGGTCAGCCGCAGCGGGGAGCCGTGGGCGAGGTCGTCTAATTTCTGGCGTATCTGCGTTTTAACAAATTCCGCCGAGTTTTCCACAACGATCTTTTGCTTTGCGGGGTCATAGACGACCGGAAGCTTGCCGATCACGTCGCTTCGGGCCATAAAATCTTTTTACCCTCCGTGGTGGCGAACTGCACCATGGTGATCCTGCCGACGTCGTCCCGCGCAAAGCGATCCACCCGCAGCGCAGTGCCGAGCATCCAGCGCTTTTTTTCCGCGCTCTCCACAATGGGCACCTGCGCGGCCTTGAGCAGCATCTTGCCGACATCCAGCACGTCCGACCCGGCACCCCAGAGCGCCGCAGCGGCCAGAAAGCTCGTGATCTCCTGCATCTTGGCGGGGTTATTGGCCGGAATAGACATAGCGGCGGCGTCCTTGTAGACGTACTCGCCGGTATCGGGCGAGTAAACGCCGACTTGGCACCAGAGCTGACTCCCGGCATAATACCGGCGCATACACCAGCCCGCCGGGCCGTAGGCGTCATCCAGCAGCTTGCGGACAGCGGCGTCATCCGGGAGCAGCATCACGCGGGCTGCGTCCTTATCCACCGCCAGAGTGATAACGTGGCAGCCCTCCGGGGCCGTCTGCGCGGGTTTCGGTACTTCGACTGGAAAACATACCGGCTTCGCCGAAACGCCGCCAGAAGCGCCCGCAGACGGCGCGCGCCGCCGGGGACTATTTTTTGTGGGCATCCAATCATCCTTTCTTTTTTTAGTTTTGCGCTCTCGCGCTCTGGCAGCGGCTCTTGTTTTACCACCTGCCGCCAGTGGTGGGAAAATCAGCCTTCCGAAATATCAATGATTTGATCGCTTGTCAAAATGTAGTACCCGTGCATAATTGCATAAGCGCAAACCATCTGGCACAGACTGGCCTGTTTTCTACCACGCGGAAAGTCAAAGTGACATGGAAACGGGTTAAATTTAGGGTTCATCAAGTCTTCAAAAACTTCTTCTGAAATTTGAAAAGAAACATTATGTTTTTCAATATCAGAATGTTTATCTTTATGAGCCGTGTAAAGGACATTGATTGCTTTCATCATACAATTCCTCCCTTACTCTTCCGTAACATCCGAAATCTTGTCACCTTCAAGAATATAATGGTTGTGTGCCGCCGCAATCCAATACACGATCATTGCGATGTGGCTTTGGTGGGTACTTTTTACGGCGACAAATCCGAAAGGCTTTTCGACGGCCAGCATATCGGCGGCCACATCATCCTCAACTTCAAAATAAGCCACAGATTCCAATGCTTCCAGAGAAGTAAGGTGTTCGTGGTAAGTGTAAGTAACAGCAAGTTTTTTCATTGTGGTATCCTCCAAAATTTCAGTACATTCCAAACTCCTGATCGAGAAGGGTATCCAGCCGGATGGTGTTCCCACGGCCCTTGCCCTCATCGCCCGCCATATTCGCCCAGCCGTCCGGGTAGCGCTTGCGCACATACCGGGCCGGGATCCCCATGCACACGCTGACCTGTTCCAGCGTCAGCCGGATGCAGCCGATTTTTTCAAAAATGGCCTTGTAGCTGTCGTGCCACGCTTCGTTACGGTTAGATTTCGCCACGGTCTTTCAACTCCTTCTGTCTGCGTTCAAACTCTACTTGCTGGCCGTAGGTGCGGCCAGCCGCGATGGCGCGGGCACATACCGCGCCGATGCTGTTGTCTTGAGTGGGCTTCTTAGGGTGCGGAAAGGCCTTGCGGGCCTTTTCTTCCAGCGCCTCCCGCTCCATCTTCTCCCTCATTTTCTGTTCGTAAAGGCGCTTTTTCTTCAAAACCATCGCCTCTGCCGCACGCTTGCCGAGGCACGCCGGGCAGTATTGCCGCGTGGGGCCGACGTTGTGCATCTCTGCCCCGCAGGTCACACAGGTGCGTGTGTATTTCGCCGTCGTTGTCCGTGCCATCACCGCGCCGTCCTTTCCATGCGCCGCCGGAAAGCGGCACGCCGCCGGGCATTGTCTGCCCGCTTGAACTTGTTCCACTGGGCCAGCAGATACGGCCCGCCGATCACCAGCGGGGTCAGCAGGAACACCAGCAGCAGCGTCTCGGTGACATGGGCGTGGTAGGCGTCCCGGCCAAACAGAACCATCAGGTCGGCAAATATGTAACAGGTCATAAGATCAACGCACCTCCGATCTTGTACGCCAGCATGAAAACGATGAGCAGATAGGCGGCCCACCCGGCAAACACGTCCCGGCGCGGCTTCATTGCGGCGATAAACAACAACGCGCACAGGCAGCCGCCCGCCAGAAAGCACATCATACAAGCAAAAATTGCGCTCCTTGTCATCCGCTCACCCCATTCCCAAGGCCCGATCGATCAGTGACCGGGGATTATCGTTCGAGTAGTTGCCGCTCATATACCGGTTGATCACGCTTCTGCTGAGCCCGGTCTCGCGGGCAAGGTCGTTATATGTCCAGCCGCGCAAAGCAAGCTGTTTGACGGCCTCCGCCTTCCATGTAACGCTGAAACTTGTCTGCAACGTTTTCCACCTCGCTTGTGTAAAATGTTTCCCAAAACGGCTAATAAAACATTGCCAAGCAGGTGGAAACGGACTATAATAGACTTGCGGTAATCTAATAATGTCTGTTTCGGCTTGGCAACGCTGTTTCCCTCTCCCACGGTCAAAATGGGAGGGGCTGCAAAAAGCGCTGTACGATAGCGTTTTTTGCTGGCCGGGCTCATGGCTGAAGCCCGCCCGCGCGGTAGGGTAATCCAGTATGTGTGCAAAGCAGCTTTCAAAAGGAAGAACCCGTGCGTGTACCGCAAGAAAGTCTGAGATGGGGATCTCGCTCTTGAGTACGGTATTATTATAATCTAGTTTTTTCTGGATTTCAATAATAAATCAAGAAAATTCTGGATTTTGGCATGTTCAACAAAAAAGGGGGTGAAAAATTTGTTTTGGGAAAATTTCTTGGTAGAGTGCGCCAAGAAGCAGAAATCTCCAGCGGTCGTTGTCGAAGAGCTTGGCTTATCCAACTCAATGCCGACAAGTTGGAAAAACGGCGCTTTACCGCAGGTAAAAAACCGCAAGAAGATCGCCGACTATTTCGGCATCACCGTCGAGGAGTTAATGGGCACAAAAAAAGAGCCCGCCGGGAATGGCGGACTCGATGAGGATATGAAAGAGTTTGTAGAATTGGCCAAAAAGATGACGCCTGAAGAAAGAAGCGCGATTTTGACGCTGATGAAATCCAAAGAGAAAAATTCAGGCAACGGCTGAATCTTTTTTAGCTTGGATTTCCCTCATAAGCTTCAGGGCCTCTTGGATTAGTTCCGGGTGATCTTGAAAATAAGCTAAGAATTCTTCAACCGTCATCTGCAACACTCCTTTTTGTTGTATTTCGTGGCTCTATATTACAACTGTATTTGAGAAAAAGCAAGAGCCTGAAAGAAACCTTGTAAAAAATGGCAAATCAGCCCTTGCCGTTTTGTGCATATTTGTGAAAGAAGGAATTTCAATGGGGTTCAGTTTTCGCAAATCGCTCCGTTTGGGCAAGCATGGGCGCGTAAACGTCAGCAAGTCCGGCGTCGGTTTTAGCTGGGGAATCCCCGGCTTGCGTTTTACCAAAACCGCAAAAGGGCAGGACCGTGTGACGTTTTCCATCCCCGGCACTGGCCTCCGTTGGACGAAAACCAGCGGTAAAAAGAAAAGATAAAGGAGAATTGCTATGAGAATCCAAAAAATCCGCGTTGCCGCCGCCGCTCTGGCGCTGGCCCTCACCGTCATGTCCTGCCCGATCGCAATGGCTGCCACCGACGTCAAGACTTATCAGACCGTCGCTTATGCTCAGGCCAATGAGCAGCCCGCCGGGCAGAAGCTCACCATTACCGGCAAGCCCAACTATACCGCCGTCACGACGACCAAAGAGGGCAATCTGTACGGCTTTGACACTGCCGATGGTGTGTATTACATCCAAATCGGCAAAACCACCGTTGCCGCTATCCAAGCAGCAGCTCCGGCCCAGCAGATGACGTTATACGGCACCTACTCCGGCAAGCTGGCCGGGAACGGTATGCCGATCCTCGACATTCAGTCCGGTGCTGTCAAAATCGGCGACAAGCTCAACGAGTTCGCCGATCTGAGCGCCGCCGGGCAGAAAGCGCTTGCTGCCGCATCCAGCTCCGCCCAGACTGCCGCCGCCCCTGCCGCACCGACCACCAGCGAAAAGGTCTGGATTCCCACCAACGGCGGCAAGAAATATCATAGCAATTCCTCTTGCAGCGGCATGAAGGACCCGAAAGAGGTCGATCTTGCGCAAGCAGAAGCAGAGGGTTATACCCCCTGCAAAAAGTGCCATTGATGGAATGTGTCCACTGTGGACACAGGAAAACCCCGCCGCCGGGTGACGACGGGGAAACGAAATTAGTTGTTTTGGCTCCACTTTTTTGCGGTAGCGCCGAAAATAAGGCCCAAAAGAAGCGATGTCCAATCAGCTTTCGGAGCTCGGAAAGGGACCTGCTCCCCCGGAAGGAGGGGCGAACATCGGGAAGCCGTGAAAGGGATACAGGCTTTCAAGATTGTAGCCCGTAGTAGTTACCGGTGCATTCTCCGTAAGGTAGCGGTTGACGGCGCGAAGAAGATCGATACGAAGGTCGAGCTCTTCGGTAGTCATGCCGCGCGCTTCCATCTCCGAAAGCCAACGACTGACATCATCCAAGCAATCTTTTTTCATCATCTCAACAGTTTTTTTCGTGCTCATAGAAATATCCTCCTTATAGTTCAACAATGGTTCCGTTGATATCGGCCAGCCGATCCGCCGGATCACGTCCGGCATCGAGGTCGTCGCGGGCTTGCTGTGCGAGACGCAGCATCTCATCGTAGGCCTCGGCGTCGGCTCCATAAGTAGCGAGTACATAGATGAGCTTCAGGGTGCGGTTACGGGCGTATCCCAGTATCATGGTATCGGTCGGCATGGTTATTCCTCCCATGGGGCCCGGACGTGTGCCGGGTCTTTTGGTTTTGATGCGGGCATCCCGTCGATGATCTCCATATCGTCGGGGCAAGTAAAATCAGCAACCATTATTTTTTTACCTCCTATGCTGGTTATTTTTGACAACTTTGTTATAGCATAGGCTGCTGTAAAATATCCAATACAGATTTTCGTAAAATTTTGTAAAGGAGAAATTGTCGAAAGAGGGGTGGAAATTATGAATGAATATGACGAACGAGTTGCCAAAGCTCTGGAAATGGCGCGGGCAAAAGCAGGGATCAGTCAAGAAAGGCTTGCCAAGCGGATGGGCGTAAGCCGCCCGACCATTGCGGGCAGAGAGCAAGGGACATCCCCTGTCACGCTGGCCGACATTATCAATTGGTGCGTTTCGTGTGGAGTCCCGGCCAAGCGGTACACAGACGCCTGTATCCATCCGGGCCTGTTGGAGTATCTGGAGGGCGACATCACCACCGCGGAAAAGCGGCAGATACTGCACGCAGTGGTGGATGATATGTCCGATTATGAGGTGGATGGCTGGTTATACCTCTACTATGGGGATCATGGGTCTGACCCGCTGGGCGTTCTGACCGAGGTGCTTGCCAACCTGCACACCACGCTTGCAAACCGTGTGGCCGTATGCTCTACCATTGGGACGAACTATGAGCTGGATCATGCTAATAACCGGGACCCAGACCCAAACGGCATACAGCCCATTATGCCGATCATGTATCAAGCTCATGACTGCGGCGTCGAAGCAGCCCGCCGGGGCGATGATGCGTATTCAGTGAGGGATGTGAATAGAGATGCCGAGAAAAAGTAAAGGGATGCGCCCGGATGGGCGCTGTCAGATCAAGCGAAAGATGCCGGATGGAAAATATCGCTTTTTTTACGGAAAAACAAAATCTGAAGCAGAGGCAAAATACAAAGAAGCACTAATCCAAAAAGCGGATGCCGAAAGTAAGGCAGAGCTTTTTGAAATTGTTGCTGCTGATTATTGGGACAAGCTGCTCAAACGCATCATAGACGGGACGGATTCAACATATAGGTCTAACTATGAACGTTGCGTCCAATTTTTTTCGGGCAAACGGATGGATGAGATTACGCCAGTCATGATCGTAAGTTTCGGGCAGTCTCTCAAAGATGAGGGGTTATCAACGAGCAGCATTCGGAACACAATCAGCATTTTGCGCGGTATTTTTCGCGGGTGGCGGCTTGCAAGCGGATCATCTTACAATCCGATGCAGGATATCAAGTCCCCCGCCGGGAAGCCCGCGGCTATCCGGGAACCACCTACAGACAGGGAGCTTGCTCTTTTCCGGGCGCATCCCGAAGGGTTCGGGCTGTGCGCATGGATGTTGATGTACACCGGCTGCCGTCTGGGTGAGCTGATTGCTCTCCGATGGGAAGACATAGACTTCGAAAACAACAAAATTTATGTCAGCAAAAAAGTGTCATGGTCAGGTGGCGGTGTCAAAATACAGGGCCCTAAAACCAATAACGGCGTCCGGGTCATCCCGCTTATGCCCCATCTTAAGCGAGAGATAGAGCCGCGCCGGGGCAAGCCGACAGAATATATTATCGGTGGCATGGCAAGGCCCTTAACCGATGCAGAGTATCACAGCCGATGGCTTACGTATTGCACGAAGCTGGGACTTGTTCAGCCGAGTGAGAGCAAGACAAGATACAGAGATAGTCGCCGAGGCCCAAAAGCGGCTAAAAATCCATTGCCGCCTGTAATGGAGCCCACCGTTACGGCTCACCAGTTCCGGCACTCGTTCGCGTCGGACTTATACGATGCCGGTGTTGGAGTGCTGGAGGCAAAAAAGATTATGGGTCACGCGGACATCTCGACAACGTACAAAATATACACTCATATCCGGGAGCGCAAGCTAAAAGATGCTACCGAAAAAATGATTAAATTTTATGATGATGAGGATAAATAAAAGTAGTCAAAAAGTAGTCAAAAACAATAAAATTACGAAAAAGCGATATGCGCAAAAGGTTCGACTCCTGCTGGCGCAACTATAAGGAAAAGCGCATGATTGCTGAATTTTTAGCAGTCATGCGCTTTTTTGTATTGATTTTGAGTTGCAGATACTAACAGATACTAACGTATAGTCTCAGCTTTTGACGTGCGAAAAGTAGTCAAAAAGTAGTCGGAGCACTTCAGCCGCTCGCGATAGTCTCCCAGTACTTCACGATCTTGCCGGACGCGGCGTCCTTGTCCGTCAGAAAGGCGGCGGCGAGGTCTGCGTAAAAGTTCGCGGTATCCATGCCGTAGGACTTGGCAACCATGCAATAATCGGAGTACATCATATTCATGGCGGCGTAGAAATCCGCCTTGTCGTAGGAGAGGCCGCGCTGAGACATCACGGCGCCGGTCTGATCCGGCGTCCAGTGTGATCCGGTGGTGCCGTCGGCGTTCTGCATTTTGGCCGTCCAGCGCTTCGCGTCCTCTAGGGTGAGGTGCGCCGGATGAGCGGCGTGCTCAACGTGGGCGGTTTCGTGCTTGTCTGCCTTGTGGTGCTCTTCAGTGGGGGCAGACATGGCGTCGAGGCCGCAGATGCTCTCGATCAGCTTGTGGGTGTCGTCGAGATCACAGCGGCAGAACGTCCCCCGCTCCTCGATATCATGAAGCTCCTTGCACATGCGTGCACGCAGATTATCGTAACACATGGCGGTTACCTCCTCACAGCTTGGTGACGGTCACGGCCAGATTGGAGACCGTAGATTCTGCGCCGCCCAGCGCAAAGGACAGGATGGAACTGCCGCAGCCGACATTGAGGACGATAAAATCCAGCGACAGATTTGCCGATTCGGCTGCTACGGTCGTAGTGGCGGCCGCAGTGGCACCAATCACAGCGACGCCGTCCTTCTGGCCGGTAACGGAGACCGTACCGGCGGCGGTGGGTGCAACGGTGGCCGAGGCGTTGACCAGATAGTAGCCGGGCCCGGCCAGCGTGATGGTGTTGCCGTCCTGCCGGATGCACTTACCGAAACGGCGCACCGTGGTTCCCACGGAGATGATGTTGCCGACCGCGAGCGCGGTAGGCGTGGTATTGGCGGTATAGATAGCAGACCTAGACATAGTCATATCCTCCTTAAAAAATAAGCGGGGCAGCTTTTGCCGCCCCGCGTGTCCTCGCCGATAGGGCGTCAGATGTTAAATGTTGCCACAGCCATTGCAGCCGCAGAAGGGCGACGGCCCTGCGTTGTAGGTGTACCCGTTGGGATACCGCACAACGTTGGTCATCTGGCTCTGGAGTTCCAACTGGTTGATGCGCTGGGCCTGTGCCGCGATGGTCTGCTCAAGCTGGTTCTTCTGGAGCTCGGCAAACTTTGCGTCGATGTTGGAGTTGATCGCGCAGGTTTGCTTGTCCATCTGAGCGGCCAGATTGGCCGTTGCCAGACGGTTGTCGCAGCAGCACTGTGCAAGCTGGCTCTGGATGTTGTTACCGGTCTGGAGGATGGTGGTGTTAGTACCAGCCTGTGCCAGAGCAACTTCCTTGCCGAGCTGGCCGATGTTGCCCTGCATATCATAGCCGAGATTACAGATACCGTTGCCGATGTTGGTCAGGCGGTCGTTGATCTGGCCGAACTGCTGGCCGAAGAGGATCTCCTGCTGGCTTGCAGCGGTGGCGTACTGGCCAAACTCGCCCTGACGGTTGCCCCACAGGCCACCGCCGCCCATAAAGACGAACAGGAAGAGGATGATGATCCACCACGCGCCGCCCTGTCCCCAGCCGTCGTTATCGTTGCCACGGGTCACGGCAGCGATATCGCTCAAAGACATGTTATCCATAGTTGATTTCCTTTCTTGCAAATTGTGAATATATTTCAAGTTGTGCGCACAACTATCCGACTACTTGAGGAAGGGCATGATCTGCTTGGCCATTGCCTCCAGTTGCTGATACTGAGCATCCGACATCTGACCGGACTTCCGCAGCATTTCCACCTGTTGCTTCGGGTCGCCCTTAAAATAGGCCCGGAACTGCTGGAACTGCTGTAAAATCTGCGCCATGTTGCCCAGAGGGCCGGGAAGGCCGGACGGCGCACCGCCGCCCATGAACTGCATCAACGGGTTGCTCATCGTTATGCCTCCTTAGTCCGGGTAGATTTTGCGGCAGAGGCGGGCTGTAACTGGCTCATCGCCTGAGAGATTGCGGCGTTAATCCGCTCCTCCATCTGCTGCTCGGTCACAAAGTTGCAGCCCGGTGCCGGTGTCTGCATGGTTGCCGGGTCGAACTTGGACAGTCGGTAGTACTCCGTAGTCGCGTAGCCCACCGCATTGGCCGTTTTGACCGCGATGACCGCATCGTTTTGCACCATGATCCAGCGGGTCTCCCCTGCTTGGGCAACCACCTTGTCCACGTCGGCGATGGTCGGCACCATCAAAAACGGGTTTTGTGCCACCTGCGGCTGCTGTATCTGGCCGTATCCGTTGTATTGCTGGCGGTTGTACTGATTCGGCTGTGACCAACCGTCATACATGCCCATATCGCAATCCTCCCTTGCTTTTGTGGCCTAAGTGTAGCAGTATGGCCGGATGCGAGTGCGCAGGGAGTGCGCAACGAAAGAAACAAAAAAGCGCCCATGCAAAAAATGCACAGGCGCTGAAAAAAAGCCATATAACAAAAAATCCCCCGATGTCCACTGTGGACACCGGAGGATTTTTGCATCGTCAGAAAAGACGCTTTATTTTGTCCAGCCGGTAGCACACGGCTCTCCGGCTGTAATGTGTCTGTGCTGCAATGTCCGGCAGCGGAAGCCGCTCCACGTACCGCAGTAAGGCTATCTTACGGTCTACCCTCCCAAGCGGTGCGCTTTTGATGGCGGCGGTCATCTGCTGTCGGTCAAGCCCTTGCAGCGCAGCGGGCAGCACTACGCGAGCCGCCGCCACGGGCAGCACCGAGCCAGAAGGGCTGCGGGAGCTGTCCGGCGTTGCGCACCATTACGGTGACGTTACCGAGATGGTCGATTTTGCCGCATCTCTTGATTTCACAAAATCGTTTCTGGTCGTATGTAGTGCTTGCCATGATATCCTCCTTACTCCTTACCCTGCATCTGATTGAGCAGATGGTCGGCGCGGATAGCCTCCTGCGTGAAACTGTTGTTCTGCCACCACGCGATCAGCGCGGTAATGGTGGTGATGCCAGCCGTGACGAGCTGCTCCACGGTAGCGCTCTCAATGGGCAGGACGGGCTTGCCCAGTGCGGACAGCACCTGATTGGTCAGTGCCAGCAGCAGACAGACGGTGCGGGCGATGGTGGCGGTGGAAATCTTCTCTTTCTGGATCATTGTTAGTCCTCCTTGATGGGTAATGCCTTGGCGCGGTTGTACAGCTCTGTGCCGGTGCCGTTGCCGCCAAGGGTATGATAGCTCTTATACAGGTACTCAATATTTTTGAGCCCTGCCGTGTCGATGCAGCCCTGCTTGATGTAATACTGACACGCCTGATAGATACGATCATGCAGGATGGCGAGCACGCCGTCCAGCAGGGCCTTGTACTTGATGACCACCGCGATGACGGCGGTGCCCAGCAGACCGAAAGCCCACTCTGCCCAATATTGGGCAATCCATTGCCACATAGGCGTTATACCTCCCGGAGCCGGTCAAGCCCCTTTTTCGCGATGATCGCGGCATAGTCCTTA
>ERZ1034626.1514-NODE-1514-length-15196-cov-6.572882_pt1 | contig 15196 bp, 9 predicted proteins | sample MGYA00520652_ERZ1034626 | MGnify/ENA primary metagenome ERZ1034626 (study PRJEB33766, sample SAMN09781765) | gut metagenome | biome: gut microbiome | host: Homo sapiens | place: Madagascar | study: EMG produced TPA metagenomics assembly of the PRJNA485056 data... | reverse complement strand
TCCTCCTCAAAAAAATTCTGCGCTGCAAAGCTTTATGGATTTTTACGCCAATAATTTATTTGCTTTCTCTGCATATTTAATGGTTTGGCTATGTGTAATATATTCGTATGTTGTTATCACTATGGAATTTGCCAAATACGTTTGTCCGTCTTGTCATTCGGCCTTCAGTTATTTTTATAACAAAACTTATTACACTGAAGATGGTCATCATGTTGAATATGGTGTATATTACCGCGATTATATAAAAAATGAGGTTACACAGTGCGATATTTGCAGTTACCAGACAACTTTGAGTTTCCGCCAAAAAGAAAAAGTTTCACAACAATAAGCTGTTACGAACTTTTTTATTGACTTCAACGCATTATATGTTTATAAAGAGAGCGAAAAATACCGAGAGTCTGCATGGGGCAGGCTTTAAATAACTAATAATTAACCGGAGATTTTAAAATGAAAAGAACTTATCAGCCAAGTAAATTGGTACGCACTCGCCGTCACGGCTTCAGAACTCGTATGGCAACCGTTGGCGGACGCAAAGTATTATCAGCCCGCAGAGCCAGAGGTCGTAAAAGAATTTCTGCTTAAAGTAGCAAAAATGAGTGAATTCTTAATTCTAAAAAAAAGAAAAGATTTTCTCAGAGCCGCCAAAGACATTACCATGGTTTCTAAAAACGTGATGTTACAGGCGGCTCGCCCTTTATCTGCTGAGATTTCCGCAGAAGAAAGCCGTAAAGCCCGAATCGGTTTTACAGCTACAAAGCGTTTGGGCAAAGCCCATATACGAAACCGCACAAAACGCCGTCTGCGCGCTGTTGTGCGAGAAATCTATGAAAAATATGCTCTAAATAACGTTGATTATGTGTTGGTTGGGCGTTTTGATACCTGGTGCTGCCCATATGAAGATTTGAAACGCGACGTTATTTGGACTTTCCGAAAAACCAACAAAATGATTTTACAAGGTGATGAGAATGCTGAAAAAACTACTCATTCTACCAATTAAAATTTATCAACTCTGCATTTCACCCTGGTGCTCTGGAGTTTGCCGTTTTAGACCGACCTGCTCTCAATATATGATTGAAGCAATTCAAATTCACGGTGTTTGTAAAGGACTATATTTAGGTATAAAACGGATTTTGCGCTGCAATCCGTGGGGCGGGAGCGGATATGACCCCGTGCCGCCAAAAGAAACAAAGCATAAGTCGCTATAATTACTTGCCTTTTCAGCAATTTTATTTTAGATAGAAGAAGATTTGTTTAATGGGAGCTTACTATGTCAAGTGATGATTTCAAAAGTTTTATAACCGCTGTTTTTTTATCGGCTTTAGTTGTGCTGGGTTTTAACTATTTCTTTCCGCAACAAACAACAGAAACTACAGTTGTGACCGAAGAGGCGCAAACGCCTGTTGCTGAAGAAATGCCTGAAACAAACGATACGGCAGTAACAATTTATGCGCCGGTTGACGAAGTGCTTAAACAAGATGAACGCCTAAAAATCAGCAACGGCGTTATTAACGGCAGCATTCGCTTGAAAGGCGCTCGTTTTGATGAAATTCTGCTTGATAAATACAAACTTACCTTAGACGCGGATAGTCCAGATGTTGAGCTTTTATCTCCAGCTAAAACCGAAAATTCTTATTATGCCGACTATGGCTGGCTTTCTAGTGACAAAAGTTTATTACTCCCAAATAAAGACACTTTATGGACGGTTGCCGGTAATCAGGAATTGACGCCAAGTACGCCGGTTACGCTGGTTTGGCAAAACGGACAAGGCGTTAAATTTATGTATACTATCAGCCTTGATGACAACTACCTGTTTGACATAAAACAAACAGTAGAAAACAACAGCGGACATGAAATTACGGTTTATCCATATGGTTTGTTCAGCAAAACAATCGCCAATGAACAAAACAGCCGCAGTGTAGTGCATGAAGGCTTTACCGGTATTATTGACGGTGATTTAAAAGAAATCAGATACAGTGAGCTTGATACAGAAAAAGAGCCTGAAACTTTTGAAACTACCGGCGGTTGGATTTCTTTGACCGACAGATACTGGTTCAGCGCTTTTATCTTTAATGACACCTACAAAGCAAAAGTAACCTTGCGTAAAAACAATGACAACACTTTCCAGCTGGACTTTAAAGGTCTGCCGATGCAAATTCAGTCCGGCAGCTCTGCAAGTTTCAGCTCGCAAATGTACGCCGGCGCTAAAGAAATTAAACTTTTGGATAAGTATTCCGAAAACATCAAAAAATTTGACTTAAACGTTGACTTTGGCTGGTATTATTTCTTGACTAAACCATTCTTCTACATTTTGGATTATCTGTATCGTTTAATTGGCAATATGGGTTGGGCAATTCTGCTGTTTGCGGCATTGCTGCGTCTGCTGATGTTTCCAATTGCTAACAAGTCATACGAGAGTATGTCTAAAATGAAAAAATTGCAGCCAAAAATGAGAGAGCTGCAAGAAACGTACAAAGATGATAAAATGGCGTTACAGCGCGCAACTATGGAGCTTTATAGCCGCGAAAAAGTTAATCCAGCTTCCGGATGTCTGCCTCTGTTTATTCAAATTCCGATTTTCTTCTCGCTGTATAAGGTGTTGAATATAGCAATTGAAATCCGTCATGCACCGTTTATCGGCTGGATTAAAGATTTGTCTGCTCCGGACCCGCTGACAATTTCAACTTGGGCGCATATTTATGTTCCGTCTTTGCTGGATATTGGCGTATGGCCTCTAATTTACGGCGTTACCATGTTTATTCAACAAAAACTTAATCCGGCTCCGACAAACAAAGACCAAGCACGCATCATGGCGATGATGCCGCTGATTTTTATGATAATGTTTGCACATTTTGCCGTAGGTTTGGTAATTTATTGGACACTCAGCAACATCTTGTCGGTTATTCAGCAAAGATATATTATGTATAAAAACGGGGTAAAATGAGCGAAAAATTTACTAAAGAAGAGCTGCTGGCTGCCAATGCGCAATTCACAAGACCATGTAATTTTGTGATTAGTGTGGCAGATTTAGTGCAGCTGCCGGAGTCTGATTTTGATGAAGTTGCTTTTGCCGGACGTTCTAATGTTGGCAAATCAAGTCTTATAAACGCATTATTTAATCAAACTAAACTGGCGAAAACTTCCAGCACTCCGGGGCGCACACAGCAGCTGAATTTTTTTAACTTTGATAATAAGCTGTATTTGGTTGACTTGCCTGGGTACGGCTATGCCAAAGCGCCGGAAAAATTAGTCAAACAATGGCAAGTTGTCTTAAAAACATATTTGCGAGGAAGACCTACTTTGCGCAGAGTTTTTCTGTTGATAGATTCCCGCCATGGCTTAAAAAAAGAAGACCGCGAGATTATGAAGCTGCTTGACGAATCCGCGGTTACCTATCAAGTTGTATTAACCAAAATCGATAAAATTTCTGAAAAAGCTTTATCGGCAGTCAGTTTGGCAATTATTGAAGAATTGAAAAAACACGCAGCGGCTATGCCCGAACCGTTAGCCACCAGTTCGGAAAAGAAAATCGGCCTTGATGTTCTCAAAGCCGAAGTTTGCTCTTTTATGAAATAAATTCTAGGTTACTTCAGTAATGGCACGCGTATTGCCTAAACGGCAAATTTGCACCACATGCAGTTTACGTTTCATTTCATCAAGTGTTTGCTCAACATTTACCGTACCTTGTGTAGAAGCTTGGATACGTTTGATAAATTGCAGATAAGCTTCTTGCGAGCTTTCGGCGTGGATAGTAGCAAAACAGTTATCGTGACCGGAACCCATCAGTTGCCAAATACCGCTGGCGTTACTTGTGGAAATCTCACCGCCGATGATGGCGTCAGGCGTAAAGCGCACAACCAAGTCGATAATTTTTGAATAGTCCATTTCATTAGCTTGGTCGGTACGTGACATTACCAAGTGAACTCGATTTGGATGCGGCACAATCAATTCGCGCGTATCTTCAACAGTAATAATTCGTTTGTGAATATCCAAAATCTTTAGCAGATTGTTCAAAAACGTTGTTTTACCGGTAGAAGTAGCACCGCTTACCAAAATATGTTCACCGCGTTTAATATACAAAAGTAAGCGTTCGTATGCATCGTCAGGAACTTTAATATCTTTAAGAGGATTTAATTTTTGCAAAGCGTGACCTTGACGCATACCATAATCTTCTAGTCCAAACGCCACGTCATCAGAGTGCAGACGAATTGCCAACGCCACACCGCCGGTTAAATCTTCTTCGTCATACATCACGTTACGGCCGCAAATCGCTGAAAAACGATGATCTCCGGGAATTGTGGCATACACCAAAGGTGAACCTTGCAAAGGATCAAATTTAAGCTCATAGGTGTTAGCAATAATATAAAGTAAATCAGTCAAATACGACTTAGATAACTTTTCATCTTTATACATTACCCACGGATACGCACGCTTTCCACGCACACGCAGCCAAATTTGCCCCGAGCGGTTAATTGCAACTTCCTCCAAATTATCCTGATTATACCAATAGGACAACGGACGCAAGACAGATTCCAAAACTGAAAAATCACTCATCTTTTTCTCCTATAACAGCGACGGTATATCGTCATCGGTTGAAGTTTCAATTTGTTGAATTTCCGCCGGACCTTGGCCTTGTTGCATACGTTGCTGCTGTTCAGCCCTCAGCTGTTGCTGGCGACGAGATGCTCTGCTGCTGTTGTTATTCTTTTTAGAACTTGATGATTTGTTGCCACCGGTCGGACGAATATTTTCATCATAATCCTCATTAGTTGAAACAGAGCCGGAAGCCTTAAAGTTTTCAGGGTTTTTCATGGCTAGTCCTTTTAGCTCATCATTACCTGCAGTTTCTGATTTATTTTTCTTTGCTCTATCCGGATTGTTCAGCCATAAATCGACTTTAGGAAAGATGATAATACGCGTACCGGCAGGAACATATGTAACAGCTTGAATATCTGCTTTTTTCTCAATAATTTCCTTAAAAATTTCATCCATTTGATCCAAAAAGTTTTGGCGAGCATCACTAGCTGCTTGGCTTTTTGACGAAGTTGTAGAATAACCATTTCCCTCACTTGTTCCATTTCCTGAAGCCATAAGATATGCAGTGGCACTTTCCATAGCTGTAATCAACATCGGCGCCGTGTATTTTTTCAACAGTTGTTCATCCAAATAACCAATAGCACCGGCTCTGCCTTGCGCATCAGCAGTCTGAGAACCATCTATCTTAAATTGAGAACCATCAGGACGGATTAATCTTTTCCATGATATATCAATTTTGACAGCTCCGCCGCTATTGCCGCCGCTGCTGCCTGAACTTTCTCCGCCGACTTCACCTATAACTCTGGAACCGGCAGGAATAACAATGTTACGTCCTTCTTCGGCATAAACATTTCGTTCGACAATTGCCGTCACAGGTATTCCTGAACCTAAACCATCTGACGCATAAACCGAACGTGCCAAAACCGCCGGAATTGGTTTGTCTTCCAAAATCATTTGGCTCATATCAACTCTCCAGCTTGAAAGCGTTTTGTTCACATCCGGCCAGCCATCTTCTTCATAACCGGTAAAAGTTGACGGTGAAACATTTGAACTTATTGATCCTACGGCCATTCCAGAACGTCGGGTAGCCTGCAAATTTGCCAATGCAGCTGCCTTGTTAGGATCATATCGTTCTCCTGCTCCGTAGCCGCCTCCAGGTCCGAGTGACGATGGTTTATTGCCAATACCATAAGCGTTGCCATTGCCAAATGTTCCTGCCGGTACAAACATATTCTGCGCCGATAAACCTTTTACATCCTCCCATCCAATTGGTTCATATTCCTTATTAATAATCTCACCATTTGGAGTTCTATAACCTATATGATTATTGTTTTCATCATAAACCTTACCATCATCGTAAATATTACCCAAAACATCACCGTTAGGATCTAAGGCAATACCTATAATACGGTGGCTAAACTGGCCGCCTGATGATTGCTGCGATTGTTGAATTTCTTCATTTTTTATTGGACCTTCCTCTTGTATCTGTACTTTTTTATAATCGGCCCAATCCTGTTTGGTATCTGTTTTCTTATTGTTTGTCGCAATATAATACTGCAAAGGATATGCCTTGGCCAGTTCATCTCCGCTTGTATTGCGGATTACGCCGGCATCGGATAAATAGCCGATATTTTGATTGTCATAATCCAAAACATTACCATCTATCTGCAGTTCACCTACAGCATTATTGCTTGCGTCACGCACAGTATAATCTCTGTTTCCGCGAGCTACAACCTGCCCTGTCTTATCAACAACAAAGCCTCGATCCATTTTGCCAACACGGCTGCCGGCAGTATTCAATACCGTACCGTCTTTCATAATATAGCCGTATACAATGAAGTTTCCATCATAAGCATAAAAATCATAGAGTGCGAAGCCAACTGTTTCTCCTTTATGCTGAATACTGCCGTCAAAACTTATCTGTCCAACGTTTTCACCTTTTGTATTCCAGACTTGTCCGTTGTTTTGAACCATACCTAAAAAAGTATTATCATTGCTAAATGCAACTTTATAACGCATAACGTTACCAATAACTTTTTTAGATTTTGAAATTACATTTCCATTTGGCTGCATTGCCCCCAATATTTGATTATTATTATCGGCGACAGAACCATTTTCCATAACCTGACCAATAATATTATTATCAAAATCAATTGCCGGAGCAGGAGTTATAACACCATATTTCCATTTATTATCACTATCAACGACTATTCCCTGACGGTTAACACAACCAAGATTTTTATTTGCATTGTCAATTCCCTTGCCTGCATTGACAACACCGACGTAATTGCCATCAAAATCAATCAATCCGCTTTCAAAAATAGAATAACCTATGTACGAACCAACATCGGAAACAGCTTGACCGTTTGGCAGCAAGTGTCCAACAGCAACATCACGATTATTTATAATTTCACCGCGTCCATTTAAAACACCAAGCTGAACGCATTTGTCATTATTGACACCAACAAACGGCACTAATTTACCGGTTACTGAATTATTGTTATCGCTTACAAAATTACCATACAAAGCCTGACCATAGATATTGCCGTCTAAATCTGTAATTTTTCCGTTGTACCCAGCATAGCCTAGTAAATCACCGTTTGTGCCAACCGCAACCATACGAGAACCGGCAAAACCGCGCAAAGGCATAATATTTTCGCCAACATTTCCTTTGGTTTCAACAACATTATAGCCAGGAGTAACCTTATAAACAATTTCTCCTTTATCGTCTAAAAGCAAATTATTTGCAGCTATACGGCCTAAAGACTGCCCCTTAAAACTCAGAGCATAGCGCACATCCAACTGACTTCCGATATAACCAGATTTTCCGGTTAATGAACCATTCATATTCATTTTAACATCGGACACTTCTCTATAAAGAGTTCCGTTTGGAGTTAGATACGAATAAACTTGCCCTTCCAAACCTAATATAGGGGTAAGGTAACGGCTTCTACCGTCCAATTTGTTTTCGGCTGACAACAAATAGCCAAACGGAGATATTTTTTTCTTTTCCGAACCATCTGGAATAGTTGCATTTATTTCTGCAACACCAAATGGTTTATTGTTACCGTTTATAGCTATGGTATTTTGCACTAAACCGCCGGCAAGCATTCCATTGCCGTCAAAAGCCCAATTTTTTTTCATGCGGCCAATGTTGCTACCATTCAAAGAAATATACGCGCCATTACCCATGGACTGACCAATTAAATTTCCCAATGCATTAAACACAGGGCCAGTTTGGGTTATGAGGCCTATCTGTTGATTGTCTTTATTATAAACATCAGCGCCAGCACCAACGTAGCCGATAATTTCAGTTCCTTTGGCAATAACACCTTTTGGCAAAACTCTACCGATATAGTGTCCTTCATTGTCATTGGCAGTGGCCGACATCGGTACAGAAAAACCTATAACCTCGTTGTCGCTGTTGACAATATTGCCGTCAGCGCGGTAAAAACCAACTTTATCGCTCCCGCTGACCACCACACCATTATATGTGATAATTCCCATATAGCGTCCGTTTAAGTCAAAAGCATAACCGGTGCGAACAACACGTCCTATCACTTTGTTTTCTGAATCATAAACATATTCATTGGCATGCACTGATCCGATTTCTTTACCTTCAAAGTTTATAACTTTTCCAGAAGGAGCAATACTGCCAATAAATTCTCCGCTCAGTGAAACCACCATTTTAGACGACATCAACCTACCGTCTAAAATATATTCATCGCCAGATTTCCGATACGCATAGCCGTTAGCCGAAACAAATCCGATTTCAGCACCATCCAAATTTGTATAAGTTCCAGCTCCGGTCAGACGGCCGATTGTATTTCCGTCAGCCGAATAAATCAACCCTGGAAACAAAATCGAACCGATAACATTATATTGCTCATCAACGACCAAACCGTTTGGCAAAGCACGGCCTAAAGGTTTACCAGTATAACTTCTTACAACACCGTCACTATTGATTTTTCCTAAAGGACGGTTATCTGTGCCGATTGCCACACCTTGCGGAACAACCCCGCCTATCACTTCATTGTCCTCATTCAGAATCAAACTATCGGCGGTAATATATCCTATATTAGCTCCATCCGGACTGATAACCATACCATTTGATATAACTTGCCCAATCACTTCGCCATTAAAATCAACAGCGGTGATTTCTGCAGCATTTACCACTTGATTAAACGCCAAAAAAGTTCCTAATGAAAGGATTATGGTTTGCAGATATTTTTTGATTCCGCTGTTTTTCATTAGTTCCTCCGATTTTTCGCAACTTCAGGCAACAAATATCCCGAAACATTTTTATCAGCATCTATGAATGAGCCGTTACTCTTCATATATCCAATTTCTTTATTTCTGCTTTCAATAACTTTGCCATTAGCCGCTAAACGTCCAATATAATCTCCGTCATTAGAAAGTATTGTATTACCTATGCCGTAAACATGACCAATCACATTATTTTGGTTATCAACGGCAAAACCGTCGGTTAACAGATGCCCCACAACATTCCCGTTTTGATAAATTTTACCATCAAAGCCGACCATACCAGCAACTTTATCATCATTACCGATAACAATATCGCCGTTTACAACTTCTCCAAGCAATTTACCATCGTTGCTTATTACTTTACCGTCAGCCATAACCGTACCGCTCGCAGAACGCTGAAGGTCAAAAAATCTACCATCAGGTAAAACTGTGCCAATAACTTTACCGCCAAAGTCAATTACGATTCCTTTTGGCAAAGCAGAGATATTATTGTTTGTGACACCGCCGGGTAATAAGGCTGTAATTACCTGATTATCGGCACCGTTCACTATACCATAAGCATCAGAATAACCGACATAGTTCCCAAAAATATCAATCATTGCCGTTTCGGGTAAAATTTCACCAAGCAAACGACCGTCTTTTACAACATGACCATCAGGAACAACGCGACCGGTAACATCTCCAAGATGATATTCGTTGCCGTCTAAATCTTGATTATTACCATCAGACATAAGTTCTACTACATCTCCCGAAGCAACTACATATCCCATATAGCTACCGTTATATCCTCGAACTCCGCCCTGAACAACAACACCGCCAAGCTGACGCCCATTTTCATCAAACATACGACCGTTTGCATCAACGTGGCCAACTACACTTCCATCAACCTTGACAACATCCATATCAAAACTAATGTACCCAATAAGTTGTCCGTCCATATCCACAACGTACCCTGTTTTCAAAAACTTGGCAGGCTGACCATTATAAACGCTGGTTCCATCACCACTTATTTGGTCAACAACCTCTCCCTCAGAGTTATAAACATTGCCGTCTGGAAACAGATGTCCTAAAATATTACCCTTTGCGTCTATCAAAATATTAATTTCCGGTGCCGCAAAACCTATAATCTGATTATTTTTATCTGCTATCAGATTTTTCAAAAATAAATGCGCTCCATCTTTGCCTATGGCTGGTAAATTACCTTTTTTATCAAAAGTCCCTAAAAACTTACCCGTCAAATCATAAGCATAGTAGGCGTTTGAAACACTGCCTATATATGACATATCTTTGTCAAACACTTCGCCATGTCCGTTAACGCAGCCAATAACATCAATACCATTTTGACGCAATGTACCATTCTCATCTAAAGTACCCATATTCTGCCAATCCAACGACATAACTGTTCTTGGCTCAACCAAATGACCTTTGATTTGAGGTTTATCCAAGCCCAAAACTGTTCCATCCGGATTAACGCAACCAACTTCTTTATTATAAGCATCTCGGACAGATCCATCCGCATTAACTTCACCAATATAGTTACACTCATCATCATAGACACTGCCTGTCTTGATAATTTTTCCTACAAATTTACCATCAGGCGACCAAACTGTACCATCGGCATAAACTCTAAAGTCTGTATCATTTCCTTCTTTACGGACAACACCATCTTTATCTAATTTATATTCATATCTGCAGCCCCAGCTGGCTATATAGCCATAGTGCAGACCTCGGGCTAAAATTTTGCCACCACTTTTATCTGTCGCAAGTCCGTCTGGACGCATTTTGCCAATTACTTTGTTTTGACTTACAATTTCGCCACGATTGTTGATTTCGCCCAAAACTTTGCCATCAGGAGTAATCGGCAACAACATTTTATCCAAAAGCGAACCGACTTTAATCATACCAAACACACGAATATTGCCATTTGCATCGACAATGCCCATAATTTTTCCGTTTTTATCATAGGCGATATTATTTTTGACATAGCCAATAATAGTTCCGTTTTTATCCAGCGCCAAATTAGCGTTTTCACCTGCCCGGCCAATAATATTGCCTTCATTATCCAAAATATTGCCGTCTTCATCGACGCGGCCGATAATATTACCGTTAAAATCACGAACATTGCCATTTTCATCAATATAGCCAATAATATTGCCATCTTTGTCAAAAGCTAGCCGAACAACATTGCCTTTTTTGCCTATAATAGGACGATCGTATAAATTAGTGCCGTCTTTATCGCCGACAATATTGCCATTTTCATCAATGTAACCAATAATATCCTTTCCATTGTGGACAATACCATTTTCATCAACATAACCAATAACATTGCCGTTTTCATCATACGCTAAATCGCGCCATTCTCCAACATGACCAATAATATTGCCGTTAGCATCTATAACATTGCCGTTTTCATCAACATGACCAATAACATTGCCATTAAAATCATAAGCAATGCCATTTTCATCGACATAACCAATAATATTGCCGTTAGCATCATAAACTAAACGAGCAGCCGCGCCTTTTTGGCCTATTTTTTGCTGCTGATAAACATTGCCTTCAGCATCAATATGACCGACAGTATCACCATTTTCATTAACGACATCGCCATTTGGCATTACTACCCCTAATGGATTGCCATTTTCATCTAAAGCCACCTCACCGGACTTTGCAACTCGTCCGATGATATTGCCGTTTTTATCTACAACTTCGCCGTTTTCATTGACTCGGCCAATCACATTGCCATCCAAATCCACGACAGTTCCATCTTCTAGCACTTTACCTATAATATTGCCGTTAGCATCCATAACATAACCGCTGCTGACAGCTCTACCTTTAATGTAGCCTTCGTTGTCAATAATAGTTCCGTCTGCTAACATATTGCCCAACACTTTGCCATTTACATCATGCGCAACATTAGAGCCGTCAACATAACCAATTACATTACCATTCTCGTCTAAAACAAGCTTTCCGGTAGAAGCAACGCCGATAATATTACCATCTTTATCCACAATCAAACCATCGGCGTTGACGCGACCGATTTCATTGCCATTTGCGTCACGAACTATTCCATCATCGCCAATAACGCCGATAACTTTTCCATCCGGTCCAACCGCATAACGAACATGACCGCTGCTTTCCAAATCATTTTGATTCAAGTTTGTGCCGCTACCTACGCTGCCCTCACAAAAATTACAGTCTTCTTTGTGTATGGCATTACCATAAACCGGAACTTCATCATGTTTTGCGTTTTTATCTGAAACATTGGTTTCGTGCCAAGTAATTTTAAAATTATTCTGAACATTGGCTGCTATTGTCGGCGACCATTTCATTGTAACCGTACAAGTAATTTTGCCTCTGAGTTCTTTACCGTTACAATTTGTATCAAAGGTAAAACCTTCAAAAGCAACTTCTTCCAAATCAACCGATACAATCTTTATGGCGGCTTTGCTATTGGTACCGATAGTCAACACATTTGTTGCGTCGTTTCCCAAAACGACCTGCCCCATATTAATCGGATTTGGGGTTAAAGTAATTGGGCGCTCAATTGTTTCGGCGTCATCAAACTCAATCTCTGCCTCGTTATTGGTATTTACATTCATTCCCAAATCAGATTCGGCATCAATTGTGTCTTCAACTTCATAATGCTGCTCTTCTTCTGGAGTTTCCGTAGTCAAAAGCATCAACCCAAATAAGAAAACAAATAAAGTAATAATTCCGACAATCAGAATTATTCGGTTTGTTTTGCGGACATATCTGTCCGAATGTGTTAATACTTCTTTGCTCATTTTTCTACTTTATTGTACTCTAACAACACTACAAAATACTCCGCTGCGGCCCAACTGACTGCAAACAGAATCACCATTTTCCAAGCTTTTAACCGGTCCAACCCTCAAGTGAAACAACTCTTTGCCTTGACCGTCTGCCGGCGCATCAACGGAATAAAAAGGCTCATATCCGCCCAGCAAAGCAGAATATCTGCCTGACAAATCTTTCCACAAAGCTTCCAAATTATTGACATTAGAATCCGTGCCAAGTTCTATGGATAAATTTTCGCTATTTTGCCCGATAAACGCACTGCCATATTTATATTTCGGATATGGGTTTGTCGCTCCGGAATTGCAATCTTTACCGCCTATCTGCTGAGTAGAAGACGAAATTGAGGCATTAAATCCATTTCCTCCGGATAAAGCTCCGGTATTACCGCCTGGATTATCATTGGCATAATTAGGCAACTGCGTCATACCTGACATATTGCCTCCGCTGAATGAAACGCCGGTTCCAGAATTCAAACCAGCAGCCGCACCGCCTGCTCCGCCAGACATAGCACCAGCTGCAACTCCGTTATTGACCGCACTATTTGCTCCTGCACCCATTCCTCCGGCCGCGCTGTCACCATACGGATTGTTGGTTCCTGCCGCTCCGCTTGCCGCAGCTTTACCACCAGGAATAGCCGGAGCAATATCCCAATCATTTTGATCATCAGCATAGGTAACATACTGCAGACCTTCTTCATCGGAACGACGCAATTTTAAGCATACCATACGTTTACCGCTGCGCATAACCATATCACCGACACCCTCAACTATAATCAGACGATTGTTTGGACCTTTGGTTCTAAAGCCGACAGGAGTTTCAACCCGTTCAACAATTAAAGTCACAATAGGCCGCTGTGTCATATTTAAGGCTTTTTCACCAAGGTCAATATAAGTGAAAATGTCATCTCGCCAAACTCTTTCCGGCGCAATAATTACATCATCAGGATTTGGAACATATATTTCAATATCAAACCTGAATTTTGTCGGATCCATTGGTATGCTCTTCAACCAATCTTCTTTTTGAAAACGATTGGTAAAAGTGGAATCAACGCTTTTAGAACCGCCGCTGCGGAAAGCTGTTGCATTTACATGGCGTGAACCGCCGCTTCCTAATACCCCCGTACTACTGGGATTGTCTCCCGATGAACCGTTGCCACCAACCACATCAATATCAATAATTGAGTTGGTTAAACGCTCAGTGTTGACGCCTTCACTTTTAATATAAAAAACATATTTATTGCCAGAACGCCCGTTAATAACAACGTTACTGTCCACACCAACCTGACTTCCCTTTTGCGGATATAACATAACCGTGTTCGGAGGAGATATCTCACCGCCAAAAGAACCTATATCACCGAATGAAACATTTTCTATCAATTCCCATTCCGGAAAATTAACCAAGGTAATCATACCTTCGCGCACACGAATAGGCAAAACCAAATCCGGCGTCCAATAATATTTGGAGTACGCAGGTTTTGTTTGTCCTTCGCCTAAGTTTTGCAAAGGGTCTTGCCAAGCACTTTGTATCATGCCAATAGAATTTCCTAATCCGGCATAGTTAAGATTCATAGGCTGGTAGTTTCCTTGTGACTGATCGTCATATTGATCCATTGTTTCTTCCAACAATTGAGCACGACAGATACCAGCTGTAAACAACACAGCCACTATAACAATCCATTTCCCTATACTCATTTTCATTTTTCTATCCTTAATGGTTAATCTTTTAATTGCTTGGTTCCGTATGAAATAACTTTAAATCCAACCGGATTTTTTAATCTTTCTTTATATTGAACTCTTCTTGGTTGATATTGCACCTTCAAACTTGCGCGATAACGAATTGTCCGCGGTTTATATGAAGAAGGCAAATAATAATCAACACTATATTCAACTTGCCATGTTCCTTCTTCAATTTCATTCACCGTCAGGATTTTAACCGAACTGGTCAAGCCGTCTTGTTTCATTCGCTGCATAAGCTTACGACCTGTGTTTTTTAAAAAATCCTGATATACAATGGAAGAAGACATTTCCTGCAAATCACCGCCGTTTTGCCAACGGGCTTCCATTTCTTCGGTGTCCGCCAATAAAGTAGTACGCAGCAAAATATATTCACGAATAAATGTTTCGGTAATTGCTTTTTCAGAATCCATATTTCGAGTATACGGAATAATACGATATACTTGTTCTTCTTTATTGCTCAAAGTCAATAAATATGGCTCAACACGGTACAAAGGAACTATGTTTGAAATTGTCAAAAGCAAAATCATATTGCAACAAAGGCTGATAGCAGTCACGACGGCAAATGCTCGGGCTGTCCACAAATATCTTTTTTCGCTGGCGTTTACCACCAAACTATTTTCATTGCGGTTAACTCGACGCGCTCCGGTACGCATTCCAGTTCTGACCTGTGAACCAGAATTTAAGAGTTTTTGCTGTGTGCTATTTATACCTAATTGATCAGCCATTGATTTTCCTTAAATATAACTAAATTGTTTCCCAAAACCAACTAGGTACATTTTTAATAGTTTCTATCTGCATGCAGGCGCACGGAGAAAGCTTAAGCTCGTTAATATCCTTACCCGGAC
>ERZ1034626.1505-NODE-1505-length-15248-cov-42.452840_pt1 | contig 15248 bp, 9 predicted proteins | sample MGYA00520652_ERZ1034626 | MGnify/ENA primary metagenome ERZ1034626 (study PRJEB33766, sample SAMN09781765) | gut metagenome | biome: gut microbiome | host: Homo sapiens | place: Madagascar | study: EMG produced TPA metagenomics assembly of the PRJNA485056 data... | reverse complement strand
GTTTGCATATTACTTTGGCTATTCCTAATTCCTTTTTTAGAGAAAACATTGAAACCAAAAATGAAACATAGAATGCCAATGTTTCATCTCTTGAAACGTTTGATTTTCAATAAGTTGAAACATAAAAATGAAACATAAAACAGATTCTACGAACAGATATAACATGTACACGTGTACACGCGCGTGCGCGCGAATGGAATATTGATAAAAGAGAATAGGCAAGCATTGCATTTCTCTTATTGAAAGAATATGCAATGCTTGCCTATAAACAAGAGGGAGGCGTTGGACTAACGCTTATCCCATGTGCGGAAAATCTTATAACCTATAGTGGCAACGAAGATGCTCATTAAGGGGCTGATAAGATTGAAAAAGCAATAGGGCAAATAGGTAAAGGTGGAAACTCCGAGGACGGTGCTTTGCGTCATGCCACATGTGTTCCAAGGGACGAGCACGGAGGTGACGGTCACGCTGTCCTCTGTGGTACGACTCAAGAGGCGACGTTCAAAACCTTGCCGATCGTAAATCTTCTTAAACATATTGCCCGTGAGCAAAATGCAGATATATTGGTCGGCCACGGCTAAGTTGAGCATCAATCCGCTGCAAACAGTAGAAGCGACTAGGCTGACACGTCCATGAATCATGCGAACAAATATCTGCGTAATGCCACGCACCATGCCACCGGCCTCCATAGCTCCACCAAAACACATGGCACAGATGATAAGCCAAATCGTGTTCATCATGCCCGCCATGCCACGTGTGGCAACCAATGAGGTAAGCATAGGACTATGTGTAGAAACGGAAGTTGAACCGTAGATGCTTTGCATGGCTCCTTTGAAAAGGTTGCCTTCGGCTATCTCGCTTAACACTTCGGGTTGGAATATGAGGGCAAATACTACGGCTATCAGCGTCGACATAAATAGCGTTACGACTGGTGGAAAGCGACGCGCTATCATGATACCCGTAATAATCGGTACGAGTAATAACCACGGAGTGATATAAAAACGCGATGAGAGGGCTGCTGAGAACAGGAACACTTCATTGCCAGTGGTGCTTTCGTGCGTAAAACCTGCTATGGTGAAGATAACCAACGCGATGAGTAAGGAGGGGAAGGTGGTAATCATCATATAGCGTATGTGCTTAAAAAGTGGCACTCCTACCCCACCCGATGCAAGAACAGTGGTGTCGGACAAGGGAGAAATCTTATCACCAAAGTAGGCTCCACTGATAATGGCTCCTGCTATCCAACCGTCGTCAAATCCTTGAGCCCGACCGATACCCATGAGGGCGATGCCAATGGTGGCAATAGTGGTCCACGAACTGCCTGTCATAACACTTACTAAAGCGCTGATAAGACAAGTGGACGTGAGGAATACTTCGGGGTGAATGATCTTCATACCATAATATATCAGTGAGGGCACTACCCCACTCACCATCCACGTGCCACTCAATGCGCCGATAAATAGGAGTATGAGTATCGCACTGGTTACGCTTGATACATTGCGCGTAATGGCTTGTTCAAACTCTGCCCATGGCACTTTTAAGAATTGTGTGCCCAACAAAACGCAAAATGCAGACACTACCAATAGCGTTACTTGGCTGGCCCCTGCCAATGAGTCACTACCATAAGCTCGAATGGTGGCCACCAACATTAGCACCAATACGACTAAAGGCAAGAGGGATAAGAAGGCTGAAGGCGTTTGTTTAGTTTCGTTCATGTATAGTTATGCGTATTATTTTCTTTTTCGGCTGCAAAATTAATAACAATACGCTGTATCGGCAATTTTATGCATACTATTTTATAAATATTCATTTATGTTAGGTCACAGGATTAGGGGGACGCGTTTGATAAACTGCAATTTATCTTCCCCTTCACCTTACCCTAATCTTCAGGGATGCTCTGCTCTCATTCCGCTCAAAGTAAGCACGAAATGGAGCTAACTTGCTACCAACTGCTGCCCTTCGGAAGGTGGACGCAGAACGCTGCAACAGATAAATGGCTCGTGTATTAGCCGACACCGTCATCAATTCTCTATTTGGCAAAAGTCCATTAGTCAATATCTCAACGTTGCTCTTCATTTCGCCCGCCAATGAAGTAAGCGTGAGTGTTCGTCCTGCTTCACGATACACCAAATAGCCATGTTCGTTATTTGTTTGCGTGACTTCTTTACACACCAACGTATCGTTTTCTAATTTATCATACACGTATGCCTTTGCCCCTTCACTAAGCGTTGCTGCAAAAGGAAGGCTTAACGTTTCCCATCCCTTATCCGTACAAGAGGCTCGTTTATAAACGACCTGTCCCTCGGCAATACGAATGGGCCGATCGGTATAAAACGGAGTCTTGTCGGTCAAGAGCAATGCAGCATCTAACAATCTATTTTCAGTAGCCGAACAACGCACGACAAAGCGCCAAGTAGAAGGCGTAAGATCACTTGCATTAATAAATAGCGGTATGTTTTTAGACTGCAGCGCGTCCCATGCAAAGCTTTTAACGGGCAAAGATAAAGCTGTCAAATCAAGGCATTTCACGTCGTCTGTGATAGCCAGATTTTGCAATGCATCTGCAGTCCACCCACCCTTTAACAAACAAACACCTTTGTCACTTATGCTTTGCTGTGGCTCATCAGCCACCTGCCGCCACTGTGAAGGGACAGATAAGGAGGCCGTACCACACAAGTACCAACGACCTGCACTGTAGTTCAAGAAACGAGGAGTCTCCTCGACCGTAGCAAGGCAACCATTTTGCACCTGCCACTCCACCGGACTTGAAGAAATAGTCATATCGTATGATAAATATCCTTCATCGGTCAATAAGCGAAAGGTCGTTGCTGAGGTAAGTTCTACCGTTAGAAGTTGCATTTGCGAAGTTTGTGCTACAGAACCATTATTCAACAACACGTCATTTAGTGGCATTTCATTTCCACCTTTTGCTTGATAAGTTGAACGCGAAGTTAAGCACACACGTTGTCCTTGCGTAGGCATTGTAATGGTGCCTGAAGTTGAAACATTCGATGGGGCGTACAAAGCGAGTCCTCGCACATCTTTTTCACTATAAGTTGACGAATAGTTGCCAAAGTAACTAACGTCTTCATCAGCATTATAGTCCTTATGCGGCACCAACACGCGGTCGCCTTCATACAAACTTAACCTTCCTTCGTTGGTTACTTTATACGACCATTCTGCTAAATCGTTAGCTTTAGCATTCAGCGCTATGTCAACACTATTCGCCTTCTTTCGCACCAGATACTTTTTCTCTGTTGGCGAATAAAGCAATAGCTTTCCCGCCGGAGTCTTTATTACTTGCCACAACAATTTTTCGTCCGTTATTGTCACTTCATTATCTGTCTTTGATAAAGACACGGCACAAAGTTTTGTTTTATTTTTTGCTTGGACGGATTGTAGAAAGCATTCGTTCTCGTTTTCATTTAGTCCGCTTAAGACATAATAGCCTTCGGCCACATCATTTACCAGTGACTGTGCTGTAAAAGTTGTAGGCAATTCTGGCTTCTGTGCTTCCTGAGCCATCGTGAAGAGCGAAAGCAGGAAGAGCGCAAATGATAATATTGATTTTTGTTTCATCATACGTAAGATTTATAACTTAAAGATTACTTGGAGCGAGACGTCATTCTTCCACGATGAATGAATCTTCTCTGTCCCTGACGACTGCGTGGAACGATTAAAATATTTCAACGCTCCATAACGAAGTGATAATGTGAGCAACTTACAACACTGCCAATTGACCAACAGCACACCTCGCCAGCCTTGATTAAAGAAGGAGCTGAAACTCATGGTATGTAATAACTGCGGTTCGTAAGCATAGACTCGACTGTCGTAATCGTCTGTCATGAATAGGCTTGTAAAAGCCTTGAGTTGAAAAGCGGTTAAAGGTTTCCACCCCACGCGTGTTGACAACATCGCGCCCCACGCACTTTGGCCGCTTTGACGATAAGCATTTACCACATCAGCTTGCACGTTGCAGTCGAAGTGAGACCATGTCCAAACCAGCGCCGTACGCAACTTTTGCGTTATTCTACGTTCTAACAATCGTTCTTTATTGTAAGTAAAATTGTATTGCTTTTGCTTCGCTTGATAACGGCATTGCAGTTTAAATCGATTGCTAAAGCTATACTGCCCTTGCAGTGCGGCTTCAAAGCCGGAAGTATTATTAAAATAAGCATTAAACGTGGGGCGTGGAAAACGAAACAAATCAACATACCCCATAAGTTCCAACCGTTGTATCGGTAAATAACGTACTCCCAACATCACCCCCTGTTCATTGGCCACACGACTGCCTTGCTGCAAGGCTTGGCCATTGATGCTCACAAAACGATAAGAGAAATGACGCTGCTGCACATTAAAAGCTAATCGCTGCGAAACGCGATAATTCAAACTATTCTCTACAGCCAAATGGCCTTTACCGTCAACAGCCCACTCCCCCACTGCCGATAAGCGGCCCAACAATGCGTAATAACTCAACGAACTTTCCACTGCCGTTTGGCCTCGAAAGTAATACTGATTATAGACACGTTCTTGCGGACTAACCACGCTCCCATAATGCGTCACTATCGCATTAGCCGACAAGCCCCAACGCTGAGCTACATAATCTACACTTGCGCCCATTGTCAGGCAAGCCAATGTGCGACGCGCAGCAATTTCGGACAAGGTGCGATGTAACCCTGAAGTTAAAATCGTACGCACTGTGTCGTGCGAAAGGTTATCATAACGCCCGTCTAACTTTCGATAAGAGAAATAAGCTACCGCCCGCCAAGCCTTCGCTTGATAAGCCGCAGCTATGCCTCTAAAGTAACGGCTCTCATCAGCCGATGTATGTGCTTTGAATTGCGTCTGTGGGCGCTTTAGAACACGCATTTGCTCTGCTTTTCCACCAAATTGCAATTTCCCTAAGAGCAAGCCTCGTCCGCCATATACATTGTAATCACCCACTACCACACTCCATGGTCTGTTCTTCGGACGCAGCATCACATACCCCGACCAATAGTCGTAGGGGTAAAATCCTTGCTTACATACAGGTTCGCCCGCATCTTTTTCGAGCGTAAGTCCGTAAAGCGCCTCCTGCTTATAATGATAGCGATAGCGAATGATATGGTGTAACGCATTGCCAGCATACCAATTGGTAGTTGTGGGTGTCTCCTTAGGGGCATATCCCTCACGCTGATAAAGCGGCCAGTCCAATCTACTTTCGATCGTATGGCTACCCGTGAATAACTTCTTTGTTATTTTATCGTTTTCTTTCCAGCGCTGTAATTGCTCTTTTGTTGGTGGATAAGCTGCTTCACAACGCACGAACAACGATAAATAAACACGCGTGTAATAGTCCATACCCCTTATAAGTTGCAGTTCTCCCAACGACACAAAGCCATGCTTCTTCGCCCGATAGCTCAACAAAGAGTCAGCCTGCTCACCCGTGATAAAGGGCAATTGCAACAAATCATCACGGCCCAACAAATTAATCTGCATCGGGTGTTGCGCCAATACTTCCAATCGTTCCTTTAAGTCAACGTCTGTATCATTATCATTATCCGCCTGATATGGGGCTAAATAGCTCTGCACAAAGTCCTCCCAAGTAATATATGGCCCATCAACCATTTGTGCACCCGCCTTTTCGACACACGTACAACATAAAAATAATATGATTAGAATACATTGTTTCAACAAAACGTGGGGTTGATTTAAGGGATTTCGGAATTTAGAAATTAGGTTTGCTTCTCTTTATCTTATGAGAAATATTTTTCTGCAAAAATACTATTTTTCGTGAATTTAAATCAAATTAATCGGCAAAATAGCATAAGAACATCGCAAGAACAAACAAACTTTAAAAATATTCTAGCATCTTTGCGACAGAAAATCCATGGATTGTCAAAGCTAATTTTTCTATTGATAAGATAATGGCAAGACAGGTTTTAACAATGCATTCTATCAATTAATTTAGGGAGAGGCCAAACCAAACAAAGCAAAGGTCAGAAAAGCATAGATTTCATCTTTTAGATAATCTATATCTTTTCTGACCTTTATTATATGATATAGCGCAAGGCAATTACCGTCCACGCTGATAGGTTATATCATAGAAGCAGGGGTAGACGTTCGCCGAAGCATTGGCTTGACCTTGTGAGCCTGGCACAATCAAACGCACATGAGCTAAGTTGTCTGTTGCGCGTCCTAAATTGATATAGGTAAGTGGTTTGAGCCATGCAGCAGGAACAGCCGATGAGTTATAGGTCTGATACATCTGGCCACTCACAAAGGTGCCTGTGAATGAGCCTAAGGTATTATTGACTATCATCACATCTGGCTTCATCTCTGTACTACTCGTTAGGTTGTTAGTAGACTGAATACTATCTGATGCTATATTGAACTCAATGTAACGACATACGACACGAGCATTTTCGCCATCAGCGAGTTTCTTACCATCTCCTTTCGACTGTATCTGCATATATATGCCTGTACGTTTAAAATAAACGTACTCGTTCTTCGAAACGTCTGTCGTACTATCATTGCGCTCAAACTCCGACTCTGATATGACCTTGATATTGCCTGCAACGTTGAGCAGATACTCGCCTTCAACATCTTCACTCTTCACTTGCGCGCCAGAGGTTAAGAAGGATCTTATTTGCTTATCCTCACGCTTACGCTTATCAGCGTAAGTCTCATCGTCATTGCATGACTGAAACAACGCAGCCACAGCTAATAGTAAGAAAGAGAAGAGGTATATCTTACTTTTCATTCTTTTCGTTAAGGGATTATTATATTTTACGTTTGGTTATAAGTTGCAGCATACGCACACTGCATAACTCGTGCAAAAATACTAAAAAGTTGCATTATCATAAAGCACGGAATGGTAAAACTATACCAATGACATAATAAAATATACTAAAAAAGGGCATATCGCTACTCAAAGCAATATGCCCTGTATACAAAATATTTAATCCTTAGGTTATCAATAATGTAGCAATGTGTGCTTACTCCTCAGTAGGTTCGGGAGTAATCAACTTGTAGCCCTTACCGTGAATGTTGATAATCTCAACACTCTCGTCAGCACGCAAGTGCTTACGCAATTTGGTGATGTAAACGTCCATTGAACGTGCATTGAAGTAATTGTCGTCTATCCAAATTGTCTTCAAAGCGTAGTCACGCTGTAAGATTTCGTTAGCGTGGGCACAAAGCAAACTGAGCAATTCACTCTCTTTCGTTGTAAGCTTCGTCTGTTGATCACCGCGCGATAAGATTTGCTTCTGCGTATCGAATGAGAAAGAACCTATCTTGTAGAAAGTACAATTACGATTTTTCTTACCACGAACGCGACGCAAAATAGCTTCAATACGGAAGGTGAGTTCCTCCATTGAGAAGGGCTTCGTCAAGTAGTCGTCAGCACCGATACGGAACCCTTCGAGAATGTCCTCCTTCAACGTCTTAGCAGTGAGGAATACGATGGGCACTTCTTCATTCAACTGACGTATGTCGCGTGCAAGGCTGAAGCCGTCCTTCTTAGGCATCATCACGTCAAGCACGCAGAGGTCGAACTTACCTTGTGTAAAAGCTCTATAACCAGCCTCACCATCAGGACACAATTCTGTTTCAAAACCCTTTGCTTGCAAATATTCGCGAAGCAACATGCCTAAGTTCTCATCATCTTCGCAAAGCAAAATGCGTACTTTTTCTTCTGTAGTAATCATAGCTATACTTGTTTTTTTTGTTTTATCTAATTTGTTTATCCCATTAGGGGAATGTTGATAATAAACTTTGTGCCTTTTCCAAATTCACTCTCAGCGTGAATGGATCCGCCCAAAGCTTTTACGACATTATGTACGTATGCAAGCCCTAAGCCAAAGCCTTTAACGTCATGTCGATTGCCCGTATGTACGCGATAGAACTTTTCGAATATCTTCTTCAAGTTATCGCGTCGAATGCCGATGCCATTGTCTTGAATCGTTATCTCTAACTTTTCATCATTCGGATTGTTAGTCGAAACGATGAGGTGAGGTGGTCTGTCCTCAGCCTTATACTTCACGGCATTGTCTAACAGATTGAAGATAACGTTCGTAAAGTGCATTTCGTCTACAAATACTACATCGTCAATTGCATCTAAATGCGCTTCAATTTGTCCCCCCGAAGCTTCAACCTTCAGTCTGAACGTGTTCACCGTATCGTGTATCAAGGCATTGACCTCTACCTCTTTGCGCTTAAACGTTGCTGCCTTGCGGTCGAACATTGACATCTGCAACACTTTCTCTACTTGGAAGCGAAGTCGCTTCGTTTCGTCTACGATTACGCCTGATATGTGCTTAAACATAGCGTCGCTCTTTGCCACAGCAGGGTCGCGTAGCATTTGCGCTGCTAATGAGATAGACGAGATAGGCGTCTTAAACTCATGCGTCATGTTGTTGATAAAGTCATTTTTTATCTCCGACAAACGCTTCTGTCTAAATATAGTCCATATTGTGAATATGAAGACAATGAGCAACAGCAGTGTAAAGATAATGGCAGGAATCATAAACTTTACACTCGAGAAGAGGAAACTCTTCATCTCAGGGAAGTGAATGTAAAGCAATCCTTTCTGTGCGGAAGGGTCGTTGGGGTAAAGTACCTGTCGATAAGTATATCGGTCGCCCTCTGTTATGTAATCTGGGCAACGATAGACCTCCCGTCCGTCACTCGTCGTTACATAGAAGTGGTAATTCAGATTGATACCATTGCTACGCAACTCTGCTCGCAAGTCGCTGTCAAGACTTCGAAAGTCCACTCGCTCTGCAAGTGGCTGATTGCTGGCTTTATAGAGTATCGAATAAACTACTTCATTCAACAAGGCTCTCTGATAAATGTAACGCTGCCTTACGGAGTCGCGCAACGATTCATCGTCAGCGTTCGTATTCAAATTATCTAAGAACAGTCCTTTTGGCACATTAGCTGGAATGTTAGCATGAAGTCGGTGGTCAAAAGCTTGTGAAGCCTCGTTTACCTTTGTTGTGTCATCAGCTTGCGCTTTAGGTGTCGTTCTGTTACCTAATTGCACTTCCAATCCGCGTTTGGTCTCATTTAGTTCCAAGTTGCGGGCTGTTTGATACAAGCTACGCGTTACTGATTCATCAAACTGCTCTTTACGCATATTGATGACCTCTTCAAAGTACTTCGCTTGTAAGAAGAGCAACGTGAGAAAGAAAACGCCCATTACGCTGGCTATAATCCATATCGTTGATTTCTTCATGTCGCAAAGGTAGCCACATACGCTCTCGAAATGCAAATAAATTATTCACATTTCAATATATTTCTCATAAAATTAACTATTTAAACTAATTATAGTTATCAATTTATCAAGTATAACTTTTAATTCTATTCTTATTCTGTTCTATAGCGGTTTATATTTTTGCATTTTTACCCCCCAATATTCCCCACACTCAGATGTCACTGAAATACACCTAAACGTTGCAGCCCCTCTTGTGATGAGGACGATTACGATGACTTGCATCGCATTTTTATAGAGATTTGCTGCAAAAGAACAACACCACAGAGCGTGGAGCAAAAAGTGGCTCTTCCGCTTTTATCGTTAGTACCCCATATTATTACAGCTCTATTACACCCCTCTGAGGTGATACCCACACGATTCGTAATAAGGCTGTAATAACATGGACTTACCAACGAGAAAAGCGGAAAACCACACACATAAGATATCCCACTCGACCATGGTAAACAAGAAAGGATCTGATGTACACCATTTCCAAGTGGGACATTTTATGTTTCAATCAATTATCAAAGATCGGCCTCTCCTATTCATAAGAGAAACCCTGCATACACAATATTCTTAAGACATCACGACTTGTGCCACATTACGTTTCTACTAATCTGGCTCAGTATATACTAATCGAACAGATATATATCTACTATCAATCGCATTCTTATTACGATAAGCAGTTCCCGATATTTTCGTATTTGATCTTGAATCAAGTTCGTAGCTACTCGGTAGGCAATTGGAAGAGGTATGTTTCCAACTTCCACCACAATCGTAAGCGTCTATGATATAAATGTCGTCAAAATCACTAGCCACTTCAGCATAATTTCCTGACATGTCGTACAATCCAAGTTCATTGGGTTGCTTCAAAGCAATATCATGTACGTAACCATTTGAATTATCCTTATACCAAGCCACATCATCGATATTATTGCTACCACTATACTTGTAACCCTTACTCTTTTTACCACCCTTGGCAGCATACTGCCATTCAGCCAACGTGGGAAATCTGAAATCAAGGCCTGTTTCCGCCCGTATAGCATCTATAAATTGTCGAAATTCATATTTTATCACTATGCCATCACCATTTCTATCCAACGGCAATATATTCTCACGATTTCCAAATTTAATCTGACTGTGTATCGGAATTTCAGTCTGCATGATATAGAATGGATGCAATCCTCCACCCTCAACACGAACCAACTTGAAAGTTCTTGTATCACCCACTAAACTATAAGTAACGTTGCGGTAGTCCATTGCAGGTTTTCTATCTCCACTACTATCCCCGCTGCCGCTTTCTTCTGGCATACCATTTCCAGAAACCAAGGAAGCATCTTCATAAATATTTTTGAATTTTTTCCAACTCCCGTCCGATGCATAAACGGATTTAGAGCCTTTAGGCACATATAGATTCCATTTATATTGCACATTATCTTCCGCAAATATTGCGTCATCTTCAGACAAAGGATTTTCCAATTTCAAAGGAATGCCCAAATTCACATACATATTGCCCCCCGAAGACGAACCTGTAAAAGCAGCTCTTGATAGTTGCTTAAGCCCTGTACCTATAACAATCTTACTATAAGTGCCCTCAAAGGCCAAAAAATCTATACTTTCAACCGAATTTGGTATAGTTAGGGTTCCCTTAACTCCAACGAAAGCGCCCTTCCCCACGGTCTTTAATTTGTTATTCAAAGTAAGCGTGCCAGCCTGCCATCCGCTAAAAGCATAATCACCAACTGTTTCCACATTGTCTGGAAGACTCAAATTGTGATATTTAATTGCACAGTCCGAGAATGCACCACTTCCCACCGTTACGAGATTATCGCTCAAATAGACAGTCCCCAAATAATTACAACCTTTGTATCTATTATCAGTTGATTATCAATGTTATACACTCTAAACGGTAGAAAAGTGACAATGTGGATTCTGTTTAGATACTAAAAGGATGAAATTTAACGTATTTAACCTCCATTCGCATCATTTCCTGAGTCCGAGTATAGTATTTCTATCATTTCGTTGGCTATTTTGTGGTCCGCAATTCGCATGACATTGTTTGCCTCAGAGTTATAGCCAAAGAAGTTGATGTTTCCATACCAAACAATGGACTTGTCTATGATGGCACATTGTAGGGTTTGTTCCTTGCTGCATATCACATCTATTCCGGCATCCTTCAGTTCTATCTCATTAGATCCTTTCTCTTTGATATGTACAGCCACCGCAATACCATCATGAAGAAGTTTTGTAAGAGCTGATATAATGGCAGGTTTGTATTTGAACTTCACTTTTGGAACAGCAATAACAACAGAGAGCTTGGCTTTTGCCAAATCATTTCGGAATGCCATTTCGTAATTGTTCCGTTCATATATCAGTTCCGAGGGATTTATATCAGATACAGACGATTCTACAATCTTTCCGTACCCTGCCTTTGAATACCCTTTCAGCCGTTTACGATACATAGAGTCGCAAAGAGGAACATGAATATCCACATAGTCATAAATGCACACTTCGGTCTTTCCTGCGTATTCTCTATGTAAACGCCCTGCATATTGCTCCACGTTTCCTCTCCAGGCTATAGGCATAATAAGGAATAGAGTATCAAGGCGAGGATAATCGAAGCCTTCACCTACATACTTTCCTGTTGCCACAATCACAAGTGATTCAGATGTGGGTATTGATTGTAGTTTTTGTAGTGCAAGACGTTTTTCTTTAGTAGAGTCTGCACCAACGAGTTGGATTACATGGTCGGCAAATGGAATTAGCATTTGCGCTAACACTCTTACATGGGCAGTACGAGTTGTAAGCACTAACGGAGTTCGTCCATTTTGAATGGCAGTCTTCACATCCGCTATAATGAATTCATTCCTAACTTTATCTTCAGACAGGTCTTGTGTAATTTGAACGTAAGTCTTGCTGTCTGATGTAATATTTCGGAATGTTGTGAATCTTGGAATCAACAAGCGTTTGAAGCTTTGGTTTTCCATTTGGTTCTTGGCATCAGATGCGAATCTAATCTTTCCACATTGCATAAAGATGATAGGTTGATGACCGTCTTTTCTGATTGGAGTCGCAGTCAAACCATAAACATAGGTAGCTGTTACTTGTCGAAGCACTTGCTCAAAACTGACAGAGGAAACATGATGACATTCATCGACTATCACCATGCCGTAATCTTTGACAAATGGCTTTGCTTCACCATCGTTCAAACAAGATTGTATCAAAGCAATATCAATAATGCCATGCAGAGTGTTCTTGCCTGCATATAAACAGCCTATGGTGGAAGATTTCTTTTTCCTGCCTTGTTTTGTTTCTGGTTCTTCTATTGCTTCATCTATTTTGAGGAACGTTTCCAACCGTTCTTTCCATTGTTCATGCAATGCCTTGTTGTGAACAAGTATTAGTGTGTTGACCTTTCTCTTTGCAATCATTCCAATGGCAAACACAGTCTTTCCAAACGCAGTTGTTGCAGACAAAGTACCGATATTATGTTCAGCAAAGGCTTCCATTGCCTTTTGCTGCTCTTCTCGAAGTTCTCCCCTAAACGTAACATTGATACTACGTCCATGATTCGTTTTGTCCGAGATTTTAATCTTGACATTATGCTGGGTCAGGATATCACAAACAGCATCCTCGCAACCACGAGGAAGAACGAGATAATCATCTGTCATTTCCGAACATGAAATGATGCGTGGTATATTAAAAGTAGAGAGGCGCATTCCTTGCTTCTCGTAAAATTCGGGATTGCGAAAAGCAGCTATACGTTTGAACACGTTCACACATTTTGCAGATAGGTTTGCCAAAGGTACATAAAGCATGTTCGCTCTTGTTAGAACGATTTGTCTTGGATAGTTGTCTGTTTGCGTAACATCTATTTGAGGAGCCTCCCAAGGTTTTGCCTCGCTGGTTTTTGAGAGTTCTCCCAATGCTGGCACAATATGCTGCCGTAGCAACAAATCAAGGTCTGTCTCTGACAACTTTTGTATTTGTGATAATACATTCCATTGGTCAGCATACGCATTGAAATTTTCATCAACAAATACGCTGTTTCCTTTGCGTCTTGCCATACCTTGCAATGGCAAGGCTACAAGATTGCCAAGCCCACCTTCTGGCAAGGTGTCTTGGTTTGGAAAGAAACGGTCGTATGACTTGAAGGACAGATGAGCATCACTATTCATTGCTTCTGTAAGGATAGCATTTCCCAACTTGCGTGCTTTGAAAGCTGTTACTGGCGTTTCAAAGAATATCCACACATGAGCACCATTGCCTGAACGTGAACGCTCGATATAACAGGGCACATTCCAAGTTTGGCACACACTTACAAAAGCAAGTACATCATTCTTGTAGCCATGCTCACAACTCTTGTCGTCAAAGTCTGTACAAAGGAAACAACAAGTGTTGTCTTTTCGTATTGGATAAAGTCCGATAACATCACGCCCCCAAGTATCCTTTCCTGCAAGATGATTGAAATAGTCGTTATATGTCAAAGGAGCGAACTGCCTGCTGGGACAATCCGCACACTTGTATTTTCGCTTGTCGCAAAACTCATGATTCCATTCTCTCTTGCATACAGGTTGATAGCCAGACTTTTGAGTTGTACTGCTATACCAACGCCTGGCAAAAACATCATCTCGACCTTGGAACAAGTTTTGGAATATGGCAACCTTTTCTTGCAAAGTGAATTGATAAGTGGAAACAGGTGTTACTTCCGTCTGATTAGTTTCACAGGTTCTGTGTTCTAAATATTTATATTCTATCCCATTCTTGTCAAGAATCGCTTTAAGTCTGGCGTTTTCCTTTTCCAATTCTTGAATTCTTTGGGCAAGAACATTTACATCCGTTGTGTCCATAACGGTTCGTTCTCCCATCCATTCGGAAATCCAAGAGCTGCCAGATCTATCTCTGGATAATTGGAAAATAGCGTGCGCATCTTTCCCAACATATCATTGTTAGGTGATATGATGTCAAGGAAATATTTGATGATGCAGATTGTGAAATACACTCTTTGAGGGTTTGTTGGCAGGGTAATCCAGAAATGAGCAATTCTTCTTGGAGTAACAGGCATGATGGAACTTACCTTGTTCCACACCCTTGAATGGTGGCAACAGGCATTTCGCAACAAAGTCAAAGATGTTATCCAAGATTCCAAGACGATAGGTTGCAAGCCGAAATAATGAGAGATGCGCTTGCGTATCTTGTCTGCTTTCAGATTACGGTAAATCATATTCACATTGCCCATCGTCAGTAACTCACCCAAAATCCATGATGGAGGATATGGGTCGCAATAGCTGTTCTTGAAATGCTTGATAAATTCTTCTGTTGATTTCGTATATTCTCTCTCGATGGTGTTCTTTGTTTCTTGAAAAGTTCTTTGGTTGGCAAAGTGAACAGAATTTGTCAGCCAATAAATATCTCCTGTCATCAGAACAGGAATATTCATAATGGCACGACGGATAGCTATCTCTACTTTCTCAATCTCATTGAGAAGAAGCATACGCAACTTCTTGTCGAAGCGATAGAGATTCAACACTTGTTGGAAAGTTGTACCATCTTTATACTGATGAGTTTCCTTTGGAGCTTTCAAGAATGGGTACATATAAGCAGAAAGACGATAGTACCCGATGCTCTCCAAATACCGTACCGCTTTGTCTTCATCGGAAATAACAAGCCCACGACTTTTCAACAAAGCCATCAAGTCTGCCTCTGCCATATAATGTTTCATGAAGTGCGGTAATCTTTCCATTAGCGTATTTTGAGAGTGAACGTATATATACAAAAAAGCCCCACGCATTTGAGCATCGTTGAGAGGCTTGGTGGGAACTGACGGTGCAAAGATACGAATAATCATTGATAATACAAACTTTTTAGCAAGAAAAATCACGCAAAAGTGGAATTCTTTGACATATTTGTATTTAATAATGTTAAATCAGACCTTAAAACCATACTTTACCAGCAAAACAAAGTGGTTTTCAAAGTAAAAGTGTTATCTTTGTAACGTCTATACCCATAC